>Ga0181593_10000114_pt1 | contig 61333 bp, 59 predicted proteins | sample 071ome_19_FD_133756 | JGI IMG/M metagenome (GOLD analysis project Ga0181593, IMG submission 133756) | Coastal salt marsh microbial communities from the Groves Creek Marsh, Skidaway Island, Georgia - 071413AT metaG (megahit assembly) | ecosystem: Environmental > Aquatic > Marine > Intertidal... | reverse complement strand
CGATTGCTGTAGCGCGGTTCGGCCTCTACATGGAACAAATAATTGAAACGCCCGGTTTGACCTGTGTACGACAGTTTGGCACCGGGATCGTAAGTACCGTCACGCAGCCGATCCATGTTGACTTCGGCAGATATGCTGGAGCGGGATGCGGCATCCAGTAGCACCACGTTGACTACCTGGCCACCGCCACGTACATCGATATCATCTGTAGTGCCGCGAATGATCTCAATGTAGTCGACCTGGTTCGCCGAGATGCGATTGAGCTGGTCGCGACTGGAATTGCTTTTGCCTGTGATGCGCTGACCATTAATCAGGACTTCATTTTCGCCTGAACCCAGACCGCGGCGTCCGCCACCGCCACCACCCAATGCGAGGCCAATGCCCGGGATGCGATTGATCATGTCATTTACGGAGATAGGCGAGTATTGACTGAAGAAGTCAGCCTCATAGATAACAGTTGACTCATCAATGGCTGCTTCCGCTGCATGTTGGGCCGAAATCTGGCTAGCACAACCTATCGCCAGAACCAATCCGGTCAGATTGAAGAGTTGTCGAGAAAGACGCCTTGTCATGAAATTACTCCGTTGCCGATGCGTGATATGGGTCATTAAACGACACGCATCCCAATTTAGATTGCTGGCAGTGCAGTGCACCCGAAATCAGTAGGTTTTGCTGCAAAATTGATGCCGGATTATACAGAGCGGGTGGCGGTGAATCTGTGACAAATTGTGCAATTCTGCGGGCGAAACTGCCATGATTGCTGGGCTTGCGAGCTATTTCGCAGTGCGCAAGGAACATTCTATCGACCCAGTGGTTTCATACTTTAGGCGTGACAGGGAAATTGGCTTTCGCGGCAGCAGAATTACCACAGCTGTCTCATCGGGACTTTGCACCCGGATGAGGCAACACAAGGGGATTGGAGTTTAAATTGGAGCCTGTATTAGTGACTGGAAAGTCTCGCCTGGTTTGATGGCGTACTGCATCCCGGTTCGCCCTGACCACCAACGCGCGCAACGCTAATGCCAGGTGGGCGATCCAGCATGTCGTTAACCAAAAATGGCTCGTACTGAGCAAATTACTACTCCGCCGGATACGTCACCATAGTGCCATCAAAGACAGGTGCGTCCTGTGCGAAAATTAGCGGGCTGCTGACGCTGGCTGATAACAACAAGGCAATAGAGCTTGCCTTTCTGCGATTGGTACGGCTCACATACTACTCCGGGTAGTGGCCACTAATGCACGCCCCGTCATATTGATCTGCAATTGAGGCGGGTGCCAAATCGGGGCGTAGTATGCACAGAAACCATGCGCTGAAGAATCACAAATCTTGTGAGTTTTGTGACATTTTGTAATGGTCGCAGTTAAGGGTATTTTGCGATGATCCGGGGAATTGGCGATAATGCTGATCTGCTGCGCTGGTCTCAACCCAAAGAATTCCCGCCAGGCAAGAACCCCGTCAAATCAATGCAGAGGAAAGTCTATGCAACGTGAATCTATGGAAGTCGATGTCGTTATCGTGGGTGCTGGTCCGGCCGGACTGAGCACTGCCTGTCGACTGTTGCAACTGGCCCAGGAAGCGGGCAAGGAAATATCCGTCTGTGTATTGGAGAAGGGCTCTGAAGTGGGGGCGCACATTTTGTCCGGTGCTGTGTTCGAACCTTCGGCACTTAATGAATTATTTCCGGACTGGAAAGACAGAGGCGCACCGCTGAATACTGCAGTAACAGGTGACGATGTTTATTACCTTCCGGGTGAAAAATCAAAATTCAAGTTCCCGGGTTTGCTGGTACCGCGGCCCATGCACAACGATGGCAACTATATAATCTCCCTTGGCAATCTGTGTCGCTGGCTCGCTGAACAGGCCATGGAGCTGGGCGCAGAAGTCTTTCCTGGTTTTGCGGCCGCCGAAGTGCTCTATAACGATGACGGCAGTGTGAAAGGTGTTGCCACCGGCGATATGGGAGTGGATGCCAAAGGCGAAAAGAAGCCGTCCTACGAGCCCGGATTTGAATTTCATGCCAAATACACCATTCTTGCCGAAGGTTGCCGAGGGCATCTGGGCAAAGAGATTATCAGCAAGTTTGAACTGGATAGCGAAAGCGACCCGCAGCATTACGGCATTGGCCTGAAAGAAGTCTGGGAAGTACCGGAGGACAAGCACAAGGAAGGCCTGGTAGTGCACACAGCGGGCTACCCCATGACAGGTGCGAGCTATGCGTCCACCAGTGGCGGATTTTTGTATCACCTGGAAAACAATCAGGTCTCACTGGGCCTGATCGTTGATCTCGGTTATTCCAACCCGCATATCAGCCCATTCGATGAATTCCAGCGCTTTAAACATCACCCGGTGATCAAGCAATATATAGAAGGCGGCAAGCGCATCAGTTACGGTGCACGCGCACTTATCAAAGGTGGTTTGAATTCCTTGCCGCGCATGACGTTCCCCGGTGGCTTATTGATTGGTTGCGACGCGGGCACCATGAATGCAGCCAAGATCAAAGGCAGCCATACAGCCATGAAGTCTGGCATTTTGGCGGCAGAATCTCTTTTCGCAGCATTGGCCGAGGAGCAGCCACCGGTTGAGATCGTCGAGTATGGGGAGCGCTTCAGGAACTCGGACCTGCACGAAGAATTGCACAAGACTCGCAATTTCAGTTCCGGGTTTCACAAGTTCGGTTTCTGGCTCGGCAGTGCGTTGACTTTTCTCGAACAAAATATTTTCTTCGGCAAGTTTCCGCTGACATTCCACGACCGCAGCAAGGATCATTGCCAACTCAAACCAGCAGCCGAAAGCCCTGCAATCGACTATCCCAAACCCGATGGCAAAATCAGTTTCGACAAACTGTCCTCGGTGTTTCTTTCCAATACCAACCATGCGGAAGATCAACCTTGCCATCTGGTGCTGAAAGATCCTTCGGTGCCTATTGCAATGAATTTGCCTATGTATGACGAACCTGCGCAAAGGTATTGTCCAGCAGGTGTCTACGAGGTCGTTGAAGAAAGTGACGGCAGCAAGCGATTTCAGATTAACGGACAAAACTGCGTGCACTGTAAGACCTGCGACATCAAGGATCCCGCCCAAAATATCGAGTGGGTTGTGCCAGAGGGCGGCGGTGGCCCCAATTACCCGGCGATGTAATTGATGGTGACCCTGCGCTAAGTTGCTATAAAACGTAGGGTTTTCAGGTTTGAAAGTGCTCTGGAAGCTTTGATGGGTTTACTGTCTCGTGCTAGAGTAATTTTTCTGTCCGGAACCTGTGGCTGATTACCGATACGGTTCGGTATCAGTGCTTAAAACTATGCTGCACTGTGGCAAACGACTTCCAGCACTGAAATGTTTCCTGTTGTCCTGTGCGCTCTGCACCCAGGCCTTGGCACAGCTTGAGCCTGGCGAAATTCTCTCCGAGCGCTGGATCAAGGTAGAGACACAAAACTTCACGATACTGAGCCAGGAATCAGCGCGGCAGACTACGCGCTTCGCTGAAGATCTGGAAAACTGGCGTCAGGTGGCGGCCTGGGTCATACAGGGCGACAAGCCTTTTCCAACTGCACCTGTTCCCAATTTCGTCTACCTCTTCTCAGATCTCGAGACGTTCCAGCAATTCACGCTGTCGGATGATCCGGCTTTCTTTTCTCCCACGCCTCGAGCGAATTTCATGGCATTGGTTGCAGATGAAGAAATGTCATTCGAAGTAGGGTTTCATCACTACGTGCATTTTCTGGTGCGCAACTATTCGGACTTGCGCATACCTCGCTGGTACGAAGAGGCGCTGGCCGGCTATATCGGGCGTATCAAGATGGATGGCGGTGAGCCGCGATTCGACCGCTTCACTGCGAACGCCAATGAAGCTATTGCCGAAATAAGTCGGACCCTCTCCATGGAAAGATTGTTATATCGAGACGACGCATTGGCATCTCCTCGAGTCATACAAATTGCCAATATAAAGTCTGCGTCATTGCTGCATTACTTGCTGCACGCTTATGAGGAAGAAGGGTTTCCAGATCGCCGCGCACAATTGCGAAACTATCTCGATCTGTTGATCGAAGGGCGCAATCCGCTCTTTGCCTATGACCGGGCTTGGTTGAGTTCGCGGTCTTCCAGGAAATTAGTGCGCCGCTTCAGCTACTACGGTTGATTGAGAACTCGACCATATCCTGCAAACGCGCACGATACTCATTTTCCGGCAAAGCCTGCAACGGTTACTGAGCCAGATCGGATTCTTTTCTTGCAAGGTTTTTAGTGTATTCCAGCGCACCGCTTTCCTGCACGATGGCGAAAACAGATTGCAGGGCTTCGGCGTCAATTTTCTCACAGGTCAGGCTATCCCGAATTAACTGAGTCTGTGCCTCAGAGGCATTTTCCAGCGCAAAGATGAGCGGTAATGTGGGTTTGCCCTCGGCCAGGTCATCCCCGACATTCTTGCCCAGTTCACTGGCGTCACCGGCATAGTCCAGCACGTCATCAATCAGTTGGAATGCGGTGCCCAGATGCATCCCGTAGCGCTGCAAGGCAGATTGAATTGCCGGGTCTGCTTCGGCCAGTATGGCAGCGCAGCGGCCCGCAGCCTCGAACAAGATTGCTGTCTTGCTCTTGATGACTTCCATGTATCCAGCTTCGGTGGGTTGCGGATTACTCTTGTTGATTAACTGCAGCACTTCACCTTCAGCTATGCGATTGGTTGTGTCTGCAATAATTTCCATGATCTGCATGTCGCCGATCTCAACCAGGATCTGGAAGGCTCTTGAGTAAATGAAATCACCAACCAATACGCTGGAGGGATTATTCCATTCGGCATTTACCGTAGGGCGGCCACGGCGCAGATCCGACATGTCTACAACATCATCATGTAACAGGGTCGCGGTATGAATAAATTCGATCACTGCTGCCATGGGGATGTGCCTGGTCGATTCGATATTGCAGGCCTTGGCAGCTAACAGGACCAGAATAGGGCGCAGGCGCTTCCCACCGGCCTCAACAATGTAATGACCGATGCTCTCCACCAGGCTTACGTTAGAGTGGAGTTGCTCAATAATGAACTGGTCAACCGCAGTGAATTCTGCTGCTACGGCGCTGCGAATCTCGTTATACATGGGTTTTGAGCTATTCCTTTGGCAAACTTTGCTACCCGACTTTAAGGCAGAGAGCATGCTAGGGAGCCAATCGAAGGCTGTCAAGGCGCTGCAGAGTGCATGATGTGGGCACTTCACCAAGTTTGGGGTAGATCGCCTGCAAACTGCATTCCGGAGCCCGGAGTACTTGCCTCAAACCCGCCTATCCCGTAAAATGCCCGCCCCTAACGCTTTGGGCCTCCAGCGCCCATCGTTTAAAGGTTTTGGAGACATTTATGTACGCGGTAATTGAGAGTGGTGGGAAGCAGCATCGAGTCACTGAAGGTGAGGTGTTGCAACTGGAAAAACTGGAAGCTGCCACGGGTGAAGAAGTGAAATTCGACAAGATTCTCATGGTTGGCGAAGGCGAATCCGTGAAAATCGGTACACCCTATGTTGAAGGTAGTCTGGTTACTGCCGAAGTACTGAAGCAGGCTCGCGCTGACAAAGTGCACATTATCAAGTTTAACCGTCGCAAGCATTCTCGTAAGCAGCAAGGGCACCGCCAGTGGTTCACAGAAGTGAAGATCACTGGGATCAAGGCTTAACGCGCTATTACAGAGTATCGAGCAGGAGTAAGACATGGCACATAAAAAAGCAGGCGGTAGTACCAGTAACGGTCGTGATTCGATATCCAAACGACTGGGTGTCAAATTATATGCAGGTCAACAGGTGCGTGCCGGCAATATCATCGTGCGTCAGCGTGGTACACGCTTCCATCCTGGGGAGAACGTTGGCCTTGGTAAGGACCACACGTTGTTTGCCAAGTCTGATGGCGTAATCAAATTTACCGAAAAGGGCCCGAAGAGTCGTAAATACGTTAGCGTCGAGACGGCCTGATACCCGCAAGTGAAGTAAAAAGCCTCGTCATTCGACGAGGCTTTTTTGTTTGGGGGTCTGAATAAATGCCCCTATCTTCCGATGCATTAATACATAGAAAACCTGGTTGGATGACATCTCGTGAAATTTGTCGACGAAGCTGAAATCTCAGTAGAAGCTGGAAAAGGCGGTAGTGGTTGCCTGAGTTTCCGGCGCGAGAAATATATTGAGAAGGGCGGTCCGGACGGTGGCGACGGCGGTGATGGTGGCAGTGTATACATGCAGGCCGATGCCAACCTCAACACCCTCGTGGATTTTCGCTTTCAGCCTCGTTATCGCGCGCAATCCGGACAGCCAGGCCAGGGCAAGAACTGTACCGGCAAAGGCGGTGAAGATTTGCTGATCAAGGTGCCCGTAGGCACTAGTGTGATCGATGTGAATACCGAGGAGCTGATTGCTGATCTGGATGACCCCGGCGAATCCGTAATGGTCGCGCGAGGCGGCGTGCACGGGCTTGGCAATACGCGCTTTAAATCCAGTACCAATCGGGCGCCGCGAAAAACTACCAAGGGCACCCCGGGTGAGGCGCGCCAGCTGCAACTGCAGTTGCGGCTGGTAGCCGATGTGGGCTTATTGGGCATGCCCAATGCTGGCAAATCCACGCTCATCAGGTCTGTTTCCGCGGCCCGCCCCAAAGTGGCTGATTATCCCTTTACTACGCTGGTTCCCAATCTGGGAGTCGTTAGTCTGGGGCTGGAGCGTAATTTTGTGATGGCAGATGTGCCTGGTCTGATACCGGGAGCGGCAGAAGGGGCTGGCCTGGGCATTCGATTCCTGAAACATCTGTCCAGAACCAGCTTGCTCCTTCACTTGATCGATGCGCTACCAGTCGATGGCTCTGATCCGGTGGCCCATGCGGAGCAAATAATTGCCGAGTTGGCCAAGTTCAGTAAAACACTGGCGAATAAAGAGCGCTGGTTGGTTCTGAACAAGGTCGATTTGCTGAATACCGAACAAAGGCAGGAACTGAATGCGCGGCTGCGGGAAAAGCTGCAATGGCAGGGTCGATTGTTTGAGATTTCCGCCAATAGCAAAGCCGGTTGTGACGAATTGACCGAGGCCCTTATGCAAGCGATAGAATCGCACCGCAAGCAGCTGGCTGAAGACGAGGAATACCGCGAGCAAGAACAGGAACGGGAAATTGCCATGGCATTTGAAATACGTAACAGTATTGCCAATAGTCGGCGCTCACGAAGAGATTCCGAAGCAGAAGACGATAGCGAGACAGAAGAGGACTGGGATTAGTTCAGCCATGGATAAGCGTAAGACAATTTCACAAGCCCGGCGCTGGGTGCTCAAAGTGGGCAGTTCCCTTGTCACCAATAACGGGCTTGGGCTCGACATAGATGCGATCGGCCGCTGGGCAAAAGAGATTGCACTGTTGCGCAGTCAGGGACATGAGATTGTGCTGGTTTCCTCAGGCGCAGTGGCCGAAGGTGTAACCCGGCTGGGTCTTGCCTCACGACCGCGCCATGTACACCTGCAACAGGCCGCGGCCGCGGTTGGCCAGATGGGCCTGGTGCAGGCCTACGAAAGCAGTTTTGTTAAACATGGTTTGCACACCGCGCAAATATTATTGAGTCACGAAGATCTGTCCGACCGGCGCCGTTACCTCAATGCGCGCAGTACGCTGGCTACGCTGGTTGAATTGGGTGTTATTCCCATAGTTAATGAGAACGATACGGTGGCTACCGCAGAATTATGTTTTGGTGACAACGACACACTGGCGGCGCTCGTTGCCAATCTGATTAATGCCGATGTCATGGTCATCCTCACTGATCAGGAGGGTCTGTACACAGCTGACCCCCGCAAAGACACAGCAGCGGAGTTGGTGCAAACAGCATCTGCAACAGATGATACGCTGCTTAAACTGGCAGGTACGGGCAGCAGTCTGGGCCGGGGCGGTATGCTCACAAAATTGTCGGCGGCACGGCTGGCTGCACGTTCGGGTACAGATACCATCATTGCCAATGGTCGTCAGACAGACGTTATTACCCGGCTGACCAAGGGTGAGTCCATAGGCACCTGGCTCTCAGCCGGGCAAGAACCGGTTGCCGCTCGCAAGCAATGGCTGGCAGGGCAACTGGGCCTGCGTGGCAAACTGGAACTGGATGCAGGCGCAGTCAAGGTATTACGAGATTCAGGACGCAGTTTATTAGCGGTTGGCATCTGCGCAGTGCAGGGCAAATTCTCCCGCGGTGAGGTAGTGGCATGTGTAGATTCCGCTGGCAAAGAAGTGGCCCGGGGGCTGGTCAATTATGATGCCGACGAGATTAATAAGCTGAAAGGGCAGAGCAGCAGCCAGATAGAGACTCTGCTGGGTTATGCTGGTGAAGAAGAAGTCATACATCGCGACAACCTCATTCTCAACGAGAGTTAATCGCGGGCGAAAAAAAACCGGCGAATGCCGGTTTTTTTGGTGCATGAACGCTTACTGAAGTGCTTTCACTGCACTATTCAGGCGGCTTTTATGACGCGCAGCCTTATTCTTGTGCAGGATGCCCTTGTCTGCCATGCGATCGATTACCGGTACGGCGGCTTTATAGGCCTCGGTAGCAGCAGCGTAGTCACCTTCACTAATAGCGGAATCGACCTTTTTGATCGAAGTACGCACCATTGAGCGGAAAGATGCATTATGTCGGCGACGTGATTCTCCTTGTCTGGAGCGTTTGCGTGCCTGTGGAGAATTAGCCAATCGTAACTCCTTTACCAGCAGTTATGCCGGCTTAATCTTGTTTGATAAAAATGTTTGTCGGAAAGCCGCAGCAGCATTGATGCCTGCCCGGTTTCAAAGGAGCGACACTATGCCGTTTTAGGTTTCTGATGTCAATACCGTTTCTGACTGCAATTACGCTGCTATTGGAGCAGATTTATTTAATAAAATCAGCCAGATAACCGATAGAGCTTAGGGAGCCTCTGATTAATAAAGAAAAAGCCAGCCAGCTGTGCTGTCATTGCCCGATAACTAGCAAGAAGACGTTAATTGATGAATGAATTACAGGACGCGCCGCATACCAAAGGTAGCAAAGGCAAGCCCGATAAAGGCCTGCTGAAGGCTGGTGGTATAACAGGATCAATGACCCTGGTCTCGAGAGTGCTGGGATTGGCGCGCGACATCGTGATCGCACGCCTGTTTGGAACCTCTGACGGGGCCGACGCGTTCTTCCTCGCCAATAAAATTCCCAATTTCATGCGGCGTCTGTTTGCCGAGGGAGCATTCAACCAGGCCTTTGTACCGGTGTTGTCTGAATATCGCAGCCAGCGCTCACTTCTGGATGTACAGATACTGATTAACGCCGTGGCAGCAAGCCTTGGTGGACTACTATTGCTAATCACGGTGGCAGTGGTTAGCGCAGCACCAATTATCGCAATTCCACTGGCCTATGGTTTTACGGATGAGCCTGAGAAGTTTGCGCTGTTCGTGGAAATGCTGCGCATCACTTTCCCCTATTTGCTGCTGGTTTCGATGACGGCCATGTGCAGTGCCATACTTAATAGCTATGGCCGCTTTGCAGTGCCTGCCATCACGCCCGCGCTGCTCAATATCTCGTTGATTGGCTGCTCATTTCTGTTGGCTCCGAACCTGCGTGTCCCGGAGCTCGCTCTGGCGTGGGCGGTGTTGTTGGCAGGGTTTGCCCAACTGTTGTTTCAATTGCCATTTCTGGCCCGCATGCAGTTGCTTCCCAAACCACGACCAACAAAAAATCATGAGGGCGTTGCGCGTATCAAGCGACTTATGGTGCCGGCATTGTTCGGTGTATCTGTGAGCCAGATAAACTTGTTACTGGATACACTGATTGCCTCACTACTGGTGGCTGGTAGTGTTTCCTGGTTGTATTTTTCTGACCGGCTGATGGAGCTTCCGCTTGGTATATTCGGCGTTGCACTAGCCATCGTGGTACTGCCCAGTTTGTCGCGCAAACACGCAGAAGCCTCAATGGATGAATTCTCTGCAACACTCGACTGGGCGTTTCGCCTGGTATGCATTATCGGTATACCGGCCAGCCTGGCGCTGGTGCTGATTGCCGAACCCCTCCTGATTACTCTGTTCCAGAATGAAAACTTTACTGTAACCGATGTGACCCAGGCGTCTGGCAGCTTGCGTGCTTATTCAGCCGGGTTGTTGGCTTTTATGGCAATCAAGATCTTCGCACCGGGCTTCTATGCACGCCAGAATACTTCAACACCGGTACGTATTGGTGTGGTGGCAATGGCAACCAATATGGTTCTGAACATTGTGTTTTATTTAAATGGTCTGGCTCACGTGGGGCTGGCAATGGCGACCAGCATTGCCGCCTTTCTTAATGCCGTTTTGTTAATGGCAGGGTTGCGGAAAGATGGCGTCTTCAGTTTTCAGCCTGGCTGGAGGGTCTTGCTGCTGCGATTGCTAATCGCCAATGGCTTGATGGCGGCAGTGCTCATCTACTTGATGGGGGATTGGCAAGCCTGGCTGGAAATGAGTACCCTTACCCAGGTAATGCAACTCAGTGTGCTGGTTTTGAGCGGATTGGCGACATATATTGTAGCCCTGTATATAGTTGGAATCCGTTGGCGGGACGTTTACCACTAAAGTCAGATTGATATCCTTATCTATTATGAAGCGCGTATTCAGTAGCGAAAGTGCAGCTCTGGCATGGCATATTCACAATATGTTGCAGCACCATGACATCGCCACCCAGGTACGCAATGACAGGTTGTATTCGGTTGCAGGAGAAGTGCCGGTGCATGAATGTATGGCTGAGGTATGGGTTGAGAATGCGCTGGATGAGAAAACTGCAGAGCGCCTTATAAGGCAGCAGCTCTCAGATGATGAAATTCCCAGCCCATCATGGGACTGTCCACGGTGCGGTGAACTTAACACCGGTGAATTTGCCGCTTGTTGGAATTGTGAACTGCTCATTGATGCGATTGATCCAGGCCAATGAAGAAACTGCTGACACTATTCCTGCTGAGTAACCTGTCTTTTCCGGTGCTGGGACAGGAGTGCGTGATTCTGTTACATGGTCTTGCCCGTGTTTCGAACTCAATGGGCGAGTTGGAAGAAAAACTCCAGCGAGCAGGATACGTGATAGCCAATATCAATTATCCGTCTCGTGAATTTGGTATAGAAAAGCTTGCCAATGACGCGATTGGTCGCGGATTGACAGAATGTGCCTTTCAGCAGGCGCAGGAAATAAATTTTGTGACCCATTCACTCGGTGGCATCCTGGTTCGCTATTACCTGACCCACAATGAGTTGCCCGAGTTGGGCAGAGTGGTGATGTTGGGACCGCCCAATCAGGGTAGTGAGATGGTCGACGGCCTCTTGCCCGTACCCGGCTTCGAGTTATTTGGTGGCCCTACCGGTACTGCGCTGGGTACCGGCGAAGAAAGTGTAGTTAGTCAACTTGGTCCAGTTGACTTCCAGCTTGGTGTGATTGCCGGCAACGTCAATCTCAACCCGCTTACCATGTTATTCCTCTCGGGGCCAAACGACAGTATCGTCTCAGTGGTCAGCACTCGCGTGGAAGGTATGGATGAACATATCGTACTGCCAGTGACCCATACTTTTATGATGCGTAACAATGAAGTCATCGATCATGTGGTGCACTACCTCAAAACCGGTGATTTCATACCCCAGGAATAAAGCAGCAGATGGGTATTCAAGCCCGGGACATAAACTTCCCGGTGACCGTATTGATTTTTACAATTTCACCCGGCGCCATATATTCAGGAACCTGAACTTCCAACCCCGTGGATAGGCGTGCCGTCTTGCTGCGATTGGTCGCAGATGCTCCGCTGACTGCTGGCGGTGTATCCACGATCTCCAGGTTCACCGATTGTGGCAGTTCGACACTGGCCAGAGCGCCGTCTACCACCAACCCGATTATGTCTTCCTGTTGTTCGGTCAGGTAGGGAATCTCGCCTTCTATATCTTCGCTGTTGACACCGTACTGGCTGAAGTCTTCGCTGTTCATGAAGTAATAGATGTCGCCATCGATATAGGAGAACTGCACAGGAACGCGCATGCAATCTGCCTCTTTGAGCATGTCGTCGCCTTTGAATGATTCATCCCGCTTCTGCCGGGTTTGCAGATTGTAAAACCTTACTTTGTAAAGTGTGGCTGCCCCGCGAGATGAGGGGCTCTTGGATTCAAACTGTTTGACTATATGGGGCATGCCATCTATGTCGACAACCATACCTTTCTTGAGATCGCTGGCTTTGGGCAAAACTGACTCCTGCTGTGTAAGCTTTCCGGCGGGGTGTTTGCTCCCGCGGCAGTCGGATTATACAATCCGCTGCCCGGATTAGTATGAGTTTTGTAAATCGGGAACCAACTCCGAACACACGGAAGCAACGACATGGCCAAAAGAGTGAAGGAAGTCGACAATCTTCATATAGTCGATTACGAAGAATTACCACCTCCAGGGGAAATCAAGAATGAATTTCCCCTGGAAGGTCCCGCACTGGAAACGGTCTTGGGAGGGCATCGTGCTGTTAAAGGCATACTCGACAGAGAAGACAAGCGCCTGATAGTAGTAGTGGGTCCGTGTTCAATTCATAATCCTGATGAGGCGCTGGAGTATGCGCGCAAATTACGTGTGCTCGCCGATGAGCTTTCCGACAGCCTGTTGATCCTGATGCGCGTCTACTTCGAGAAGCCGCGCACCTCTGTGGGTTGGGAAGGGCTTATCTATGACCCACACCTGGATGGCACACATCGTATAGATCATGGGATTCGCATTGGCAGGAAACTCATGCTGGAGATTGCTCATATCGGGCTACCGATTGCGATCGAAGCGCTGGATCTCATTTCTCCCCAGTATTTGCAGGATCTGGTTACCTGGACAGCCATTGGTGCGCGTACTACGGAATCACCGACCCATCGGAAGCTGGCCAGCGGTATCTCATCAGCGATTGGCTTCAAGAATAATGTTGATGGCAGCCTGATGGTGGCCGTTAATGCCATACGCTCTGCATCAGCCAGTAATAGCTTTATCTCAGTCACTGAAGAAGGCAAAGTCGCCGTTTTTCGCACCGGTGGCAATCCGCACTGTCATGTAATCCTGAGAGGGGGCAAGTCACCCAATTATGACAGGGAAAATGTCGAAAATTGTGAGAAAGAGCTGGAGAAGGCGGGTCTACCCGTGAACGTTATGATTGATTGCAGCCATGGCAACTCACAAAAAGATCCGCAGCGCCAACTCGACGTGCTGGAAGACATTGGTAATCAGATCGCTGCTGGTAACCAATCAATTGTCGGAGTAATGCTGGAGAGTAATCTCGAAGAAGGTAATCAGCCAATTCCCGATGACCTCGAAGAAATCCGTTATGGCGTCTCTATCACCGATGCCTGTTTGGGCTGGGAAGCCACAGAGAAGGCGCTGCGGAAATTTGCCGGGCAGGTAGCGTCCGGATTGGATTCACGGTCCGCTTGACTTAGATCAACCACGCCAGCGCGAACTTGTTTACACTGCAGCCTGTTTGATCGGAAATTAGTGCCGAGCGGAGAGCTGACGTGTCTCAACCCAATCGAATGCTTCTGGCAGTTGATTTGTGTCCTGAATCAGAAACCCTGATTCGGCGCGTGGTGGATCACTATGCGATCGATCTCGACAAACTTCATGTCGTGCATGTCATCCGCGCCACGGCAGTGGATACACCCGATCCGAACCTGCCAGATCGCCAACTTCTGGACCACACTGGCTTTCGACTACGCGAATTGCTGAATCGCAATGGTCTGACCATTACTCCGGCGCATATCCATCTGCTGCAGGGTGAACCTGCTTTCGAAATAAAATCACTTGCCAGGCGTATTAACGCTGATCTTGTAATCGTAGGGAGTCATTGCAAGCAGGGTGGTTGGCTGCAATTACCCGGCGCAACCACGAACTGCGTCATGCAGGGGATTGGCGCCGATGTAATGGCAGTGAAAATCTGAACCTTCTCTCACTTCCTTTATCAGGAGTCAGCGAGTACTCTGGCGAGGCTGGAAGCCAGATATTCGATGTTGCTTTCATTGATTCCCGCAACGTTAATACGGCTGGAGTTCACCAGGTAAATGCTGAATTCGTTCACCAGTCTCTGAACCTGATCGACATTCACGCCGAGGAAGGAAAACATGCCTTTTTCCCGTTGAATAAAACTGAAATCCTGGTCCACGCCTGCGGCTTTGATCTGTTCCACGAGTTGCGTGCGCAGTCCGTTGATCCTGGCGCACATCTGTTGCAGTTCGCTGTCCCATTCCTTTCTTAAATCAGCATTGTTCAGAATGTAATCGACAATGGCCGCACCGTGATCGGGCGGCATTGAGTACATGGCTCGGGCAGCGGCAGCCAGGAAGGTAGTAGCAATGCGGGTGTCTTCCTCATTCGCTGTTGTCATAGTTAGTGCACCGGTTCTTTCCCGGTAAAGCCCAAAGTTCTTGGAACAGGAGCTCACCACAATTAACTCCGGTAGCGCTTCTGCCATCAGGCGTACGCCGTAGACATCCTCAACCAGACCATCACCGAGACCCTGGTAGGCCAGATCGATGAATGTAGTAAAACCCTGCTCGAGCGCCAGATCCTTGATTTGATCCCACTGGTCATGGCTGAGATCAGCACCGCAAGGGTTGTGGCAACAGCCATGCAGAAGCACTACATCACCCTGTGGGACCTTGGCGAGTGTGCTCATCATCTCATCGAAGCGCACACTGTGGGTTGCATAATCGTAATAGGGATACTTCTCGATTTTCAGGCCGGCAGAACCCAGTAATGGAACATGGTTAGCCCAGGTAGGGTCACTCACCCATACGGTTGCTTCGGGACTGGCCTGTTTGATGAACTCGGCGCCCAACCTCAGGCCGCCGCAGCCGCCAGGCGATTGTACTGTGACTCGTCTTGTGCCGAGGCTGTTGATGAGAGAATTCCCAAGTATTAATTCCGCGACTGCATCGTTATATCCTGCAGACCCGGTTGGCCCCACGTAGCTCTTTGAATCCTGGGTTTGCAGCAGATAATCTTCTGCCTTTTTCACCGATGTCATCACGGGTGTCGTGCCGTTGGAATCGCGGTAGACACCTACTCCCAGATCGATCTTGAGAGGATTTTTATCTGCACGATAGGCGGCCATTAGGCCCAGGATGGGGTCAGCGGGTAGGGCTTGAAGTGACTGAAACATGATTAACTCTGGAATCTTCTCTGGTGAGCTTTAAGGGTGTTTTGTAGCAATGACGCACGTGTCATGGGTCCCACGCCGCCGTTAGTATAAGAGATAAAAGAACACTTGTTCTTCACATTGTCGAAATCCACATCGCCCACATTGCGATAACCGGACGGGCGGGAATCATCGGCCACACGAGTCTGGCCTACATCAATGACGACTGCGCCTTCCTTGACCATATCGGCAGTGACAAATTCAGTTTTGCCGATGGCGACGATGAGAATATCGGCGCTGCGACACAGCGCCTTGAGTTCGCGGGTGCGGCTGTGGGCTAATGTCACAGTGGCGTTACCCGGATTGGTGTTGCGTGACATCAAAATCGCCATTGGCGTACCAACGATATTGCTGCGGCCAAGAACAACGCAATGTTTACCTTCAGTTTCTATTTCATAGCGCTTGAGCAATTCCATGATGCCATTGGGGGTAGCGGAGATGAAGGTGGGCAAGCCCAGCATCAGATTCCCCACATTTTCCGGACAAAAGCCATCAACATCCTTGGCCGGGTCGATAGCGAGAATGACCTTGTTTTCATCGATGTGATCGGGCAATGGCAACTGTACGATGAACCCATCGATCCCGTCATCTGCATTCAGGTCGGCAACACGCTGCAGCAACTCAGCTTCCGAGGTACTTGCATCCAGCACAATCTTGGTGGATTCGAAGCCGACTTCGGCGCAGTCTTTGACTTTCATCTTGACGTAATTTTGACTGGCCCCATCTTCGCCTACCAAAACGGCGGCAAGGTGAGGAGGGCGCTGCCCCCTGGACTTGATGTCGTCTACCAGTTTGGCAATCTCCTGTCGTATTTGTTCAGAGCAGGCTTTACCATCGAGTAATTGCATGTGTATTCCGTTTTTTGGGCAGGACTCAGACTTTTTAGTGCGTACTTCTGAGTAATATTCAGTGTGAAGAAATGGCTTGTTGCAGGTTGCGTATCATAGCCGAGGGGTTGTGCCATCTCAAGCAGCGAAGATCGATGTTAGTAGTTCAGTTTGAAATCGGAATGCGTGTTGTTTATTTGTGCGAAGCGTAGATGGGTGATGTAGCCAGGGGAACGCATACCCAGATCAGGTGGGCTCGACCTCGGCATCCATGCCTCGGATGCCCCCTGGCTACATAACCCACCAACGCCTGTTAAGTCAGTGCCAGATTTGAAGAAGCTCCACTATCCTGTTCGATAACCGATTACCATTCCCCCGTGTTGGGCATGCTCGACCATGGCTCAGCCGGGGCCAATGCATCACCTTTCTGTAACAGCTCTATGGAGATGCCATCGGGTGACCGGACAAACGCCATCCGACCATCGCGTGGAGGTCGGTTAATGGTGATGCCGCACTCTTTGAGGTGCTGACATAAACTGTAAATATCGTCTACGGCATAGGCGAGATGGCCGAAATTTCGTCCACCGCTATAGGTTTCAGGGTCCCAGTTATAAGTGAGTTCAATCTGGGCGTCTTCGTCGCCCTCTGCCGCCAGGAACACCAGGGTAAAGCGGCCGGCTTCCACTTCTTTGCGTCGCACTTCCTTCAGGCCAAGCCCATTGCAGTAAAAGTCCAGGGATTCTTCGAGGTCATTAACCCGTACCATTGTATGCAGGTATTTCATGACGGCTTCCCTTAATACATCACTACCGAGCGAATGCTCTTGCCTTCATGCATGAGGTCGAATGCGGAATTGATCTCATCCAGTGGCATGGTGTGGGTGATTAACGGATCAATCGAGATCTTGCCATTCATGTACCAGTCTACGATGCGCGGCACGTCGGTGCGTCCGCGGGCACCACCGAATGCTGTGCCTTTCCATGCCCTGCCGGTGACCAGTTGAAATGGCCTGGTTGAAATTTCCTGACCGGCGCCAGCCACGCCAATAATATAAGACTCGCCCCAGCCCTTGTGGCAACACTCCAGCGCCTGGCGCATGGTGTTCACATTCCCGATACATTCAAAGCTGTAGTCGACACCACCGTTGGTCAGATCGATGATCGCAGCAGTTACGTCATCGACGTCACTAGGATTAATAAAATCAGTCATCCCAAACTGCTCGCCGAGTTGGACCTTGCTGGCATTGATATCGATGCCGATGATGCGATCGGCACCCACCATGCGTGCGCCCTGAATCACATTGAGGCCGATACCGCCAAGGCCGAAAACAGCAACAGTGCTGCCTGGTTCGACTTTGGCATCAAATGCGACTGCGCCGACGCCGGTGGTTACGCCGCAGCCGATATAGCAAACTTTATCGAATGGAGCATCGGGACGGATTTTTGCCAATGCGATTTCTGGCAGTACTGTGTAATTTGAAAAGGTCGAGCAACCCATGTAATGCAAGATAGGCTTGCCATCCAGTGAGAATCTGCTGGTGCCGTCTGGCATGAGCCCCTGTCCCTGGGTTGAGCGAATCGACTGGCACAAATTGGTCTTTGGGTGCAAACAAAAATCACACTGACGGCATTCGGGTGTATATAAAGGAATCACTGTGTCACCCACTGCGAGAGATGTCACCCCTGGTCCAACTTCCTGCACGATGCCGGCGCCTTCATGACCAAGAATGGCGGGGAAGGCACCTTCCGGGTCATCACCAGAGAGTGTGAATGCATCGGTATGACAAATACCCGTGGCCTTGATCTCAACCAACACCTCACCGGCCTTGGGGCCTTCCAGGTCGACTTCGACAATCTCCAAAGGCTGACCTGCAGAAAATGCCACTGCGGCTCGCGATTTCATCCATTCTCTCCTGTGGTATCTGAGTTTCCCGTGAGGGAGGGCTGATTGCATTGTAAAAGAGCCAACCAGTGTTCGCCACCTTGCCAGTCTATCGACCTTGGCCAGGTTGCGGCGTCGCATCCCAATTGAATTTGCACTGACGCCAATTTGCCTAACCTCCGGTTTCCTTAATATGGCCCCAATCGGGTAGAATGTCAGGCTTTTTCAGGAAGAAGAAGCGCAATGAGCCCTGCCAAGTTTGTTCTGACGGTCTCCTGCCCGGAAACACAGGGTATTGTCCGCGCCGTCAGTAATTTTCTGTACGAATCCGATGCCACGATTGCCGAGGCAGCCGAGCACAGAGATGCGATTCTTAATCGCTTTTTTATGCGCGTCGAGTTCGAAGGAGCCGGTGGCAAGGGTGTCGAGATTGCCGCGTTGAAATCCCGGTTTGCCGAAATAGCCGCAGAGTTTTCCATGGATTGGCACATTCATGCTATGGATAATCCTGTGCGATTGCTTTTGGCGGTTTCAAAACACGGTCACTGTCTCAACGATATCCTGCACCGGTGGGACAATGGTCAAATACCAGCCCAGGTGGTCGGCGTGATCTCCAATCATGAAGATATGCGCTCAATCACGGAATGGTACAACCTGCCTTTTCATTATTTGCCTATTACAAAGGATAATAAGTCAGAGCAGGAAACCCGGATTTTGCAGATTGTGAAGCAGGAGCAGGTGGATCTATTTGCCCTGGCGCGCTATATGCAAATATTGTCACCTGTAATTTGTAACGAGATGACAGGACGCATCATCAATATTCATCACTCATTCCTGCCGGGTTTCAAGGGTGCCAACCCATATCGTCAGGCATATGACAGGGGCGTCAAGATCATTGGCGCTACCGCTCACTATGTCACTGCCGATCTGGATGAAGGGCCTATAATTGAACAGGCAGTTGAAAAAGTTGACACCAATGCTGACCTTGATGGATTGGTTCAAATGGGCAGGGATACAGAATGTGTTGCGTTTGCCAGGGCCATCAAGTGGCATTGCGAACACCGAATTATCATCAATGGTATTCGGACAATAGTTTTTAAATAACCATAGTCTGATACCGACAATCTGGTTTTCAATTAACCCAACAGGCAGCGGTGTATCCGCGAGCACTAAATAGAAATTTGGATTAATCCATGGAACTCGCCATCGCCGCGCTGGTTATCTTTGTTGGATCGTTTGTCCAGAGTTCCATCGGTTTTGGGCTGGCAATCATCGCCGCTCCTGTGTTGTTCCTTATTGATCCGCTCTACGTACCGGCACCTATCACGATGGCCGCGTTGACGCTTTCAGTAGCCAACGCCTGGAGTCACAGAGGTTCCATTTCCCTGCAAGGCTTGAAGTTCGCGATTCTGGGTCGAGTACCTGGCACTATTGCGGGTGGATTGCTGCTGCTCTGGATCGACCAAAAAGCGCTGGCATTATGGCTGGGCATATCGGTACTGGTGGCTGTTGGGCTCAGCTTGCGTAATTTTGCACTGCAACCGACGCCTGGGGCCATGTTTTCCGCAGGGCTGCTGTCCGGGTTCATGGGCACCAGTTCGTCTATCGGTGGGCCGCCCATGGCATTAGTGTTGCAGCATCAGGCCAGCGACTTCATCCGGGCTAATCTGGCGGCCTTTTTTATCGTCAGCTGTTTGATGTCCCTGGTAATGCTCGCGCTGGTGGGGCGGTTTGGGAGCGCAGAGTTGGGCATTTCCTTGCCCCTGCTGCCTGCCGCGTTGGCGGGATACTGGGTTGCCATGCGGACTTTGCACCTGGTGTCACATCAAACGCTGCGCAGTTGCTCGCTTGTGCTATGTGTCATTGCAGGCTCGGCGGCTATCGCCTCCTATTGGCTCTAGAAGCTCGAGCATTAATTAAAGGGTATCTAGGTATCTTTTCGGGCTTGGGTTACACTCAATGTGGTTTTTCCGAATTAAACAAAGATAACCCATTGAAATTAGAGGCAGAATTCATGAAGACGATATTAGCTAAAGCAATGATGGTACTAGGTCTGGCAGCATTTGCACCGTTCGTTTTGGCAGATGATGCGGCTGCCGCGCAGACAATTGCCGGAGTGCTTGTGGACCTTAATCACTTCCCGTCAGCAGATGAGAAAAGCGCGCTGATGGCGATAACAAATGATTCCAGCGTGAGCGCGGGCATGAAAGCCGTTGCTCAGGCGGTGCACGATATGCAGCATGCAGCAAGTGCTGATGCCAAAGCCCAGCTAAATTCGCTGATTGAAGACAGTGGCACCGATGACCAGGTTAAATCACTGGCTGAAATCGTTGTTGGCATTAATCACATGCCCAGCGCTGATGCCAAAGCCAGTTTGCAGGCCATGTTATAAGGTTGCGAGACGATCCATACTGGTGCGCAGGCATCAGTACGTAGTTAATTCCCAACCGTTCAGTTATCCACCCTCATCCGTGTCCTGCAGAGGGCACGGATGAGGGATTAGTGCGTCAGCCTTAACAGGCGGCGCGATAAGTACTAAACTGGCAGCCGGTTCGCAGCACCAGCCGCGACTTACCGCGCGAAAGATTGAGTAACCAGAAAAATATAAAAGAATAGAAGTATCAGAGGATCAGTGAATTTGGGCAATTGGCCATATGAAATCAGCATGGATGCCTTCCGCAAAGCCTGGGATCTCGAAGGGGAGGTCTTCTGGCGCAGCGTATTTGATATGCATCGTGACAAGATGCAGATAAAAAACCCCAACGTTGCAATCGGGAATCTTAAAAAAGTTTTTCAGGCCACATTCAAGCTGGCTAACTCCAAGGGATTCCAGGCCATGAGCCTGCGCGACCTGAGTCGCGAAACCGGTATCAGTATGGGTGGTTTGTATGCCTATATTGGTAGCAAGAATGATCTCGCATCAGTGATTGCCGGCGTACTGCGAAACTATATTGATCAGGTGATCGCTTCACTGGCTGATGTGCAAATGGAGCCAGTTGACCGATTGCGCGCCATGATTCATGGCGAAATTTACATGATGGAAATTTTGAACCCCTGGTATTACTTCTGTTATATGGATTTGCGAGGGCTTCCTAAAGAACAGCAGCAGCAGGCACTTGATCTGGAGTTGCGCTTCGATGGAATATTGATCGATGCGATTGAATCAGGCGTCAAGCAAGGGCAGTTCGTTTGTGAAGAGCCGCGTTTGCTTGCCGCGCAAGTAACGAGTCAGTTGCAGCAGTGGCATCTCAAGCATTGGAAGTACAACATGTACGAGATAACAACAGAAATGTATGCGCAATTTGTATTCGAAAACCTGCTGCTTTGTTTAGGGGTTCAGAATGATGCCGCCATTGGGAAAAACCCGGAAGTTATCCAGCGCTTCGCGTAATTGCTGGTTCCCCAATTAACTGTTTTCAGCCAGCAGGCCTTTTTTGTCAGTATAAAAGGCCCTGATTTCCAGCATGTCTGCTTCAAGATCGCCGCTTGGGTTATAAAAATCAGCGAGCCCGGCTTCCTTGTTACCTGCATCAACATATCCCAGTAAAATTGGCACCCCTGCGTTATTGGCGATGTGGTAGAAGCCTGTTTTCCAGTTGTCTACTTTGCTTCTCGTTCCCTCGGGGGGTACCAGTACCACCAGATCCTCATTGTTGCGATAGTGACCAACTATTTCATTAACGACGTTATGGGATTTGCTGCGATTGATGGGGATACCACCCAGCCATCTCATCAACCAGCCGAAAGGGAACGAAAATAATGTGTGCTTTCCGAGCCAGAATACTCGCAGGCGTAGTTTCAAAACAACCATCAGCATCAGCGGAAAATCCCAGTTGCTGGTGTGTGGCGCACCGATTAACACAAAACGCTGTTTCTCCAGTTCCTTGCCGATGGCTTTCCAGCCAATGATTTTAAGTAACAGCATAGACAGCCACCGCAGAATCGGTGTCAGGACGGGTGTATTAAATACGGTTCTGCGCATCAGCGGTGGCCTGCTGTTAGTTGGATTTCACTCTTCATCGTCGCCAAAGAGCTTCTTGAGTTCGGCCAGTGCCCGGTCAGCTTCGGATTGCGGGGAAGCTGTAGCTTCTGCCTGATTGTCGGCTGGCTCTTCCCCGAACAGAGCAGCCAGTTTCTCGCGTGCGGCAATTGCAGCGCTGTCATCTTTGACCTGGTGCGCCTTCGGGTTAACCTTGAAGAAGTCGCAGAAATTGGCTTTCTCTTTGTCCAGAACAAAATCGGCGCGATCTTCGCGGCAGGCATCTGACACATTGGGATCATAGTGCTTACATCCGATGCAGCTGTGCAGGTCTGCCTTGCAAGTACTGCATTCTTCATAGCGTGAGAACGGCAGGAGGATATTCTTAAGCTGCGCGCCGCATTTCCAGCATTGCATGTTGATACTCTGGCTGGCCATACGTTCACCATGTCTTGAAGTAGTTACCCAGGTCAGGCTCAGGTCGGTTTTTGTCAGCACTGTCGACCGCGCCCAGGTATAGAAAGCCGATGATTTTCTCATGGGCATCGAGTCCGAGACCACTCATCACATCCCTGTTATAGGCCAGGGAACCGGTACGCCACATAGCTCCAACTCCCTGGGCGTAGGCAGCAACCAGCATACTTTGGGCGGCTGCAGCGGCCGATAAATCCTGCTCGAACTCAGGGACTTTGGGGTGCTTTACAGGGCTGGAGACTACTATGATCATCAAGGGCGCCCGCAGGGGTTTGGAGCGCAGCTTTTGTTCCTGTTCGGCGTCAAGGTCGGGCGTAGCGCGACGACTGGCGGCAACGAATAGCTCACCCAGCCGCTCGCGGGCTTCATTCCTCACGAGCAAAAATCGCCAGGGCCGCAGCACGCCATGATCTGCCGCCCTGAACGCTGCCTTGTAAATATTCTCCAATTGCTCGGGAGCAGGCTCGGGGTCCTTTAGTTTCGGGTATGAACAGCGGTTCAATAGTGCGTCCAGCGCTTCCATTGATAATTCCTGGTTTGTCTCCTGAGAGCGAGAGCATAAAGCAAACGCGATTGCGTGCAAACCGAGAAGCAGCACACAGACCACATAATCCGCAGGGTTTTATAAGTCGGTCTGTCGTTAAACTGGGCCCATATTGGTGGTATACTTTCGCGCTTTCCAGTCGATAATCTGGGGCACAACGCCCAGTTTCAGATTGGGAAAATTTTTCAGCAATTAATCCGGACGTACTGCATGAATTCCAAGGTCGATGTAATCGCCATTAGCACCGAAAGACCAGCTTATCCCCAGAGCAAGTCACGCTGGTTTGGCACTGTTAAACGCGAACGCCTGAAACTGCTTTTTGCGTTCTATTCACCCGATGGCAATGAGATTGCCATGCCTATTGCCAGTATGTCGGCCTACCTCAAGCGGGATTTCCCCTGGGTAGATGTCGTACTCGAACCCATATTGATATTGCGGGACGAAGAACAATATTCGCCAGCAAATTATGCCAGGCTGCTGCAGAAACATGATGCAGATCTGTTTGCGTTCTCTGTCATGAGCCCGCACTGGTTCCCAATGGAGCCATACTTTGCTGAACTGAAAAAACTCATGCCTGATACGCCGATACTTATCGGTGGTTACCAGGCCATGCTGTCCCAGGAGCAAACCATCGAAAACCCCGATGTGGATTATATTTGCGTCGGTGACGGTGAATATGCCATTGGCAATATCGTGCAACACCTCAAAGGTACGAAAGACGGTCCGGCAGATGGCATGTGGGAGAAGCTGATCGACGGCTCGGTATATGAGACCGAACCACATCAGATTGGAGATCTGGCTGCACTGCCTTTTCCAGACTATGACGTATTCGCCAAGGAAGATGGCTTTAAAGATGTCAATTCATCCATTTTTGGCCCGAAAGGCAAACTGGTATTGCCGGTTATGACCGGACGAGGCTGTCCCTATCGCTGTACCTACTGCTGTAACACGCCGATTCTTGAAGGGTGGAAGACGAAGAAAACCTTCCTGCGCAAATATGACCCCGAAGCGATGGTCGATGAGCTGGAGCGTTTGCGAGATAAATATAATGTCGGGTACTTCGAGTTTTGGGATGAGCTGTTTCTGTCCAATCTGAAATTCGTTCGAGCATTCTTCGAGATTTATAAAGAAAGGTTACGATTGCCGTTTTCTATTAATTCGCGTGTCGAGGTCATGAATGAAGAATTCTGCCAGACAGCAGCGGCAGCAGGATGTCACACAATCTGGTTTGGCATTGAAAGCGGCGACGAAGAATATCGCAGCAAAATGCTGGGCCGTAAGATGAAAAATCAGCAGGTAATTGATGCGGCGGCCAACTGCAAGAAAGCCGGCATCAACCGCCTGACTTTCAATATCGTTGGTGCCCCGCTGGAAAGTGCAGAAAACATGCGCCAAACCCTGCGGCTGAATCAGGAAATTGCGCCTGAGCATTTCTTCTTCTTTCCTTATATCCCGCTGCGCGGCACACCTCTTTACAACATTGCAAAAGAGAACGGCCTGTTGCTGGAAAACAAGAAGAACCTGCACTATTTGTCAGCCGCCAACGATCGCCAGTTCACCCTGAACATGAAAGAACGTCCGGATTTGCTGACCGCTGAGGAATACAATGAAATTTGCCAGGAAATGCTGGCGTTTCAGGAACAGAATAACCGTCTCAGCTACTCTGATGATGGTGTGCCGGAAAGCGACGCTGACAAAGCCACGGTGGAAGACAAGAGTTTCTCCCTTGTTGAAGACACTGAGCCAACTCCGCCTCCGAAGGAGAATCCTTCACTGCTGGAAGGTGTCAGGAATTTTTTCCGCAGCTAAGTCTCTGCCAGAGATTGCTCATTAATCACCGATTCCCGGGCTGACTCCAGCTCACCGGCGATTGCCTGTTTGAACTTGCGCCACGAAAGACCCGCCATCAGCAAGTTGCCTATTACGGCACCAGCAAAGAAACCCCATAACCCAAAAATCTTGCTACCTGCATACGCCAGTGGTACGTAGAACACGAAGAAGCGGCCGATGCTCAAGTACAAGGCCGAAAGGGGCCGATGCAGCGCATTGAGGGAAGAATTTGTCAGGATGATGATTCCCTGTAGCCCATAGCCCAGCGGCATTATCCATAAGAATAGTGTGGTGGCCTGGATGACGGCAGGGTCGTCGGAAAACATTCGCGCGATTAACGCGGAACCCAGCAGTAGCACAACCCATACGGCTAGCTGCCACAGCATGATAAAACGGATCGCCAGCTTGTAGGCTTCTTGTACCCGATCAATACGGTTAGCCCCGAGATTCTGCGAGATCATTGGCGGTAACGACATCGACATGGCCAGGATGATCAGCGTGGCAATTGGCTCAAGGCGTGCGCCAACCCCAAATGCCGCCACAACTTCATCCCCAAAACCGGCTGCGATAGCGGTCATGATGCCGGCTGCGACGGGGGTGAGCATATTGGCTCCCGCTGCCGGAATACCAATGCGCAACATCTCCCGGCCGGATGTGAGCATCACATGGCGCTCAGGCAGAACCCGGCTGACCAGTTCGAGTTTGAACACCAGTACATAAGCCAGATAGCCAAAACCACATGACCAGGCGATAACAGTTGCCCAGGCGGCCCCCTGAATACCCAGTGCGGGAAACGGCCCGGGGCCGAAGATCAATAGCGGGTCGAGCACTGCGTTGATAAAGCCGGCAGCGGCCATGAGCATGCTGGGCGTCTTGGTATCGCCGCAGGCGCGCAAGAGGCTGTTGCCAGTCATCAGGCAAACTACGAGGACACTGCCAGGGAACCAGATCACCATGTATTCGCGAATCAAGACCTGCAGTTCTGCGCTGGCGCCCATCCAGGTAAAGATGAAATCCATGCTCCACCAGCAGATCGCGACCACAATTGTTGCAAGCAGGAACGACAGATAGTTGATAACTGTTGCCGACTGTTTGGCCCGCTCCATATCGGCGCGCCCAACGTATTTGCCGACGACTGCAGACGCGCCAATGCCCAGACCGATGGCCAGGCTCATCACCATGAAGGTAACCGGGAAGGTGAAACTGATGGCGGTAAGGGATTCAGTGCCGAGAAAACTGATGAAAAGCGTATCGACCAGGCTGAAGGTAAACAGCATCAACATGCCCACGATCATGGGTAGGGTCATGCGGATCAGGGCTTGCTTGATCGATCCTTCAATGAGGTTATTGCTATTCTTGTTAACTTTCAGAAGAAATCCCTCGAACTTGCATAAGACTTTCAGACAGACAACTTAGAGGAAGCCGTTGTTGTATGCTAGAGGGCTTGCTCCTGCATTTCTAAATATACCGTGCGAAGCCGCTATTTATTGCCTGATTCCCTTGCGCATCTTGACCAATTGCCTCAGCAACAGGGGATTGGCAAAGAAAAGTTCTTTGGCAGTGCTCAGATCGGGGCTGCCATCTGCTGCTGCAACCAGTCCGCCAGCTTCCTGCAATATCAATCTGGTTGCCATAAGGGCCGGATCTGACGTGGCGGGGCACCAGCCAGCCTGTAAACCATCAGTGGCGATTAGCAGCATATCGATTGCCGGGTGGCCGTAGATTCGCAATTCGGCGCCCTGGTTTTGCAGCTCTTGCTGGACCGCATTGAATATATCGCGCTGCCCCTCGTCATAATTCAATCCGCATAATGCGGCCATCAAGGTAGTGCGCGAACCTACTCGCAGACGTTTGCCATTGCGCTGTGCGCCCTGGCCTCGACTCGCGACAAATTCTTCACCAGTTTGTGGCAGTAACGCAACTGCATGGGTGAGTTGATTATCGACCACACAGGCGAGCGATAAGCCGTATGAAGGCAGACCTTTGTAATAATTCAGGCTGCCAAACAGTGGATTGATATGCCAGTGAGTTGCGGACCCGGTATCGCCAGAGGTGCCGGATACGCGCGAGTGGATGCACGAGTCGGGCAATATCTTGTGTAATTCATAGGCGAGAGTGGCATCAGATTCCTGGTCCATGCTGGTAGTGAATTGACGCGGGTGTTCATTGATTATCTTGAGTCGGTCGGGCCGGTCGCTGCCGACGATGATTTTTTCCATCGCTTCACGGGCTGCGCGCAGCGCTATGTTGGTCATGGCGTGCATGGGATTTTCCAGGATTGCTAAAGAACGTCAGGGCAGGGATATACAACCATGCCATTTGGGCGCGCATGATAACAAATACTGCTGTGTATACACACGTACTTGAAATTCCCGGTGTTTATAGTGGCAGATGATATACTGCGCCGCTGTCAGGAAGCAGATAGTTATGTCGATTAAAGAACAGGTAAGCGTGGTACTCGTGAATACTTCCCACCCGGGTAATATCGGGGCCACTGCGCGCGCAATGAAAAATATGGGCCTGCACAAGCTGGTGCTGGTCAACCCACTGGAATTTCCCAGTGGCGTGGCAGTAGGCAGGGCGGCTTCTGCGCTCGATATTCTTGAGCAAGCCAGGGTAGTCACAAGCCTCGAAGAGGCGCTTGAGGAATGTAAGCTGGTGATAGGGGCCAGCGCCCGGTCACGCAGTATCCCCTGGCCCATGCTAAATCCCCAGCAAATGGCGGAGAAAGTTGCAGCTGAGGCACCGCAACATCCAGTTGCCCTGGTGCTGGGTCGGGAAGATTCAGGTCTGAATAACGAAGAATTGCAGTTGTGTCATTACCACGTACAGATTCCGACCGCGCCGAAGTACAGTTCGCTAAACCTCGCTGCTGCGGCAATGGTACTGGTATATGAAATTCACAAAGCCTGTTTTACAGAAAATGGCGATGTTGAGTTGAGTGAGGAACAATACTGGGATCAGCCGCTGTGCAGTGGTGAGCAAATGCAGTATTTCTATGAGCATCTGGAAAGGGTGATGGTTGCTATAGACTTTCATGACCCGGACAACCCGCGCCAGTTAATGCAACGCATGCGCAGGTTGTTCGGACGCATCCGCATCGATGAGATGGAAATGAATATCCTGCGCGGTATTCTCACCAACATCGAGCAACAATTAGACAAACGCTCGCAAGACTAAAGTGCTAGCGCCTGCCACGGGTGGGCTTGCGTGACTTTGTTGGTGCTGTGTGCGCCGGTGGTATCAGGTGCTGGGGACCATTACCGATGAGGTTTTTGCGACCCATTCGGGTCAGTGCCGCACGCAACATGGGCCAGTTCTTTTCATCGTGATAGCGCAGAAAGGCTTTTTGTAAGCGACGCTGATCCAGATCCTTACAGACATTGAGCTTTTCACTCTTGTAACGCAACTTTTGCAAAGGATTGCGTTCGGAATGATACATGGCTGTAGCCAGTGCCATCGGTGAAGGATAAAACGTCTGCACCTGGTCTGGTTTAAAGTTATGCTCTTTCAGCCATAGACTTAAATTAAGCATTTCATCTTCGTCACACCCGGGGTGTGCGGCAATAAAGTAAGGTATCAGATACTGTTCCTTGCCAGCCTTGCGCGAAAACTTGTCGAACAGTTTCTTGAATTCGTCGTATGCACCAATGCCCGGTTTCATCATCTTGGACAAGGTCTTGTCTTCACTGTGTTCCGGGGCAATTTTCAGATAGCCACCCACGTGGTGCGTAACCAGTTCTTCGATGTATTCCGGGTCTTTCAATGCCAGGTCGTAGCGCAGGCCCGAAGCAATTGCGACGCGCTTGATACCCGGCACAGCACGCGCTTTGCGATACAACTGGGTAGTTGCACTGTGGTCAGTTTTCAGGTGTTTGCAGATGGTCGGAAAAACACAGGAGAGGCGCTTGCAGGACTTCTGAATCTTCGGAGACTTGCAATTTAACTTGTACATGTTGGCGGTGGGGCCGCCGAGGTCGGAGATTGTACCGGTAAAGCCCGGCACCTGATCACGAATCTTCCCGATCTCTCGCAAGATAGATTCTTCGGAGCGGCTCTGAATAATGCGACCTTCGTGTTCGGTGATCGAGCAAAACGTACAACCACCAAAACACCCACGCATGATGTTTACCGAAGTTTTTATCATGTCGTACGCCGGTATGCGCGCGTTACCATATGATGGATGTGGTTTGCGTTGATAGGGTAAATCGAATATCCAGTCCATCTCGTCAGTTTCGAGTGGAATCGGCGGGGGATTTACCCAGACTTCCAATGTGTCGTGACGCTGTACCAGAGTCTTGGCGTTGTAAGGATTTGCTTCCTGATGTAATACCCGTGAGGCATGTGCATACAACACCGGATCATTGCGCACCTTGTTGTATGAAGGTAGCCGGATGTAGCTCGTAGCCGCATCGAATTCCGTTTGCCTCTGTAATGGCAGGGGAATGATTTTAACAGCCTGAGTATCGCCTGATTCGACGGATCCCTGCTCTTGCTGCATTTCCTTATTGTGGAAATCGTAAGGGTTAGGAATCTCGTCAATCTTTGCGGGCCAGTCAATGCGTGTCGAGTCGATCTCTGTCCAGCCTGCGGGTAGTGACTTCCGCACCATCGCTGTGCCGCGCAGGGAGTCGAGATCGGCAATCTCCTGGCCATTGGCCACTGCATGCGCCAGTTCAGTGAGTGCGCGTTCTGCGTTGCCAAACAGCAGGATGTCAGCATTGCTGTCAATTAAAACGGAGCGACGAATGGTGTCGCTCCAGTAGTCATACTGCGCGATACGCCGCAGGCTCGCTTCAATCCCGCCAATGACAATTGGCGTATCGTAGTAGGCTTCCCGGCAACGCTGGCTGTATACAATGACCGAGCGATCGGGTCGTTTGCCAGCTTCGCCATTGGGCGTGTAGGCATCGTCGCTGCGCATGCGTAAATCGGCTGTGTAGCGATTGATGAGGGAGTCCATGTTGCCGGCAGTCACACCGAAGAACAGGTTGGGTTTGCCTAGTGCAGTAAAAGGTTCGGCAGACTGCCAGTCCGGTTGTGAAATTATGCCGACGCGAAACCCCTGTGCTTCGAGTAAGCGGCCTACAACAGCCATGCCAAAACTGGGGTGATCGACATAGGCATCAGCGGTAACCAGGATGATGTCGCAACTATCCCAGCCAAGCGTATCCATTTCCTCACGCGACATGGGGAGAAAGGGTGCGGTGCCATAGCACTCCGCCCAGTAGCGCGGGTAATCGAATATCTTGCGCGTTGTCTCAGTTGCTGTATTCATTAAATCTGCTTTGGTTCCTACAGTAGATCGTCGAGGGTTGTCTCGACACCATTTAACGAGATTGTGCTGTTGATTAATGTCAGGTCAAACAATACGCGCCCGTTCTCCAATCTGACCAGCTCAGCTTGCACATAAGAGCCCAGTGCCGAACCCATTGGGCTCCGCACGAATGCTTCGGTATCAAGGTCGATAGCGATCTCCAGATTCGTGGCAGCGAGAGCCGCGTTGAGATCCATCACCATCACGTCTGTGACCCCAGGCAGTCCATCCCATTGCAGTTGCAAACTGCCGGTGTGAGAACCGTCATAAGCGCTTGCGTCAATGCTGACATTGATATCGAGCGGGTTCTGGATAAGCAATACGATCAATTCCTGACCCACAGCGCTCACCGTATTTCCTGCTGAAGCATTTGCGGGGGAGAGTTGGTTCTGAATACCCGATGCCAGTTCGTAGTACCTGTCGAGTATTTGCGGGTCGAAGCGGTCGAGTTCTATTTCGATATCAAAACTTTGTACGGGCACATCGCCTTCGAGACTGGCGATAGCCATACGTTGCCGCATTTGCAATAACGCAGGGTCTGCCAATGTGGTGTCGATAGCTGACTCAACCCGGAAATCATCGAAGCGAAAATCAAACGGTGAAGGGCTATTCATTTCGCCGATTTGCACCAGGGCATTGCTGGGCGCAAACGGGTCGGCTAATAAATCGCTGCTGCTGGCAATGTCGATGTTCGAGATATAGAAGCTGGTCTGATTGGATGTCGCGCGCAGTGCTCCGATGTTCATGTTGAAGATGCCTGACTGATCCGCGGCGATGGATAAATCGCTGCGCATGCCAGCAAATTCGAATGCGTCTGCATTCTCCTGGTAATCAATCGGCCCCATTTGCAGGCGTAGATTCATGGAGCGATTAAAGTTCACAAGCATTTCAATGTCGAACTCAGGAAGTTCAAAGGGTAATGCTGCCAGTTCCGCCTGCAACTCTGGCGCAGGTGGGTCAGGAATAATACGCACCGCTGCCAGTGCCAGACTAGTGCCTGAGCTTGAATTAACAATGGGGCCGTGGTCGATACGATATTGCAATCCGATATTCACCGGCTCGGCCAGAGGCGAAGTGAGAATCAGTGAGACATTGGCGATACTGTTAAACCAGCCGCTTTCAATGCTTGTAGTTTGGAGGTCTACTTGTGAGCGCGCCTGTGGTGGCAATGTAGCCAACATGTTTTCAATAGTGAGGGCGCTGACGCCCATGCCGATAAGCTTGGGTCCGACCAGAAAAATTCCGACAGCAATGCTGACCAGTAATGAGAAACTAACTAGGAGTGATTTGCGCATGGATTGTTGGCTACTGATATAGCTGGTTAAAACTCAGGTTTGGGAACAGGACCGGAGGGTGGCATGATAACAGGATTCCCTATTGCACGATTGTCCTTTACGCGATAGTCGTTCTCTACCCGAATATTTTTCAATTATGGGCTGAGATCTTGTAAGCGCAACGCCGTGCGCCGGCCAGCACGTGGTCTACTCGCTTTACCTGACCATATTTTGCAAACAGACGCTGGAAGGTTTCGAGTTCTGAACGGCAAAATTGCTGACAAGCCTCGGCGGCAACGCAAATCGGGCAGTGATTCTCGATCAGCAACCAGCCGTCGGGCAGCAGACGAACTTCTGCCATGTAGCCTTCCTCGCTACGTAGCTCGGCGAGGCGGCGCAGTCGATCTGGCAGGGAATCAGGCAGCGTGCCCAGAGCTTCGGCGTATTTAGCCTCGGTTTTACGTGAGCGTTGGTCGACCAGGTCGTCGAGACTCTCCTCACCCAGAGCACTGCGAACTACATCGATAAGCTCCACCGTAACCTGCGAGTGCGCATCCGGGAAGCGCGCGTGCCCATTGGTTGTTAGCTGCCAGAGATGGACAGGGCGACCACGTGTCTGTTTTTCCTCGGCGGTTTGCTCAACCAGGGATTTTGACTGCAAGTCTGCCAGATGCTGACGCACCCCCATGGTCGTCATATCCAGCTGCCGCGCCAGGATCTTGACCGATTGGGGGCCGCGGACTTTCAGTTGATGCAGCAGCTTTTCCTGGGAATTGGCTAGTGTCATGGCGATTTCACAGCGATTACTGGTCTACATATCAGTATATCGGCAGTTTAAACAAAGTATTTACTTTCCTTAAGTAGTGAATGGCCTGTCTAATTAGTAAAGTAAATACTTTATTAAATTTAGAAAATGGGTAATTAGTCAGGTATAAGCTTGAGCAATGGCGCTAAGATGGGTTGATGGCGGCATTCGGGCATTCTTCCAGCTCTCGAGAAACCACTATTCACTAAAATTTCAGCTTTGTTATAGCATGTCGAGCGGAATGGGGCGGTTAAGTCGTCCGCTCGCCTGCGCAAGATCGTGTGGGTGGGTACCAAGTTACTGGAGAACCCATGCGCATTGATGGTCCGTTGCTGGTTACATTTATTGCCTACCTGTTGTTAATCCTGGTTCTGGGACTGCGCGCCTACCAGCGTACCAATGATCTGGGTGACTATATTCTTGGAGGCAGGAAATTGGGTGCCGTGGTGACTGCACTTAGTGTAGGGGCATCGGACATGAGTGGCTGGCTCTTATTAGGGCTACCTGGCGCCATTTATCTTTCTGGATTAAGTGAAATCTGGATAGGGGTGGGACTGGTTGTCGGCGCTTATCTGAATTGGTTGTACGTGGCCAAGCCGTTGCGCGCCTATAGCGCCCATGCCAATAATTCCCTTACCTTGCCCGATTACTTTGAAAACCGCTTTGGTGCACATGGTCGCATCTTGCGCGTGCTGTCGGCGCTGATTATTTTACTGTTCTTCACATTTTATACAGCCTCGGGACTCGTTGGCGGCGCAATCCTGTTTGAGAATAGCTTTGGTCTCGATTATTTCACTGCCTTGGTGGTGGGTACTGTGATCATAGTGTCCTATACCTATATTGGTGGATTCCTCGCAGTCGTATGGACCGACGCCATTCAGGCCAGTCTAATGATGCTTGCCCTGATCGCCGCACCGGTATTGGTGATCTCAGGTTTGAACAGCAGCGGTGCCGTGTGGCAAGACATGGAAACCATCAACCCTGGTAGCACAGAACTGATGGCTGATTTAGGCTTTCTGGGGCTTATCTCGCTGCTCGCATGGGGCTTGGGCTACGTGGGGCAGCCACATATTCTGGCGCGCTTTATGGCGGCAGAATCACTGGCCAAGATTGATTCTGCCCGCAGGATCGCCATGTGCTGGATGATCGTGGTGATGATTGGGTCAGTGACAACGGGGCTGGCAGGCATTATTTACTTTGCCGAAGCACCGCTGGCGAATCCGGAAACTGTTTTTATTGCGCTTAGCCAGAACCTGTTCAATCCTTGGGTGGCGGGGGTGATAACTGCAGCTATTTTGTCAGCCATCATGTCGACGATTGACTCGCAGCTTCTGGTTTCATCCAGCGTAGTGGGTGAAGATTTGTATCGGGTTTTTCTACGCCCGGATGCCAGCGACAAAGAGTTGTTGCTGGTTAGCCGCACTGCGGTTGTCATCATCGCATTCCTCGCACTCTTGATAGCCAGCGACCGTGATAGCCGGGTGCTGGACCTGGTGAGCTACGCCTGGGCCGGATTCGGCGCTGCCTTTGGTCCTGTTGTTGTATTCTCGCTGTTCTGGCGCAGTATGACTGCCATGTCTGCCATCGCAGGAATGACTCTCGGGGCGCTAACTGTAGTTATATGGTCAAATTTATCGGGCGGGATATTTGATCTCTATGAAATTGTGCCCGGGTTCCTGTTGTCATCAATCGCTATTGTGTTGATAACCAGGTGGCGTAAGGAGGACGACGTGGCAGCTCTTGTTCTTTATGACGAAACTCAAGGTCTATTGGGGCGCTGAACTTTTGAAGTGCTACATTAATCAGTCGTAGCAGGGCGCAGCATTTCAATATGGGGAATGTCATCCTCCATATAGGGTTCTGAAACCGTTTGAAAACCGAGGCTTTGATAAAACGCCTCCAGGTATTTTTGCGCAGAGATGGTGATATCGGCATCTGGCCAACGTTCCGCGCAGGCGGTGAGACTATACTGCATTAACTGCCTGCCACTGCCGTTACCGCGCTGGTCAGGGTGGGTTACCACCCGACCAATCGAGGCGCCAGGGTATTTGATGCCCGGGGCGAGTAATCTGGTATAGGCAGCGAGTTGATTGTCGCTGTATCCCATCACATGCACTGCTTGTTGATCTTTATCATCGAGGTCCAGATAGACACAATCCTGCTCTACAACAAAAACGACTGAGCGCAGCTTCATAATTTCATATAGCTGCGTATTGTCCAGCTCTTCAAAGCTCAGGCATTGCCACTCGAGATTGTTCATGTCACTTGCTACCAGATTATTGCTGTCCTGCAAACTATCACAGGCTCACCGAGCAGCAAAATCACAGTGTGCCTACGAATCTTTGCATAGTTCCACTATACTCTGCGCCTTGGTTAGCCCCGGTGGCACAGCTGGATAGCGCGGCCCCCTCCTAAGGGGCAGGTCGCAGGTTCGAATCCTGCCCGGGGCACCATTAATTATAAGAGGGGCTTACAGCCCCTTTTTTAATTAACGCTTCGCGGTAGAGATGAAGAACCTGCCGGTTCGAAAGCCGCGCCAGCGGCGCAGACAGCGCGTAGCGCTGCCCCTTACACCGAAGCTGTCAACCAGCACTATGGTGGTCCATAACAGAATGATCGTGTGGGCATTTTACTCCTCCGGGGTGAGCATTTTGGCTAAGCCAAAATGCGAATCAATCCTGCCCGGACCGGCTTCGATAGAATCAGCAAGAGATTTTCTCTCACTCCTGAGCTGTCTACGCGTCGATCTCAGTGCGCATGAGTCGAGCGGGTTATGGGTGAACTTTTTGGCTAAGCCAATCCGCGAGTCACAAATTGCGTAAGCAATTTGGACGCCTGCAAGGCGGCCGAAGGCCGAACAATTTGGCTGAGCCAAATTGTGAGTCAATCCTGCCCGGACCGTCTTCGATAGAGTCAGCAAGAGATTTTCTCTCACTTCTGAGCTGCCCATGCGTCAATTTCAGTGCGTGTAAGTTGAGCGGGTTATGACCGAACAATTTGGCTAAGCCAAATTGTGAGTCAATCCTGCCCGGACCGGCCTCGATAGAGTCAGCAAGAGATTTTCTATCACTTCTGAGCTGCCCACGCGTCGCGGTAGAGGTGAAGTGCCTGCACATTCAGTTCCCAGCATTGCGCAAAGACCAAATTTGAATGAACGAAAACTCTTACAAAATCCTGGATAAACGTTAAACTGCTCTCAAAAAAACAGGGCCATCAAAGATATCCAGTGATTTCAAAAGTGAAATGCTTCGTAAATTTTCAGTTATCAGTATCTCACAACTACAATCGTCAGAATTAAATTCCCCGACATATCAATATGTTGACCTGACAATGAAGCACAGGCCAGAATCAACCTCTGACAATTTGTTTGCGATCACAGTTATCTACAGATAACCCGCTAAATTAGTCAGCATGCATTTTGATGCTGGTAAACCGGGACAGGGACATGGGAAAAGTTCTCAAGATGGGTGATTATTTGCAGAACCTTGCGTCTGCCACACCATCAAAACTGGAAGCTGATGCGAGTATCGAGCCTGAAGGGCTGGTTCCTCTGGAATACGCTGTAGCACGCGGCGAACTGGCGGGGTGTCTCGCCAAGTTGTATCAATATGGCAAGCCTGATGTGCATGTGCGTCAGCTCAAAACCGACACTGCAACGCAACTGCATTTTCTCACCGCGCAAGATGCGATCTGGATCAACAAGAAGATTCTGGAATGCGAAGAATTAGGTGACGAAGAAGTGGGCTGGCGTATCGATCTTATCCAGGCGCTCGAGAATTCTGATCTGGCGCTGATGGACAATATGTGGAAAGTTATGACTCAACGTCCCTCACAGGCAGACCGCAAAGCTTCAGATTTGCTTTAAACCAGTTTCAGGTTGTGGCCCGCTTGTCCGAGTAGGGTAGTGCAACAACTTCAAGTCTGATGTTTGAGTTACAAATTCCTGCAGACCCAGACTCCATCTCTGTTATGTTGAGGATAGCCAGCGCCAAATGCTCATTCTGGTAGGTACTCGCTGCCAGAATATCCTCTGCCTTGTCATTGTCCTCGGAGTCGTAACAGATTTTCATTGAATCATCGATTATTTGATCAGCCCGCAACAGGTAGAGTCGCTGTTTCGGTGTTGCTCTGTAATACATGCGTGCAACGACCTCCTGCCCTGTGTAACAACCCTTATTGAAATCAATGACGCCGGAAATGTCATAGTTCAGGAGTTGTGGTGTAAATTCCTCGGTGTGCGCCTGGGGCACACGCCATTCACCATCCTGCAGGGTGGCATGTTGCCATGCTTCGGCACTCGGGCTGATGCCAGCGGGTAAGTCAGCAGGAAATGCTTTTTGTACCCCAATAGACCATAGTTCGAAGCGTGGTGTTTGTCGCCCGACGTTTATCAGTAACCCAAAATCTGTTTGGGTGCAGTCATTGTATTGTTCAGGCACAGTGCCCATGCTTGCTTCGAGTTCCGCGACGGAGCCCTCAGGTAAAAGTGCAAGCGGAGCGGGCATATTCTCGTCGATCGAGAGTTCGACTTTGGAAAACACGGCATATTTGGTCAGTGTGGAAATAAACAGCTCGGCAAGCCCGGTATTCATCTGCAGCAGACAGTCGGACCCGTCGCGAACGATGCGAAAATCCAGGATAACGCGGCCTTTCAGATTGCACAGGGCGCCCCGCAATGCATTGGCTGGCGTAAGCTTGGCCATATCACAGCTAAGCTGCCCCTGCAGAAATTTGTCAGTATCAGGGCCACTGACCCGAACAAATTCGTATTTATCTAACGACAACGCTGGCATTTTTCTCCTTCAATAAATGATGTGAATGACTGGGCTTGTATCGCATACCGCAGGTTTTTACCTGATAATACATGCTTGCGAGTATCAGATGCCAAACCAAACATATGCAAGAACTCAATAAGCAAAAAATATTCTGGCACAGCCGCCGTGGCATGCTGGAGCTTGATTTGTTGCTCGTGCCGTTCACGGAAGAGGCCTTCGACTCCCTCGATCACCAAGAACAATTGTTATACAGGGATTTACTTGGTGAGGAAGATCAGGATCTCTTTGCCTGGCTCATGGGTCGTGCCACTCCGACAGAGCAGCGCTTTATCCCTATGATAGAGCTTATTTTGGCGCATTCCAAAAAGCGTAGCTAGACTTGGAGCAAGTTTACTTTGATGCTCTGGAGCTTGCCCGCTTACCTTCGAATATATCGTTCACGCTTACAGGCCATTCTCATCTGCAGTGTGGCAAGCCTGGCCGCACTGGCACCCTGGTTGACGGCGGCTCCGCGTTTGCTGGCAGCGGCTGGTTCGGCTTGTGTGCTGCTGCACGCAGTGATGCGCCTGCATGCCGAGTTGGGTAGTGCGCGGCCCGTGGCGTTAGAGCTGATGATGTCTCGCTACTGGCTTCACAGGGCGAATGCTTCTGTGGAGCTTGGTCGCATCACGGTGCTCTACAATTGCGAGTTTCTGGTGGTGCTGAAACTCTACACGCGGCAGGCCAGGCGCGCGGAAATAGTACATATATTTCGGGACTCAATGAGTCTGGCAGATCAGTCGGCGCTGCGGCGTTTTATCCAGTTTGGCCCGCAGTATCGGCCGGGTCCAGCACCGTATCGCGCGCTTCCGGATCCAGATCAGGATAGTCCAGATTGAAATGTAGCCCGCGGCTTTCTTTGCGGCGTAGTGCGCTCTCGATAATCAGTTTGGAGACCAGTACAAGATTGCGCAGTTCCAGCATGTCGTTTGTGATGGTATGACTCTGGTAATAATCCTTAACTTCCATTCCGAGCATTGCGATGCGTTTCTGGGCGCGATGCAGGCGTTGGTCATTGCGCACAATGCCAACGAAATCCCACATGCAACGCCGCAGCTCTTCCCAGTTATGAGAAACGAGCACTTCGTCTTCGGATTCGCTCACCCGACTGGAATCCCAATCGGCAATAGAGTCTGTAAGCGGGGTGTTGGCGAAGCGCGATTCAATCTGTGCCGCCGCGCCGAATGCCACTACAAAACACTCCAGGAGCGAGTTACTTGCCATGCGGTTGGCACCATGCAGTCCGGTGAAGCTGGTTTCACCAATGGCATACAGATTCTGGATGTCAGTCAGACCGGTCTTGTCCACGACTATACCGCCGCAGGTGTAGTGCGCTGCTGGAACTACCGGTATGCGCTCTCGGGTAATATCGATACCGAAATCCTGGCAACGGCGCAGGATGGTGGGAAAGTGCTCCGCGATAAATTCAGCAGGTTTATGGCTGATGTTGAGATAGACACAATCACAACCGAGCCGCTTCATTTCATGGTCGATGGCCCTCGCGACGATATCGCGCGGTGCCAGTTCAGCCCGACTGTCAAAATCCGGCATGAACCTGGTGCCATCGGGTAATTCGAGAGTCGCTCCTTCACCGCGCAGCGCCTCTGTAATGAGGAATGATTTGGCGTGAGGGTGATACAGGCAGGTTGGGTGGAACTGGTTGAATTCCAGGTTGGCAACGCGGCAACCTGCGCGCCATGCCATGGCAATCCCGTCACCGCTGGCACCATCCGGATTAGTGGTATAGAGATAGGCTTTGGAGGCGCCGCCCGTGGCCAGTACGACAAAGCGCGACCTTATGCTCACCACCCTCATCTGGTCCTGATCCAGCACGTAGACGCCTACACAAGTGGCTGAATTGTCTGCATTTTCTTTCTGTGTCACCAGGTCTACAGCGGTACAGCCTTCAATTAATTCTATATTTGGATGGGCCAGTGCGCGTTTTTGCAGGGTTTCAAACACTGCTTTGCCCGTGGCATCAGTTGCATGAATAATGCGTCGGTGACTATGGCCACCTTCCTGGGTCAGGTGCAGGGATCCCAATTCTTGTTCACCTGTCGATCCTGAATGATTGTCTGCAGGAGAAGTTTTGGTGGTAAACGGCACGCCCTGTGCCACCAGCCAGGCTACGGATTCGGCGCTATGGCCAACAATATGTTCGACCATGTCGCGGTGACAGAGTCCAACACCGGCAGTCAGGGTATCCGCTACATGGGAATCAATACTGTCTTCTGCATCCAGCACTGCAGCGATTCCACCCTGAGCATAAAAGGTGGCCCCCTGGTTAAGATCGCCCTTGCTAAGCACACCTACGCGGGCAAAGTCTGCGGTGCGCAGTGCCAGCGTCAACCCGGCAGCGCCGCTGCCGATCACGAGGATATCGTAGTCAGACGCAGGTGGAGATTGAGTACTGCTCATGAGTGGCAGCCCCAGCTATTTGATTTCACAGGCATTTTTGGCCTTCTGTGGGAATTGGAAAAGTCTCGCTCCGGCGTCGGGTTGGGCAAATCTCAGCGCGGGCTGTTACTTGCCGGCCCATCGATGTTGTGTCTACCAGCGACCATGGCTGCCGCCTGTATTTGACAGCTAGCCACGATACGCGACAGACACGCGCAGAGTAAGCATATAATCAATCAGAGGTTCTGTAGATAAAAGTGCAATAATTTTATCTATTCCCAGAACTTTTGCAGCAATAAGCGGTCTATCAATGGAGAATGGATGCATTTGTTCCAGGTGGTAACGCTCTCAGGCCCCAGCATTAACGGAGTTGGAACGAATGGCAGAGACTACCGATCAACAACTGGTTGAAAGGGTCTTAAGTGGCAACAAGAAAGCGTTTAACCTGCTGGTACTGAGATACCAGCATCGTGTTGCCGCACTGGTTAGCCGTTTTGTGCAGGATCCGCAGGAAACCGAAGATGTATGCCAGGAGGCATTCATCAAGGCTTACCGGGCGCTGCCGAGGTTTAGAGGGGATAGTGCTTTCTACACCTGGCTATACCGGATCGCAGTGAATACGGCCAAGAACCATCTGGTGGCGCGTAGCAGACGCCCTCCAGGCGATGACATCGACCTGGAAGAGGCCGAGATAACAGAAGCAGGCTATGTACTGCACGAAATTGAAAACCCTGAGTCGAGCCTGGCAACTGAAAAACTCAAGCAGGTGATTGACCAGGCGATAGAAGATTTACCGGAAGATTTACGTACTGCTTTCACTCTGCGAGAGTTTTCCGGATTGACCTATGAAGACATCACAGAAGTTATGCGGTGTCCGGTGGGTACAGTAAGATCGCGAATCTTCAGAGCGCGAGAAGCGATAGACAAACGAATCCAGGAACTGTTGTCAGATTGAGCAGAGTGAACAGGTAACGAGGAAATACAGGCATGAGTGACACAATCAAAGAGACTCTGTCAGCCTTGATGGATGGTGAAGCCAGTGAATTGGAACTGCGGCGCATCCTGAAAGAAAGTGAAGGGGATCAATCTGTGCTCGACACCTGGTCACGCTACCACCTCGTTCAATCAGTACTACATCACGAATCCAAACAGGCACCAAAAGGTCTGAGCCAGAAAATTGCCGACCAACTTGAAGTTGAGCATTTTGACGCTGCACTTACCAGCAACAGCCCATGGTCTGAATGGCAAAATCATGTAGCCAAATTTGCCATCGCTGCGACCGTTGCCCTGGCTATTTTTGTTACATTGCAAACCAATCTGAACAATGTTGATGTGGGCAGTAATCTCGTTGCCGATGACAGTGCTCTGAACACATCTCCATCCAGCCAACAGCCGGTGCTCGTCGAAACCGCAAGCTTTACTGTCGATCCTCAGGCAGAGCAGGTATTGCGAGAGTATATCGAACGCATTTATGTGGAAGTGCCTGAAGTACAACGCGTGAATATGGAGCATATCCAGGATTCCCCGCTGTATCGCGTTGTCAACGAATACAGTAATACTGTCCGCACCCCCGACCCCCGGTAACCACGCTACTTCTCTGTAACCCTCTGTCACTTCTCTGATAGCGTGTGATAGGGTAATCTCCTTGTAATTCAATACGCTGAATCAGGCTGCTTGCTGTGGTCCGGTTCAGACGCAAGCAGCGTATGCGACAAAGGTAGTGATCATGTTACAGATTCGACGTTTTTCTCTTACATTGGCAGCCATGCTGTTTCTATTGGCAACTCTTTCAGTACAGGCCGCCGAGGGATTGCCAAATTTCGCCGATCTGGTGGAGAACAACGCCCCTACCATTGTCGAGATATCAACCATTCGCCGGGTCGAGCAAAGTAATGCGCTTGATGATGAACAACTGGAGGAATTGTTGCGTCAGTTCAACCAGGGTGAGCGCCCGGAACTCGACATCGAGGGATTACCGGAAGTGCGCCGCCGCGGAGCAGTGGGATCCGGTTTTGTCATCACTGACGACGGTTATGTGATCACCAACAACCACGTAGTTGCCGGTGCTGATGAAATCCAGGTGCATCTTAATGACCGCAGGGTATTTGATGCGGAAATCGTTGGCCTGGACGAGCCTTCAGATATCGCCTTGCTGAAAATTGACGCCAATGATTTACCGAGCGTGCAGTTTGGTGATTCAGATGATTTGCGAGTAGGAGATTGGGTTCTGGCCATAGGTTCGCCTTTTGGTCTGGAGTTTTCTGCTGCGGCTGGCATCGTCAGCGCCAAGGGCAGGTCAGTACCTGGCCGGTCAACCTACAATTACATGTCTTTCATCCAGACAGACGTTGCCATCAACCAGGGCAACTCTGGTGGGCCTTTGTTCAATCTTGCTGGCGAAGTAGTTGGTATCAACTCTCAAATTCTTAGCAGCACCGGCGGCTCTAACGGCATCTCCTTTTCAATCCCCAGCAATGTCGCAATGAACGTCGTCGCCCAGTTGCGGGAAACAGGTCGCGTCGAGCGGGGATTGCTCGGCGTGCGCATGCTGGAAGTCGACTATGCACTGGCAGAGATTTTCGGTCTGGAGCGGCCGCGCGGCGCGTTCGTGGATGAAGTAACACCTAATAGCCCGGCATCCCGCGGCGGAGTGCAAAACGAAGATATTATTGTCGAGTTTAACGGGCACGACATTGAGTACTACACCGACCTGCCGTTTTACGTGGGGCAGTATCAGCCTGACACCAATACTGAACTGCGTGTTTATCGTGACGGCGAGTATTTGAATCTGAATGTGGTGTTGGGCAATTCGCCAACCAACATCGTCGCAGTGAGCGAACCCGAAGTAGTGAGGGATCGGCGTAACCCCCTTGGATTTCGCGTACGCGAACTGAGTGAAGAGACCCGGCAAGTCACTGGCCTGCAAGGTGTCAGAATTGCCGAACTCAACGAAGGCCCCGGGCGCGAGGCCGGGCTGCGCGAAGGGGATGTCATTGTGGCGCTGAACCGCCAGCAAGTGAACGATGCGGAAGAGTTTGCCGCTATCGCCAGCGAGTTGCCGGAAACCGGGTTTGTCGCTATCCGCATCGTGCGGGAAGGGCAGGCCACCACTCTGGCGCTGGAACTGTCCCCCTGAGCAGTTTTTTTCACGCCTGCCGGCAAGCTCCATCCTGACACTGCAGCGCAGATGCTGTAGACTTGCGGGCTTTTCCAAACCATCACCCATTATTCATTGAGTCATCGCTTCTGTGACTGACATACATCTGATCCGAAATTTCTCCATTATCGCGCATATCGATCATGGCAAATCGACGCTGGCCGACCGTTTTATCCAGACATGCGGTGGTCTGACCAAACGCGAAATGGCAGAACAGATCCTCGATAGCCTCGATATCGAACGTGAACGCGGGATTACCATTAAAGCCCAGAGCGTGACGCTGTTTTACGATTCAGAGGACGGCAAGCGCTATCAACTAAACCTGATCGACACCCCGGGGCATGTGGACTTCACGTACGAAGTTTCGCGTTCTCTGGCTGCCTGTGAAGGCGCCTTGCTGGTCGTAGATGCTGGCCAGGGTGTCGAAGCGCAATCGGTGGCTACCTGCTACACCGCAATTGACCAGGGCCTCGAAGTCATACCGGTACTGAACAAGATGGACTTGCCCCAGGCCGAACCCGAGAAAGTGCGCAAGGAAATAGAAGAAATTATCGGTCTCGACGCCTCCGAGGCGATCTGCGCCAGTGCCAAGACCGGTATGGGTGTAACAGAGATACTCGAACAACTCATCAAGAAAGTGCCGCCACCAGTCGGTGACCGCGAAGCAGACCTGCAGGCCCTGATCATTGATTCCTGGTTTGATAATTATCTGGGCGTGGTGTCTCTGGTGCGGGTAATGGCCGGTACATTACGGCCCGGCAACAAGATCATTGCCAAATCCCTGGGCAAGGCGCACGTTGTCGATGCCGTAGGTATCTTTACGCCGAAGCGCAAGGAGCTTGAACTACTCAGCGCGGGCGAAGTGGGATTTGTAGTGGCTGGTATCAAGGATATCCAGGGTGCGCCTGTTGGCGACACCCTGACGCTGGCCAAGACACCAGATGTGAAGGCGCTGGCAGGTTTTCGCCGCATCCAGCCGCAGGTATACGCCGGATTGTTTCCGGTGTCGTCTGATGACTTCGAAAGCTTCAGGGATGCGCTGTCCAAACTCACGTTGAATGATGCGTCGCTCTATTACGAACCAGAGAACTCCGACGCTCTCGGCTTCGGTTTTCGCTGTGGCTTCCTCGGCATGCTGCACATGGAAATTATTCATGAGCGCCTGGAACGTGAGTATGACTTGTCACTTATCACGACAGCGCCGACTGTGGTGTATGAAGTCGTCATGAGTGACGGCGAAGTCCTCAAAGTGGACAGTCCATCGAGTCTGCCGCCAGTGAACAATATTGAGGAAACCCGCGAACCGATTGTCCTGGCCAGTATTCTGGTACCCCAGGATCATCTGGGCAATGTCATTACCTTGTGTGTAGAAAGGCGTGGCGTTCAGAAAGACATGCAATTCATCGGCAACCAGGTGTCCCTGAGTTACGAATTGCCTATGAGCGAAGTGGTGCTGGATTTCTTCGACCGCCTGAAATCAGTGAGTCGCGGCTATGCGTCGCTGGACTACCACTTCATACGTTTTGAGAAAGCCGATCTGGTGCGTTTGGATATCCTGATCAACGGCGATAAAGTAGATGCTTTGGCACTGATTGTGCACCGCGAGCACGCCAACTCAAAAGGGCGATTGCTGGTGGAGAAGATGAAGGAACTGATTCCCCGTCAGCTCTATGATATCGCCATACAGGCGGCTATCGGCGGGCAGATCGTCGCTCGTCAGACAGTCAAGGCGCTGCGCAAGAATGTCACAGCAAAATGCTATGGTGGTGATGTCACGCGCAAGAAGAAATTATTAGAGAAGCAAAAGGCCGGTAAAAAACGCATGAAGAAAGTAGGTAACGTGGAAGTGCCGCAGGAAGCGTTTCTGGCTGTGCTCAAGGTTGATTCCTGATGGATTTCGATTTTTCCCTGATATTGCTAACTCTCGTCGCCATTTGTGGCGCGTTATGGTTGTTGGACAGTTTTTTCTTCAAACGCCTACGCGATCAGACCATTGCTGATTTTCGTAAAGGTAAAGGGCGCGGCAAGAGCGAGGAGGAAAACCAGAGTGAGATCGAAGAGTTATCACGTGAGCCTATGGTCATTGAGTACGCCAAATCATTCTTTCCAGTATTGCTGCTGGTTTTGGCGCTGCGCTCTTTTCTCATCGAACCTTTTCAGATTCCAACTGGATCCATGATACCGACTCTGGAAGTGGGGGACTTTATCCTGGTCAACAAGTACGCCTATGGTGTGCGCCTTCCGGTAATTGGCACCAAGATTATGGACGTCGATGATCCCGAGCGCGGAGAGGTTATGGTGTTTATTCCGCCTCATGAAAACAAGTATTACATCAAACGAGTGATAGGATTGCCCGGCGACACAGTGCGCTATGAAGAGAAGCAGTTGTATATCAATGGGGAACCCATACCGCGCGAATTCAGCGACAATATTTTTATAGAAACCGGCATTGGCACATTGCCTGGATCTTTGTACACCGAAACGATCAATAGCAAAGAGCATACTACCCAGCATATCGACGCGCGACTGCAAACCAGGGCACGCACGAGCTGGATCGTGCCGGCGGGGCACTATTTCATGATGGGCGACAATCGCGATAACAGCGCCGACAGTCGTGAATGGGGCCCGGTGCCTGAAAAAGATATTGTAGGCAAGGCAGTAGCAGTATGGATGCACAAGGAGTCAGGCTTTAATCTGCCTACTTTTGCACGTAATAAGCTCATACAATAGGGTGCATTTGGGCGTTTTGTGATACCTGTAGCGGATTTCCCTTAAACAAAGCAATACTGTTGGCCGATTTTAATGACAAGGGTCTCATGCCAGGTAGGTCCTTGATGCCAATAAACGGGGTTACTATGAAAAATTCAATAAACAGCCTGAAATACCAGCGCGGCGTGTCAAAATTCGGACTGTTGATGCTGTTTTTTCTGATTGCATCATTTCTGACGTTTGGGCTGCGAGTAGGGCCGGTATATGTAGATCATAATCTCATCACGGGCCTGTGTGAGGAACTTATTGAAAATGGCGAAGCTGCCAACATGACTATCACTGATGTCAGAGACAGGGTGGCTGCCAGCTTGCGAATCAATGGTGTGTTTGATTTTGACTTGTCGAGCATCCGTATGCGCAAGGAAAACGGGCAGGCGATTATTAATGTGAATTATGAGCGGCGTGTTCCACTGTTTGCGAATCTGGATATTGTGGCCAGCTTCGATACCATTCTCGATTAATTAATGACGCTGGATCTGGAAACACTACAGGAGAAGCTGGAGTACCGCTTCGCAGATCCAGCTCTTGCCCAACGAGCCCTTACACACCGCAGTGCCCAGAAGCAAAATAATGAACGCCTGGAATTCCTGGGTGATGCCGTGCTGGGCCTTGTCGCTGCCGAAATTCTCCTGCAAAAATATCCTGAGGCAGATGAAGGTGAACTGAGTCGTGTACGCGCCAGTATCGTCAACAAGGATGTGCTGGCCAATGTAGCACGCGACCTCAATCTGGGGCCGCTGTTACGGCTAGGGTCAGGAGAAGTGAAAAGCGGCGGCCGTGATCGCGACAGTATACTGGCCGACTCAGTAGAGGCATTGATCGCAGCAATTTATCTCGACTCCGGGCTGGAGCCTTGTCGGGTTTTCATCAGCAAATGGATTGCAGCACAGCACCTTGAAGCAGAAGGTATCAAGCCCAAAGATTTCAAAACCCAATTGCAGGAAATTCTGCAGTCTCAGCAATTAGCACTGCCCGAATATGAAGTGGTAGATACAACCGGCGCTGAACACAGCCAGGTATTTCATGTCAGCTGTCGGGTAGTACTACTTGAAGAAGCACAACAAGGTAGCGGCCGCAGCAAGCGCGCCGCTGAACAGGATGCAGCCGAAAGAGTGCTGCGCGAAATACGAGAAGGCCAGTGAGTGATTCCGATACACAGCATGAAGTGGAAACCCGTTGTGGCTACGTCGCATTGGTCGGGCGTCCGAATGTGGGTAAATCCACGCTTCTGAACCATCTGATCCATCAAAAAATCAGTATTACCTCGCGCAAACCTCAAACCACACGACATCGTATACTCGGTATCAATACGCTGCCTGATTGCCAATGCATATTTGTCGATACGCCAGGTCTGCATCTGCAGAAAGGCAAGGCGCTGAACCGGGTCATGAACGACACCGTAATCAGCACCATCAAGGATGTAGACCTTGTGTTGTTTGTTGTCGAGCGCCTGACATGGACCGAAGCCGACGAGAAAGTCCTGCGGGCAATTCAGACTGTCAAAAAACCGGTGTTGCTGTTAATCAACAAGGTGGACCAGATTTCAGACAAGGCCAAATTATTACCCCATATCCAGATGCTGAGTACCTTGCATGATTTCGCAGAAGTCGTACCGGTTTCAGCATTGGGTGGGCATAACCTGGACACACTTGAGGCGTTGCTCAAGCCGTTGCTGCCGCCTGGTCCATTCATGTTTCCTGCTGACCAGGTGACTGATCGCAGTTCGCGCTTCATGGCGGCAGAGTTGATTCGGGAAAAGGTAACAAGACAGCTCGGCGATGAACTGCCTTATGAAATCACGGTAGAAATCGAGAAGTACGAGCAGGATGGCAATGTGTTACACGTGCATGCTTTGATACTGGTCGAAAAGCCCGGTCAAAAAAAGATTTTGATCGGCAAGGAAGGTGAGCGTCTCAAGAGCATTGGTAGCGCCGCAAGGGAAGGCATGGAGCTGGCGCTGGGTTCTCGCGTCATGTTGAATCTGTGGGTGAAGGTTCGCAGTGGCTGGTCTGACGACAACAGGGCGCTGCAAAGTCTCGGTTATATGGACTGAGGTTCACAATGGAAACCCGGGTTCAACTGCAACCAGCTTACGTCATACATAGCCAACCGTTTCGAAACACCAGCCTGTTAGTGGACTTTTTCTGTATGGACTACGGTCGCGTGCGCGCCGTGGCAAAAGGTGCACGACGGGAAAAATCCCGCTATCGATCGATGTTGCAACTTTTCCAGCCTGTGTTGATTTCATTTACCGGGCGCGGCGAAGTAAAGACCCTCGGTAATGTCGAGTGCAGTGTTGGCGCGATCAAACTGCACGGCAAGAGACTTTTCAGTGGTTTGTATATCAATGAACTCCTTACCCGATTGTTGTTGAATCATGATGAACACAAACCGCTATACAATATTTATCAGGATACGCTCATTGCGTTGCAAGGCGAGGCAGATATGGAGCCCTTGTTGCGTGAGTTCGAATTAAAACTGCTGGCAGAACTCGGCTATGGCATAAATCTGGAAGTTGATTGCAGTTCGCGTGAGCCCATCGTCGAAGAGCAACTCTATCGCTTTGTGCCGGATGTGGGTTTCCAGCAGGCGGAAGAAGATTCCGCGGAAAATGCAGCGGTTTGTTACCAGGGACGCGAGTTGCTGGCGCTACGTAATCTCGACCTGGCTGATGCGAGTCTGGCACGTGCTGCCAAGCGTCTCCTGCGGCAGGCCTTGAGCGCGCATCTGGGTGAACGCCCTTTACACAGTCGTAATCTTTTCACCACGGGCAGCTCCGCTACTGCTGAATAACCAGGCGCATCGCGACTATACCCGGTCAGCTTTATACCCCTCTGCTTTGCGTGTAGAATCTGGCGCTTTCCGTGGATACTAGACTCCGCGCTTCCCGAGCAAATGCATGTCACAGCCCACTATTGAAAATCTGATCGGCAATACACCACTGGTGCATTTGCAGCGCTTGCCCGGGGACAGTTCATCCACCGTGCTGGCGAAACTCGAGGGTAATAACCCGGCTGGGTCCGTAAAAGATCGGCCGGCACTTGGTATGATTCAACAGGCTGAACTGCGCGGTGATATAAAGCCCGGTGATGTATTGATCGAAGCCACGAGCGGTAACACGGGCATTGCCCTGGCCATGGTGGCCGCAGTGAAAGGTTACCGACTCATCCTGATTATGCCCGATAACATGTCTTCCGAACGCAAGGCTTCAATGACAGCCTTCGGCGCAGAGCTGGTGCTGGTGAGTGAAAAGGATGGCATGGAAGGTGCGCGCGATCTTGCCCAGAAGATGCAACAGGAAGGCAAGGGCAAGGTGCTGGATCAATTTGCAAACCAGGATAATCCCAACGCGCACTATCTGCACACCGGGCCTGAAATCTGGCGCGACACCAAAGGCAAAATCACACATTTTGTCAGTTCAATGGGAACTACTGGCACTATCATGGGGGTGTCACGCTATTTGAAAGAGCAAAACCCCGATGTACAGATAATCGGTCTGCAACCGAAAGATGGATCGCGCATTCCCGGAATCAGACGTTGGCCCAAGGAATATTTGCCGTCCATTTTCGAGCGCCAGCGAGTTGACGAAATTATCGATGTCGATCAGCACGATGCTGAAGCAACCATGAAAAAACTGGCTCGCGAAGAAGGCATTTTCTGTGGTGTTTCTTCTGGCGGCGCAATTTTCGCCGCACTGCAACTCGCGAAGAAACTCGACAATGCGGTTATCGTTGCCATTATTTGTGATCGTGGTGACCGGTACCTGTCCACCGGTGTTTTCGATAGTTGAAATAACTTGTTTACCCCGATATCGAACTACTGTAATTCAGCCCAGTCAGACAGGAACTAATCAGTAATCATGCCACGTCGAAATAATCGCAGAGCGCGCCTGCCTGCCGACCCTGTTACATTGAAAATTCAAAGCCTGAGCCATGAGGGGCGCGGTGTGGGTCAGATCGATGGCAAGGTGACGTTTGTTGAAGGGGCGCTGCCGGAAGAACTGGTCAGCGCCCGTTATGTCCGCCGCCGTGGACAATATGACGAAATGCGTGTTGAGGAAGTACTGGAAGCTTCTGCCAACCGCGTTGCACCTCCCTGTGAATATGCTGGCACCTGCGGCGGCTGTTCATTGCAGCATCTTGGGCCGGCCAACCAGATCGAATTCAAGGAAAGTGTATTACTCGAACATCTGGCGCGAGAGTGCCGACTGCAACCTGAAGATTTTACAGTCCTGCCGCGTCTGCAGGCCCAATCCCAAAATTACCGACGCAAGGCCAGACTGGCAGTAAGGTATGTCGCCAAGAAGGGCGGCGCGTTGGTGGGTTTCAGGGAGAAAAATGGCAGCTTCATCACCGATATGACTTCCTGCAAGGTGCTGAGCGCGGAAGTATCCAACCTGATTAAACCCCTGCGCCAGTTTATCACTGAACTTGATGGTGCCAGGGACATTCCGCAAATCGAAGTGGCAGTGGGAGAAAACCCGGATGATAGTCTGGTAGTGGCACTGGTATTTCGCCACATGAATCTTTTGAGTGAAAAGGATATTGCCAGTCTGGAAAATTTTGCGAGCCAATGGGGCTGCGAAATATACCTGCAACCCGGCAATCCGGAGTCAGTGACTAAACTGGCGCCATCCGCTTCTGTAGATCGAATGCACTACTATTTGCCGGCTCAGGATATCCAGTTTGCGTTCCACCCCATGGACTTCACCCAGATCAATGCTGAAATCAATCGGATGATCGTCTCCAGAACCCTGGATATTCTGCAATTGGGCAAGGATGACGAAGTACTGGATTTGTTCTGCGGTCTGGGAAATTTCACGCTGCCCATCGCAGCCGCCTGCAAACAAGTTGTGGGCGTGGAGGGTAGTCAGCAAATGGTAGAGCGAGGTACAGAAAACATGCGGGCCAACCAACTGGAGAATATCGAGTTTCATATGGCCAATTTATTCGAGCCTATCGATACCCAGCCCTGGTATCGGGATAGCATCAACAAGATCGTGCTGGATCCGCCGCGTTCCGGTGCGATTGAAATCATGCCTGCGATAGCAGCACTAAAGCCGGAGCGCATCGTGTACATCTCCTGTAATCCAGCTACCCTGGCGCGAGATGCCGCACAACTAATCGCAAAAGGGTTTGAATTGAAATCTGCTGGCGTTATGGATATGTTCCCCCATACCGCTCACGTGGAATCGATGGCGGTTTTCGAGCCCGGCAATTAAGCTGTAGCACAGCCTGGAACTAGATTGTGAGCGTGGATAAAGAACAATTCGAAAAACAGCGACCTATCGATCAATTGATAGCGCTCATGGCAATGCTGCGCGACTCAGATCATGGCTGCCCGTGGGATCTCAAGCAAACCATCCAGTCTCTGGTGCCTTATACACTGGAGGAAGCCTATGAGGTCGCCGAAGCCATTGAGCAAAACGATCTGGTAGAGCTGGAAGATGAACTTGGCGACCTGTTATTCCAGGTAGTGTTCTATGCGCAAATCGCCGGCGAAAAGGGTAATTTTGATTTTGATGCAGTTGCCCGCGCAATTGTGAATAAACTGATTCGGCGCCACCCCCATGTATTCCCCAATGGTGACATAAGTCAATTCGGCCAGGCACAGGATTTAAGCCCGGATGAAGTCGTTGTGAACTGGGAAGCGATAAAGCAACAGGAAAGGGCAGAAAAGCAGGCGCGCAAACCATCAGGTTTACGTTCGAATCGATCAGGTGAACTGGATTCCGTTCCTGCTGCTCTGCCTGCGTTACAACGTGCGGTGAAGCTACAACAGCGTGCTGCTTCGGTTGGTTTTGACTGGTCAGATACCGAACCTGTAGTGGAGAAGCTGCGTGAAGAAATCGACGAGTTTGAGGAAGCCCTGCAGGAAGGTGACAAGAAGCAGGAAAGTGCTGAACTCGGAGATATGCTGTTTTCACTGGTTAATCTGTGCCGACATCGCGGCGTAGAACCCGAAGAAGCACTGCGGCAGGCAAATATGCGCTTTACCAATCGGTTTGTCTGGGTTGAAGAAGAATTACACAACCTGGGGCAGCAAATGCCTGAGGCTACACTGGAAGAACTGGATGCATTGTGGAACAAAGCGAAGCAATCAGGACTTTGACCGCAACACTTAATAACGAAACTTAATAGTCAGGAGTCAATATGCGAATAATTTTACTGGGAGCGCCCGGCGCCGGAAAAGGAACTCAGGCGCAATATATTACACAGCAATATGGCATTCCCCAGATTTCAACTGGTGATATGTTGCGGGCCGCGGTAAAGGCACAGACCGAACTCGGTCAACAAGTTGAGCGGGTAATGGCATCGGGTGGTCTGGTAACCGACGAAATTATCATAGCATTGGTCAAGGACAGAATTACTCAGGATGATTGCCAGGGTGGGTTCCTGTTTGACGGATTTCCCCGCACCATACCCCAGGCAGAAGCAATGCAGTCTGCTGGTGTGAACATCGACGTGGTATTGGAAATTGCAGTCAGTGATGATGAGATCGTAAAACGCTTGAGCGGCCGTCGGGTTCATCCGGGTTCAGGCAGGGTGTATCACGCTGATTTTAATCCCCCGCAATCACCTGGAGTGGATGATGAAACCGGTGAAGCGCTTGTACAGCGCGAAGATGATCAGGAAGCAACTGTGCGCAAACGCTTGGAGGTGTATCACGAGCAGACCGAACCGCTGGTAAAATTCTACGAAAATCTGCAGTCTCAGGGAGAAACAGTGCGAGTAGAAAAAGTAGACGGTGTTGCTGGTGTTGATCAAATACGTGAAGAAATTGCGCGCGTTCTGGATTAATTAAACTTGTTAATAAAAAACCGGGCATTAGCCCGGTTTTTTTGTCTTGAATAAATCCTGCATGTTTCGCAATAAATGCGCCGAATGCACAAAAAACGTCACTGCAAGAGGTTAATCACGATTATTTAGCCGTTATTGGCAAACTAATTGCTAATTAAATTGTGGAATAGTTAGCTTATTTTCCGCAATTGCACTGCAAAAATTAAAAAACCCGACAATTAATTTGATTAAGTGCACAAAAATTGATCAAGTTTCTTTAAAGTTTTCTTTTTTACAAGCGAAATATAGAACAGAACCCATGTAAAAGTGGTTTCTTTGTATGTTTGAAATTATTGGTGATGGTAAACTAATTCACACTTGAAATTCGATTACTGTTAGCCAGATAATTTTTGTGATATGTTGCCCGCGAACAAGGGTGCTAAAAATTGTTCGATAAAATCGATTCCAATACAGGAATTGCTAATGGCTAAAAGCGTTATACGCAAAGCAAAAAAAGCGCCAAAAAGTAAGCCAACAAGAAATATAAAAACCGAACAACAAAAGAATAGAGTTTCAAAGAACAAATCGAGTGCAAAGACTGCAGATAAACTTCGGAAGGCATCGAAGGAAATACAAAGCAGTCAGACCTTAGAGCAGGCGTACGCTACTGTTAAGAAACTGGAAACAGAGTCAGTAGCAGCACAAAGATTAGTCGCGACCACGCGTCGCAAAGCTCAAGCTGTGAAGCGAGCAGCTGGCAAGGCAAAAACCGCGGTTGCCAAGCGGGCAGCGAAGGATGCTGAATTTGCCGTAAACAGAGCTATTGCGAGAGTGGCCACCATTGACGCAAGAATTAGAACGGCAAGGGCAAAAGTAAGGGCTGCAGAAGTGGCAGCACGGGCCAAGGCGAGAGAAGCCGCCATGGCAGCCAGGGCCGAAGCGGATCTAGAACAGGCAGTTGCTGCATTTATTGCCAATTGGAAGCAACAGCGGGCTAAGTCGGATGCTGCGAAAGCAGCCAGGAAAGCTCGAAAAGACGCATTAAAGGCAAGAATCGCAGCAAAGAAGGCGGCGCGTAAGAAAACAGCCGCTCGCAAGAAGGCGGCCGTTAAGGCCAAATCTGCTGCTCGTAGGGCAGCTGAACGTAAAGCAGCAAAGAGAACCGTAGCTAAACAAAGGGTGGTGAAAAACGTGGTTAAGAAAAAAGTAAAAGCGAAAAAGAAAGTAGCGAAGAAAAAAGCCGTAAAACGCAAAGCAGTTAAGAAGCCTGTGAAGCGTAAAGCCGCTGCCAAGAAGAAGGTAGCAAAGAAAAAGGCTGTAAAACGTAAAGCAGCCAAGAAAAAGGTAGCCAAGAAGAAGGCCGTCAAGCGTAAAGCTGCCAAGAAGAAGGTAGCCAAGAAGAAGGCGACCAAGCGCAAAGCTGCCAAGAAAAAAGTAGCTAAGAAGAAAACAACCAAGCGTAAAGCAGCCAAGAAGAAGGTAGCCAAGAAAAAGGCCACCAAGCGTAAGGCAGCCAAGAAGAAGTCCACTGCCAAGAAGAAACGGACAGTGAAGCGTCGCGCCGCAGCTAAAAAAGCCGCTCCCCGCAAGGTGAAGCGTAAAGCTGCCAAGAAGAAGGTTGCGAAGAAAAAGACCGTGAAACGCAAAGCTGCCAAGAAGAAGGTTGCGAAGAAAAAGACCGTGAAACGCAAAGCTGCCAAGAAGAAGGTAGCGAAGAAGAAGGCCGTCAAGCGTAAAACTGCCAAGAAGAAGGTAGCCAAGAAGAAGACGACCAAGCGTAAAGTTGCCAAGAAGAAGGTAGCGAAGAAGAAGGTAGCGAAGAAGAAAACAACCAAGCGTAAAGCAGCCAAGAAGAAGGTAGCCAAGAAGAAGGCCACCAAACGCAAGCCAGCCAAGCGTAAGCCAGCCAAGAAGAAGGCCACTGCGAAGAAGAAAAGGGCAGTAAAACGGCGTTCGGCGGCTAAAAAAGCAGCGAAGCGCAAGGTCGCCAAGAAGAAGGCCACCAAGCGTAAAGCGCCTGCTCGAAAGAAAACAGCCAAGAAAAAGGTAGCCAAGAAGAAGGCCACCAAACGCAAGACTGCAAAGAAAAAGGTAGCCAAGAAGAAGGCCACCAAGCGTAAGGCTGCAAAGAAAAAGGTAGCCAAGAAGAAGGCCACCAAGCGTAAGGCGCCGGCTCGTAAAAAAGCCAAGAAGAAAGCTGCCAAGCGTAAAACCGCAAAGAAGAAGGTTGCGAAGAAGAAAGCAGTAAAGCGTAAGGCACCGGCTCGTAAAAAAGCCAAAAAGAAAGTAGCCAAGCGTAAAACTGCCAAGAAGAAGACCCGCGCCAGGAAGAAGTAGGCCGGATCTTTGCAACCGGGTGCAGTAACCCGACACTCACTGCCTGTTTTTCACCGTTTGTAGGCAGTGAGTGTTAGCTCGGGGCTCTATAAATCCCTCTTGAAGCAATTCAAGGGGGATTTTTCATTCAACATCTACCTTCCGATCTGGCGCGCAAAGTATGGCGACAATCCTCTCAATTGACACAGCTTCAAATACGTCCGGACTGGCTTTATTGCGCGGTAATGAGATTGATGCGGCATATTGCGAAGATGGACGGAAGGCAGCGCAGGTACTCTTGCCCATGGTGCAAGAGATGTTGCAGTCACATGGTGTCACGCTGGCGCAACTGGATGCCATCGCAGTGCTTGCAGGCCCTGGATCCTTTACAGGTATCCGCATTGGCTTGAGTGTTGCGCAAGGTCTGGCGTTTCCCCAGAATATCCCCATGCTCGGCGTTTCCTCAATGGCCGTGCAAGCCTACGCGGCTCTCACAGGCACCTCACATCAAATCGCATTAGTGACCAGCGCAGCGCGACAGCAAGAAATTTATTTTGCGGCCTATCGCCTTGATGAAGAGTTGGGGGTCACTCCAATCGGAATTGAGCAGGTTGCAGAGCCACAATTACTGGATATCCCAACCCTGCCTGATACATTGGCATCGCAGGTGGCGCTTGTGAGTGACTCTGACAGCACCTCAGCGATTCTCAGCGCCGTGCTACCTGTATCGGACCTGCAAGTGCTGCCTTTTATTGGCTGCCCCGTAGAGCAGCTGGCACGCATCGCTGAACTACGTCTGGCAGCGGGGCTGGCATTACCCCCGGAACAGGTTCTTCCGAACTATGTGAAAGACAATATGCAATATGATTCGCCTTGAGGATTTTCTAACAGCATGACTCCCGACTATATTCAGCTCAGTCTGTTGGCAATGCTGCAGGGGTTTACTGAATTTCTGCCAATTTCCTCTTCGGGCCACCTCTTGTTGCCAACCTTGTTGCTTGGTTGGCCAGATCAGGGTCTGGCATTCGACGTTGCGGTGCATGTCGGATCGCTTTCTGCAGTGGTGGTTTACCTGCGCCACGATATCACCAGATTGCTCAGTGCCTGGATTCGCAATTTGCGCCATCCCATGATGAATGCCGATTCACGCATGGCCTGGTTTATTATTGTCGCCACGATACCTGGAGGCGTCGCGGGTCTGTTGTTGAATGACCTGGTTGCAGGTGCGGCGCGCTCAATTGCGGTGGTTGGAACCACCTCGATTATTTTTGCCTTGTTGCTGTGGTATGCCGATAGCAAAGGCCAGAGGCGGCGAACCCTGGCAGAAATGGACTGGCGTTCTGCCTGTCTTGTCGGGCTGGCCCAGGCGTTGGCCTTGATTCCCGGTACATCGCGCTCCGGTATAACCATGACCGCCGCTTTGCTTTGCAATATGCAGCGTGATGCTGCAGCGCGCTTTTCTTTTTTGCTATCGATACCGATTATTACTGCCAGTGGTCTGTTTACCGCGCTGGAGTTGGCAGAGTCAGATAGCCAACCTCTCGACTGGGTCAGTATGTTATTTGGCACCGTGCTTTCAGCGATTGTCGCCTTTATCTGTATCCACTACTTCCTGCGCCTGATTGGTCGCATAGGTTTCATGCCTTTCGTGATTTACCGTATGGTGATTGGTGTGCTACTCTTGGGTATTGCGGTTACTGCGTGAGTGCTGCCCAGCGCCAGTCGCAAATTGTTATTAAAACGGCTGCAGCCCAACCCTCTGCAGCAGAAATCGCACTGTCGGAAAGCCTCGATCTCAAGTTATTGTCAGCAGAAGCTCTGGATACCGACGGGGCAGAATTTGTCCTCGCTTTTGATGAGCGCGGATTAGGACTGCATCTGAATGTGCCGCAAGCACCTGGCGGAATCTATGTGGACTTTACCGCGACGACGCTACGGCGCCGCGCGCGCGACAGCCTGCGCAAACAAAACCTGAGCAAGGCAGTTGGCATTAAGCCAGACTATCTTCCCAGTGTGGTGGATGCCACAGCAGGTCTCGGTAGCGATGCCTTTCTGCTGGCAGTGCAGGGCTGTGAAGTTAAAATGCTGGAACGTTCAATGGTGGTTTGTGCATTGCTTGAAGACGGTTTGCACAGGGCCCGAGAGATACCAGAGCTCAATGCGACAATAAAAAGGCTGACACTGACCCCGGGAGAATTTACCGGGTTGGGGATGGCAGCGGGAGAATATGACGTCGTGTATCTCGATCCCATGTTTCCCGCGAAGCGCAAACAGAGGAAATCCAGGAAATCGATGGCTTTGTTGCAGGAATTGTTACCCGCTACCGATGATGAAGAAGCAATGTTCGCAACTGCCTGCAGCGTGGCGCGCAAACGCGTGGTGGTTAAAAGACCCAAACTTGCACCACCTCTGGCTGGCCAGAGCCCGGGATTGGAATTCAAGGGCTCCAGCAGCCGGTTCGATGTATATCTACAGCAGTAAGCGCTGTAATACCCCCGCATAGATAGCACTCAGTGAATCCAGGTCAGCGATGCTGACGCGTTCGTCCACTTTGTGAATCGTTGCGTTAAGCGGCCCCAGTTCGACGACCTGTGCGCCAGTCTTTGCAATGAAACGCCCATCTGATGTACCGCCGCCAGTGGAAAGCGAGGGCGTCAGACCGGTGACGGCATGAACGGACTCACTGACCGCCGCTGACAATTCTTCACTGGTAGTGAGGAACGGTTCTCCTGAAAGATTCCAGTCCAGTGTGTAGTCAACACCTGTTTCAGACAGTATTGCTTCCACCTTCTCGCGAATTTCTTCGTGACTGGTTTCAGTGGAGTAACGCAGATTGAAATCCAGTTCGATACTGCCTGGAATGACATTGGTTGCGCCCGTACCAGCCCTGATGTTGGAAATCTGCAGGCTGGTAGGCGGGAAGGCAGCGTTACCCTGATCCCATTCGATGGCCAGCAGTTGTTGCAATGGCGCAATGGAGAGATGGATAGGATTCGATGCCAGTTCCGGATAGGCCACATGGCCCTGGACACCATTGATGCGCAGCAAGCCGTTTAACGAGCCTCTGCGTCCGATCTTGATTACGTCGCCGAGTTGCTCCTGACTGCTGGGTTCACCAACCAGGCAATGGTCGATTGTCACGCCAGCGGCGCGCAATGCTTCCAAGGCCTTGCTGGTACCGTCAACCGCCGGGCCTTCTTCGTCACTGGTAATCAAAAAGCCGATACTGCCTGTGGGTTTGTACTGCGCGAGGAAGCTTTCAGTTGCGGTAACCATAGCCGCGAGGCTGCCTTTCATATCAGCTGCGCCGCGCCCCCAGAGATAACCATCCGCTTCAGTGGCTGCGAAGGGCGGATGACTCCACTGTGCGGCGTCACCAGCTGGCACGACATCAGTGTGGCCGGCAAACACTAACAGCGGGGAGGACTCTCCCAGTGTCGCCCACAGATTGCTCACCTCACCAAAATTCAATTGCTGCACACTGAACCCAAGCTGCTCCAGCCGCGCGCCCAGCAATGCCTGGCAACCAGCATCATCAGGAGTGACTGAGGCGCGATTAATGAGCTCTTTGGCAAGTGCCAATGTCGATGACATGATCGTTCCTAGTTATGGCTGTGTAGTTCTGTATTAAGTTCAACAGTCGATTTTAATGGCAATACTTCGACCGCGCCGTTAATGGAATTGCGTCGAAACAGTAAGTTGGGTGTGCCGATCAGTTCTTTGGCTTTTACCGTGCTTTGCAGTTCCTGTTTGGCATTGAGTACTTTTATCTTGGTGCCTGCGGTCACATACAGACCTGCTTCCACTGTGCATCCGTCAGCAAGGGGAATGCCGATGCCTGCATTGGCGCCGATCAGGCAATTCTTGCCCACCGATATGATTTCCTTGCCGCCGCCGGAGAGGGTACCCATCGTACTGCTGCTGCCACCCAGGTCGCTGTCTGCCCCGATCATTACGCCGGCTGAGATGCGACCCTCAATCATCGCGGGGCCTTCGGTGCCTGCATTAAAGTTCACAAAACCCTCGTGCATGATGGTGGTCCCTGCGCCGAGGTACGCGCCGAGCCTTACGCGAGCGGTATCTGCGATGCGTACACCGGCCGGCACAACATAACTGGTCATCTTGGGGAATTTATCTACCGAAATGACATCGAGGAATTCCCCCTGCAGACGGGCCTGTAATTGTCGTTGTGGCAAATCTTCCAGAGCGATCGCTCCCTGCGACGTCCAGGCATTATTTGGCAGTACCGCGAACAAGCCCTCGAGATTTAAAGCATGTGGTTTGGCGTAGCGATGCGACAGTAGATGCAGTTTTAAGTAGGCCTCTTCCACAGTGACTGGTGGAGCGTCTTCGACCAGTACACAGAGCACAATCTGGCTACTACTTTGCAAGGTTTCCAATTGCGTCGTCAGTTCGGTATTGCCAGTTTCTGTCAGAGCACTTGTAACTGCATTCAGATCATCGTTATCCAGTAACTTGCTGCCATTGGCAAAGGGCATGTCACAGGCCTTGCAGATACCTTTGGTCAGCGCCTGGTCTGGCTCGAAAACCGGTGCAGGGTAGTAGACTTCGATGATCTCATGACGGGAATTTTGCGTGGCTATACCAAAAGCCAGGCTGAGAGGATTGCTGTTAGACATATAATGGATCCTTGCGTGCTGCGGGTACTGGAGTTAATGCTGCTTAATAAGGCTGTTCAGTTGTGCCTGATCATAGCCGAGTACCCAGTGGCCGGCAAAATTGATCACAGGACGCTTGATTAAAGCGGGGTTCTCACACATGAGTTGTATGGCGGCGGCCGCATCGATTTTGTTGCGCTGCTCCTCCGGGAGTTTGCGCCATGTGGTGCCGCGTGTGTTTACCAGTTCAGTATAGGTGAAGTGCTGATAAAACGTCTTGATAAGTTGCGGCGAGCAGCCTGACTTGCGGTAGTCGTGAAACTCGTATTCCAGTCCGTGTTGATCAAAGAGTTTTTTGACCTTCTTGATTGTATCGCAATTACTAATGCCGTAGAGCGTAACCATGACCGGTGTCTTATCCTGATAGTCTGTCTTCAAGTTCTGTGCGGATTTCATCCACGAGTGCATTCAACAATTCCAGATCAGTAATGGGGTGGCCAGCCAGATTTGTGATAAAGAACAAGTCTTCCACGCGCTCGCCAAGGGTTGTGATCCGTGCATCCTTGAGATTGATGTCGTTTTCTGCCAACACCTTGCCTACACAGGCCAGAATACCTGGCTGGTCGGGGCAGTTGATCTCCAGTGTCGTGTAATCCTTCTCCGGATTATTGATGATATTGGTTTCGACTCGCTTGCCGAAATAGCGTTCCTTGCGGCTACGACGGAAGCGAGCTGGTGCGATGGCTTTAGAGCCAGTCTTCAAATAATCGCAAAGCACATTGCGTATTTCTTCCTGCCGCCTGGGGTTATCTCCCACCGGTTTGCCGTTATTTTCCAATACTGTGTAGGTATCCATACAGTAGTTGTTAGTTGAAGTAAAAATACGCGCGCCATAAATGTTCAGATTGAGTTTTTCAAAGGCCGCAGTGCTGTTGGCAAACAGGAATTCTGCATTGACCGTATAAATGAAAACTTGCGTCGCACCTTCCGCGGTATTGTCGGTCATATCTTTTATTGAGACTAGCGCGCCGCTACCATCGTAGCCAGCGATAGCCTCTGTATGCCAAACGATATTGGAGGCAGACTCCCGCAGAAAATACTCATCGTCAGCCCGGGTCCATATATCTTCTATAACATCCTGCGTCAGGCCGCGTTCGGTTAGTTTGGTTAGTGCGGTTTCTTTCTTGTCAGCAATGCGGTCTTCGCGATCAATTGGATTTTCCAGTCCGAGACGCAGCGCGCGCTTGGTGTTCAGGTAAAGCTGGCGCATCAGCGTTGCGCGCCATGTGTTCCAGAGCTCCGGATTGGTGGCGCGAATGTCGGCAACCGTCATGGCATAGAGATAATCCAGGTGCAGCTTGTCACCCATTTGCGAAGCAAATTCATGGATGACTTCGGGATCACTGATGTCTTTGCGTTGTGCGGTCATGGACATCAACAGGTGTTTTTCTACCAGCCAGGAGACCAGTTTGGCGTCCCAATTACTCAGGCGGTGACGTTTGCAAAAGTTCTCGGCATCTTGCATGCCAAGACTCGAATGATCGCCGCCACGTCCTTTGGCAATATCGTGATAGAGACCTGCGATATATAACAGTTCTACCTTGGGTAGATTGCGCACGATATGTGCAGCCACAGGGAATTCTTCTTCCGCATCGGGCAGTCGAAAGCGGCGCATGTTCTCCACCACTTGCAGCGTATGGGCGTCGACAGTGTAGATATGAAACAGATCATGTTGCATCTGGCCGGTTATCTGGCCGAACTCCGGCAGGTAGCGGCCGAGAATGCCGTAGCGAGCCATACGCCTTAACTGCAAGGCAAGCTGGTGCGGCGATCGGAGCAGTTCCATGAAGAGCGAGACATTGACGATATCATTGCGAAACTCATCATCGATCAGGCGGCGGTGATCACGTAATAGTCGAATGGTCGAAGCACGCACGCCCAGAATTTCAGGGTTTTGCGCCATCAACACAAATATTTCCAGTAGCGCAAAAGGCGTGCGTTCAAACACATGGGGCGCAACCACCTCGATATAACCATTGCGCATCTGAAAGCGATTGTTCAGCGGCTTGATGATTTCTTTCTCACCCGCGCGCAGGATTGCTTCATCAAGATGCTGCAACAATACATCGTTCAACTCGCGCAGGTTGGCTACGGCGCGGTAGTACTGTTTCATGAGTTTTTCAACACCGAGACTCTTCTCATCGTCTTCGTAACCAAACAGGCGCGCGAGTTCGCGCTGCTTGTCAAACAGCAACCGGTCTTCGCGGCGACCTTCGAGCAAGTGCAATCCATAGCGCAGTTTCCAAAGGAACGCCTGGCCCTTGTTCAGCATGGTTTCTTCGGAAGGGCGCAGGAATCCCAGGTCAACCAGGATTTTGAAACTGCT
>Ga0181593_10000112_pt1 | contig 61434 bp, 56 predicted proteins | sample 071ome_19_FD_133756 | JGI IMG/M metagenome (GOLD analysis project Ga0181593, IMG submission 133756) | Coastal salt marsh microbial communities from the Groves Creek Marsh, Skidaway Island, Georgia - 071413AT metaG (megahit assembly) | ecosystem: Environmental > Aquatic > Marine > Intertidal... | reverse complement strand
GATACAACCAATAACGCACCGATCGCCAAGCCGGATTCGATGCTGGTGACGATCTTCAAGTCCATTGCCCTGCTTCGGGAAAGCCCGGTTGGCATCATCGGCGGCCTGATCGTCCTGATGTTTGTCTTCCTGGCGATCTTCGCGCCGATCGTGGCGCCCTATGATCCGAACGCTCCGAGGGTGCCTTTCGCCTGCCCAGGCTCCGCGGCACCGGATGGCGGGACCTTCTGGTTCGGCACCGACCAACTCGGACGCGACATCCTCTCGCGGATCATCTGGGGCGGACAGCGGGTGCTGTTCTACGCCACCCTGGCCACGGTCAGTGCTTATATCGTCGGCATCCTGATGGGGCTGGCGGCGGGTTATTTCCGCGGCTATCTGGACGAGATCATTTCATTCTTCGCGAACGTGATCCTGTCCTTCCCGATCATGGTGCTCTACGTGCTGATCATCGCCAATCTCGGCGCGTCCGGCGCGAATATCATCTTCGCGGTGGTCTTCGCCTCCTCGCCCGGGATCATGCGTATCGTGCGCGGCGTGACCATGGATATCGCCACCCGCGACTACATCGCCGCCGCCCAGACACGGGGCGAGGGCGCCTGGTACATCATGCTGGTGGAAATCCTGCCGAACGCGCGGGGGCCACTGATCGTCGATTTCTGTCTTCGCATGGGCTACACGACGATCACCATCGGGGCCCTCGGGTTCCTTGGCCTCGGCCTGCCGCCGCCCGACCCGGATTGGGGCGGCATGATCACCCAGACCCGTTCCTTCGTGACCGGCGGCTTCCCCTATATGGCGATCTTCCCCGCCTGCGCGGTGTCGTTGCTGGTTCTTGGTTTCAACCTGCTGGCCGATGGCCTGCGCGAAGTGTCCTTGCGGGACTAGGAGGTTAGGATGTCCGATCAAGACGAAACTCCAGTCCTCGAGATCACGGGGCTGAGACTGAGCTACTACACGCGGGCTGGCGAGATTCCGGCGGTCATGGATTTCGATCTCAGGATCGCCAAGGGAGAATCGGTCGGCCTGGTCGGCGAGTCCGGCTGCGGCAAGTCGACCGTGGCCAACGGCATCATGCGCTACATGGGCAATAACGGCGGAATCGTCGGCGGCACCATCAAGTTCAAGGGCCGCGACATGGCCGAGATGTCCGAGGAAGAGGTTCGCCGTCTACGCGGCAAGGACATCGCCATGATCTATCAGGAGCCGATGGCCTCGCTCAACCCGAGCCTGACCATCGGACAACAGCTGATGGAAGTGCCGATGAACCACGAGGGCGGGAGCGCCGAGGAAGCCCATCAACGGTCCTTCGACATGCTCAAGGCGGTGCATATTCCTGACCCGCAACGCCTGATGGACTCCTATCCCCATCAGGTTTCCGGCGGACAGCAGCAGCGCGTGGTGATCGCCATGGCCCTGCTCTCGAAGCCCGCGTTGCTATTGCTGGACGAACCGACGACGGCGCTGGACGTGACGGTCGAGGCCGGCATCGTCGAGTTGATCGCCGAGCTAAGCAAGGAGACCGGCACCTCGCTGCTGTACATCTCCCATAACCTTGGGCTGATGCTCGAGGTGTGCGATCGGATCTGCGTGATGTATTCGGGCGAGGTGGTCGAGGAAGGCCACATCGACTCGATCTTCTCCTGGCCGACGCACCCCTATACCCATGGGTTGTTCGGCTGCATTCCCTTGCCGCACGCGGATAAGAACGCGCGGCCGCTGACCGCGATCAAGGGGCAGTTGCCGCTTCCTCATCAGCGCCCGAAAGGGTGCTATTTCGGGCCGCGCTGTGAGTTCTTCAAACCCGGCACCTGCGACCAGGAGCAGATTTCCATGGCCGCAGTTCACACCGATGACGACCCGGCGCATCGGGTGCGCTGCGCGCGTTGGGACGAGGTCGACCCGGGCAGTTTCGTGGCCGAGGAGACCGCCAAGCGCGAGGTCATCCCGGTCGGCGAGACAGTCCTCGAGGTCAAGGAGATGCGCAAGTATTACGAGGTCAAGGACAGCTCGCTCGCCGCGCTTTTCTCCGGCGGCGAGGTGAAGCAGGTCAAGGCGAACGAGAGCATCAGCTTCCGCGCCGGTGAAGGCGAGACCGTGGCCATCGTCGGCGAGTCCGGCTGCGGCAAGTCGACCTTCGCCAAGGTTTTGATGGGGCTGGAAACCGCTACCGAGGGAGAGGTCAATCTCAGCGGAACCAATCTCGGCGAGATCGCGGTCGGAGACCGCACGCCGGAGCAGCTGGCCTCGTTGCAGATGGTGTTCCAGAATCCGAATGACACGCTCAACCCGTCACACACGATCGGTTATCAGATCGGGCGGGTGATCAAACGGTTCGGCATCGAGTCCGATCCAGCGAAGATTCAGGAGCGGGTCTTCCAGTTGCTGGATACCGTCAAACTTCCCAGGGCCTTCGCCAATCGCAAGCCTCGACAGCTCTCCGGCGGCCAGAAACAGCGGATCGGCATTGCCCGGGCCTTCGCCGGTAACCCGAAAACCGTTATCGCGGACGAGCCGATTTCGGCGCTCGACGTGTCGGTGGCGGCGGCGGTGACCGAGCTGCTGATGGATATCCAGCGAGAGCACCGCACGACCCTGCTGTTCATCAGCCATGATCTCTCCGCGGTGCGCTATCTCGCGGACCGGGTGGTGGTCATGTATCTGGGTCAAATCATGGAGCGGGGCTCGACCGACGAGGTCTTCTCCCCGCCATACCATCCCTATACCGAGGCGCTCTTGTCGGCGGTGCCGATCGCGGATCCGAAGGTGGAAAAGCGGCGGATCGTCCTGGAAGGCAACCTGCCGAGCCCGCTCAACCCGCCCAAGGGATGTCCGTTCTCGACCCGTTGCCCGCGCAAGGTCGGCGCGATCTGCGATAACGAGGTGCCCCCGGTACAATTCGCCGGCGATCGCCACGCCATCGCCTGCCACATCGACCTTGAGGAGCTGCGCAAGGTCGAGCCGGTGATCACCATTCCGGATCGGGACATGGACGCCGCTGACTGACATCGGGCGCCGGTCCATCTCCGGCGATCCAATGCGTGATTTGTCGTACCCTTTCGATTGTTGTGGGGGACGTTGGTCGCCTACGCTCGGTTCAATTCGGTAAGCAAGACCCTTCGAGACGATGCTCCGCATCTCCTCGGGATGAAACCTTATGGCAAAAGGGCGCTCACCCTGAGGAGCCACGGAGTGGCGTCTCGAAGGGTCCTTTCCGCCCTGAAATGGGTTAAGTGCCTAGCCAAGGAGAACCTGCCATGCGCTTTGAGAACAAGGTCGCGCTGATCACGGCGGCGGCGAGCGGGATTGGCCGCGCGACCGCGTATATCATCGCGCGCGAAGGCGGCACGGTAATCGCCGTCGACGTCAATGACGAGCGCCTGGAAGCGATGGTGACCGAGATCACCGGCGCCGGCGGCAAGGCGGCGGCCTATAATACCGACGCCACCGACCGGGACGCGGTGAACGGGACCATCGCCGGCGTGATGGAGCATCACGGACGTATCGACATTCTGGTCAACGCCGTCGGCGGTAGCACCATCATCGCCAATGCCGCCGCGCCCACGGACGCGCTCACGCTAGAGGAATGGCAGGCGATAAACGGGTTCAATCTCGACGGCATGTTCCTGTTCTGCAAGGCGGTGATCCCAATCATGAAGCAACAGGGCGGCGGCAAGATCGTCAATCTCGCCTCGATCGCCGGGCGCGGCATGAGCGACGCCAGCAGCAGCGCCTACGCCACCGCCAAGGGCGGAGTGATCGCCTTCACCAAGAAGGTTGGCCGCGAGCTCGGCCCCTTCGGCATCAATGTCAACGCGATCGCGCCGAACATGACCCTGACCGAGCGTATCCGCCCGCGTTTCGAGCAACGCAGCCCGGATGATCAGGCCGCCGCGATCGAGGGCATCCCACTGCGTCGCATGGCCGAGGCGGTTGACCAGGCCCGCGTGGTCTGCTTCCTGGCCTCGTCCGACGCGGACTATGTCACCGGCCAGACCATCGATGTCTCCGGCGGGCTGATTTGAGGTGACGGCGGTCCTTCCGACGGGAGGTTTTCCATGACCCAGGAAGCGCTTGGCGGACCGCTTGCCGGCGTCAAGGTCATTGAGTTCGGCCAAAACCTCGCCGGGCCCTATTGCGGGCAAATCCTGGCGTTTCTCGGCGCCGAGGTCGTCAAGATCGAGCGACCGGAGGGAGATGACGCGCGGCGTTGGGGCCCGCCCTTCGCGGGCGTGGACGATAACGCCCCCGCGGTGATTTTCGTCGCTCTCAATCGCGGCAAGAAAAGCAAGGTGATCGACCTGCGGGAGGATGATCAGCGCGATGCACTGATTGATCTGATCGGCGGCGCGGACGTGTTCGTACATAACTTGAGAGCCGACGTCCCTAAGCGCTTCGGCTTTGACGCCGAGAGCCTGACGAAGCGGTTCCCGAGGCTGATTCACGCAAATCTCGGCGCCTTCGGTCACAAGGGGCCTTGGGCGGATCGGCCTGGTTATGAGCCGATCATTCAGGCGGTCGCGGGATTGATGTCGGTAAACGGTGATCCTGTCGCGCCACCCGCTAGGATCGGGGTATCGATCATCGATCTTTCGACCGGAATGTGGACCGCGATCGGCATCCTGGCGGCACTGGCCGGGCGGGCGACCAGCGGCAAGGGCACGATTGTCGACACCTCGCTGTTCGAGACCGGGCTCATGTGGGTGTCGACCCACGCGGCGCAATTCAGCGCCAGCGGTGTTCCCCCGCGACGGCTGTCTTCGGGGCACCCGTCCCTGGCGCCGTATCAGGCTTTTGAATGCGCGGACGGCCCGCTGATGGTCTGTCCGGGGAATGAAAGGCTGTTCCAGAAGTTCGCCGAGGCCCTGGGACGCACGGACTGGATCACCGACCCGCGCTATGCCACCAACACGGTGCGGGTGGCCCGCCGCGACGAGGTCAATGCGATGGTCCAGGAGATCATGAGACAGAAGCCGCGCGCCTATTGGGCCGGCAAGCTCTATGCGCTTGGAGTTCCCAACGGCCCCTTGAACAGCGTTCCCGAAGTGCTTGAACTGGCGCAGACCGCCGCGCTCGGCATGATGTTTCAACCCCATGGCGAGGGCGCCGGGCAATATCACGGCCTGCCGATCAGCTTCGATGGGAAACGCGCGGGTGATTCATCCAAGGCGCCCGGCCTGGGAGAAGACTAGCGCCGAGCGTGGCCTAGGCCGCCGCGTTGCCCGCGCGACATGCACGCAACTCCCCTAATGCCTTGCGAATAATCTCCGTCGCCGACCAGCAGAATAGCCCCGCCATCGCGCCGGCGATAAGCAGGTCGGGAATACCCGACGTCGTTACAAACACCAATCCCGCCGCCGCCACGACCCCGAGATTGCCCAGCGCGTCGTTACGGCTGCATAGCCAGACCGAGCGGACATTGGCGTCACCGTCCTTGTAGCGGATCAGCAACAGCACGCTCAGCAGGTTCGCCGCGAAGGCGAGCGAGGCCACGGCTCCCATCATTGTCGCGTTCGGCATGCCGAGGACCAGGACCTGGTATCCGGTCGACCCCAGGACCCAAAGCCCGATCAGAGCCAACGATACGCCCTTACCGAGCGCCGCCAGGGCCCTGGTCCTGTCGGCTTTTCCGATGGCCCAGAGGCTGATCCCGTAGGTGACGCTATCCGCGAGGAAGTCGAGCGCGTCGGCCTTCAAGGCCTGGGATCCGGCATGGTGTCCGGCGAGCATCTCGACTCCGAACATCACCGCGTTGATCGCGATCACACACCACAGGATCCGCCTATAACGCACGGACATGCCATCGAAAACCGCCTTCTCGTGTCCGCAACATCCACTCATCGCCCAGCCCTTCGGTCATCTTCGGCATCGTCGTGGGCGATGATGAGACCTATAGTAACTATAGGTTCAAGGGAGAAAATCGATGACCATGCATCACCCCATCGGCGAGGCGGCGAGGCGCTCCGGCTGCACGGTGCAGACAATCCGCTACTACGAACGGATCGGCCTGGTGGCGCCTCCTATCCGCACGCTCGGGAATCAGCGGGTTTATGACAGCGACGCGGTAGCCCGTCTGGGTTTCATACGCCATGCCCGGACCCTCGGCTTCAAGCTCGACGCGGTTCGTGAGTTACTCGAGTTGTCGGCCAACGAGAAACGCACCTGCGAGGAGATCGACGCCATCGCGACAACGCATCTGGAAGCGGTGCGCGAACGGATCGCGGGTTTGCGTTTGTTGGAGACGGAGTTAACGCGGATGGTGGACGCGTGCGCCCACCAGACCGTGGCGGAATGTCGCGTGGTTCAGGCTCTGTCGGACCATGCGCTTTGTGAAACGGATCACCCGCCGGTCGCGTGACGCCGCGACACAAGCACCATAAAAGCCTAGCGCCCGACCTCGTCGTCGTAGCCTCGGCGGGAACTGAAGAAGATCAACACCATGAGACCGCCGCCGATGACCAAGCTGGCGCCCGCGCCGAGTATCAGCGCCAAGGTTCCGTGAAAACCGATATCGGCGTCCGCGCCCTCATGAAACCAGATATCCCAGGCCCCATAAATCGCCGCCACGAGCATGGCGCCGAGTACGACGAACAACAAAAGAACCTGTTTCATGGCCCCGCTCCGATCCGTTCCGAGCCTGCCACATGGGCGGCCCGGGGCCAAGAAGAACCCATGCGCGACATTTTGACCGTTCGGTAGTAAAACAGGTTGGAAACGTATTCTCGCCGCTTGGACGATTGGGGACAGCCATGCCGAACGCCCTCACCCAGGAACAGATCGACGCCTATAACCGCGACGGATATCTCGTGGTCGAAAACGCCGTGACGGACGACCAGTTGACTCGCCTACGCGCGGAGATGACGGCGTGGGTCGAGGAGAGCCGCGAACATTCCGAGCCCTACGGTCCGCCGACCATCGATGGCCGCGCGCGCTTCGACATGGGAACCGAGCACACGGCCGAGCGACCGGCGTTGCGCCGGGTCAACAACCCCTCGGATATCTCGGATTCCTATTACGAGGTCATGTCCGATGCGCGGACCGTCGATCTGGTTGCCGATCTGGTCGGCCCCAACGTCAAATTCCATCACTGCAAGATCAATCAGAAGTGCCCCGGCGCCAATACGACCGTCCACTACCACCAGGACTTTGCCTTCACGCCGCATTGCAACGATGACGTGGTCACCGCGTTGCTGATGCTCGACGACGTGACCACCGAGAACGGTTGTTTGATGGTGGTGCCTGGTAGCCACAAGGGGCCGATGTACTCGCTATTCGAGGGCGACACCTTCGTAGGTAAGGTGGATGACGAGACCGAGGCGGCGTTGCGGGACCGGCAAATCCCGATCACCGGCCCGGCGGGCTCGGTATGTCTGATGCACACTCGTCTGGCGCATGGCTCGGCCCCGAACGCCTCGGAACGGCCACGCGGGCTTTACATCTGCGTCTATACCGCCGCCGATGCCGTGCCCTTGGCGCGCAACCCCATGGCCAATCCCAACGAGGGCCTGATCCTTCGGGGCGAGGCCAGCCTGTCTGCGCGGATGATAGATTTCCAGGTGGAGTTGCCGAAGCAACCGAAGTCGGCGTCCTTCTTCACTGTCCAGGGTCAGGATTCGGCCACGACCGAGGCGGCGGAATAGCTGTTACCGTCCCTTGAACGCCGGTGGGCGTTTTTCGAGAAAAGCGCTGTAACCCTCCCGAAAATCCTCGGTATCGAAACAAGCGAAGCCTTCCGCCACCTCGGCGTCCTCGAGAGGGCGTCCCTCGGCAAGGCCCAGGGTGATGCGCTTTGCGAAGGCCTTGTGCCAGCGGTTGACCAGTGGCGCGCCGGCGCAAATCCGCGCCGTCATCTCCGATAGCTCGGCGTCCAGGCGATCATCTGGAACCACGCGGGTGAGCAAACCCTTGGCCATCGCCTCGGCGGCGCCGAAGATACGCGCCTCGAACAGGATCTCCAACGCGGTCGAGCGTCCGACCAGGGAGATCAGCCCGGCCAGTTCGTTGTGCGACATCACCAGGCCCAGCTTGTTCACCGGGATGCCGAAACGCGCGCTCTCGCCGGACAGCCTGAGGTCGCATACACAAGCAAGCTCCAGCGCGCCGCCGATGCATAGTCCTTGAATGCGGGCGATGACGGGATGTCGGCAATCGGCGATCGCCGACATGGCCTGGTGCATCAGCACGCCATAGTCGGCGGCCTGAGTGGCATTGGCGCGTTCATTCTCGAATTCCTTGATGTCCGCGCCCGGACCAAGCGCCTTCTCGCCGGCGCCGCGCAGCACCACGCAACGAACAGTATCGTCGGCGTCCAACGCGGTGAATGCCTCGCCGACCCCGCGCCACATCGCCTTGTCCAGCGCGTTCAACTTCTCGGGTTTGTTCAGAATGACGGTCGCCAGCGGACCGTCCCGTTCGGTAAGTACGACTTCGGACATGGATCGACTTTCAATTTCAAGATCGTTGAGAGGAATGGATTTCCCCGCAACCTACGGCACCGGCGACGCTTCGGAAATGCTCGGGATACCGAGGACGCGATTGCGCACGGAGTAACCCGCGTCCTCCTCGCCGAGCGGAGCAATATCCCACAGCCAGGTCTCCCCCTTCCAGGGAAGTGTCGCGCCCCTGAGGGCCGATATTGTCTCTACAAGTGTTCCGTCCGCCGCCAGGATCTCACGCTCCAGATCACCGATCACACAGACCACGCCGGCAAACCTGGAAAGGTACCGAACATGCGCCTCGACAAGGGCGCGCCCGATAAGGTCGGCCGTCGCCTCGTCGCCGCCGGCCCGGTCCTCGATGAAATGTCCGGGCAGGGTCGGCAGTTGCGAGACGATGTTGAGCGAGACCACCAGGTCGACAGAGGGATCATCGAGAAACCGGTTGGGTTCGGTGACTTGGTCGCCGCCGTTCACGAGATCCTCCAAGCATTCGGTGACGTCATGGGTGACGAGACGCACGGCCCGGTCCCGCCACGCGGCGAGCCGGACCGGCGGGCCATGCACGAGATCCACGAGCAGGACCTGGTCGAATGCCTGTACGAGATCGGCGAGTGGCAGGTCGTATCCGAGCCCCGCGCCAAGGATGACCGCGCGGCGTCGGCGTTTGGTCTTCCCGATCGCCCGGCGCACCACGTTCCAACTGTTCTCCAGATGGGAAGCCCAGGCGCCGCGGCAACGGCCATGGCGGCTGATGATCGAAACCATCTCGCGCGCGAATCCGAGACGCCGGGCGACTGGCGGACAGGGTGTGATCAGATAGGTGAGTGCTTCGAGAATCATGCGACGCGGGTTTCCTGGCCCGTGGTGTTCCGGTTGACATCCTGCCATGGGAGTTTCACATTCGCATCATCGTGATGCTGGGGTGCCCTGGGTGGAGCGATCCACGCGGGACTGAGACCATACCCATCGAACCTGACCTGGGTCATACCCGCGGAGGGAGACGTCACGGGGCCAAGCGCCGCCGATCCCGGCCATGTCCGCCCCCGACCCGATGGAAGTCTCGCCCTTGATCTCGGTGAACCGAATCCTTGGGAGAAACGCGATGATCCGTCGCTTCGCCTACGCCTCCACCGTCGCCCTGTCGATCCTGTGCATGGGGAGCGGCATACCCAGTCAGGCCCGCGCCGCCGAGGCCTATGTCCCGATCCTGGTGCCGATCACCGGCTTCATCGCCATCGAGGGCACCGCCCAGCGCAATGGCGCGATTCAGGCTTTGGAGAACGCGCCCGACGGGGTCTCGGTCACTTATGAGGTTTCCGATACCTCGACCTCGCCCGAGGTCGCGGTGACAGCGCTGACACGCGCGCTTGAGCGCGGCAAGCCGGTCGCCGCCGCCGCCTCGATCTTCGGAACCCAGATGCTGGCGATGGCGCCGATCGCCAAGCGGGCCGGTGTACCGTTGATCACCGTTTCCGGCACCGCCAAGCTGACCGAGCTCGGCAATCCCTATATTTTCCGTTTCTTCCCCGGTGACGCGGTGGTCAAGGTGGCCCACGCGCGCTACGCGGTGGAGACGCTCGGCGCCAAGCGACCGGCGTTGCTTTATCAAACCACCTCCTACGGTCAGAGCGGTCGGGCTGAACTCAAGCGAATCCTGGACGGTCTAGGGGCGCCGCTGGTTTTCGAGGAAGCCCTGGCGCCGTCGGTGAAGGACATGCTGCCGGCTCTAACCAAGCTGCGGGCGGCCAATCCCGACGTGATCCTGCTGCATCTGCATTCCGGCCCCACGGCACTGGCGATCCGACAGGCGCGCGAGGCCGGGATCGACTTGCCGGTGGTCGCGGGCTCGGCCATGCATCAGCCGACCACGGCCAAACTGCTCACACCGGCACAACTGAAGGGTGTTTGCGCCGAGAGCGCGTCCTCGCCGATCTCTGAGAGCGATCCGAAGCTCGTCGCCTTCACCGAGGAGTTTCGAGCCCGTTTCAAAACCGAGCCCGATGCCTTCGCGCTGGCTCAGCATGACGGGATCAATATGGTGCTGGCCTCTATCAAGGACGGCGCCGAGACCGCCGAGGACGTGCGCGCCTGGTTGTCGTCGCATGTCTTCGAGGGCCTGGCGATGACCTACAAGTCCGACGGCAAGGGCAATATGGCGCATGACGCGTTGATCGTCTGTTATGACGGCGCCTCGCCGGTACCCTCGGTGGCCAAGCGGTTCCACAACGTCGACGGCGTGCTGTAGGCCGTCCATGGCGGAGGCGATCCCGCAACTTCTGGTCAATGGGATCGCGCTCGGCGCCGCCTACGCGTTGATCGCGTTGGGCTTCGTGCTGGTCATCAACGCGGTGGGCGCGGTGAATTTCGCGCAAGGCGATCTCGTGATGGCCAGCGGCTTCGCGGCGGTGATCCTGGCGGAAACGCTGAGCGCCGGGTTCGGCGACGCGGTCCCGGCCCTGGGGTTGCTGGTTCTGCCTCTTACGATGCTGGTCATGGCGGGGCTTGGGCTGCTGTTTTCGGCGCTTGCCTATGCGCCGTTGCGCGGACGTCCACCGGTCTCGATCTTCATCAGCACGATCGCCGTCGGCCTGATACTGCATCACGCCGCCAATGCGGGTTTCGGCCCGGAGCCGCGTATCGGACCGGCCCTGCTCCAGGCCGATACCCTGCGTTTCGGATCCGTCGTGCTCTCGGTTCAACAAATCGCGGTAATCGGCGCGGCGGGGCTGCTGATCGCGGGTACCGGGGCGCTGCTCTCGCGCACCCAGCTTGGGCGCCGGCTCCGCGCCGTGGCCCAAGACCCGGAGATCGCCGAGGCGATGGGCATCAACGGCGCGCGCTGCGTCGCGCTCACCTTCATGCTGGCGGTGGCGCTCGCCGGCGCGGCGGGAGCCTTGCTGTCCAACCAGTTCTTTGTCGCTCCCGGCGATGGCGGCCTGTTCATGCTCAAGGCCTATATCGCGGTAACCCTCGGCGGGTGGGGCCGACTTGACGGAGCCGCGCTGGCGGCGTTGTTGATCGGTGTCTTCGAGGTGATGATGGCGGCCTACGTCTCCTATGTGGCGGCCGAAGCGCTGCTATACGGCGGGCTGTTGCTGGTCCTGTTTTTCCGACCGTCGGGATTGCTCGGCGAGACCATTCAGCGGCGGACATGACACCATGATCGGGGGCCGCTCCACCTGGGTCATGACCGCCCTCCTGATCGCGCCGGTGCTCGTGGCCCTGGCGCTCGGCGGATATGAACAGCGGATCATGACCCTGGCCGGGATCTACGCGATCGCGGTCCTGGGCTATCAATTGATCTTCGGTCGGCTCGGCGCGCTGTCCCTCGCCCAGGGGTGTTTCCTGGGCATCGGCGCCTATGTCACCGGCCTGGCCGGCGTGCATCTGGACTGGAGTTTCCCGGCGAGCTTTCTCGCCTCGCTGGTGGTGCCCGCCGTGATCGCCGGCATCGTCGCGATCCCCGTGCTGCGCCTGGAATCGCATTATTTCGCGCTCGCGACCCTCGGCATCTCGCAGATCGCGTTGCTGGTCGGGGTGAACTGGACGGAAGTCACCGGCGGCGCCAATGGCTTGTACGGCGTGCCGGAGATCAGGATCGCCGGTGCGTCACTCTATTCACCCGAAGCCCTGCTGCTGATGGTTTGGAGCGCGCTCGCCGTCGCGGTGCTGGCGCATGGCTATCTCATCAAGGGGAGACGGGCTCATCGTCTGACGCTGCTGCGCGAGGCCCCGGAGGCCGCCGCCGCGAGCGGCATCGACATTGGCGCCAGCCGACTGACCTTGTTTGTCGCCAGCGCGGCCTTCGGCGGCGCGGCCGGGGCGTTGCAAGCACATTCGATCGGCGTGGTCTCTCCGGCGGTTCTCGAGTTTCAGGTCATGGTGACCATTCTCGCGATGACCGTGATCGGCGGGCGCGGCCACCCCGCCGCCGCGATCCTCGGCGCGATCTTGCTGGTCCATCTTCCCGAGTGGTTCCGCTTTCTTGAGTCCCACTACCTCATCGCTTACGGCGCCGCGCTGCTATTGGCGATCGTGCTGATGCCGAATGGATTCGTGGGACGGCTCGAGGAATGGTTGGGTGGGGCCGATGCCGGCTCGCCCCCCGCCCCCGATCCCGACGACACAATTGGAAGGAAACCGGCTCGGACAGGCGCGACGCTCGGTCTTCGGGATCTGCGAAAATCCTACGGCGGGGTTGTCGCGGTCGACGGGGTCTCGCTTAGCGTCGAACCGGGTGAGATCGTCGGTCTGATCGGCCCGAACGGGTCCGGTAAGTCGACCTTGATCAACCTTGTCTCGGGATTGCAGCGTCCGGAGACAGGCGCGGTCCATCTGGGAAATCTCGACCTTTCCGGGCGCCCGCCACATGAACGCGCCCGCGCCGGTCTGGCACGCACTTTTCAGGCCCCCGCCACCGTGCCTGGCTTGGCACCCTTGCGCACGGTCCTCGCGGCCTGCCCAGCGACGCTCGACGAGCCCACCGCCGTCACCCTGGCGCGCCGCTGCCTGGAAAGGGCCGGAATCACCGATATGGCCGCGGGGCCGAGCGAGGGACCGTCACGGGCCCGGGCGCTTGATCTCGCGAGGGCGCTGGCGAGCGAACCGGTAATCCTGTTACTGGACGAACCAGCCGCCGGGCTTACGCCGAACGAGCGGGACGATCTCGCGCGGTGCCTGAAAAGCCTCGCGAAGGATGGGATTGGGCTGCTGGTCGTCGATCACAGCATGGACTTTCTGTTGCCGCTCGCCGACCGGGTTGTCTGCCTCGCGTCCGGCGCCGTGGTTGCCGAGGGAGCACCCGAGGAGATCGCGCGAGACCCAGCGGCCATCGCCGCCTATTTCGGTGGGCCCTCGCCATGAGCGGGCTCTTGCTTGAGATCCAAGCTCTATCGGTCGATCGCGGCGGCGCGAAGGCCGTCACGCGTTTGGATGCCGCGCTTTCCGGCGGTGAGGTCTTGTCGATCATCGGGGCCAACGGCGCGGGAAAATCAAGCTTGCTGCGCGCGATCCTGGGGCTGGAGGAGGCCGTCGCCGGTCGCGTCCTGATGTCCGGAGAGGACATATCAACTCTCAAGCCCCGCGACCGCGCGGCGCGCGGCATCGGGTTTTGCCCAGAGGGCCGTCGACTGTTTCCCGGTTTGACGGTGGAGGAGAACCTCGCCGTGGTCTTCGAGGGAACGGGCCGGGCAAGACGGGCACGGGTCGAGGAGATGTTCGATCGCTTTCCCGCCCTGGCCGGGAAACGGAGGGACCGGGCCTGGTCGCTGTCCGGCGGACAGCAGCAGATGCTGACGATCGCGCGGGCGATCATGAACGCGCCGCGTCTGCTGCTGCTGGACGAGCCGACCCTCGGGCTCGCTCCGATGATCATCGCCGAAGTGCTCGGGATCGTCCGAGCCATCGCGGCGGAGGGAACGGGCGTGCTGATGGCCGAGCAGAATGTCGTACCCGCGTTGGATGTCGCCGATCGGGTTCTGGTGCTGTCTCGTGGCTCGTCGGCCCATGCGGGCGCCGCGGCCGACATCACCGCCGAGCGGATCGCCACCCTGATGCTCGTGGGGGTGTAACACGTCCTTACCCCCCGGACGTTTTCAGGTTAGAAACCCCGTGACGCCATCTCTTGGGAGCAGTTGACAATGATCGGTGCGCCGACCCCCGACACGCGCAAGACCCCGGCGGAAATCGCCGCGGGTATCCTCTTGGATATCGAGGCGATCCATATCCGCCCGGACGAGCCCTTCACCTTCACCTCCGGGCGCCTGTCGCCGGTCTATGTCGATTGCCGTCGGATCATCTCGTTTCCGAGAGCCCGGGCCGAATTGATGCGCATGGGGGTCGAGCAGTTGAACCAGCATGCCGGCGTCGAGGCCTTCGACGCGGTCGCCGGCGGCGAGACGGCGGGTATTCCCTTCGCCGCCTGGGTGGCGGATCTTCTGGGGCTGCCGATGCTCTATGTGCGCAAGCAAGCCAAGGGCTTCGGCCGCAACGCCAGGATCGAGGGCACCTTTCCCGAGGGCGCGCGGGTTCTCCTGGTCGAGGATCTCGCGACCGATGGCGGCAGCAAGCTCAGCTTCATCGACGCAATCCGCGAGGCCGGCGGCGAGATCGCCCATTGCTTCGTGGTTTTCCATTACGGCAACTTCCCGGCGAGCACCGAAAGTCTGGCCGAGCGCGGCGTCGCGCTGCATGGGCTGTGCACGTGGTGGGACGTGCTGCACATCGCGGAGACCCGCGGCTATACGGCGGATCAACTCGCCGCGGTCAGGGACTTTCTCGATGATCCCGACGGCTGGGCGGAGCGCCGCGAGAGCGCAAGCGTCTGAACTCAACGAAATACCTAATCCGGAGAACCAAAATGCTGACGATCCACGGTCGTAACAACTCCTCGAATGTTCAGAAGGTCGTTTGGGCGCTGAACGAGATGAAGGTGCCGTACGAACGCACCGATGCCGGCGGCGCCTTCGGCATCGTCAACACGCCCGAATATCTCGCCATGAACCCGAACGCGCGGGTGCCGACCATGGACGAGGATGGGTTCATCCTTTGGGAATCCAACGCCATCGTGCGTTATCTCGCGAACAAACATGACCGGGGCGGCCTGTGTCCGTCGGATCCGCGCCAGCACGCCGACGCCGATCGTTGGATGGACTGGCAGCAGACCACACTGGGTCCGACCATGACGCCAATCTTCTGGAACCTGGTGCGCACGCCCGAGCCGGACCGTGACATGAAACTGGTCGAGTCCTCCAAATCGGCGATGGAAGGACTGGCGAAGATCATGGACAACGCGCTCGCGGACCGGGCTTTCCTGGCCGGCGACAGCTTCACGATGGCCGATATTCCCGCCGCCATTCAGATTTATCGCTGGGTGGCGTTGGTCGAGGACCGCCCGTCGGTGCCGAACCTGGATGCCTGGTACGATCGGCTGTGTCAGCGCGAGCCGTTCAAGACACATGTTCTCGACATTCCCCTAACCTGAGCATAGGCCGCTTCGCGCGCGGCACGGACCGCGCGGGCGCGGGCGGTTGAGGGGCGGTATCGTGAACAATCCAAATGCCTGGAATGACACGGCGCTGGACGCCGTGATCGTGCGTGAACGGCATTTCGACGGTCGGGAAGTGTATTGTTTTGCCGACCGCCCGCCGCATGTCTCGGCTCTACTCCAGGCCGTGGTTCATGATCACCCGGACCGCGAAGCCATCGTGACCCCGGAGCGGCGCCTTACCTACGCCGAGCTCGACGGGCTTGTCGCCGCCGCCGAGGTCGGCTTTCGAAGAGTCGGAATCGGACCCGGTGATCGTGTCGCGATCCTGCTCGCCAATCGCTGGGAATTCGCGGTGGCGCTTCTCGCGGCGATCCGCTTGGGCGCGATCGCGGTGCCGATCAATATCCGCGAGCAAACCGACGAGCTGGCCTATGTTCTGAATGACTGCGGCGCGGTGCTGGTCATTCTCGAAGACGACTTGCGGGACCGACTTCCCACCTCGGAGCGGGTTCCGTCCCTCCTGCACCGGGTCGTGGTGGGAGGTGACCCAGACCGTGAGGATTCCTTTCACCGACTGATTTCCGGTCCGGTTGAGGGCGGGGCCAAGGTCGACCAGCCTCATGTCCCGGGCGAGGAGGACACCGCGATCCTGCTCTATACGTCGGGAACGACGGGGCATCCCAAGGGCGCGATGCTCACGCATCTGAACATCGTGCACAGCGTTTTGCACTATCAGACCTGTTTCGCCTTGGGTCCCGAGGATCGCTCGATGCTGGTGGTACCGGCGAGCCATGTGACCGGCGTCGTCGCGATCCTTCTCGCGATGATCAGATCCGGCGGCTGCACCATCATGATGGAGGCGTTCAACGCCCAGGACTTCATGGAAACCGCGGCGCGGGAGCAGATGACTCACACGGTCATGGTGCCGGCTATGTACAATCTTTGCCTGATGCGAACGGATTTCGGCGCCTTCGATCTTTCCGCCTGGCGGATCGGCGCCTATGGCGGCGCGCCGATGCCGGAGGCGACCATCGCGACCTTGGCCGAGAAGCTGCCAAATCTTGGCCTGTCCAACGCCTATGGGGCGACCGAGACCACCTCGCCGACGACGATCATGCCGCCGGGTCTCGGTGGCGCGCGAGGCGATAGTGTCGGTCTCGTGGTCCCCTGCGGCGAGATCCGCGTGGTCGACGACGCGGGCCGCGATGTCACGCCGGGCGAGACCGGCGAGATCCTGATCAAGGGCCCAATGGTGGTACCCGGCTATTGGAACAACGCCGCGGCGACGACGGAGAATTTCATCGACGGCTACTGGAAGTCGGGCGACCTCGGCGCGATCGACGCCGAGGGTTTCGTGCGGGTCTTCGATCGCAAGAAGGATCTGATCAACCGCGGCGGCTACAAGATCCATAGCGCCGAGGTGGAAAACGTCTTGTCATACCACCCGAGCGTCGAGGAAACGGCGGTGGTTCCGACCCCCGACCCGGTGCTGGGAGAGCGGGTGCACTGCTTTGTCCTTGCCCGAGATGGTTTCACCGATGTGGCGGCGCTCAAACGGCATTGCGCGGAACGGATGGCGGATTACAAGGTACCGGACGGCTTCACCTTCGCCGACGGGCCGCTGCCGCGAAACGCCAATGGTAAACTGATGAAGCGCCTTCTGGTTGATCGGCTGCGCGAGGAGACGACATGAGCACAAACAGCTACGAGACCGGACGGCTCAACCTGCCCTTTGTCGGCCATGCCACCTTCGCCAAGGCCCCGCCCTGCCTTGACTGGGAGGGTATCGACGCGGATGTCGCCGTGCTCGGCGTGCCCTATGACATGGGCACTCAGTTTCGGTCCGGCGCGCGCATGGGGCCGCGGGCGATCCGCGAGGCCTCGACCCTGTTCTCCTTTGGTCACGCCGGCTCCTATGACCACGAGGACGACGTCACCTATCTCGACGACGTGCGCATCGTCGACGTCGGTGACGCCGATATTGTCCATACCGACACCCAGAAGAGCCATGCCAATACGGAGGCGGCGGTCCGCGCGATTCTGTCCAGGGGCGCGATGCCGGTGATCCTCGGCGGTGATCACGCGATCTCGGCCCCGAACATCGCCGCGTTTTCCCAGCATGGCCCGATCCACGTGGTCCAGATCGACGCCCATCTCGACTTCGTAAATGAGCGGCACGGCGTGCGGTACGGCCACGGCAACCCCATGCGTCGAGCCTCGGAGATGGGTCATGTCACCGGGCTCAGCCAGTTCGGCATCCGCAATGTCTCATCCTCGAATCGGGCTGATTACGACGACGCGCGCGCGGCGGGCTCGACCATACTGTCGGTCCGCCAGATCCGCGCCATGGGAACCGCGGCGGTACTGGCGACCATCCCTTCCGGCGCGCGCTGCTATATCACCATCGACATCGACGGGTTCGATCCCTCCATCGCGCCGGGCACCGGCACCCCCAGCCATGGCGGGTTCCAGTATTATGAGGTCATGGAGATTCTGAAGGGCGTGAGCGAGGCGCATGAGGTGGTTGGTATCGATCTGGTCGAGGTGGCCCCGGCCTATGACCCGGCCGGTCTCACCTCGATCCTGGCGGCCCAGGTCTTGATGAACCTGATCGGCTATGTCTTCCATGCCAGACAGAACCGTTAGAGTTGGAGAAAACGCGTGAGTGACCCCCATGATCTGACCGGCAAGGTCGCCCTGGTAACCGGCGCCTCTCAAGGCCTTGGCTGGCAATTCGCCCTGACCCTGGCACGGCACGGCGCCAAGGTCGGCCTCGCGGCGCGCCAAGTTTCCAAGATCGAGAGCCTGAAGGCCGAGATCGAAGCCGAGGGTGGCGCGGCCCATGCCGTGGCCATGGACGTGATGAAGACCGCGAGCATTGATGTAGGCGTGGCCGAAGTCGAGACGGCGCTGGGGCCGGTGGACGTGCTGGTGAACAATGCCGGCCTCGCCATCAACAAGCTGTTCCTCGATGTCAGCGAGGAGGACTACGACACGGTGCTGGGCACCAATCTCAAGGGCTGCTTCTTTTGTGCCCAGGCCGTCGCAAAGGGCATGGCGGCGCGGGGTGGCGGCTCGATCATCAACATCTCCTCGGTCCTCGGCTCCCGGCCGATCGGCACGCTGACGACTTATTGCGCCTCCAAGGGTGGGCTGAACCAATTGACCGCGGCCATGGGCCTGGAACTGGCGCGGAGCGGCGTGCGGGTGAACGCCATCGCGCCGGGCTATATCGAAACCCCGATGAACAGTGATTTCTTCCAGTCACCACCGGGTCAGGCACTGGTCAAGTCGGTGCCGGCGCGTCGGCTCGGCCAGGTCGAGGATCTGGACGGCGCTTTGCTGTTGCTGGCATCGGACGCCTCGAAATTCATGACCGGAACCGTCGTCACCGTCGATGGCGGTTTCGTCATCCGCTAGGCTGGACTCGCCATGGCGGACCTGATCAACGCGCGAGACCTCGACTTTCTCCTGCACGACTGGCTCAAGGTCGAGGAACTGACGGCCTATCCGCGTTTCGCCGAACATGACCGCGCGACCTTCGACGCGGTGCTGGAAACCGCGCGGCAGCTTGCCGAGGACAAGTTTCGACCTCATAACCGCGCCGCCGATCTCGCCGAGCCGCGATTGGTCGACGGCAAGGTGGAGACACATCCCGATGTCGGCCCAGCGATCCAGGCCTTTTACGAAGCCGGATTCGGCGCGGCGCATCATGACGCGGCGCTGGGTGGGATGCAGCTTCCCTGGACGGTCCAGCAGGCCGCATTCGCGTATTTTCAGGCCGCGAATATCTCCACCGCCGCCTACCCCTTCCTTACCGTCGCGGCGGCCAACCTGATCCACGCCCATGGCTCCGATAGTCAGAAAATTCGTTACATGGCGCCGATGCTGGAGGGGCGCTTCCAGGGCACGATGGTGCTGTCCGAGCCGCATGCCGGCTCGTCATTGTCGGACGTTCGGACCACGGCGCGGGCGATGCCGGACGGAAGCTATCGACTTTCCGGCTCTAAGATGTGGATCTCCGGCGGTAGCCATGAGCTTTCGGAGAATATCGTTCATCTGGTGCTGGCCCGGATCGAGGGCGCCCCCGCCGGGGTGCGGGGATTGTCACTGTTTATCGTACCGCGCTATCGGCTCGAACCCGACGGTGGGATCGGCGCCGATAATGACGTCATCTTGGCCGGCCTCAATCACAAAATGGGCTATCGTGGCACCGTCAACACGGCGCTGAGTTTCGGTGACGCGGGGGACTGCCGGGGCGAGCTGATCGGCGAGGCCAACAAGGGTCTCGGCTATATGTTTCATATGATGAACGAAGCCCGGATCGGCGTTGGCGTCGGCGCGGCGATGCTGGCTTATGCCGGCTATCAACACAGCCTGGAATACGCCCGCGAGCGTCCGCAAGGCCGGCACCCCGGCGAGAAGGACCCGAACGCGCCGCAGATCATGCTGATCGAGCACGCCGATATCCGCCGCCTGTTGCTCAAGCAGAAGGTCGTAGCCGAGGGCGGCTTGGCGCTCGGGCTCATGGCGGCCCAACTGGTCGATCGCCAGCGTCAGGACCCAGAACCAAATATCCGCGACGAGAGCGGGTTGCTGCTCGATATCCTGACTCCGATCATCAAATCCTGGATCTCGGACCATGGGTTGGCGGCGAACGAGGCGGCGATCCAAATTCTTGGTGGCGCCGGTTTCACCCGCGATCATCCCGTCGAGCAGTTCTACCGCGATAACCGGCTGAACCCGATCCACGAGGGGACCAACGGTATCCAGGCTATCGACCTTCTGGGCCGCAAGGTGATCATGCGCGACGGCGCGGGTCTGGCGCTGCTAGAGCGTCGGATCTGGGCGACCATCGCGCGGGCCGGCGGGGTCCCGGCGCTGACGGAAGACGCGGTGGCGCTCGGCGCGGCGCTTGAGCGGCTACTGACGGCGGCTTCCAAGATCCACGGGGCGATGGAGCAAATCGGCGCCCGGCGCGGCCTCGCCAACGCCTCGGCCTTCATGGAGATGGCCGGACTGGTGATCATGGCATGGGTTTGGCTTGAGCAAGCGGTGGTTGCGGTCGACCGGTTGGAGGCGAAGCCGGACGCCGCGACCCGCGATTTCCTGGAGGGCAAGGTCCATGCGTGCCGCTACATGCAGCGACATGAGCTGCCGGCCGTGAAGCCGTTGTCCGAATTGCTGGAAAACCTGGATGACACCGTCCACGATATGCGCGCCGAGTGGTTCTAGGCGGTGGTGCCTGTCCTGGAATTGATTCAGGATCTCGAAGGGTTCCGTCCACCGCTGGGCCAGTGACAAGGGAGCTGAATCGATGACCGAGCCAAAAATTAAAACCACGGTGGTCGGCAGTTACCCGGTACCCGACTGGCTGACCGCCGCGCCGAGCGAACAAGCCCTGGTGGATGCCACCCGCGTGGTCCTACACACTCAGGAACAGGCCGGTATCGATATCGTCTGCGATGGCGAGCTTTACCGTTTCGATATCAATCATCCCGCGACAAACGGAATGATCGAGTATTTCGTGCGCCCCATGTCCGGGATCCGCACGGCGATCGATTTCGCCGAACTGGTCGACTATCGCGCGCAACCGGGCATGGGTTTCAGGCTTCAACCGCCCGGCGTGATCGACGGGCCGATCGGCCATGGGACCCTGGATCTACCCGGAGCCTGGCGCCGGGCCGACATGCTGGCGAGCAAGCCGCTGAAATTCACTCTCACGGGCCCGCACATGCTGGCCAAGACCTTGATCGACAAGCAATACGGCAAGTTGGAAGACGTGGCGCTTGCGATCGCCGATGTTCTGGCTGAACAGGTAAGCCATATCGACGCGCCGGTGGTACAGCTTGACGAGGCCAATCTGCCGGGCAATCCCGAGGAATCGGAATGGGCCGCCGAGGCGATCAATCGCGTGCTGGACGCGGTCAAGGGCACGGCGGCCGTGCATCTCTGTTTCGGCAATTACGGCGGCCAGCGCATTCAATCCGGCGGCTGGGACCGATTGATGGATTATCTGAACGCGTTTCATGTCGATCATATCGTCATGGAATGCCGCAACCGGCCTTCCGAGGAACTGGCCGTGTTTCGGGATCTGAAACCCGAGATCGGCATGGGGCTGGGCGTCATCGACATCAAGGCGACGGAAGTCGAGAGCGCCGAACAAATCGCCCGGGACCTGGAGCGCGCGGCCACGGTGCTGGGCGAGGGCCGCGTCACTCATATCCATCCGGATTGCGGTTTCTGGATGCTGAAGCGACCGATCGCCGACGCCAAGATCCGCGCCCTCGTGGCCGGACGCGACCTTTTCGAGGGACGCCGGTAAAGCGCGACGCGGACCCCGGGCCCGGCTTTCACCCATGCGAAATTGGAACGAGTAGTTTCATCGCGAATTCATTAGCTGCCAGACTCGACATGTTACGAGGAATCGAATGAGTTCGACCGAACGACTGGTCTCGCCGTTTCTTACCGCGCCGATCGGTCGCACGCTCGCTCGGCTAGCGATTCCCGGTGTCGCGGCAAGCGTAATCCAGGCGTCGATGAGTGTCGTCGAGGCTTTTTTCGTTGGCGGTCTCGGTCGGATTCCCCTGGCCTCCGTGGCCTTGGTTTTCCCGATCTTCATGCTCGCGGGAATGCTTTCCGCCGGCGCCATCGGTGGCGCGGTGAGCGGGCATACCGCGCGCGCCCTGGGGGCTGGCAATCAAGCCAAGGCGGAGATGATCCTGCGGCTGTCGATCCTCATCGCCTTGGCGGGTGGTGGGCTTATGGCGACGGTTATGTTTTTGTGGGGGCCGGCGATCTTTCGCTTCCTGGGCGGCAAGGGTGAGGTATTGGTCGGCGCGCGCGCATACTCGGACCTGCTGTTCTCCGGCATTGTCGCGGTCTGGCTGTACAATATGACCGCCGCCGTGATTCGTGGCGGCGGCGACATGATGATCCCGACCAAGACCATGACCTTGGTAACCGTGCTGCACGCCGGTCTGTCGGCGGCGCTGGTGATGGGTCTTGGACCTGTCGAGCCCATGGGCCTACGCGGCGCGGCTCTGGCCTTGGTTCTGGCCTATGGCGTTGGGGCGTTGATGAATCTGATCGTGCTTTCGCGCCCGAGCGCGCCGGTGCGGCTACATCCAGGGCGCGGCATCGATCTCGCTGTTGTCCCACCGGTGCTGCGCTCCGGCCTGACCGCCGGCTTGCAGTCCGTGGTGACCATCAGCCTTGCCTTAATCGTCACTGGCCTGGTCGGTCGGCTGGGTGTCTCGGCGCTAGCCGGTTACGGCATCGGCGTGCGGCTGGAATTGCTGATGGTCCCGATCATTTTCGGTGTCGGCAGTGGCGCGATTGCCATGGTCGGCGCCAATGTCGGCGCGGGTCAAAGAGATCGGGCGATTGCAATCGCCTGGCGTGGCGCCCTAACCACCGCGGCCTTGGTCGGGGGGATCGGGATCGTCGCCGCGATCTTGCCTTCCCTATGGACGGACATTCTAACGGATGACCCATCCGTGGCCGTCACGACCGCGACCTATCTTGGGATCGTCGGACCCGTCTACGGCTTCTTTGGCCTCGGTCTGGCGCTGTATTTCGCCAGCCAGGGATTGGACACTCTGGTCTTCCCGGTTTTGGGCACGATCCTGCGCCTCTTGATCCTGGTTGGCGGAGGCGCGACTCTTCTGGCGCTGGACATGTTGACCGAGCGGACCCTGTTCGCGGTTGTCGCGATCGCGATGACGTTCTACGGCCTGTTTATCGCGGGTGCGCTCAAGCTCGGCCCCTGGCGCAAGGAGTAGGCACTAGTCATCCTCACCCGAAATGCTTGAGCAGCCAGTCGGCGGTCTCGCGGGGTTTTTCCTCGATCACGTAGTGGCCGGCATCAATCGGCCCGCCCTGGATCTCGCCGCCGGCATAGTTCTTCCAAACCGCCAGCACATCGCCATAGACCTTGCCGGTGTGACTGTCCTTGCCCCAGATCGCCAATAGCGGGCACTTAACCCGGTTGTCGGCGTCGAAATCCGCGGTATCGAGCTTAAGGTCGGAGGTCGCGCAGGCCCGGTAATCCTCGCAGGAACCACGGATCGTCTTCCAATTGAAGCAGCGTACATACTCCGCGAAGGCCTCGGGCGCGAAGGGAGTTAGGCCCTTGCCCGGCTTGGAGATCTTTTTCTCCATGTAGTATTCCGGCGGAACGCCGGCCATCATCCTCTCGGGCATGTCGTAGGGCTGGATCATGAACACCCAGTGCCATGACGAGTTCGCCCAGCTGGCCGAGGCATTGGTCCAGATATGATGGCTCGGCAGGATGTCGATAACGGCGGCCTTCAGCACCTTGTCCGGATGGTCGAGGGCCATCCGGTGGGTGGTCCGGGCGCCCCGGTCATGACCGGCGACCAGGAATTTCTCGTGACCAAAGGAGGCCATCACGTCGACCAGGTCCTGGGCCATGGCGCGGAACGAATAATTGATGCTCTCGGGGCCGCCGTCTTCCGGGCCGACACTATCGCCATAACCGCGCAGATCCACGCAGTAGAGGTGGTATTTGTTTTGCAACAGCGGCGCGACCTTGTGCCAGGACACATGGGTCAGCGGGTTGCCGTGGATCAGCAATAGGGGCGGTCCGTCACCGCCATGCTCCAGATGGATCTTGGCCGAGCCGAAGCCGCGATCGGGCGTGGTGATATCGACGGTCTCGAAATTCTGGAACATGGGTTGGGTCCTCGTCTGGGGCGATGTCGAAGTGACGCCACGTGATATCAGGCGACGCCGTATTGCGCCATCACCGTGGCGGCGCGACGGCTTGCGCGGTCCGGGTCGCTCAGCAATCCGGCCTTGTCGGCAAGCCGGAAGATTTCGGCCAGATGCACCGCCGACCGAGCGCTCTGTTGTCCGCCGACCATGGTGAAGTGGTCCTGATGGCCGTTCAGATAAGCCATGAACACCACGCCGGTCTTATAGAACCGGGTCGGCGCCTTGAAGATATGCCTTGAAAGCGGCACCGTCGGCGCCAGGATCTGGTGGTAGAGCGTCATGTCCTGTCGCGCCATCGCGGCGAGCGCTGCGCTGGCCGCCGGCGCGATGGCGTCGAAGATCCCCAGCAACGCGTCGGAATAGCCTTCCTCGTCGCCGGCGATCAGGTCCGGATAGTTGAAATCGTCGCCGGAATACATGCGCACGCCCCTGGCCAGCCGGCGGCGCATCGCGATCTCCTTGGTGTCATCCAAAAGCGAGACCTTGACTCCGTCGACCTTGGCGGCGTTGCGATTGATCACGTCGACCGCGACATCCATCGCCGCCATGTGATCCCCGCTTCCCCAATAGCCGGCCAGCGCCGGGTCGAACATTTCGCCCAACCAGTGAATGATCACCGGCTCGCGTGCCTGGGAAAGCAGCCGGTCGTAAACCTTGGCATAGTCGTCCGGACTTCGCGCGCACTTTGCCAAGGCCCGGCTGGCCATCAGGATGATCCGCCCGCCGGCGTCCTCGACCATCTCGAACTGTTCCTCATAGGCGCGGATCACGTCGTCGATCGTAAGCGACGGATCGGGCGCCAGATGGTCGGTCCCGGCCCCGCAAGCGATCATCGCCTCGCCGTCGTAATCCCTGGAAGCGGCGATGGAACGGCGGATCAGTTCCTGAGCGACCTCCCAACCAAGCCCCATGCCGCGCTGGGCGGTGTCCATCGCCTCTGCGACGCCCAAGCCCAGGTCCCAAAGATGTCTGCGATAGGCGATGGTCGCGTCCCAGTCGATGGCCTCGTCCAGCCAGGGGTCACAATCGGCCAACGGGTCGGCCACCACATGCGCCGCCGCGAAGGCGACACGGGGAAGCGCTCCCGCCGCCTTGTGTTCAAAGGCGGCGGGTGGGCCGGGGGTGTAGCTTTCGGTCCTTCCTTCGGCGGTGGGCAGGGTGAGGGATGTCATTTCTGTTCTCCAGCGTGCTCGTTTTCCGGCATGACCCTTGAAACAATCTCACAGCGCCAAGGGCTCTAGATCGATCCAGCGTCGTTCCGCCCAGCTCTTGAGACCCGCCTCGGCGAGTTGTACGCCCTTGGCGCCCTCCAGCAAGGTGTTGGTCCAGGGCCCATCCTCGAGGACATGGCGGATGAAGCCTTCCCACTGTTCCTTGAAACCGTTGTCGTAATGTTGCGGATCCGGCATCTCTTGCCAGTGATCGGCGAAGGTCATGGTCTGCGGCACATCCGGGTTCCAGACCGGGCGCGGGGTGTTCATCCGCGACTGGGTCCAGCACTTGTGCAGCCCGCAGACCGCCGAGCCGTGGGTGCCGTCGACATGGAAGGTCACGAGGTCGTCGCGGCGCACCCGGGTACACCACGAAGAGTTCATCTGCGCGATGATCCCGCCTTCCAACATGAAGGTGGCATAGGCCGCGTCATCGGCGTCGGCGGCGTATTCCTCGCCGTTCTCGTCCCAACGCCGGGGGTGATGGATCGCGCCGAGACAGGAGACCGATTGGACCGGCGCGATGGTGTTGTCGAAGACATAGCGCCAATGGGCAAGCATATCGAGAATGATGCCGCCGCTTTCGGATTTCTTGTAGTTCCAGCTTGGCCGTTGCGCCTCCTGAAACTCGCCATCGAAGACCCAGTAACCGAACTCGCCACGCACCGAATGGATGCGCCCGAAAAAGCCGGAATCGCGTAGCATCCTGATCTTGCGCAACCCCGGCAGGAAGATCTTGTCCTGGACCACCCCGTGCTTGACCCCCGCGGCCTCGGCGGCGCGGGCCGCGTCCAGCGCGTCCTTCAGGGTCTCGGCGGCGGGTTTCTCCACGTAGATATGCTTGCCCGCCGTGACCGCTTGCTTGATCAGACCCGCGCGAAGCCCCGTCGAGGCGGCGTCGAAGAAGATCGTATCCTCCGGATTGGCAAGCGCCGCCTCGAGATCCATGGTCCAGCGCGAGAGCCCATGATCATTGGCCAGTTTCTGGAGTTTCTCGGGGTTTCGGCCGACCAGGATCGGGTCCGGCATCACTCGGTCGCCGTTCTTGAGCCGCAGCCCACCCTCGGCCCGGATCGTCAGGATCGAGCGGACCAGATGCTGATTTGTACCCATGCGTCCGGTGACGCCGTTCATGATGATGCCGAGGCGCTGTTCCGACATGTTCCACTCCGAGGTCGAGGTTCAAAAGCTCGACCTCAGGCTAGCACGCGCCCCGGCGTTTCCGAAAAGACAAGAAACGATCTAGGCGGCGGATGGCGTGGAAGGCGGCGTGGTTGGAGGCGCGGCCTCGGCGGCGTCGGCCCGCCGCTTACGATAAATCAGCCAGAGATTGCGCGAATAGATGAAGATGCCGGTTCCCTGCCCCAGCATGATCACCGGGTCCTTGCGCATGACCGCGTAGCAAAACAGCATCACCCCGCCGCACAGGCTTAGATACCAGAACGCCAGCGGTATCACGCTTTCGCGGCGTTTCTCGCTGACCAGCCATTGCACCAGGAAGCGGGCGCTGAACATTGCCTGGGCAACCAGCCCGACGACCAGCAGAAACGCTTCCGCCGCGTCGATGCCGTTCGGGAAGAACCAGCTTACGATCCCACTGATCGCGGATTCCATTACCGGGGTTCCTTGCTGTTCAACGCGCCGGGCGAGCGCCGGATCAGCCACATCACACCCAAGAGGTCGGGGATGCCGACCAGTAGGCGGCCGAGATTGGTGTATTTCGATCGGCCCTGGGTGCGATGTCGGTGGTTTACCGGAACCACCCGGACCGCGCAATTCTCGCGCTTGGCGAGCGCCGGCAAATAGCGGTGCATGTGATCGAAATATGGAAAGCGTAGAAACAACGAGCGCTGGTAGAGCTTGAGGGAGCAACCGGTGTCCGGATTGTCGTCGCGCAGCGCGGCACGGCGGATCGCGTTGGCGATTCGCGAAGCCCGGCGCTTGGCCCAACTGTCCCGCCGGTTCACCCTATGCCCGGTGACCATCAGGCGTCCGGCCCCGCTTTCGGACTGATACGCCTTCAGAAGCTTCGGAATATCCGCCGGGTCGTTCTGCCCGTCCCCGTCGAGGGTGGCGATCAGATCACCATGCGCCGCCATCACGCCAGTGCGCAGGCCGGCGCTCTGTCCGGCACATTTGTCATGGATGATCACGCGCAGGCGAGGTTCGGATTTTCTTAATGCAAGCAGGGTGTTACGGGTGCCGTCCGTGCTGCCGTCATCGACATAGACGATCTCGAAATCACACACGTCGTCCAGCGCCGCCACGATCTCATCGACCAGGGGGCGGATATTGTCGGCCTCGTTCAAAACCGGCACGACGACCGACAGGAGCGGTGGCTGAACCGCTTGCGCCGCCGGTTGGACTGGGTTGTTTGCCTCGCTCACATGCGTGGTCCTGGCGAATGGCTTCGTCCGTGCCTTCTTAGCGCCCGGACTCCACGGGTTTCAACACCCTTGTCGCGCGCGGGTCGATATAGTGGCGTTTTAGGAGGATCGCGGTACAGATCGCGAGATAGGCGCCGCCCAGCACATCGCTTGGATAATGGGCGAGAACCGCGACCCGGCTTATGCCCACCAAACCGGCGATGAGGAGCCAGAGCGCGGCGAGGCGCGGGTAGACGAGAAACAGCGCGAAGCAAACCGCGACGATGGTCTGGGTATGTCCCGACGGGAAGGAATTGCGGGCGATCTCGAAATTGAGCGGCGAGAGGCCGTAAAGATCTTCCGAGAACAGATAGCGCGGCCGGTATCGCCCGATCAGAATTTTCAGAATGTGATGCAGCACGCCGGAGACAAGAACCGTCAACACCACGAACCAAAGATTCTGGGCGTGAGCTAGAAAGCGGGCTCTGGTTTCCTCATCGATGGCCCTTCTGGCGATCAGGACCGATACACCGATGCCGACGATTAGCAAGACCAGCCAGCCGACGGCGTCACCGAACTTGGTGACGATCTCGAAGAAACGTCGATAAGTCTCGTCCATCTCGGCGGCGGCGCGTATCACCGCGCGGTCCACCAGAACCCCCATGAAAACACACAGGGCCAGGACCAACGGCAATAGCCAGCCGAGCGGCGGTCGCGGCAGGTCCACCAGAAAACAGTGCCAGGCGCTGGCAAGGCGCGCCATGACTACCGAAATCATTTCGGTCACGGCGCGGGTTCGCGGGTGACAATATCAATGATCACCTCGCGTCCGTTGGAGTAGTTGAGCCCTGGAAGGCTTTCCCTCGTTTCAAGAGTGATCCCGGCCTCGCGGGCCAGCGTTGACATTTCCTCGCGATGACGCCGGGCTATTGCCGCGACGGTCCCTGGTTCTTCGACCAGCGCCTTGACCGCGTCGCTTGGCGAAATCAGACGGGTTCCCGTGCCCGCGAGGAACACCAGACTGGGTTCATGAAATCCCACCGCAAGGAGCGGGCGCGCGGTATCGGTTCGAATACGTTCATGGGCGGTGGCGATCTGGGGAGAAAGAAACACATGGGAGAGCGACGGCACGGTGAATTGCGCGAGACAAGCCAGGAACAGAGCGGACCCGCCTATGCAATAAATCGCGGCACGACGCGGCGCGCGGCGCAGCAGCGCGGTCGCCGCGAGAATGACGGTCAGCGCGGCGAGCGGCGCGGCGATGAAGGCTTCCGGCGCGACGGCGAGGGATTGCAGGATTTGTCCGACAACCCGTTCCACCGCCGTAACGGTCGTGGAAAGATCCGCCGACGGATGGCTCGGGCCGATGCCGAGAACCGGAAGCGCGGCCGCCGCCGTCGCGAGGCCTAGGCCGATTGTAAGCCACAGACAACTCGCGACCCGGGTTCCCCAAGGTAGCGTCGGTGGTTCTCCAGCGGCCTTCTCGGTCGCGGCGGCGAAACGGCTGATCCAGGCGCCGATGAGGATCGCCAGGGCGGGATAGAGCGGCAGGACATAATGTGGCAGCTTGGTCGGGACCAGCTCGAACAGCAACCAGGTCGGGATCAGCCAGGCGAGAAGGAAGCGCACCGCCGGCTCCGATCGGGTGCGCCAGGCGCTGGCCAGCCCCGGCCAGATCAGCAACGAGCCGGGCCAGAAGGTCAACGCCACCAGCAAAAGATAGTATCCTGGTGGAGAGCCATGCGATTCCATCGCGCCGAGAAGCTTGGGCAACAGATCACCGCCCACCGAGTTTTCCAGAAACGCGCCGCCCGACCGCAACTGCACCGCGACGATCCAGGGAACCACGAGAAACGCCGCCAGCGGCAGGCCGATCAGCGGCCGCAGCGCCATCAGCCAACGAACCCGGCGGTCGGCGATAACCAACGCGACAATGGTGAGGCCGGTGATCAGCGGCGTTATCGGCCCCTTGATCAGCAGTCCGAATCCGATGCCGAGCCAAAACACCAGCCAGGTCCCCACTCCCTTTGCGCCGGTATAAGCGCGCGCGAGTCCGAGTTGCGCGGCGAGCACGGTGGCCAGCAGAAGCGCGTCGGTCTTGGCCAGATGCGCCTCGACGGTGAGCAAGAGACTGGAGGCCAGAAGCGCCGCCGCGAGCAAGGCGGCGGTCTCGGTCAAGAACAGGCGAGCCAAGGCGTGGGTCAGCAACACCGCGAGCACCGCGGCGATAAGCGAGGGGATCCGATAGGCCCAGATCTCGGTTGGCGCGTCGCTCGCGAAGAGTTTGGACGAGGCGGCCTGCAACCAATAGGCGCCGACGGGTTTCTTGTAGCGTGGGGTTTCCTGGAACCTGATGTCGACATAGTCGCCGGTCTCGACCATCTGTTTAGAGGCCTGAGCGAAGCGCGCCTCGTCACGGTCAAGCGGTGGAATAGCCGATAGTCCCGGCAGATAAAGCGCCAGACACAGCAGGATAAGCAAGCCGGCGTTTCTCAGGTGCACGGTTCAACCGCCGTTGTTGTAGACCCCTAGGGCCAATGACCTCTTGGTTTAGGCCACCGCCGCCGTGTCCTGTCAATCGGCAAGAGGCAAGACAAGTACGCGCTCGGCCTAGTTCGCGTCCAGCGCCTTCAAGCGTTGTTCAAGCGCCGCGCGGACCGGCGCCTCCGGACCCAGGCGGTCCAGCAGACGGCCCCAAAGATCCCGGGCCGCCGCCTTGTCTCCCTCATTGGCGGCGATCATCCCGCCGTAAAACATGGCCTCGGGTAGCGACGGGTCGAGGGTCAACAAATGCTTGATCACGGTCTTGAAAGCCGGCGGCATGGCGTTTTCCGGCGTGCCTTGCGGAAACAGCGCGCGGGCATAGGCGAGTTGCGCGTCAACCCGGTCCGGCGCCCGTTCGGCGGCGCTTGCGAAAGCCCTGAGCGCGTCATCGGGCTGTTGCAGCACCCCGTAGGAACGGCCAAGACGCAGCCAACCGTCGATATCTTCCGGGTTTTGTTCCATCCGTGTCGCGAGACGCCGCACCATGCCACGGATCATCGCCTGGCGATCCTCCGGTGCCATGTCCTTGGCGGCGGCGACCTGATCCTGTGTCGGCCCTCGTGGTGTCGCCGGCGTGGCGGCTGTTGCCGGAGCCTTCCCACCCGGTAGGGGTATCGGGCGTTTGGCACGCTCGGCAAGGCGGAGCGCGGCGACATCGATCCCAGATTGTTGGGTGACCTGGTCGATATGGCTTTTCAGCAAGGCCTCCCAGCCGGCGCCGGATGGGGTGTCGGCCTCGAGGGATACCCAGGTCCGCAACGCCGCCTCGAAATCCTCGCGCTGCGAGGCCGCGAGCCCGATATAGAAGCGCGCCCGAGGCTCTCCCGGCATTTGTTCCAAGGCTTTCTCGAACGCCGCCAAGGCGTCGGGTGTAACCGAGCCGCCGGCGGCCATGGTCAAGGCCTCGCCATAGGCCGCCAATGTTCTTGCGTCGCCCTGCGAAAGGCCGACGGCTTGCCTCAGTGCCTCGGCGGCCTTGGGATAGTCGCGGGTCACCAAGTAGGAGCGCCCGAGCAGCACCCAGCCTTCCAGGTCACGCGGGTTGTCCTTGAGGCGTTGTTCGAGTCGGGCAACCATTTCGCCCATGCCCTCGTGCTGCCCCCCGGCCTCGCCCGTCGCGCGGGCAGCTTCCGTCTCGCGGGCTTTCTGGGCGGCTAGGCGCTCATCCGCGCGGTCGGCATAGGGTTGGTTCGGCGTGGTCGGACTGCCGGCATGCATATAAGTCAACAACGCGGCGGCGGGGACGAAGAAGACCAGGACGACCACCATCAGCATGCGCCGCGAGGGCGATAGACCCGCGCCAACCTGTTCCGCCGCTTGCCGGGCTTCGGCATCGGCGGCGAGCATGCGGCGCTGGATCTCGATCCGCGCCGCCTCCAGCTCCGACGAACCGATGCGCCCTTGGGTATGATCCCGCTCAAGCTCGTCCAACTGGTCGCGATAGACCCGTAACCCATGTTCCGCGCGATCGCCCTGATTTTCAGTACCGTTCACGATCGGCCAAACCAGGGCCAGAATAGCGCCGAAGGTCAAAACACCGGCGACAAGCCAAAAAATCATGACCGCGACTCCCGATCCGAGTCCGTCTCCCGCAGCAGATCGGCGACCCGCGCGGCTTCGGCCTCGTCCAGGGGCGCCGCCTGTTGGGCGCCACGCCGACGGCTCAGAAACAACGCCGCTCCAAGCACCCCAAAAGCCAATACCACCCAGGGTCCATACCAAAGCGCATAGGTCGCCGTCGTGACCCTCGGCTTCAGGAGCACGAATTCCCCATAGCGCGAGACCAGATAATCGCGAATCGCCTCGTCACTCTCGCCCGCGACCAACCGTTCCCGCACGATCACCCTTAGATCCCGGGCCAACGATGCGTTGCTGTCGTCAATCGACTGGTTTTGACAAACCAGACAACGGATATTCTTGCTGAGCGCGCGGGCGCGCGCCTCAAGCGCGGGATCCGACAGTATCTCATTCGGCTCGACGGCCAGCGGCTCCGACACCGGCGCCAGCGTGAACAACACCGCCAAAACCGCGAGGAACCGACCCATCAGCCCGCCTTCCGCAGTTTTTCGACGATCGGCAGGATAACCTCTTGATAATCTTCCCGCGACAAAGGGCCGACATGGCGGTACTGGATGCGCCCGGCCTTGTCGACGACATAGGTCTCGGGAACGCCGTAGACCCCCCATTCGATCGCCACCCGGCCATCGCCGTCGCGGCCGATGCGCTGAAACGGGTCGCCAAGTTGCGCCAGCCAATTCACCGCCGCGCCCGGCGCGTCCTTGTAGTTAATGCCATAGAGTGGGACCGCGTTGCTCGCGCCGATCTCCATCAGCAGGGGATGCTCAACCCGGCAAGGTCCGCACCAGGAGGCGAAGAAATTAACCAGCCGCACGTCACCGGTGAGACTGCCAGGATCGATCCCCTGTTTCGATGACATCAGCGGCGGCAGCTCTTGCGCCGGCGCGGGCTTGTCGATCATCGCCGAGGGCAGGGTGCGCGGGTCCTTGCCTCGCAGGATCGGCGCGGCGAAATAGGCGGCGGCGCCCAGAAATAGGATCAAGGGAAGCACGTAGAGCAAGCGCGACATGATGATCAATCCGCCCCGGCGGCTTGCGCGGTTGGCGTGGCGCTTGCCCGTCGTTTCGGCGCACCGACCCGAAGCCGTCTATCCGACAAGGAGACAAGTCCGCCGATCACCATGACCAGGCACCCGACCCAGATCCAGGGCACGAGTGGGTTGTGCCAGACCCGCACGGTCCATCCCTGACGATCCCCACCCTCTCCGATTGCGGCGTAGAGGTCGGCGAGGAAGGTGCTGTGGATGGCGGCCTCCGTGGTCGGCATCTGCTGAACTGGATAGAACCGACGCTCGGGCGTGAGGGTGGTGACCGGCGCGCCGTCGCGGGTCACGCTCAGATGCGCGGTTTCGGTCCGGTAATTCGGCCCTTGCGCGCGCTCGATCCTGTCCAGGGTAAGCTCGAAGCCGGCGATCGAGACGCTCTCGCCGGGCTTGGCGTTCACCACGACTTCCTGGCGCCAGAAGCTGTCCGCCACCGCGCCGCAGATGAAGATCGCCAAGCCGAGATGCGCCAGGGTCATGCCATGTGCCGAGCGAGGTAGGCCCGCCGCGCGGGACAGCGAGGTCGAAAGGGGTACCCGGAACAACGCGATCCGCTCCGCCCACTCGGTTATCGACCCACCGGCCAACCATCCGGCGAAGGCGAAACCGATGATCGGACCGAAGGCGACATCGTTTTGCAGGCTCCACACGAAGGCGGCGGCGGCGATCGAGAGGATCGCGGCGGTCCAAAGCCGGGCCATGGCGCCGGGCAGATCGCCGCGCTTCCAGGCCAGCATCGGGCCGATCGCGACAAGCAGAACCAAGGGCATCATCACCGGCACGAAGGCGGCGTTGAAGAAGGGCGGGCCGACCGAAACCTTCTCGCCCGTGGTCGCGTCCAGGAACAGCGGATAAAGCGTGCCGATGAACACCGTGGCGGTGGCCACCGACAGCAGCAGGTTGTTCATCACCAACCCTCCCTCGCGGCTGATCGGTTGGAACATCCCACCAAGCTTCATCGACGGCGCCCGCATCGCGAAGAGGATCAACGCCCCGCCGACCGCCAGGGTCATCAGTCCGAGAATGTAGAGACCGCGTTCCGGATCCACGGCGAAGGCATGCACCGATGTCAGAACCCCGGAGCGGACCAGGAAAGTGCCCATCAGGCTTAGCCCAAATGTGATGATGGCGAGCAGGATGGTCCAACTTTTCAACGCGTCGCGCTTTTCCACCACGATCGCCGAATGCAAAAGCGCGGTCCCGGCGAGCCAGGGCATGAAGCTGGCATTCTCCACCGGGTCCCAATACCACCAGCCGCCCCAGCCCAGCTCGTAATACGCCCACCAGCTTCCGAGCGCGATGCCGCCGGTCAACGCGGTCCAGGCGGCCAGGGTCCAGGGCCGCACCCAGCGCGCCCAGGCGGGATCGACACGCCCCTCGATCAGGGCGGCGACGGCGAAGGAAAACGCCATCGAGAACCCGACATAGCCGAGATAGAGCATAGGCGGATGGAAGGCGAGACCCGGATCCTGCAATAGGGGATTGAGATCGCGCCCGTCCAGCGGCGCCGGGATCAGTCGCTCGAACGGGTTCGAGGTCAGCAGGATAAAACCGATAAAGCCGACACCGATCATGCCTTGCACCGCGAGCACCCGGGCCCGAAGCGAGGCCGGCAGATTGTTGCCGAAGGCGGCGACCGCGAAGCCGAACAGCGCCAGGATCAGCACCCACAACACCATCGAGCCCTCATGGTTACCCCAGACTCCGCTGATCTTGTAGAGCACGGGTTTCAGGGAATGAGAGTTCTGGGCGACGTTCAGGATCGAAAAGTCGGAAGTCACATAGCCGTGGGTGAGGGCACCGTAAGCCACCAGGATCGCCAGGAATTGGGCCGAGGCGGCGGGCCGCGCCAGGGACATCAGAATGTCATCGCGCCGCGCCGCGCCATATAGCGGCACCGTCGACTGCACCACCGCGATGCACAGCGCCAGGGCCAGGGCGTAGTGGCCGAGTTCGGCGATCATTGCTTCTCGCCCCCGCTTTTTTCGTCTCCGTGCCACTTGCCGGATTTCTTCAGCGCGTCCGCGACCTCCTTGGGCATGTAGGTCTCGTCGTGCTTGGCCAATACCTCGCTGGCACTAAAGCGGCCTTGCGCGAATCGTCCCTCGGCCACGACCCCTTGGCCCTCGCGGAACAGGTCGGGCAGGACGCCCTTGTAGGTGACGGGGATGACGTTATCGAGATCGGTCACGCGGAAGGTTGAGACCAGGCCGTCCTCGGATTTCTTCCAGCTACCTTCCTCGACCAAACCGCCGATCCGGATCCGCTGGTCGGGGCTGATCTGTTTGGTCTGAAGATCCGTCGGACTGAAGAAGAAAACCAGATTGTCCTCGAACGCCGTCAGAACCAGCGCCGCCGCGGTTCCCAGCATGACCAACCCGATCAGGACGATGCTCAATCTACGACGCTTGGGGGTCATCGTCGGTTTCCTTGGTTGCCCGCTCCGGTCGTCTCGCGCGGCGTCGGCCGCGACCGCTGGATTCGAGTTCCGCCAGCGCGCGTGTGTTGACTCGCGAGGCGCGGATCGACACCGCCAGCAGGCCAATCATCACCACCGCCGCGACACCGTAGGCCGGCCAAATGTAGATGTCGTAACCGCCCATGTTCAGAAACTCGCCGATGACTGGGTACTCCCGGAGTGATCCTCAATAGAAGATAGGTGATTTTCCAACGTCTTCAAACCAGTACCCGCGATGTCGTGATTGCTCACGTCCGACGGCGCGTCCAAGCCAACACCATCGCGCCAGGTTTTAATATAGATCGCCATGTCCCGTGCAAAGCCCGGCCGAGCCCGATGCCGCCTTTTTCCTTGTCCCCCGGCGGGGTAGCGCGCTAGGTAACGCCGCCGCGCCTTTTCAGGCTGCTCACGGAATTCGGAACCAGATCATGCATCGTTATCGCACCCATAATTGTAGTGAACCGCGCGTCGAACATGTCGGTCAGACGCTTCGCCTTTCCGGCTGGATTCATCGGCGCCGGGATCATGGGCAATTGGTGTTTCTGGATCTGCGCGACCATTTCGGCATCACCCAATGCGTGGTCGATATCGAGGACGAGACCTTCAAGGCGGTCGAAAAGGTTCGGGTCGAAAGCGTGGTGACGATCACCGGTCGGGTGGTGCGCCGCGACGAGGAGACCATCAATCCACGTCTGCCGACCGGCGAGGTCGAACTTCGGATCGACTCCTTCGAGGTTCAGTCCTCGGCCGAGGTCCTACCGCTTCAGGTCAACGCCGAGGAAGATGCCGGCGAGGAAACCCGGCTGCGCTATCGGTTCCTGGACCTGCGCCGCGAGCGCCTGCACAACAACATCGTTCTGCGCTCCAACGTGATCTCGTCGATCCGTCGGCGCATGGTCGAGCGCGGCTTTACCGAGTTTCAGACCCCGATCCTGACCGCCAGCTCGCCCGAGGGCGCGCGTGACTTTCTGGTGCCCTCGCGCCTGCATCCCGGCAAGTTCTACGCGCTGCCCCAGGCGCCGCAGCAGTTCAAGCAGCTGGTCATGATGTCCGGCTTCGATCGGTACTTCCAGATCGCTCCCTGTTTCCGCGACGAGGACAGCCGGGCCGACCGCTCCCCAGGTGAGTTCTATCAGCTCGATCTGGAGATGAGTTTCGTCGAGCAGGAGGATGTATTCACCGAAATTGAACCGGTGCTTTCGGGCGTGTTCGAGGAATTCACCGATTGGCAAGTGCCGCAGCCCTTCCCGCGTATTCCGTTTGCCGAGGCGATGCTGAAATACGGCTCCGACAAGCCTGACCTGCGCAATCTGCTTGAGATTTGCGACGTTTCCGACGTGTTCGAGGGCAGCGACTTCGCGATTTTCGCCAAGACCGTCGCCTCGGGCGGCGTGGTGCGCGCCGTGCCGGGCCCGAAATGCGGCAGCCGGGCGATCTGTGATCGGATGAATTCCTGGGCCCAGGGCGAGGGCGCGCCGGGCATGGGCTACATCATTCTCGGCGACGGCGGTGGCCGGGGCCCGATCGCATCGCGGATCAGCGACGAGGCGCTCGCCACCCTCAAGCAACGCACCGGCATGGATGACGGCGACGCCATCTTCTTCGCCGCCGGCAAGGAAGGCGAGGCGGCGCGGCTCGCGGGGCAAGCGCGCATCAAGCTCGGCAATGATCTCGATATCTGCGAGAAGGGGATCTACCGGTTCTGCTGGATCGTCGACTTCCCGATGTACGAGCTGGACGAGGCGACCGGCAAGATCGAGTTCTCGCACAACCCGTTCTCGATGCCCCAGGGCGGCCTTGAAGCCCTGGAGACAAAGGATCCGCTGGACATCCTGGCCTATCAGTACGACATCGTCTGCAACGGTGTGGAGCTCTCCTCCGGCGCCATCCGGAACCATCTGCCGGAGGTGATGCTCAAGGCCTTCGAGATCGCTGGATACGGCGCCGACGAGGTTGAGGCGCGGTTCAGCGGCATGCTCAACGCCTTCCGCTACGGCGCGCCGCCGCATGGAGGTTTCGCGCCGGGCATCGACCGGATCGTCATGCTGATCGCCGACGAGCCGAATATCCGCGAGGTGATTCTGTTCCCGATGAACCAGCGGGCCGAGGACCTGATGATGGGCGCGCCGAGCGAGGTGCGGCCGGATCAGTTGCGCGAATTGTCGATCCGTCCGGCCCTGCCGCCAAAACCGGCTGGGGAGTAATCCGGGCTATCACCGCCGCTTCACGGACGAGCGCGGCCCCTACATCTATTGCGTCGGCTTGGCCGCCGGCTTTGGCACGGGTTTGGGCGCCGGCTGGGTGAATTTCGCGTCCCCACCGACCGACTCAAGCACGCCTTCGTAGCGGCGCAGCAAGTCGCGGGTGACATCCTTGGCGTCGTCCTGGTCGCGAATCACTCGGGGGGTGATCAGGACGATAAGTTCGGTACGCCGACGATCCGAATCCGTGGTGCCGAACAGCTTGCCGATCACCGGCAGGGTATGCAGTCCGGGAATGCCGTTCTCCAGGTCATCGTCGCGCTCGCGGATCAAACCGGCAAGCAGAACGGTCGCGCCGTTCTCCACCGCCGCCGTGCTGTTGATGCGGCGCTGTTGAATGGTCGGGGAATCGATATTCGAGCTATTGGTGCGCACCACGCTGGAGACCTCTTGGATGATCTCCAGCGCGACCAGGCCACTGGACTTGATCTTCGGCGTGACGTGCAGGGTGACTCCGGTATCGCGATACTCGATCTCGTTGACCACCCGCGTGTCGTCGGTGACCGCCGTCGACGAGGAGCGGGTGACGATCGGCACCTGATCGCCTACGTGAAGCCGCGCGGTCTCGCCGTCGAGCACCAGCAGTTGTGGCGAGGAGACCACCCGAACATCGGTGAGGTCCGAGAGCGCGTCGATGACCAGCCGGGAATTGTTGGAACCCTCGATCGTGACCCCGAACCCAGGCACGGTCGGGTTTACCGTCGTGCGGCTGTCGTCGCGGGTGAAGATCGCCGACACGTCGCCGACTTCCAGGAAATATTGCAACCCGAAGCGCAGTCGATCGCGCAGGGTGATCTCGATCACCGTGCCCTCGATGAGTACCTGCAACGGCGAGATATCCAGTTTTGCTAGGACCTCGGAGATGACGTCGTATTCGCGCCGTGTCGCCCAGACCAGAAGCGCGTTGCTTGACGCATCCGCCATGAAACGCGGGGTCTGTGTCGGGGCTTGGGCAGGCGTTGGCGCCGGGAGAGTTCCGCCGCCGCTCGCCTCGGTGCTCTCGGTCCCCGAGCCGCCAAGAACCGCGTCCCGCCCCCCAAAGGCGCCGCTCAGGGTTTTGACCAATTGACCGGCGACGCCGTTCTTGACGAAGTAAACAAAGAGACGTCGCTTATCCGCGTCGCGGGTTCGATCCAGACGCCGGACCCAGACCCGCGCCTGTTCGAGATAATCAGGCTGACGCGCGATCGCCAGGACCGCGTTCATCCGCTTGACCGGCACAAAGCGAACCAAACCACCCAGCGGTCCCTTCGCGCCGTCGCCGAAGAGTTGACGTAGTTCCTCGATCAAGGGTTCCGGCTCGGTGTTTTCCAACCCGATCAGCGCCACGCCCTTGCCGGCCATCTGGTCGACGTCGAAGACCTCGATGGTTTTGCGCGCGGCCTCGCGCTCGCCGGCGCCGGCGGCGAGAATGATCAGGTTAAGGCTTGGATCCGCGACCAGGACACGCCCCTCCCCCAAGACCGGCGCGAGCAGGCTTTGCAACTGAGCGGCGCCGATATGGCGCGGCGCCAGAATCTCAATCCCGTGGCCGGGGGCGCCCGCGCCCGCCAAGGTCCCGCCGCCCTCGGCGCTCTTCACCACGCGGGTCACCGTCGGCTCATGAATGGCCTTGAGGCCGTGGCCGGCCAGAAGATGATCGAGGACCCGCAACATCTGCGAGCGGGTCAGGGGCCGGGTCGTGCGCAGGGTGACCCGGCCTTGGATATCCGGCGACAACAGGTAATTGAGCCGCAGCAGATCGCCGAGAATCACCCGCAACACCTGAGCCAGATCCGCGTTCTGGAAACTCACCGATAGATCGCCGATGGGCGCGGCTTCGATGGTGGCCGGCGCGGGTTGGCGCGCGGGCCGCGCCGGGTATACCTCGTCGATCGGTTTGTTCTCTGCCTTCTCCGGCGTCTTGAGCTCGGCGTCGCGTCTGGTGTCGCTGGTGGCGGTACGCGTCGAGCCGGACGCCGCGTCGGCCACCGCCGGCACCGGCGAACTGGCGGCCTCGGGCAGCTGACGTTCGCAGGCCGTCAAGGTAGCCGCGGCGAAGAGAGCCGTAAGGTACAAGATGCGACGTGCCGCCCGAAGGCGCGCCACAAAGCGAGCGGCATGGTGGAGCATCACTGCTTGTCCCCGCCGCTGGGAAGCCAGCGCGTGTCACGGCCGCGGGTGACCGGCGGCGGAGCGGCGGCTTCAAGCAGATTGAACTCGATGCCGTCGCGCGACAGCCTGATATTGTCCGTCCCGATCGATGTGAGCCGCCAGCCGTCCACCTGTTCACCCTCGCGTAATTCCACTACCCGTCCGCTCTTCTCCTCGGTCAACAGGATCAGGCGATGGCTCGAAGAACGCACTATACCCGTCAGGCGATAGCCCACAAGCCGCGCGGGCCGCGTCTTGGCGGGCGCGGGCTTCGGCGCGGTTTCCGGCGCGGGCGGGCGGCGAGTCGCGCTAAACAGCGGCCGGGCGATTGTCTCGTTTAGGCTGGATAGCGCGGGGATCACCGGCTTGACATTCGGCGTGGGCGACTCTGGCTCGGCATTGGCCGCCGGCGGGGCTGAGGCCGGGGACGAGATCAGGGGCGAGGTTGGGGGAATCCTCTCCTCGCCGATCCAGGGCGCGGCGATCGCCGCCGCGAGAATTACCCAGATTAGAACGACGCGTCCCTTAATCCGCATCACTCTTCCCTTCCGCCAAGGCGGCGATTTCAAGAGTGATTTCCAGATCCGACGTTCCGGGTCGTCCAAGAATACTGAAGCGCGAGATCCGGATCGCCGGCGCGCCGGTCTCTAGACCATGCATCAGGTCCCGAACTTGGACGACCGTACCTCTAAGCAACGCCCCGACCGCGACTTCCCGCATCGGATCGATGGCGCGGTCCGAGAGAACTCTCAACGTATCCACGCGAAGTCCGCGCTCGGCGGCGGCGTGGCGAAGATGTTCCTGCAAAAGCGCCACGGCTGAGGTATCCCGCGCGGGGATGATCGCGCCGTCATCCACGCCAGATGCCCTGGTGGCCTCCAAGCGCGCCGTCAGCCTCGCGCTCCCGGCGATCAGCGCCTTGCGTTGCGATATCACCTCCGCCAAGACCTCGGAGCGGGCTTCGCGCGCGGCGTATTCCGCCAACAACGGATTGGCGATCGCGACATGGGCCGCCAGCAGGACGAGCGCGACCAGCGCCCAGGCCATGAAGGGCGTGGGCCGCCGGTTCATTCGATGCTCGCCGGGATGTCGATCGTCGCGCCGAGACGGAAGCGATCCGCGCCGGTCACGGGATCGCGGGTCACCGGCGCGTCAAAGCGCGCGTCGCTCAACCCCGGCGCGGCGTTAAGCAGGGTCACCAGCGATGTCGCCTCCGAGGACCGACCTTCCAGGGTTAACCGTCCATCGGCGGCTTGCAGCGAGACCAACCAGGTGTGGTCCGGCAGCGTCCGGGTAACCTGCTCGAGAAGAACGGTCATGGAGACGCGGGATTGCATGAAGCCTTGGCGCGCCTGTTCCCGTGCCTCGGTCGCTTCGACCCTTCGGGCGAGACGCCGCGCCGCCGCGAGATCGGGAGCCAATCGCTCGATCTCGGATCGTTGACCACGCAACCGCTGTTCCTGGGCGACAAAAGGCGAGGCCAGGGCCACGACAATCAGAACCGCGGTCACCAGCGCCGGCGCCCAAGCAAAGGATCGATCGGCGGATCCCGTGGCAGGGCTTGTCAGACCGAGCGCCGGCGCCCGCTCGACCCGCTCGCGATCGGCGATAACATGGTCGACCCGGATGCCGGCCTCGCCAAGCGGCCCGGTGAGCGCGGCAATGCGCGCGTGTGGGACGATGGTCAAATCGACCCGGATCTGTCCGTCGGCGGCCGGCTGGATCTCCCGCGCCACCGTTACATCGCCTGCCTTGAAGGGGGTCAGGCGTTCGATCTCCACGTCGAGGACCTGATCCAACGACCGTTCGGCCGATCCGGGTAGGGTCAGCGCCGGACGCATCGCCAAATCCCGGGGCAGCACAAGCACGACAGGTCCCTCCACCTGGCGCAGTCGGTCGGCGAGATCCGAAATCTCGGTACCGCCCGTTGACCCGCCCTGGGGGACAAGCGTGGCCCCCTGGGCCTGGAACACCGACCAACCATCGTCGCTCGGTTCTATCACCGCGAATCGGCGCCCCAGCCCCAAAACCCGCTGGACGCCGGCTGGAAGACTGTCGCGAAGTACGCCGCCCCAAGCCGCGAGAAAGTCGAGAATAGGCCGCATCGAATTCCTGTCCGTGCCATCACCGGCGCACGCCGGAACGTAAACCTTATCGCCTCGGGCCCCGGAGGTGAAACCCTTCGCTTCGATGAATTCCTTTACTCGACGGTGGACCAGGCAAGGATCCGATACGGCTCCGACGGGCGGTGCGTCAGGGTTACCTCGACACGGCGGGACACCCGGCTTCCGGCCCCCAAGGCGTGGGTCGCCGTGATCACGTAGGTCTGGCCCGGGCCAGGCGCCAGATAGGCGGCGTGGGAAACTAGGATATCCCGCGGCACCTCGCCGTTCCTCCGCTGTTCCACGATCGCCTCGACGCTACCTTGCCCGAGATTTGGGATGGCGGAGAGCAGCAAGGGCGAGGCGAAGCCCGGGTCGATCCGGTCGGCGCGGCAATTGACCGTCACCTCGCTGGAGAGCCTTTGATACAATTCCGCATCGATGCCCGGTAGGGCGCGGATCTGCCGTCGCGAGAGCAGCCCCGCCTCCACCCCACGAGCCGTCGAAAGCGCCTCGGCGGTCAAGGACGGGGCGGGCGCGCCGAGGCGTTCGAGCAGACCGATGAAAACCGGCATCGCCCCGTGGTTGAGATCCCAGAGGCCACAGACGTCGCGAACCCGGCTGATCATGTCGATGCCCGCGATCTCGACTCGGAACTCCCCATCATTCCGCGTCAGTGCGTTTCGCGTATCCGAGGCGAACAGCGCCAGGATCGATGCGTCAACGGCCCCCTCCACAAGCGCCACGGCCTTGGCCCGGTCAACCTCGATCCCGCCCAGCGTCACGTCGCGATCGGCGCGCGAGAGCAGTGCCACCGATATCATCGCCAGAATGACCAGGCCCGACAGCACGATGGCAAGGGTCATTCCGGCCTGGCGCCCGCTCTTCGCGGCATTCCCTTGCCTCATCGGATCGCCTCCCTGGAGCGTGGGCGGCCGACCGCGTCGGGCCATCCCGGCACCCGCAAGCGGACCAACAGCGGAAACTCCGCTCGCCCCTTCCACTCGGCGAGCCACCGCGCGGGCTCGTTGCGGCTCGGCGCTCCGAAATAAGCCAGGGACGCGCCATCCGGCAGCGCGGTAACCAGATGGCGGTCCCCCCGAGGGCCGACCAGGGTCATGCGGTTGTCGGCGAGATCGAGGCGATAGGCCACGAGACCGGCGAGCGATCCGCCCGACGGCTCCGCGCGCGCCGGCCCGACGAGATCGAGGGACGCCACGCCCCCTTGAAAACGCGCGTTCGCGCCATGGGCATCATCGGCGCGAAGCGGAAACGCGGTTTCAACGAGGTCGCGAAAACCTCGATGCGCCGCGATCATCGACCCCGTGTCGGTGGCCCTCGCCTCGACCCGGTTGGTGACGTTCAGGCCGGATCGAATGCTGGTGGCCAGAAGCACCGCGAGCAGGCCCATGAGGGTCAAGCCCACGAGCAGCTCCAGCACCGTGAACCCCGCCTGCCTCATGGCTGTTCCGGGACGGCGATTATCCGGTGAGTGCGCAGAACCACCCGCGCGCGGCCCGTGGTAACGGCTAAACTGATATCATGGGCGGCGAGCAGCGGGGTCGGCGACGGCGCGCGGGTGACACTCAATTTCCATTCACTCGCGTCGTCGAGACGTCCGGAGAATTCACCTTCGCTTAGCGTCGCGCTGATACCGAGTTCCGCGAGCAGCGCCCGTCCATGCAGCGCGGCGCGGGCGGCATCCCGGGATTTGCCGGTAACGTCGATGGCAAGCGAGCTGGATTGCAACGCGATCGTGGCGGCTAGCGCGATGATCACGAAGCCGACGAGAACCTCCAGCAAGGTGAACCCAGCCCATCGCCGTCGTTCGCGCGATTTCATGCGCCGATCAGGCCTTCATTGAGCGCGGTGATGGTGCCAAGCAAGGCCAGCACCACCGCCGCGATCGCCGCGCCGATAAGCAGGATCAGCGCCGGTTCGATCAGCGCCACCAGCCGGGTCAAAGCCTGTTCGACCTCGTCATGCTGGTGATCGGCGGCGCGGAGCAACATCTCGTCGAGTTTCCCGGTCTCCTCGCCGACCCGAACCAGCTGTACCGCGATGGATGTGAAACAGCCGCATTCGGCCATGAGCACGGCAAGGCCACGGCCTTGGGGGACCGCCTCGGCGATATGCAGGCCCGAAGCCCGTAGAACTCGGTTGGAAAACCCGCTCGCGACCACGCGCGTCGCCTGGGGCAGGGAAACCCCATTGGCCAGCAGAATGCCCAGCCCCCGCTGCCAACGCTCGGTCTCGATCTTGGTCCATAAAGGGCCGAAAAGCGGCAGAGCCAGCACCAGCCGGTCCCGCGCGCCTTTCGCGCTGGAGAGCGATCCGGCGGCCAGCGCGACGATCAGCACGGCCGGCACGGTCCAGCCGTGATGCCTCAGAAACTCGGATATCGCCAGGACCATGCGGGTCGAGGCTGGAAGCGCGCGATCACTTTCCGTCAAGAGGGGCTCAAGCCCCGGCACGACGACGACGAACAACACTCCGATCGCCAATACCGCCACGATCACCAGAACCAGTGGGTACAGCAAAGCCGAACGAACACGATCCGCAACCGCGTCGCGGCGCTGGTGATAGTCGAGCAAGCGTCCGGTCGCTTCGGCGATGCGTCCGGAGCTCTCGGCGGCGCGCATAACCGAAAGGTCCAGGGTATCGAAAACCCCGGTCTCGGCCTCCATGGCTTGCGAAAAGCTCCCGCCCTGACGGATATGCCGGACAAGCCTGTCGCCAAGCCCGGCGGCCCGAGGCGCGTCGCTTTGCCGCGAGAGAAGATCCAGTGCACGGTCCACCGGCATCCCGGCTTCGAGAAGCGTCGTGAGTTGGCGCAGAAAAACCCGCAACTGACGGCGATTGACGGCGCGACGGGGGCCTGATCCGGTGGGCGGGCTGGTCATTCGTCTTCCGGGGCAACCGCCGCCAGCACTTCGGCGACACTTGTCCGCTGGTCGCGCAATGCCGCGATTCCGTTCCCGAGAAGCGTGCCACCTCGGGTATCCGCGCCGGCCAGCGCCCGCAGCTTGGACGGCGGCGCATTTTCATTAACCGCCTGGCGCAAAGCCGGCGTCATTGTCAGGATCTCCGAGAGAACCAGTCGCCCGGCATAGCCGGTGCCGTGACATTCGGCGCAACCCACCGGTCGCGCCACCTCCTTCAACACCGCCGCCGCGTCGCCGAGAAGAGTACGCTCGGCGTCGTGAATGGGCCCGCTGGTCTTACAGGCATCGCAGAGCCCGCGGACCAGCCGTTGGGCCAAAACGGCTCTCAAGGAAGCCGCCAGAAGATAGGGTTCGATCCCCATGTCCAAAAGCCGTGTCACGCCACTGGCGGCGTCATTCGTATGCAGGGACGAGAGCACCAGATGTCCGGTGAGCGAGGCCTGGGCGGCCAGCCGCGCGGTCTCCTCGTCGCGGATCTCGCCGACCATGATGATATCCGGGTCCTGACGCACGATGGAGCGCAACAGACTGGGAAAGCCGAGGCCGATGCGCGCGTTTACCTGGATCTGGTTGATGCCGCCGAGACGATACTCGACGGGATCCTCGACGGTCAGAATCTTGCGGCTCTCGGCGTTCACCCGACCGAGCGCGCCATAGAGCGTCGTGGTCTTGCCGCTTCCCGTCGGACCAGTGGCCAGAACCAGCCCGTTCGGCGCGGCGAGGGCCTGGGCCAGGGGCTCCAACACCGACGCGGGCAATCCCAGCGCATCGATATCCCGGGGCGCCGCGGACTGGTCGAGCAGGCGGAGAACGACGCTCTCTCCGTCCAGGGTCGGGACCGTCGAGACCCTGATATCAATCTCGCGGCCTTGGATGATCAGGCTGGCGCGTCCGTCCTGGGGGAGCCGCTTCTCGGCGATGTTCAAATCCGCGAGTACCTTGATCCGGCTGATCAGCATCGGCGCGAGATAGGACTCCGGCGCGGCGCCCAGTTCGATGAGGTGGCCATCGATGCGATAGCGCACCCGGAGCCCGTCGCCACGCGGCTCCAAATGCAGGTCCGAGGCCCCATGTCCGATGGCGCGACCGATCAGATCGTCAACCGCGCGGATCGCCGGCGCGTCTCCAGGGGCTTCCACCGGAGCCCGGATCGCCTTGGCGCCATCTCCCGCGTCGCCTGTCGCCGCACCGTATAGTCGGTCCAGGGCGCGATCGAGATCCGCCGGCGCCGCGACGTGAACCGATATCGGTTTACCGACAAGCATCCCGATTGAATGAAGCGCGTCGGCGTCCAACGGGTCCGCCATCACCACGCCGAGCACGGCGTCATCCTCGAAAATCGGCAACATTCGGGCGCGGCGCAGAAACGGGACGCTGACCTCCCGGGTCTTCACGACTTGCGTGGGAAAGTCGCCGGGCGCCAGCAGTTTCAGGTCGAGATGTTCGGCCAACGCGGCGGCCATCTCGCGTTCATCGACCAACCCCTGGCGGGTCAAGAGCATGTGCAGGGCCCCGCCATCGGCCTCGGCCAGTCGAGACGCGGCCACGATCGTCTCGTGATCCACGAGGCCACGCGCCAGCAAAACCTCCGCAAAGCCGCCGGAATCAGGCATCTTCTCTTCCATTCATGCCATCGATTATCCATCGTGACGCTGCGGTGTTCAATCTCGACGGGTGGCAAACCCCACTAAATTCGTGGACTTCGACATTGCTGGCTTGGGTCGAATCTGGCTAATTGAAAGCTGAACTGAAAGCAAAGAGCGACAATGACATGCCAGCGCTTGAAAACAAAGCCGCGGTCCCGCTTGATCGGCGGGCCAGCCGCGCGATTTTGGCGCGGTGTTGTCGTCGCGATGATGGCGATGGTGCTTGTCGCCGGCTGGATCACCGAGAGCCTGGCTCAACGGGAACCGCTGGAGACGCCGAGAATCAAATACTCCGAGGTTCTGAAGGACCTGGACAATCTTCAGCTCAATTTCAAGTTCGCGCGCCAGCAGGTCGCCGACGGCAACGTCAAGGGCGCCTCGGCGACGTTGGAGCGGATACTCCTCATTCAACCGGATCTGCCGGTGGTGCGATTGTTTTATGCCGCGGTGCTGATTCGCCTCGACAGTTTGGAGGAGGCCGAACAGCAAATCGACCTGGTGAAAAACACCGGTGATCCCAAGATCGAGGCACAGCGGGACCGGTACCGGGAGGCTATCGCCGACCGGCGTAAACGCACCCGCTTCACCTTCTCCGTGGCCGCCGGCGGTCAGTATGACAGCAACCCGAGCGCGACCCCCGCCGGCAATTCGCTGCTGGTTAGCGATATCGCCGTCGCCACCGATTCCTCGGATGACGATTTTGCCCGGATCGGCCAGTCCCGCCTCGGCTTCACGCATGATCTCGGGCATCAGGCAGGGCACTTCCTGTTCGGCGGCGCGACTTTCGCGGCCACCGATCAAGTTACCGAGCAGAGCCTCGATCTTAACGCCGCCGCTCTCAATGCCGGCCTAACCTTCCGCTTTCAGGATCTTGATGTTTCGGCGGAACTTCTAGCCACCGACGTGAACCTCGCCGACCAGCAATACTATCTGTCCTGGGGTGGCCGGGTTAGCGCCGACTATCGGCTGGACCGGCGATGGCGCCTGAGCGGCGTGATCGAGGGCGTTTTCCAGGACTATGACAGCATCTCGGTCAGCACCAGCGCGAATGAGAACAGTGGCTCGCAAGTGGACGCCGAGATCGCCGTGAAATATCTCCTGGCGCCGGATCTAACCTTGCGTTCCAGCCTTCGCCACACGGACAAGCGGGCCGAGAAATCCTACAATCAGTACTACGCCGACGCCGTCTCCGGGCGCGTCGTTTGGCTGCTTGGCGAGGGCCGCTTCCTGTCCTCGGATCTGACGGCGACGGTGCGGTTTTATGACGCGCCGGACACTTTCTACAGTCGTCGAAAACGGCGCGACGAGAGCTTTCGCGCGCGTCTCACCGTGGGCTTGCCGGTGAACGGGCTGTTACCCGAGGCGGCGGCGCATGAGCTGTTCGAGGATTTCCTGGTTCTGCTTTCGGGCGAATATTTCGCCGCTCGCTCGAATATCGAGAACTGCACCTATGAAAACGCGCGCGCGCGGGTTCTGCTGAACAAGAGCTGGCGGTTCTAGGGAGATGGGAGAGTGACATGACCGCATGTAGTCGTATCCCACGATATCTGGCGCTCGCCGCGCTGGCGGTGCTGTCCGTTCAAGGCGCGCCGGTTTTCGCGCAAGGCCAGGTCCAGGCGGGGGTATCAGCGGCCGTGAAGGGCGAGATTCAAGTCGCCTCGCTCGGCGCCGAGGTCGGCCGGATCGCGAAAAGTGGAGAGGACATCTTTCTCGGCGACAGGATTAGCTCCGGCGCCAATGCCGGCATGCAGGTGCTGTTGCTGGACGAGACCGTTTTCACGATCGGTGCCCAAAGCGCGATCACGATCGATGAGTTTGTCTATGACCCCACGACCGATACCGGCACGGTGGCGGCGGAAGTCGTCCGGGGCACGTTCCGTTTCGTGACCGGACGCATAGCCCAACAAAAACCCCGCGCCATGGCGGTCAAGCTTCCGGTCGGCGCCATCGGGGTCCGCGGCACCATCGTGGCGGGCCGGGTCGACGGCGACTCCAGCCTCGTGGTCTTGCTCGGCCCCGGCGCGAATACCGATACCGAGGAGCGACTTGGACGCATCCTGGTAAGCAATGCCGGACAGACGGTGGAGATTTCCCGCGCCGGCTTCGCGACCCGGATCGACGGGGTGGGAGCGCCGCCGATTGAACCGTTCCGGCTGCCGGCGGCCGATCTGCGCGCGCTCACCCGAGCAATCGATCAAGGCGCGGCATCCCTACGGGACAAGGGCGGCAAGGATACCGAGACTCAGCGGGGTCAAAACGGTTCGCGATCAGGCGATCAACGGGAGGGTCGGTCCACGACCACCACCCGGCGAGGCCAACCCAACGCGAAAAGCGACCAACAACGCAATGCTGGTCCGAACAACGGCAACCAACAAAACCAAGGCACGACACCGCCCCCTTCTCAAACCACCATCACGCCGCCCCCCCAAGAGAATGGTGGGAATGCCGGAAGTCTCGCCGGAGAGGGCCAGGTCGCCGCGAACCAGAACGCCAACAACACGATCAACACCGGCGGCGCGGCGCAGGACGGCGACAAGCTGGTCAATGACGCGACCCAGGGCGACCCGCTCAACGAGTTGCCGCCGGTGAAGAACGGGGTGGCGACGTTCGAGGAGTTGCGGCGGATCCGGACCGGGGTTCATACCTACGAGATCGATGCGCCATTCCGGCAGAGTCGTCTCAGTGGCGCGGGATCGAACATTCAAGGCAAGATGAAGTTTCGCCTGGATTTTGATTTTGGCGCTCGTACGCTTGGCGGCGGAGGTTCCTCGCTGAACCTCAACACGCTTCAGAACGGCGGAAACATCAATTTCGTGTCACCGATTCAAAAAAGGTCTTATCTCGAGGACACGGGCCTCGCCTCGAAGGTTCTCGATCCTAACGGCATCGACCCACCCGAGGTTAGCGGATCGACGATTGAGGTGCGCAACGCCAACGGCATCATCGCTCAGACGGTTCGCGCTGACATCGTCTACAAGGACGGTTTCGGCAATCAGGGTTCCGGTTCGGGAGAGTCAGGCCCGCGCGTTAAATAGGTCGGCACGGGAGTAGATGGTCGACGATCTGGACTTGGAGCCGTACCGGCATGCTTCGATGGCTTAAACTGATCATCCCCGCGGCATTTCTTTTGCTCGCGCTCACCTTGCGTTTCCAGGACCCGGTTCTGCTGCAGGAGTTCCGTTACCGGATCTTCGACAACTATCAGCGGCTCTCGCCCAGGGTTTACACCGACATGCCGGTGCTGGTGGTGGATATCGACGACAAGACGCTGGCGAAACACGGTCAATGGCCTTGGCCTCGAACGGTCGTCGCCGAACTCGTGGCGCGCCTGATGAACGCCGGCGCGGCGGTGGTGGCACTCGATATCGTGTTCGCTGAATCGGACAGAACCTCGCCGGAGAACCTTGTGGCCGGATTCGGCGACGGCCCCGCCGCTCAACTGGTGCGCGCCGCGATCGGCTCCGGGGAGCTCCCCAAGCATGACACGATCCTGGCGGACGTCCTCTCCCAAGGCCCCTCCGTCGGGGGTTTTATCCCGACAAACGGTAAGGCGGAGCGTCTCCCCCTTGTAAAAACAGGCCTGGCCCATTCCGGGGATGATCCCGAGCCTTTTCTGCGGGCGTATCCCGGCGCCATCGCGAACATCCCGGAAATCGACGAAGCCTTGGCGGGCGGTGGCAGCCTGAGCCCGGTTTTTGATTCCGACGGCGTGATCCGGCGCGTGCCGCTCTTCGTCCTGGTCGGTGGACAGATCTATCCCTCGCTCGCCGCCGAAGCCCTGCGAGTGGCGCAGGGCGCGCCATCCATGATCATCAAGTCCTCCGGCGCCAGCGGCGAGACGGCGTTCGGTGAAAACACCGGTGTCAACCAGATCAAGATCGGCCAATTCGTGGTGCCGACGGATGCCCAGGCGGCGATGTGGCTGCGCGACACCGGCGGGGTCGCCAGGCGCATGATACCAGCCTGGACGATCATGGACGGGAGCGCGGAGGCGGAACGGCTTGAAGGCGCGGTGATCTTTATCGGAACCAGCGCCGCCGGCCTTAAGGATCAGCATTCGACACCGCTCGATCAGGCTACCACCGGGGTCACGCTGCATGCCCAGATGATCGAGCAGATACTGCTTGGTGATTTTCTGGAGCGTCCCGACTGGGCCGACGGCGTGGAAATGCTGTTCATGCTGTTCATGGGCCTGATCATGTTGGCGGTGTTCTGGATTCCCAAACTCGGCACCGCCGGCGCGAGTGTCATCAGCGGCGCCATGGTGTTCGGCGCCATCGGGTTTTCCTGGTACGCCTATACCGATCTGAAGATGCTTTTTGATCCGATGTATCCCAGCATCGTCGGGGTCCTGGTCTATAGCGGCACGTCCTTCTTGAGATTCCTGGATACCGAGCGCGAGCGCAGCCGGGTTCGCTCGGCGTTCAGCCATTACATGACGCCGAGCCTGGTGAACCGCCTGGCCGAGGATCCCAGTCAACTTAAACTCGGCGGCGAAATGCGGGATCTTACGCTGTTGTTCTGTGACATCCGCGGCTTCACGACGATCTCGGAGCGCCTGGATGCCAATGAGTTGACGGAGTTGATCAATCGGTTCCTCACCCCGATGACCGAAATCATCATGGAGTCCGAGGGCACGATCGATAAATACATGGGTGACTGCATCATGGCATTCTGGAACGCCCCACTGAACGTGCCGGAGCATCGGCGCCTCGGCGTCAGGTCCGCGCTCCAGATGCGAAAACGCCTGGTGGCCCTGAATTCCGAACTGGCCTTGGAGAGCGCGGCCAAGAATGAGCCGCCGATTGAGCTCGGCATCGGGATCGGGCTCAATTCCGGTATCTGTTGCGTGGGTAATGTCGGTTCGGACCAGCGGTTTGACTACTCGGCCCTCGGCGATACGGTGAATCTCGCGGCGCGCCTGGAAGGCCAGTGCAAGACCTACGGCGTCGAGGTGATCATCAGCGAGGGAACCTTGCAGGGTCTCGAGGACATGGCGGTTCTGGAACTTGACTTGATCCAAGTGAAGGGCAAGACCGAGCCGATCCGCATCTTCACGGTGGTGGGAGAGGAGGACCTCGCGGAAAGCGCCGGGTTCAAGGCGCTGGAAGTACATCATCGCGCCATGCTGGAACACTACCGAGCCCAGGACTGGGCGGCGGCGCGGGAGGAAATCGTGCGCGCGCGCGTGGTATCCGACGAAGCCGACCTACCGATGGAGGGAACCTACGAGCTCTACGCCGAGCGCGTTGATGACTATGAGGAAAACCCGCCTGGCGCCGATTGGGACGGCGTCTATGTATCCCTTACGAAGTAGCTAACCCTCGTCCCAGGATTGTTCGGAAGCAAGCAACGGATATCGCAAGGCTGGGTGCCCGTGGTTTCTTGATCGCGAATTCACGGAGAAACCATCAATGTCAGAGCTTCGAATGGGCGCGCCCGAGTGGTTGATGTTGATCGCGCTGTCCGTCGTGTGGGGCGGATCGTTCTTCTTCGCTGAAATCGCGCTCCGCGCCTACGGGCCGATGACCATTGTCGCGATCCGTGTTTGTATCGGCGCCATAGGCCTCGTGATGCTTGTCCGCGCGCTCGGCCAATCCCTGCCGACGCGCGTCGCCGCGTGGCGTGATCTGTTCGTCATGGGCGCGCTGAACAACGCGGTCCCGTTCTCGCTGATTGTTTGGGGGCAAATTCATATCGATAGCGGAACCGCGTCGATCCTTAATGGCACGACACCGTTCTTCACGATCCTGCTGGCTCATTTTCTACTCGTCGGCGAGCGTATGACTGGCGCCAAGATCGCGGGTATCGGGTTTGCCGTGATCGGTGTGGCGGTATTGGCGGGACCGTCCGCGGTGGAGGGTCTGACGCAAACAATCGAAGGACAAGCCGCCGTTCTACTCGCCGCGATATCCTATGCCTTCGCGGGAGTGTGGGGGCGTAAACGGCTTTCGGGTCTCGCATCGACCCCGGCCGCCGCGGGCATGTTGTTGGCCTCCAGCGTGATCATGGTGCCCCTGGCACTTGCCTCCGAGGGGATGCCGGAGTTACCCGGAGGCATGGAGATGTGGGGCGCGTTGCTCGGCATCGGACTGTTGAGCACGTCGCTTGCCTATCTCCTCTATTTCAGGATCCTGGCGGCGGCGGGCGCAAGCAATCTGCTGTTGGTCACGATGCTGATCCCGGCAAGCGCGATGGTACTCGGCGTATCCATTCTAGGCGAGGAAATCCAAGTCAGCGCCCTCGCCGGCATGGGGCTCATCGCGCTCGGTCTGGCGGTAATCGACGGCAGGCTGTTTCGGCGTTGGCTTTCGGATGGGGACACCGCATGAGGGATCTGGCCACTTTGGAGTGGGACCGTATCACGACGGAACTGGACACCGATGGTTTCGCGGTTACCGGGCCGCTGCTTTCCGAGGTTGAGTGCGACACCCTCTCGGACGGTTATGACGATGACCGGTTGTTCCGAAGCCACGTAGTCATGGCGCGGCACGGGTTCGGCCTTGGCGAGTACAAGTATTTCCAGTATCCGCTGCCCGATATCGTCGCCGATTTGCGCCAGGGCGTTTATCCGCGCCTCGTGCCACTGGCGAACCGCTGGGCCGAAACCATGCGTTTGGAACATCGATATCCGGCGAGTATGGATGCTTTCACGCGACGGTGCCACGAGGCCGGACAGGGCAAGCCAACGCCTTTGATGCTTCGTTACGGGCCCGGTGATTACAACCGTCTGCATCGGGACCTTTATGGTCCGCTGGCCTTTCCGATCCAGATGGCCGTGTTATTGAGTGACCCGGAAGATTTCGAGGGTGGTGAGTTCATGCTGGTCGAGAACCGCCCCCGCATGCAGGCACGCGGCGAGGTGGTTGGTCTTCGCCGGGGCGAGGCGGTGTTGTTCGCGGTGAACGAACGCCCGGTTTGGGGAACGCGCGGCTCCTACCGGGTTTCAATGCGCCATGGGGTCAGTCGGCTTCGGTCCGGCACCCGCCACACGCTCGGCGTGATCTTCCACGACGCGCAATAGTTTACCGGGGGTTACTCGGGCCAGCGATGATGTGAAGCTAGCGCGAAGGTGTTATGCGTCAACGTCTCAATCGGCTCACCGGTATCAGCGTTGCGAAACTTGTAACCGAGCCCAGAAAGAAGCGTCTTTATGGCTTCGCTATCACGGCTTGTTTCGAAAAGAATGATGGGGAGCTTGGCAGTGAGCATATCGCGCGCTCCGGACAACACGTCCAATTCATAACCTTCGACATCGATTTTTATAATGTCCGGTAACGTTCGGCTCGCGGCCTCAACATCGAGTGTGGTTACCGCGACATCCAAGGTCTCGGGTGACGCGTTGAAATGTCGCTCCACGAAAACGCTTTCGTTTTCCGAACCCGCCAAGGCGCCGGTCGCTCCAGTGATTTCGTCGCGTTTGAAGGCCGCCGTCCCTGCCTCGGCGCCGACCGCGCAAGGTCGGATTTCGACCCGCGTCCCGAGTGAATTCAGCGAAACGGTTTTTTGAAGCGCCGCCAAGTTATCTGGATCCGGCTCGTAGAGGACGGTGCTACGGCGATCATTCGCGGAGATGAAGGTAAATCCATACAACCCGACATTAGCGCCAATATCCCAAAACACGCGCGCCTCATTCTCGAGAGCGAGACGCTCGAACCACTTCAATGTCTCCGCTTCATGCAGGGAGCGCCCCAGCACCATGTTGAAATTCTTCAGAAAATATCCCGCGATCGGAAAGGCGATCCCCACGACCCGCATCATCCTCAAATGGTCCATCCGCAGACAAACAGCCCGGAAGATCCTACTTTTCCGCAGTTGATGAAGCGGGTGGAAGCGGCGTCAGATACTATCTAGAGCGTTCATGTTCCAGGGTTTGCCCAAACCAAGAGGAGCCCGGGTGGTCCGGGCTCCTCGGTCGATGTTTCTCGCGTGATTGTCAGACGACGCCGAAAGCCAGCATCGCGTTGGCAACCTTTTTGAAGCCCGCGATATTCGCGCCGGCGACGTAATTGCACCAGCCGTCTTTCTGGGTGCCGTCCTCGGCGCAACGCGCGTGGATGCCGGTCATGATGTCACGCAGCATGTTGCGCAATTCCTCGTTGGTCCAGGAACGCCGCTCCGAGTTCTGGCTCATTTCCAGGCCCGACATCGCGACACCGCCGGCATTGGCCGCCTTGGCCGGGCCGAACAGAATTTTGGCGTTCAGGAACTGATGGATGCCGTCGATATGGGTCGGCATGTTCGCGCCCTCGGCCACGGCGATAATCCCGTTGGAGAGCATCGTGCCGGCTTCGTCGGACGAGATCTCGTTCTGGGTCGCGCATGGCATGGCGAGATCCGCCGGAACGCCCCAAGGCCGCTTGCCCTCGTGATAGGTCGCGTTCGTGAAGTGGTCGGCGTATTCGCTGATCCGACCGCGGCGATTGTTCTTGAGATCCTTCACCCAGTTGACCTTTTCGAGATCGATACCGTCCGGGTCATGGATAAACCCGCCGGAATCCGAAAGCGTCAGGACCTTGCCGCCGCGATGGTTGATCTTGTCGGCCGCGAAGGTCGCCACGTTGCCCGAACCGGAGATCAGTACCGTCTTGCCGCGAACGCTGTCACCCTTGGTCTTGAGCATCTCGTCAAGGAAATAGGCCGCGCCGTAACCGGTCGCTTCCGGGCGCATTTCGCTGCCGCCATACTCAATGCCCTTGCCGGTCAGAACGCCGGTAAACTGGTTGGTAATCCGCTTATACTGCCCGAACATGTAGCCGATCTCGCGCGCGCCGACACCGATGTCACCGGCGGGAACGTCCACGTCGGCACCGACATGGCGGTATAATTCGGTCATGAAGGACTGACAGAACCGCATTACCTCGCGGTTGGTCTTACCCTTGGGATTAAAGTCCGCGCCGCCCTTGCCGCCGCCGATCGGCAGACCGGTCAGCGAATTCTTGAAGGTCTGCTCGAAGGCCAGGAATTTCAGGATCGACTGGTTCACCGACGGGTGAAAGCGCAGCCCACCCTTATACGGCCCGATAGCATTGTTGTTCTGCACCCGATAGCCGCGATTGACCCGGATGTTGCCTTCCTCGTCTTCCCAACAGACCCGGAACGAGACCACGCGGTCTGGCTCGGCCATGCGCTCGAGCATCTGCAGGTTCAGATAGATCGGATGGTCCTGCATCCAGGGGATGACATCCGCCGCGACCTCTCGGACGGCTTGATGAAACTCGACCTCGCCTGGATTCTTAGCCTCGACTCCTTGCATGAAGGATTCGAGATCGGTAGCTCTTTGCGCGCACATGGTGCCCCCTCCCTAATGAAAAAACGAACGCTTCCGCTATCTCTTGGTGTTACCGAGATCTTGAACCACGCGGGATGCCAAAACAACCGCAAATTCCGGGTGTTGTGTGAGAACCGCCACGAACCGTCGCCAAATCAACGTCCGACGGCGACGCATGGCCGGCGCGGATCGGCGCCACCGGAGAGCAAACCTGTCTTGGCATCAGCGACGATCGCGCACACCGCGCCGGCCTTCCAGGTAATGTCGGGCCATTCCTGAACATCGTGGCCGATTGAACGCAAGGCGTTCCGCGTTGTCGGATCGACGCGGCTTTCGATGCGAAGAACATCCGGCAGCGCCTGATGCGGCTCGAAGCTCTCCGGATAGCTGTAGGTCGCGAAACGGGGCGCCTCGACCGCGTCCTGAGGCTCCATGCCGAACCCGGTAATGTTGAGCAGAACCTGAAGCATGGCCTGGCATTGCACGTCGGCGCCTGGGGTTCCGAACGGAATGAGCGCGCCATCGGCGGTCTCGGCAATCGCCGGATTTGGGGTCAGGCGCGGACGCTTCCACGGCGCGACGCAAGAGGGATGGCCCTTTACCGCCCAATTCTGCGAGCCGCGCGAGGATGGCGTGATGCCCCAGCCAGGCGTGACTGGAGAGCTCGCCGACCCGTCGCTCGGGGTGATCGAGGCCACCAGACCGTCGGAATCCACAACGCAGGTGTAAGAGGTGTCCTGACCCACCGCCATTTCGCGTTCGGCCTCGGCGACTCCGCCCCAAAGATCGGCGCCGCGCAGCACCGCGTCGGGCCGGATCAGGGCGAGGCTTTCCTCCGCATGAGCCCGCGAGAGCAGCCGGTCCAGCGGCACGTCGACGAATTCGGGATCGCCGATATGCAACTCGCGATCGGCGAAGACCAGTTTGATCACCTCCGTCAGATGGTGAATGTATTCCGGCGAGTTATGTCCCATTGCGGCGAGGTCGGCGCCGTCCAGGAACGACCAGAGCTGGGCCATGCTCGGGCCCTGGCACCAGGCGCCACAGGCATGCAGGGTCACGCCGCGATGGGTAACCGAGACCGGCGCTTCGATACCGACGCGAAAGTCGCCCATGTCGGCCATGGTCATCCAGCCACCGTTCTCCTCGTGATAGCCGACCAATGCGCGGGCGATATCTCCCCTATAGAAAGCGTCCCGAGCGGCGGCCAGGCCCGCGAGACGGCCTCCACCGCATGCCGCTTCCTCGTCGGCCATGTATTGCAGAGCCTTGCCGAGATCCGACTGCACGAAGATATCGCCGACCTCGGGCGGCTTGCCGTTCGGCAGATAGATGGCGCTGTTCGACGGCCACCGACGATACTCTTCCTCATGTTCCGCAATGGTCTGGGCCATCAGTTCATGCATGATGAAACCGTCTCGGGCCGCCTTGAGAGCGCCTTGGACGACCTCGCCGAAAGTCAAGGTGCCGTATTGCTCGAGCGCCGTGATATAGGCGTCGGGAGCCGCCGGAACCACGTTGCGCAAGACCCCGTGCGGCACGTGACCGTCGTGCTCGCGGATCAGCAGCTCGATATCCGCGGCGCGGGGAAAACGCCCGACACCGCTGATGGTGGTTACCTCGCCGGTCGGCTGACGGACCATGATCGGCGCGACGCCGGCGATATTCACAAGATCGCTCTGCACCACGCCCAGGGTCATGGCGCTGGCGACGGCCGCGTCGACCGCGTTTCCGCCGGCTTCCAGGATCGCGAACCCGGCCTGGGCCGCCAGCCCGTGTCCCGCCGCCACCATGTGAGTGTGACCGTGAACCGTCTCGCGATACCTGCCCATCCTTGCCTCCCCCGAGATCTACTCGCTGATATCAAGCGTCGCCGCGTGGACGACTTTCCCCCATCATGCCATGGTCAATCCAAACAGGCGATGCGCCAAACAGGTGATACGGAGGTTGTGATGGTTGATCGAGGAAATGATCCGTCGGGATTGCCGGAGGCGGTGGCCAAGGCGGTCGGACAGGAGCGGGCCAAGAAGGCGGGTGACGCCGCGCGGCTGGCTGCAAGCCGCCTGGACCGCGACAACCACTGGAGCCAGGAACCCGCCCATGTCTATCGCGCCACCTCGTGGAAGGCGTCCGGCAAGGGAGGCGATCAATGAGCGAGATGCATTGGCTCGAGGCCGGCGAGGCGGCGCGCCTGATCGCCGCCAAGAAACTGTCGCCGGTTGAGCTGACCCAGGCGTTGCTGGCCCGGATCGAGAAATACGACGTTGGCCTGAACGCCTTTTTGACCTTGCGACCGGAGCAGAGCCTGGCAGACGCCAAGGCCGCCGAGGACGCGGTGATGCGCGGCGATGATCTCGGCCCGCTGCACGGCGTGCCCTTTGCCTTGAAGGACATCATCGACGCCGAGGGATGGCCGACGACGGCGCATTCAAGACTGCTGGCCGACAATGTCGCCAGCGCCGACGCGCCGGTCACGGCCAAGCTGCGCGCGGCGGGCGGTATCCTGATGGGCAAGCTGTCGACCCATGAATTCGCGCTAGGTGGCCCGTCCTTCGATCTGCCCTGGCCACCGGCCCGCAACGCCTGGGGTCGCGATTACTCGCCCGGCGGCTCCTCCAGTGGTTCCGGCGCGGCGGTGGCGGCGGGCTTCGTGCCCATCGCGCTCGGCTCCGATACCGGTGGCTCGGTGCGCAATCCCGCGTCGATGAACGGGCTTTTGGGCATGAAGGCGACCTATGGCCGGGTCAGCCGGCGCGGCGTGGTGCCGCTCTCCTTCAGTCTCGATCATGTCGGCCCGCTCACCCGGACCACGGCGGATAACGCGCTGGCGCTTTCGGTGATCGCGGGCCATGACCCCCAGGACCCTGGCAGCGCGGAGGAACTGGTCTCCGACATGGGCGGCCAGTTGGGTCGCGGCGTCAAGGGCCTCAAGATCGGGGTGATCCGGCATTTCTACACCAAGGACCTGATTGCCGGTCCGGAGACGACCGCGGCGCTCGAGGCCGCGATCAAGGTGCTTGAGGATCTGGGCGCCGAGATCCGCGAGATCGAGACAAGGCCGCTTGCCCAATACGCCGCCTGCAACCGGGTGATCCTATTGTCCGAAGCTTGCGCCATTCACGAGAAATGGATCACCGAGCGCGCGGAAGATTACGGCGCGCTCCTGCTCGGGCGCTTGCTGCCGGGCATGGCCTATAGCGGTGTCGACTATGTCCAGGCGACTCGCACCCGGGCCCGCTACGCCGCCGAATTCAACGAAAATTTCAACAGTCTCGACGCGGTGGTCACGGTCAACAACATGGAACCCGCCTTCCTGATCGAGGATTTCGAGGCCGGCGAGAAGCACTATCCCCGCCAGGCCCGCACACCCTTCAACGTTACCGGCAACCCGGCGGTCGCGGTCCCCACCGGCTTCAGCTCCTCCGGCCTGCCGCTGTCGATGCAGATCGTGACCGGCCAATTCGACGAGGCCATGGGCTACCGCGTCGCGGCGGCCTACGAGGCGGCGACAGGCTGGACGAGCAAGCACCCGGACTTGGATGTGACGGCGGCGGTTTGATCGAAGGGGCGTAACACATCGTCCATCTTCCGCCCCGTCGCCCTGATGAAGATCAGGGCTCTTGCCGCGATTTGTCTGGATGCCGAGATGTTCCAGGACTTCCGCGACCTTTCGCTGTTGAGTTTGGACGGAAGAAGCCCTTGTCTATTTTTTCTGGCCTTCGCCAGGGCGTCGGACATGACCGTACCTCGCGTTTCACGTCGATCAAGACGGAGCCACTGAAACCGCCCCGGTGCCGCCGCGTTCCAGATAGGCTGAGATTCTGCGTCGGAATAAACCCACGTGATCATGGGCGAGCCGTTCCGCTTCATCGCCATTGCTGGCCTCAATGGCGGTGATCATGGCGTTGTGCTCGTCGGTAACCGATCGCATATGCGGCTCATACCCTCGGTCGGCGGCGTCATGGACGGAAAAGCTGAGTGCCATGTAGCGCATGCCTTCGACTAGAACGCGGGAATAGGCGTCGGCGAGGTGCGGGCTGTGCGCGGCCCTGGCGACCGCCTGATGGAACTCGAGATTGGCTTCGACCGAGGCGAGCGACGCGGGCTCGGCCAGCACGGCGTCGTATCGGGTTTGCGCCTGCCGGATCGCCGCGAGGTCATCGTCGGACCGGCGCTCGGCGGCGAGTCTCGTCACCGCGCGCTGCAATAGATCCAACGCCTCCAGATACCCTGGAAACCCGGCTAGATCCAACGGCTGAACCGTCGCCCGGCGGTTGCGGCTCAGCACGACGAGCTTCTCCGAGGCCAGGCGGATAAGCGCCTCGCGCACCGGGGTTCGCGAAACCGAATAGCGAGCCGACAGCAGAGACTCGTCCAATGCCTCGCCCGGCGCGATGGCGAGCGAGAGGATATCGGCGCGCAGATTCGAATGCACGAAATCGGCGTTCTGGCCCTTGCCGGGCCGGGTATCGCCAGCATGATTGGCCAATGCGGATTGAGGGCTTTCCTGGTTCATCAAACTTGTATACAACAAAAATACAAAATCTGACCAGAGGAATGGGCCCATGTGGTTTATCGGCGTCGATGTCGGCGGAACATTCACGGATTTTCACGCGCTGAACACGGCGGATGGGCGCGTTGAACTGCACAAGACACCCTCGACGCCGGATGACCCGTCGCGCGCGATCCTCGATGGCCTGGCGGCGCTGATGGAGGCCGCCGGGATCAAGTCCGGGGAGATCGGGCGGCTGGCGCATGGAACGACTGTCGCGACCAATACGCTGATCCAGCGCAAGGGCGCGTCGGTGGCGGTGATCACGACGGAAGGATTCAAGGATCTGCTGGAGATAGGCCGGCAGATCCGCCCGAAAATGTACGACATGAAGGCGGACCACCCGCCGCCGCTGGCCCCCAGGCACCTGCGCTTCGAGGTAAACGAGCGGATCGGCGGCAAGGGTCAGGAGATCCGTCCGCTGACCGAGGACGCGATCAACGCGGTTGTCGACGCGGTCGCCGGGGCCGAGACCGATGCCTGCGCCGTGTGTCTGTTGTTCTCGTTCCTGGCCCCGGATCACGAACGGCGGATCGGCGCGGCCCTGCGCGAACGCTTGCCGAATATCGGGATCTCGCTTTCCTCCGAGGTGCAGCCGGAGTTTCGTGAGTACGAGCGGTTCTCGACCACGCTGTTGAACGCCTATCTCCAGCCCGTGATCGGCCGCTATATGAAGACGCTCGGCCGGCGGTTCGCCGAGGTGGCGCCGAAGGCCCGGCTCGGCATCAACCAATCCAGCGGCGGTCTGATGTCGGTGGAGCGGGCCGGAGACATGCCGATCCGCACGGCCCTGTCCGGCCCGGCGGCGGGCACGGTCGGCGCGATCCATCAAGCGGCGCTGGCCGGACGGCCCGATGTGATCACCCTCGACATGGGTGGAACCAGCGCCGATGTCGCCTTGATCCAAGGTAACGAGGCGGGGATCGGCTATGACCGCAATGTCGCGGGCTTTCCGATCCGCCTGCCGATGATCGACAGGCACACGGTCGGCGGCGGTGGCGGCTCGATCGCCGGGTTCGACCGTGACGGCCTGATGAAGGTCGGCCCGCTCAGCGCCGGGGCCGAGGCCGGACCCGCCTGTTACGGCAGGGGCGGTACCGAGCCGACGGTCTCCGACGCCAATCTGGTGCTCGGGCGGCTCCCGGACTCATTGATCGGTG
>Ga0181593_10000111_pt1 | contig 61537 bp, 60 predicted proteins | sample 071ome_19_FD_133756 | JGI IMG/M metagenome (GOLD analysis project Ga0181593, IMG submission 133756) | Coastal salt marsh microbial communities from the Groves Creek Marsh, Skidaway Island, Georgia - 071413AT metaG (megahit assembly) | ecosystem: Environmental > Aquatic > Marine > Intertidal... | reverse complement strand
GGCGTCTGGATCAGATTTTGAGATTTGACCGCTGACGAAAGAGAAGGCCCCAGTGACCAGAGATACGGAGAGAGAATTGTTATCTCCCCCTGCATCGTATACCATTTCATCCAAGACCATCCGACCCGAGTCGCCCAGCGAGAAGGTTGACTGGTCAGCAAATTCGATCCCTACCGCACCTTTACTGCCTGTCTCAATCACATCGTTTTGGTATACAGGGTCGCCCTTTTTTAGGGAGACCCGCGTTCCATCAGCCCTCTCAGCCGCAACTTGCCCCTCTATTTCTACGACTGTACCAATCGGCTCGTTGGGTGACGCCTGTGCGTCGGCCTGTGCGGTTTGACCGGGCGCGATTGGGCCAGCAAGACGAGTCGCTAGATGGCCCGTGAGCAAAATATTCCCGTCGATGTGCAGATCGGGAGCCGCTGCAACGGCAAAAAAATTCTGGACAATGATAACCTGTCCATCTTTGCCGACGATTATCAGATCGGAGTCTTGACGGTTAAACTTTGCGGTCAGGATCCAACTGCCATCGGTGATAAACAAGTCCCCCACGCCCGATGCGTCCAAAACGACGGGATCAGCGTACAAGTTTCCTACTTCCGACTGTGGGGGACGCCTTATCATCAGAGTCCTTAGTGTTCCTGCATGGCCACAACCAGAGAAAAGTCTGTAGCTCTGGCCTCAAATGAGAATCTTAGGATGTCAGACAAACTTTGATCCATTTTAAGGCCTTGCGAGCATAGATACCAGATTCTCTAGATACTAAATACCAAGTTTAGTGTTAGCATAAAGTGATCTGGGTCACAATGTTTCTTTCTTTTTTGTGTAAGTCTGCAAAACTAATTCTCAAACCAGATGCCCTCTGCAAAACGTTGCTCAGGTGAAGGCTGGTTATCCTGTCGAAACTAATCAGGTAGTTGAAATAGTTCTGCGTCCAACGCTCGTTGGGGTGTCAACCATAATACAACTTACAAACGTAAACCTAACCCTCTGTTTTCATTGGAACAAACAACAACAATAATGTATCGAGTGGGAGTAAGCTGGGTTCGAAGAGGCAAATTCGAAATATGAGCACCTTCGTCAAATTGGTCAGCCTGTATGAGCAAACCGGCCTGACCGTCCAGACCAGTCTGTCGCCGGGACATTTCCCGGGATTCAATCTGGCCGAAATTCCCTTTACCTATATCTATGACGGCGATGAGTGCCTCAGCAAAGGCGGTGGCATTGCGCTGGCCGAAATCGCTTTCTTGGAGGCCTTGTTCGAGAACTATCATCCGAAGCGCATCTTCGTCATCGGCAATTCCTACGGTTGGAGCTCCCTGGCTTTAGCGCTGATCAATCCGCAGGCCAAAGTTGCGGCGATTGATCTCTGCCCCCGGCCAGCGGAGCGCCGGGGCTTGGAAGTCACCAACATGCTGGGCTCGTATGTTCCGGCGGAGGTCGTCGCGCTGGAGGGACGCAGCCCGGAAGCCGTGCGCCCTGTGGTGGAGCAGGAGCTGGGCGGCGAGATCGATTTCGTGCTAATCGATGGCGGGCACACAAATGAGCATATCCTGGCCGACTTCGCCGCCTGCCGGGAGGTCGCCGCCGAGAATTGCGTTTACGTCTTCCACGATGTCATCAATTTCCAGATGACGCCGGGCTTTACCACCATTGCCGAAGCCAGCCCGGACCTGCGCAGCACGCTGCTTCACCGGACGCCCTCGGGCATCGGTATCAGCTACCCCCCTGCATTAGATGAGGTGCTGGGACCGGTGGTTTTCGCATTTTCTGAGTCCGATCAGCGTAAAGAAGCGCTGTGGCGGGAAGGCAAGGAACGGCTTACCGGCAGCGGCGTTAAGACCTAAACGCCGTCGCAACGGCGTCGGACACCTCGAACAATGCCTCGTTGGCTTCGTCGATCACCCCGCCCATGGTGATAAAACCGTGAACCTGCCCTTCGAAGCAACGATAGGTGCAGGGCACGCCCGCCGCGCTCAATCTATCCGCATAGGCCTTACCTTCATCCACCAGCGGATCATAGCCGCAGGTCATCACATAGGCGGGCGCGACGCCCGTCAAATCCGCCGCCAGTTCCGGCGAGGCGCGCCAATCGTCCCGGTCGGCGTCACTCCGCAGATAGCATTCATGGACCCAGTCCTGATAGTCGGCGGTCAGCAGATAGCCCTTGCCAAATTTCTTGTGGGACTCCGTCAATAGCGCCATTCGGGTGGCCGGATAAATCAAGGCCTGAAACGCCAATGTGATCCCGGCATCCCGCGCCATGATCGCAGCGACGGCGGAGAGATTGCCGCCGGCGCTATCGCCGCCGACCGCCACCTTTGCCGGATCGATGGCCCGTCCGTCCACGCCCGCCAGCGCCCATTCCACCGACGCCAATGTGTCATCGACGGCCGCTGGAAATTTGTGCTCCGGCGCCAGACGGTAATCCACATTGACCACGGCAAAGCCGCCCCGGTTCGCCGCCATCCGGCAGATCACGTCATGGGTCTCGATATCGCCGACCATCCAGCCGCCGCCATGGTAATACATAAGCACCGGTAATTTCTTTTCCGGATCAGCGCCTGCCGGCCGGTAATAACGCGCCGGAATATCACCGCCGGGGCCGGGAATGACCAAGTCTTCAATCAGGCCCACATCCGGCGCAGTCGGATTCATGGCGCCCCTTGTTTTCTTGAACACATCGCGGAGCGCAACCGCCCCCAATTCCTTCGGCGTAGGCATGCCCTCGGCCTCCGCCTTGGCGGCGGCATCGAGGATTGTCTGGGCTTGCGGATTGACGGTCATAGCGATGTTCCTTGAAGCGGAAGGTGACTGGTCGCCAAAATTAGGGCTCGCAAACGAGGCGCTCAACCTATAAATACCCCACAACGGCGTATGCGCCCCATCGGAAAAGACCAACCAAGGAAGTCACAATGTCAGACCAAGTCAGAGCCTCACACATCCTCGTCAGCCACAACGAAGCCAGTGGCACCGGCTCGCAGCTCACCAAAGACGACGCCCATGCCCAAATCCTGAAGCTCAAGGAAGAGGTGGATGCCGGCGGCGATTTCTCCGCGCTGGCGGTGGAACATTCCGACTGTCCGTCGTCGGGCCAGGGCGGCGATCTCGGCCGATTCGGCCGCGGCATGATGGTGCCGGAATTCGATCAGGCGGTGTTTGATCTTGACGTCAATCAGGTCAGCGACGTGGTCGAGACCGATTTCGGCTATCACCTGATTTACCGGACCGAGTAGCCGCGCCCCACGTTAATTCCTTGCGGATCGGGCCGGGCTGACACAAATTAGCCGTATGCGCTCGCTCTCCGCCGATGCTCCCGACCCGTCGCGCAAGCGGAATGATCTAAAGACCATCCGTACGCTGCTGCCCTATCTGTGGCCCCAAAACGCCACGGAAATGCGGGTGCGTGTAGTCATCGCGCTGATTTTTCTGGCGGCGGCCAAAGGCATCACGGTCGCCATCCCCATCATCTACAAGTACGCCGTCGATACGATCTCTTCGCCCGTGGATGCGGTGATTATCGTACCCGTCGCCCTGCTGATCGGTTATGGCGTCGCCCGGGTGCTGGCGCAGGCATTTGGTGAATTGCGGGACGCGGTGTTTGCCAAGGTTGCACAGCGCGCCATCCGGGAAGCAGGTTTGCGCACCTTCCGCCATTTGCACCGCCTGGCGCTTCGATTCCATATGGACCGGCAGACCGGCGGCCTCAGCCGCGCCGTGGAGCGCGGCACCAAGGGCATCGATTTCCTGCTGAACTTCATGCTGTTCAACGTCATTCCGACGCTTCTGGAAATCCTATTGGTCTGCGCGGTCATGTGGGGCTTGTTCAATATCTGGTTCGCCCTGATCACCTTTGTCACGGTGGGGACTTATATCCTTTGGACCGTCGCGGTGACCGAGTGGCGGCTGAAATACCGCCGGCATATGAACAAGATGGACGGCGAGGCCAATACCAAAGCCATCGACTCTTTGCTGAACTACGAGACGGTCAAGTATTTCGGCAATGAGGACCACGAGGCCCGGCGCTTTGACGAGGCGCTGAAGTCATACGAAACCGCCGCCGTCAAAAGCAAAGTCTCGCTGTCGCTGCTGAATATCGGCCAGGGCGTGGTGATCTCCATTGGGCTGACCGTGGTCATGATCATGGCGGGCTATGGGGTGAAGAACGGCACCATGACGCTGGGCGATTTTGTCATGGTGAACAATTACCTTATCCAGCTGTTTCTGCCGCTGAACTTCCTCGGTTTTGTTTACCGGGAGATCAAACAATCCCTGGCGGATATGGAGGAGATGTTTGGCCTTCTCGACCAGAATGAAGAGGTCGCCGACAAGCCGGACGCGCCGGACCTCCAGGTCGACGGCGGTGAGATCGTATTTGAAAACGTCAGCTTCGACTATAACCCCAACCGGCGCATCCTGTTCGACGTCTCGTTCACCGTGCCGCCCGGTAAATCCGTGGCGATTGTCGGCCCGTCGGGTGCCGGGAAGTCCACCATCTCCCGTCTTCTCTACCGCTTTTATGACGCGACCGAAGGCCGCATCCTGATCGACGGACAGGACATCAAAACCATCGGCCAGGACAGTCTGCGCCGCGCTATCGGCATCGTTCCCCAGGACACGGTGCTGTTCAACGACACGGTCTTCTACAACATCGCCTATGGCCGGCCCGGTGCGACCCCATCGGAAATCGAAGAAGCGGCGCGGTTGGCCAGCATCCATGACTTTGTGAGCGAACTGCCCGAAGGCTACAACACCCGGGTGGGCGAGCGCGGGCTGAAACTATCCGGCGGCGAAAAGCAGCGAGTCGCCATCGCCCGGACGATCCTGAAAGGCCCGCAAATCCTGATCTTCGACGAGGCGACGTCGGCGCTGGACAGCAGGACCGAACGGGAAATTCAGGAATCCCTCAGCGAAGTTTCCGCCGACCGGACCACGGTCATGATTGCCCACCGGTTATCCACGGTGGTCAATGCGGATGAAATCCTGGTGTTGGAGAAAGGCAAAATCGCCGAGCGTGGCACCCACGCCGACCTTCTGGCCAAGGGTAACGTCTATGCCCGCATGTGGGAACGCCAGCAAGAAGTCCGCAGGGCCGAAGAAACCCTGGCCCAATCGGCGGAAGCCGGTGTTACCACCGGCGACCCGGCGGCGGCTGAATAATTCTTTCGATCTATAGTAACTGCTTGCGCGCAAAGTCCAGGACGCCGATCGGGACGGCCACGCCGCTGGCTTGCGCCTGTTCCAGCAGGTGCAAAGCCTTGGCCGCGCTTTTCTCAACACCCGCGCCGCGCAAGTACAGCATAGCCAGGTTAAGCTGTGCCGGACCATAGCCGGCGGCCGCGGCCTTGGTGTACCAACTCGCGGCTTCTTCCAGGTTTCGGGAAACCCCGCTGCCGCTTTCCAGCATGACGGCCAGATTGAACTGCGCCTGTTGCTCGCCGGCCGTGGCAGCCTTGCGGTACCACTCGGCCGCCTTTCCCTTATCAAGCGCGACGCCGTCGCCGTCATGATACATCTGCCCCAGCCGCATCATAGAGGGCACGTGGCCCTGGCCGGCGGCGCGGCCGTACCATTGGGCGGCTTCCGCCGGATCCTTGGCGCCCTTGAGGCCGAAATCATACACCCGGGCGAGGTTGTACTGCGCCCGCATATTTCCGGAGTCGGCGGCCCGTTCGAGCCAGGTCAGCGATTGGCCGAAATTATCCGGCGGCGCCACCTGGGCAACGGCCCGCTCTCCGCCTAGTGTGGCGGCGATAATTACGGCGGCAATGGCAATCGTGCGAAACATAGAACCCAAAAAAATTCCGGCGCGGAGTACGCGCCGGAAAATATAAACAATTCAGAGGTTTATGGCCACACCGGGGTTATATTTCCCCTTGCAGCGTCGATACAACCTCTTCGAGAGGTTGATTGACCTCATGAACCGTAGCCGCCGGCGCCATCTCATGGCCCAATGAGCTTTGCGCGCCGGAAGGGACTGCGGTCTCAGCCTTTTTAGGTTTGGGCAAATCCTGCATCCGCACGGCGGGCTTCGGCACCGGTTCCGGATCTTTCACCCAATGATCGATTTCCTCAGGCGCCTCAAGATCGGGCACGTCCGGTGGGTCCGGCGGATCATACCGGCTCGGATGCGGGCCGAAATAGTTCACCAGACGCCGCTCGTCATGATGCTGCGGCTCCTTGAAACACTGGACCGTCCCGAGGGATTGGTAACAATAGAGGGGTTCGCGGTCATACACCGCTTCTTCATAGGCATCTACGTAACCGCACCCGCTCAGCGCCACGAGCAAGGCGATTACTTTCGCAGATTTCAACATGGGTCTTTCTCCTGGGTAAAGAAAGCAAACCGGCATCGCGACCGGAATATTCAGGGAAATACAGAATTGCACAAAGGCCTAAAGAACCGGTTAACGGGGGTGCGGCGGGCGTCTTGATCAGCCCGACCAGCGGGTTATGCTCTCATAGATTGATGATTTATTAGGCTCCAGCGGCATGAAAGTTCCGGTTTTCATCCTCTCTTTTCTCCTTCTTGCGGGATGCAATACGACACAACGGCCTCAGACCTATGACCCATCGGAAGTCGGGGAGGTTGCGGGATATGACATTCCCACGGAACGAGATTGTCGTTCGGTCCCCGGCCAAGCCTATTTCGTGCAGTCAAAAGGCTATCGGCACGTCAGCACCACAAACATTGATATCTTTTATGATCAGGTTTCCGATACGGAAATCGAGAAGCTGCGCACAGTAGCAGAACAAAGCTACGAATTCGTAAGGGGTATGTTGGGCCTGCGAAATGCGCCTCGAGTGACAATCGTCGCCCAGGAAGAACCAAAGGAAAGTTTCCCCAGGGCCAGCACAGAATGGTGCTTGGTGATCCTTCCGGCACTAAACGGCTCCATAGAGAAGGTGTTTACCTCCGTTGCACATGAAATTGCGCACGCCCTGGCAGGTTCTCCGTACGGTATGAATATTGTGATGGCAGAGGGTTTGGCCGTTTACATTGCGGGTACAATGACCGGCGCTGGCTCAAGTACGATGCGCAATCATCAACTGCATACTTACTCATTCGCCGTAAACCAGAAATACCGAATGAATTTTAGCTTGGAGTTTTTGCTCAGAAACCGTGAAGTTTTCTCCCAAGAGCCGGATTACGATGGTGCCGAGGTAAAAAACTATGCCGCATACATCTATTCAGGATCCTTCGTTCGATATCTGGTGGAAAAATTTGGATGGGCCGCTGTTCTCGAGGTGTACTACAACGGAGAATTCGCACGGCTTGGTAGGTTAGAGTTTCTTGGGCATGCCTCACTGTGGCGACAACACGTCGGCCTTCCGGCTATTACTCAACCCTCACGAGAACGTATTCGTGAATTTGATGCCTCCTTGTCGTCGTATAGAGCCATCTGGGAAAGGCCTTTTGTCCCGCATAATTTTCGTGCCGAAAAAGATCGCGATTTATGCATAAAAGCATACAAGGAAAGAACAACAGCGGACGGAAAGTTGACCCAAGCGGCGAGTCATGCCCAAAGGGAGCTTGAGTGGCGGAAAATTCCCGTCGGCAATTGCAGAATTATCTTACGATCGATCCCCTCATCCGGAAATGATCAGACTACCAGTCCGGATGGCGTATGTTATGACAAAACAGCTGGTCGGGCTTATCGCAGAGGCGAATGCTTTGGCGGCGATGTTCCGCTTTCCAGACTGGAACTTGCTGTGGGCAGAATATTCGAGGAGCCTTTGCCTGATCCCTTTCACGAATTTAATGCGGTCAGAGTGAGTGGTTGGGAGAGCAAAAAGCTGTGTGCCTTTGCACTGCACAATGTCGGTAATTCGGGCTGGGCAAGTAATCGAGCCTTTCAGATATTCGTCGCGGAGGCCTTAAAAAGACGCCTTTCACCGTCCCTTTGCCGTGAATTAGCAGAGGGCCAGGAATTGCCGCCGCCGATCCAAGGCATAAAAATTCCGGCCTTGAATACCGCCGCACTGAATTGAAACGGCGCCAACGGAAAATCCATTGCCCTGGAATCTAACGAGCCAAGGCCATAAACTAGCTGCGTTGCGTTTGCATTCTATTCGAAAGGGGTAGCCCACCATGCCCGACGATACGCCGCTCACAAGTTTGGAAGCCCTCCGCGAAATTTATCCGCCGCCGAAGGGCCGGCCGGCGGAGAAAACCCTGACCAAGCTGGACAAGCATTGTAAGGATTTCATCGCCCTGTCGCCGTTTCTGGTGCTCGGTACGGTCGGCGACACCTCGCCCAAAGGGGACGCGCCGGGCTTTGTCACCGTCCTGGACGACACCACGCTTTTGCTGCCGGACCGCAAGGGCAATAACCGGATCGATTCCTTTCAGAACATCGTCGAGGACCCGCGGGTCTCTCTCATCTTCTTCATCCCCGGCGTGAACGAGACCCTGCGCGTCAACGGCCGCGCCGAGATCATCGCCGATCCCGACGTGTTGGAGCCACTCTCCTTTAAAGGCCAGCCACCGGTGACCGCGCTGAAAGTGCATCTGGAAGAAGCCTTCCTGCACTGCGCCAAGGCGATGATCCGCTCCAAATTGTGGGACCCTGAGCATCACGTGGACCGCAAGGCGCTGGCGCCGGCCGGGCGCATGATGGCGGATCAAATCGGCCAAAACCCGGATGAGGGCCAGGCCAGTTATGACGAGGCCATCCGCACCTCCATGGAGGATGAGGGGCGGGTATAATCTCCCCTCCCCCATTTCTGCGGGACATCCCGGCTTTCGGCGGCTAAACCACTGCCATGTATGAAACCTTCCTTGCCGTCCTGAACCTGGATCTGGTTTGGACCTGCGCTATCTCGCTGCTGTCCGGCCTGATGCTCGGCTATACCGGCTGGGGCGGCGCATTGGTCGCCATGCCGCTGTTGGTGTTTTTGTTCGGCCCGGTCGAGGCGCTGCTGATCGTCATGATCGGCGCCGGCTTCGTGATCGCCCGCCTGGTGCCCGATGCCGCTCGTCAGACAAACTGGAAAATGATGATGCCCCTGCTCATCGCCATGGTGGTCACCGTCCCGGCGGGCAGCTGGATGCTGTTCTTCCTCGACCCGGACGTCACCCGGCGGATCATGGGCTTCGTGATTGTCGCCGCCTCGATCCTGGTGCTCACCGGATGGCGGTACCGGGGCCCGATGAACGCCCTGGCGGGCACGCTGGTCGGCTGCGCTTCGGGGGTCATCAACGGATTTATCGGATTGGGTGGTCCGCCGCTGGTGATCTACATGTTGGCGTCCAACATGCCGTCGGCGGAACAGCGGGCCAACATCCTGATCGCCATGGCGGTGGTGACCCTGGTCATCCTGATTTCCTTGGGCGTCGGCGGCGGGGTGAGCTTGGAAGGCGTCTATCGGGGACTGATCGCCGCCCCGTTTCAGATGGCCGGTGGCGCGTTCGGCGCCTGGCTGTTCAAGGTGGTCCCGGATGAGACCTTCAAAAAATTTTCGCTGATCGCGCTCGTCGTTCTCGGCGTCTCGGTCGCGCTGTTTTAGCGCACCACGAAGATCACCATCTCGTCGGGCTCTAGCCGGTCGACCATTCGCACGGTCCCATCCAGGTTTTCCTCGCAGAATGCCCGCATCACCACCGGGTCCGCATAATAGAGCGTGTCCTCCCGCCGTGTGGCGTGAATGCTCAGCATATTGAAGCCGAGCGCCAGCCGCGTTTTTCCCCACAGATGGATGATATTTTCCTGCACATAGTCCAGCCAGGGATCATCCGCCGCCCCCATGTTCAGATTGTAGGTGCCGGAGACCAGCGAGAAATCCGCCTCCTCCGTCGCCACATGGCTGCGGATGAACATGGCGCGCTCATCGCGGATGCTGCGCCTCGCCTGCCGCAGCATCTCGTCGGAAATATCATAGCCGAAATAGCGCGCGTGCCGGAATTCGGGCAGATCCTTGTAGGCGTCGAACATGGCCCCATAGCCGCAGCCGAGATCGTTGACGCTGAATCCGTCCTGCCGGCCCGCCAGATCGAATAGCCCGGCAAAAATCTGGAAGCGCCGGTACTGCCGTTCCTCATCGCGCCACGCGACCGATTTGGGATGGGAGCCGTAGGTCTTTACCGCCCGGCTGAACACATCGTCGATAGGCCCCAGAAGCGACCGGTCATATTTGGGAGAACCGTCTCGCCGGAAACGGAACATCTCAGCGGGACAGCCAGTCCGGCGTCTCGGCGGAAATACGCGCCTCACCGGCGGTCATCGGCGCGCCCGAATCCAACGCTTCCAGCCGAATGAGCGCGATGCCCCTGCCCTCGTGCACGGATCGCAGCTCGCCGGCGTTTTTGCCATTGGCCGTGATCTCGGCGCCCGACTGTGCCTCGCCCTCAATCACCACGGGCAGGAGACGCTTCTTGACCAGGCCCCGGTATTTGGTGCGGGCGGTCAATTCCTGGCCCATGTAGCAGCCCTTTTGGAAATCCACGCCGTTCAGCTCCTCAAACCCGCTTTCCAGGAGAATGGCCTTGTCGACCACCATATCCCGGCTGCCGTCGGGTAAGCCGAGCCGAAGCCGGTGGGTATCATAGACGTCCGCCGAAACCTCATCACCGAATCCGCTGGCATCCGACCCGGCCGGTACAAAGGCGCGCGCGCCGGCAGCCGCCAATCGCGGATCAACAAACGCCACGGTGCCGCCGGATTGTGTCGCGGCGCCGGCGTCCGCCGTCAGACCAAGCGCAGGCAACGCGCTATCGCCGAAGATCGCAACCACCCGGCACTCTTCCGCCGAAGATATCTCTACCTTTGAGCGCAGGCGATAGAGCTTCAGCCGTTTGATCAGGTCGTCCCTGCGCCCGGCTTCGCAGTCCAGCAGCAGATCATCCCCGTCCGCCGCGATAAACATATCGTGCAGAAACTTACCCTGAGGCGTCAGAAAGGCGGCGTAGATGGCCCGGTCTGGGCTGACTTTCTCCACATCGTTGGAGATCAGCCCCTGCAGGAACGGGCGAACATCCGCACCGGATAACCGAAGGACAGCGCGGGACGGCAAATAGGCATAGTGAAGATCGCTCATCCCCCCAATATAGTCCCGTTGAGGCGGAGGGCAATTGTCATCCGCCCACTTTCGATCCCGAAGATTGCAATTGCCGCCACATCCCTATAAACGGCGGCCATGCATATCACGATGTTGGACGATTCAATCGCCTTTGATGGCGAAACGCCGGACGAGCGCCCCTTAGGCGGCGCCGAGAAAGCCTTTGTCCGCTTGGCCGAAGCGCTGGCCATGCGGGAACACGAAGTGGCCGCCTTTACCCGCTGCGAGATGGCGAAAACCGTCAACGGCGTGGACTGGCTGCCGTGGGATACGCCGCGCCCGCCCTGGACAGACGTGCTGCTGGCCTTCCGCAAACCCGCTTTGTTGCAGGAGATCGATGACGCGGAGAAAAAGACACTTTGGGTTTGGAACAAGCCGGATTACCTGAACAAACCGGTGGCGCAGGCAGTGCTGGAAGCCGTGCGTCCAGCCATCGTCTTCACCGGGGAGTTTCACCGGCGAAGCTGGAAACCCTGGCGGGAGTTTAAGAACATCGCGATCACGCCCGGCGTCGGCGACGTGTACCTGATCGATCAGGGAGAGGCTGAGGAGGAGGTCCTTCCGCCGCCCGTCGCGATCACCACCACGCATCCGTTACATGGTTTGGACAAGATCGTACAACTGTGGCGGCGCGGCATTCATCCGGAAAACGAGGCCGCCGAGCTGCACATTTACTCAGCAGCCCTGATGCGCGCTAAAGCCAGCGGCGAGGTCGATCCCCGTTTGGCCGGCGTGTTCGCCGCGATTTCGGCGGCTGAATCCCAAGGCATCCGCATCAAGGCGCCCATGGCCGACGCGGCAATGGCCGATGCCTACCGGGCGGCCCGGCTGCATTTTTACCCGTTGATCACCGGGGAAGCCTATGCCTCCACCTTGGCGGAGAGTCAGGCGGCGGGCCTGCCCGCCGTGGTTCTGGGCGGTGGTGGGGACACGAGGCTGATTGGGGAGCGGGTCCGCAACGGTCAATCGGCCTATATTGCGCCGGATGACTCGGCGGTTGAAAATCTTTCCCTGGAGATTCTGGCCGATGAAGGAATCATGTATAAATCCCTTCATCGGGATGCGCTGACCTTGCAGCGCGGACCGAACTGGCGGGAAGCCGCCATCGAATTTGAAGAACTTTGGGGCTAGGGACCGGTCTTATGAACGTTTTGTTCGTTTCTTCGACGCGCGTCGGCGACGCCATCCTCTCCACCGGATTGTTGGAGCGGATTTTGGCCGACCACCCGGACGCGCGGATCACGGTCGCCTGCGGTCCTGCCGCCGCCCCATTGTTCGAGCGCATGCCCAACCTCCAGCGCATCATCGTTCTGGATAAAATGCTGTTCTCGCTCCATTGGTTGCGGCTCTGGCTGATCTGCGCCGGGACATTCTGGACTCTGATTATTGATCTCCGAAACGCGCCGGTGACCTATTTGCTGCTGCGCAAGAAACGGCGCGGCATGGCGAAGTCCCGGGAAGCCGAACGCCGGGTCGAAATGATCGCCCGGGTCCTCGACTTGCCCGAGGTCGCTGCGCCCAAACTCTGGACCGGTGACGCAGAAGAACAGGCGGCAAAGCAGCTGATTCCGGATGGCGGCCCGGTTCTGGCGGTCGGGCCGACAGCCAACTGGCGCGCGAAGACCTGGCGGAGCGAGTATTTTGCCGAGCTGATTTCTGAGCTGACCGGTGACAACGGCATTTTACCCGGCGCCCGGGTGGCGATCTTCGGACGGGACGATGAGCGCCCGATGGTGTTGCGCCTGATTGACGCCTTGCCGGCGGACCGGTGCATCGATTTGGTCGGACGGCTTGATTTGCTTACCGTCCATGCCTGTCTCAAGCGGTGCGATTTTTATGTGGGTAACGATTCCGGACTCATGCATCTGGCCGCCGCCTCCGACCTGCCGACCCTGGGCCTGTTCGGCCCGACACAGGAAGCGCTCTATGCGCCCTGGGGGGAGCATACCGGCATCGTCCGCACCAAAGTGCCGTTCGACGAGATTTTCCCGCCGGATTTTGACCATCGGACCTCGGATTCCTTGATGGACAGCCTGACGGTAGAAATGGCGGCGACGCGCGCGCGCGATCTGTGGGCTCGCTGCCGGGGAGCGGCGGAATGAGCGCGCCCAAACTCTCCGCCGTGATCAGCATCCACAACGAAGAAGACCGGCTGGCCGAGTGTCTGGAAAAACTGACCTTTGCCGATGAAATCGTCGTCGTGCTGGACCGCTGCACGGATCGATCCAAGGAAATCGCGGCCCAGTTTACCGACCGGTTGGTCGACGGGGGCTGGGACAAAGAGGGCGACCGGCGCAACGCGGCCATCGACGCCTGCACCGGCGACTGGATTTTGGAAGTAGACGCCGACGAACACGTGCCCCAAGAGCTGGCCCAGGAAATCTGCCGCACCATCGAGACCACCGGCTTTGATTGGCACGAAATCCCCGTCGATAATTTCATCGGCGGCAAGCTGGTGCGGCACGGCTGGGGGGCGTCTTATGGCAAAGCTGCCTATCCCGGTTTGTTCCGCAAAGGCTTTAAAACCTGGGGCCTGCAGCGGGTGCATCCCCGGCTCACCTGGACCGGGCGCAAGGGACCAATGCTCACCAATCGGTTGAACCACTATGTGGACCGGGGCGTCTCCGACATGATCCGCCGGCTCGATTCCTATTCCACCGCGCGGGCCAAAGACATGCGGGAAGAAGGGAATATCGGCAGTTATCCCAACAATATCCGCCGGCTGTTTTCACGGTTTTTCAAATGCTACGTGGCGCGCAAGGGCTACAAGGAAGGCGGCTATGGATTTTTGATCGCCTTATTTGCCGGTCTGTTTCCGCTGGTTTCCCACATCAAGGCCCGGCACGAGGACGATTGACCATGGTGCGCATCGTTCTCGCCGACGACGGCATAGAATTCGACGGCGACAGCCCGTCGAAAGGCCCCTTGGGCGGCGTGGAAAGTTCCATCGTCAATCTGTGCCGCGAATTGGCGGCGCGCGGTCACAGTGTTCATGTTCGCAACATGTGCCGTGAAGCGCGGGAGATCGACGGCGTCGATTGGGCGCCGCTCCGCCAGGGCCTTCCCGATAGCGCCGATCTCTACATCGCCAACCGGGGCGACAAGCTGATCAACCTGATGCCCCAAGCCACGCGCACGGTGTTCTGGATTCATAATCCGGCCCGTTATCTGATGAAGTGGCGCTATCTCTCCAAACTTTGGCAGGTAAAGCCGGCAATCATTTTCATCGGGGATTATCACGCGACCACCTACCCGGCCTGGGCCCCGGGCGGAGACCGCATCGTCATCCCCTATGGGATCGAGACAGTCTTCCGGGAGGTCGCACCTTTCAGCGAGATCCCACCCCGCCGGGCGATTTTTACGTCCAATCCCCTGCGCTCGTTGGATTGGTTGCTGGACCTTTGGATAAGCGACATCCGGCCGAAGGCGCCAGATGCGGAACTCCACATCTTTTCCGGCGCGGTCACCTACGGCAAAATCGGAGACGGCAAGGCAACGCCGATGGAGATGGTGCTGGAGAAAGCCCGATCGCTGGCAAATGACGGTGTCGTTGTTCGTGATCCGGTGTCCAAACAGCAGCTCACTGAGGAGTTTAAGAAGGCCCGCGTAATGCTGTATAAGGGCGATGAAAATGAAACTTTCTGTCTGGCGGTCGGCGAGGCGCAAGCGGCCGGTGTGCCGGCAGTGGTTCAACAACTGGGTTCGGTGGTCGAACGGGTCATTCACGGCGCCACCGGTACGATTACGGAGAATGATCAACAATTTGCGGCGGCGGCCGTTTCGCTTTTGACCGGTGACTCACTTTGGCGGCGACAGCATGAAGCCGCCCAGGCGCAGCAACGGTCCTGGACCTGGGCCTCCGCCGCGGCAGCTTTTGAGAAACTGATCCCTACATGAAAATTATGCAAGTTATGGCCGGCGCGCAGTACGGCGGCGCCGAAGCCTTTTTCACTCGCCTCGCCACGGCGCTCAACCAAACCGATATCGAACAACGGGTTGTGATCCGGCGCGATGCCGACCGCGCTCGCCTACTTCGCGACGGCGGGGTCGAGCCCATCGAGCTGGGATTCGGCGGGCTTTTGGATTTTTCGACCCGGATGGCGCTGCGCCGCCGGATTAACGAGTTCAAACCCGATGTGGTTCTCAGCTGGATGAACCGGGCCACCTCCATGTGCCCCCGCATGAAGGACATCGTCCATGTCGGCCGGCTGGGCGGCTATTACAATCTGAAGTACTACCGAAAATGCGACCATCTCATCGCCAACACGACGGATATCGCTGATTACCTGCGGAATAACGGCTGGCCGGCGGAGAAGGTTCACTATCTACCCAACTTCGTCGGCGCTAAGCGTGTCCCGCCGATCAACCGCCGGGAGTTTTTTACGCCGGAAAAAGCGCCGCTGGTCTTGGCGTTGGGCCGGCTCCACGAAAACAAAGCCTTTGATGTCCTATTGGAAGCCATCGCCAGGGTGCCAAACGCCTATCTCTGGCTGGCCGGCGAGGGTGATCTTCGCCAACAACTGGACCAGCAGGCCGAAGTTTTGGGGATCAAGCCCAGGGTGCGCTTTCTAGGCTGGCGGGAAGACACCGAAGCCCTGTTCGCCGCAGCCGATATTTTTGTCTGCCCCTCCCGGCACGAACCGCTTGGGAACGTGGTGATCGAAGCCTGGGCCCAAGGCATACCGGTCGTCGCGGCGGATAGCCTCGGCCCCGGCACATTGATCAATCACGGCGAAAACGGTGTGCTGGCGCCGGTCGATGATGCCGGCGCGTTGGCGCGTTCCCTAAAACGTGTGGTAGAAGACGACGACCTCCGGGCCAGTTTGGCGCAGGGCGGAATGGACTCTTACGAGACCCATCACACGGAACGAATCGTGGTCGAAAAGTACCTTTCCTTCTTCGAAAGCGTCGCCGGGACAAAACGGAATTCGGATAAAGATTAATGTGCGGCATCGCCGGCTATATGGTCCAAGAAGGCGCCCCCGACACCGGGCCGATGGACCGTATGCTGGAAACGCTGGCGCACCGGGGGCCTGACGGCCGGGCCAAGGCTTCCGTCGGCGGCGCCTCTCTGGGACATGTCCGCCTTGCCATTATAGATCTGGAGACCGGCGACCAGCCATTTGTCAGCCAGCATGGGACGGTTCTGATCGCCAACGGCGAAATCTATAATTTCATTGAGCTCCGCGACGCTCTGGGCGGTGAAAAATTCTCCACCAACTCGGATTGCGAACCGCCGCTGCGCCTTTTCGATCTGAACGGCAACGGCTATGCGGAACAGTTGCGGGGCATGTACGCCATCGCCATCATCGAAGCCGGCGGCGAGAACCTGCATCTGAGCCGCGACCCGTTCGGTATCAAGCCGCTGTATTATACGCCGGTCGCGCGCGGGATTGCCTTTGCGTCCGAGCCCCAAGCCTTGATCAAGGCCGGGTTCATCACACCGGAAATCCGCCCCGAGTCCCGCCACGACCTGTTGCAGCACCAGTTCACCCGAGGCGCCGAAACAATCTATCGCGGCATTTCCCGTGTTTTGCCGGGAGAGACCCTCTCGGTATCGGCAGGGGGGATCGCGCGGACCGCGCTCAAACCCGCCCTGCCTGACAGCGCACCGACCGATTGGACCGAAGACGAGGCGCTCAAACGGCTGGACGAGGCTTTCATGGACAGTGTTGCCATACACCAGCGGTCCGATGTGCCCTACGGCATGTTTTTATCGGGCGGCGTGGATTCGTCCGCCGTCCTGGCCGCCATGCGGGACCTCAATGAGACACCGGTGGAATGTTTCACGGCAGGTTTCTCCGGCACCGACGCTACCGACGAGCGCGAGCATGCCGAACGGGTCGCCAAGGCCGCCGGCGCGCGGCATCATTCTGTGGATTTCAGCGAGGATGATTTTTGGGCGCTGCTGCCCCGCATCGCCGAAATCCTCGATGACCCTACGGCCGACTACGCGACTTTACCCACCTACTTGCTCGGTGGCCTGACGGCGGAACATGGGCTAAAAGTGATCCTGAGCGGCGAAGGCGGGGATGAATTGTTTGCCGGTTATGGCCGCTATCGGCGTCTCTTGCGCCCTCGGCTTCTGGGCGGCCGCGACATGCGGCGGAACGGCCTGTTCGAAGGGTTGGGCATTTTGCGCGACGAGGCGTCCCCGCCCCCGATACCCGCGCCGGCATCCCAGAACTGGACCAAGCTGCAGACGGCGCAGGCGCTCGACTGTCAGGATTGGCTACCCAATGATCTTCTAATCAAACTGGACCGGTGCCTGATGGCCCACAGTGTGGAGGGCCGGACGCCGTTCCTCGACCCGGCGGTCGCCGATGTCGCCATGCGCCTGCCGAATAATCTGAAAATCCGAAGCGGGCTGGGCAAGTACCTGCTGCGCAAGTGGCTGGAACAGAAACTGCCCGAAGCGGACCCGTTCGCAAAGAAGCGCGGGTTTACCGTCCCGGTCGCTGAATGGATCGGCAGGCAAGCCAAACAGGCGGGCGAGTTGGTCGCCGCGCAGGACGCCATCGACGAAATCGCCGAGCCGGACAAAGTACGTGCTTTGTTTAACTCGCTGGAGGGCAGCCCCGCCCGCCATGCCGGCCAGGCGGCCTGGCGGCTGTTGTTCTACGCGCTCTGGCATCGGGCAAACATCCAGGGCAAAGCCCCCATAGGCGATGTCTTCGAGACACTCTCGGCAGGCTAACAAAGGGGCTGAAATCGCGCTCGAATCGTGTAGTCTGCGCCCATGCTTGACTACTTCACACTCCACGTTTTGGCGCTGATCTTCGTCGCCGCGCTATTCGGCGGCATGGCGTTCTTCGCCTTTCTGTTTACGCCCCTGGTTTTCAAGTTTGTGGAGCGGGAAGATGCGGCAAAATTCCTCCGCCAAGTGTTCCCGGACTATCACCGGGTGATGGCGGGGATGGCGATCATCCCGGCGCTGATCCTGGTCGCCGGGCACGCCTATATGGTGGAGGTCGTGAGCCTTTTGGCGGTGGCGGCGGCGTTCCTGTTCGCCGCCCGGGTGCTGGCGCCCATGGCCAACACCGCCCGCGAAGCCGGCGACACAAAGAAGTTCTCCATGGTCCATCGGGTCAGCATCATGCTCCACATGATCCAGTTCATCGTGGTGTTCGTTATGTTCATCCGGCTGGCGCAGTGAGGGGCGGCAAGAAATGGCTGAGATGACCGAGATCACCATCACCAAGCCCGACGACTGGCACGTCCATTTCCGGGACGGCGAGATGCTGAAAGCGGTCGCCCCCTGGACGGCGCGGCAGTTCGGCCGGGCGATCATCATGCCCAACCTGCCCGACCCGGTGACCACAGCCGCCCAGGCCGCCGACTATCGCCGGCGTATCCTACAGGCCCTGCCCGACAGCGCCATCGACGCCGGCTTCCTGCCGTTGATGACCAGCTATTTGACCGATCAGACCGATCCGGACGACCTCGCCCAAGGGTATGTGGACGGGGTGTTCACGGCAGCCAAACTGTATCCGGCCAACGCCACCACCAATTCAGCGCATGGTGTTTCGGATGTCAGTAAAATCCATCCCGTGCTGGAGAAGATGCAGGAAATCGGCATGCCGCTCCTGATCCACGGGGAAGTGGTGGACCACAGCGTAGATGTGTTCGACCGGGAAGAGGTGTTCATCAAGAAAGTCCTGCGGCCGCTGCTGACCATGTTCCCGGCATTGCGCGTCGTGCTGGAACACATCACCACCAAACAGGCGGTCGAGTTCGTGCGGGCGATGAACGGCCGGCTGGCGGCGACCATCACCGCTCATCATCTGATCATCAACCGCACCGATATTTTCAAGGGCGGCATCCGGCCGCATCTTTACTGCCTGCCCATCGCCAAACGGGAAGAGCATCGGCTCGCCCTTCGGGAGGCCGCCACTTCCGGCGAGGCCAGCTTTTTCTTAGGGACAGACACCGCCCCCCACCCGGTCGGCGACAAGGAAACCGATTGCGGCTGCGCCGGCATCTTCACCGGCATGAACGCCATGGAACTCTATGCTCAAGTTTTCGAGGAAGAGGACGCGCTGGACAAGCTGGAAGCCTTTGCGTCGCTCAACGGGCCGGCGTTTTATGGGCTGGAGCCCAACAGCGGCGCCCTCACCCTAAAACGGGAAGACTGGACCGTGCCGGAGAGCCTGGATGTGGGCGATGGCCGCGCCGTCCGCCCGTTCATGGCTGGCGAGGTCTTACATTGGCGGGTGCAGACTACTTAGCCTCATCAAACTCGCAAACTTGCCGCAATCGATGCCAATCCTCCTTGGGCATGACCGGGATTGTCTGCTGTGACACTGTCTTGACGTGATCCGCACGGTCTTGTGAGCGTGGATGGGTGGAAAAGTACTCAAACTTTTCAGCAAAGCCTTTTTCTTGCTTTGCCAGTTTCTCAAAGAACGTCCGGATTCCGTGAGTATCTATTCTTGCTTTCTCGAGAAGCCGCGCACCAACTTCATCCGCCTCCCGTTCCGCATCCCGGCTATAGGCGTTTGACGCCAATGTCTGCGTGAGGTCAGCTGACACGCCCGTCCCGAATATCAAGTTGATCGTATAATCCAGGATTAGACTGCGGACATAGGCTTGCGCCACATGCCGCTGTATTTCGTGCGCCATTTCATGTCCGATGACCCCCGCTACTTCCTGCGGCGACGATGCGGCCTTGATCAACCCCTCCATGACAATCAACCGACCGCCGGGAAAGGCAAAGGCGTTCACCATATTGTTGGACCACACAGAAATATGAAACTGCTGCTTTAGCCGGTTTTCCAATTTTATGCGCGTAACAATTTTGTCGGCCATAGCCTGCGCTCGCTCCCGGCAGGCCGTGCTGGTTTTTCCGGTGTTCAATATCTTCTCGAACTGTCCAGCATACCGGTTGCCGAGCTTTTTCTCCCAAGAATAAGGCAGGAAATTGACTGCGGCCTTTATTAAAACCGGGGTCGCAAAGTACAAACCGACCACCGCAGCCACCATCAGAACGCCATACGCGCCGATATGCCGCCACTTTGGAACCTGGCGAAGGGCGGTTTGTGAACGACGCGGCAATCGTTCTCGAAGGACTTGGATATATGTCGGATTGGAAACGGTAACGCGGCACTCAGGATCACTCTCGGCAGACAGCCGGACGGCCTGACCCTCCCGAAACTCGTCGTGCACGATGATTGCATTGAGCGGCCAGATCATGAGCCGGTCACCACCGGCTGTATCGACAACCTCCATCACGTCACCAACCAGCCGGATGGTCACTTCGGTGACGGCGCTAGTCTTGCCGTCGCTAAAGCGTGCCGAAAAATCCATAGTTAAATGCCGCCAACGTCAAATACATCGGCCAGACCCTCACCTCGTGTCGGCCCCTCTTCTGTCGACTGCTCAACGATAAGCGCTTCTGCATCACCCTGATATTCAGGCCGTTCTTCAAAATAACGGATGTATCTGGTGTAGATATAAGGTGTCGCCAAGCCCAGGGTAAAATAGATCATGAGATTGTTGCCCATAGCAAAAAGCATGAACCCCCAGCCGGTGATATTGAACCGAAAATTCAGGTCCTGAAACTTGATACAGGTGGCAAAATACTGCCACTCCCGTGCCTTGTAGAAACTGATCGGCGCAGTAACGACGATGCCTGCGAGCACGATAAACACGAAAAAGTAGACCATGGCTATCTAGCTAAATTTGCCGTGAAGCAAGTCCTCAAGCACCTTGTCATCCGTCCAACTCGCGTTGGGAAGCATGGATGTCAAGAAAGCCGCCAGGATGCCCAAAACCAACAGGACCAAAATATAGAGTAACCCCGCCAAAACAAATGCCTTGAATACCGGCATGGTCCGCGGCGCAAACTCAAGCTTGGTGGCGCCGAACCAGGTATGGCCGATCCGGTATTCCGACAAAACTCGCCGGAAGAACGGGAGTCCCAGAAACAAGGTAAGGGGCGCCATGGCATAAAGGATCACTGTGGATAGACCGTAGACCGAGGCCTTGCCGGTCTGGCCGCCACGGATGCTCCGCCATTGCGTGCGGGTTAGGCGGTAGCGCCTGGCGCGATAGATGGCGACGGGAATCAGAAAGTAGATGAGGAGGGCTTGGACTGTACCGACAATGGATTGAAGGGTGACATCCTGTGACTCCGAAAGTGTCAGGATAAACTCCGGGAGGACGAAGACAGGCACCAACACCAAAAGCAGAATGACCAGAAACCCAATCAGTAACTCCTTGGCCGTACCGGTATATTCCAGCCGGTCCCCGAATATTTCCACATTGCTCCAGACGTAGCGGCGAATCCGGGTCTTTCCCCAAAACCGGTAGAAACCGAGAGTGATGATCGACAGCACGTAGTTGATGATAAAAATCTTGAACAGGTCTCCGCCGTCCCCGTGGTACGAAAACAGCGGCTTCCACTCCTCTTCCTTCTCCGCCCCGCTTGGGACCGGCTCCGGCGATTGGGGTATGGGCGTGGCCGGGACCGGCGGTTGGGACTCGGGTTCGGTGGAGCTGGGTTCGTCTGCCATCTGGGGGCCTTGGAAAAATTAATTGAATTAGAATTTATATAATCAAATACTATTTAAAATTGTTAACTGCCCGCAAGACAGGTTTGCAAATTGTGCCGCTGCCCAACACAATCAGGCAAATCCGAAGGAGTAATAAAATGACCGACACCTTTTCCGGCTTACTACTGACAGAGACCGACGACGGCGTCGCCGCCGAGATCACCGCATTGAACGACAGCGATCTGCCCGACGGCGATGTCACCGTTTCCATCGACTATTCAACGCTGAACTACAAAGACGGCATGGTCCTGAAAGGCCTGGGCCGGCTGGTGCGCAATTATCCGCACGTCCCCGGTGTGGATTTCGCCGGCACGGTTTCAACGGATACGTCCGGCACGTTCGGCGAGGGCGACCGGGTGGTCTTGAACGGCTGGCGGGTCGGCGAAATGCGCTGGGGGGGTTATGCCCAGCGGGCCAGGGCCGAAAGCGGCTGGCTGGTCAAGTTGCCGGACGCCATCTCCACTGAACAGGCCATGGCCATCGGCACGGCGGGTTACACGGCCATGCTGGCCGTGATGGCGCTGGAAGATCACGGGCTCACGCCGGATACGGACGGCGAGGTGCTGGTCACCGGGGCGGCCGGCGGTGTGGGCAGTGTCGCCGTCGCGATCCTGGCCAAATTGGGCTATAAGGTCGCCGCCGGCACGGGCCGGGAAGAAACCCACGACTATCTGAAAAGCCTGGGGGCAACGACCATCGTCAGCCGGGAAGAACTGGAAGAAGCCCCCAAAGGTCCCTTGGGCTCCGAACGCTGGGCGGGGGCCATCGACAATGTGGGCGGGCCGATTCTGGCCAACCTGTTGGCATCGCTCCAATCCCATGGGAGCTGCTCCGCCGTCGGCCTTGCCGCGTCACCGAAACTGGACACCACGGTGGTGCCGTTTCTGCTGCGCGGCGTAAATCTGTTGGGTATTGATTCCGTCATGTGCCCTTTGCCGCGCCGCCAGACTGCTTGGGCCCGACTGGCGACCGATCTCCCGGCCGACAAGCTGGCCGAGGCGAAAACGGTCGTACCGTTAAGCGAGATCACAAACTATGCGGATCAAATCCTCGCCGGCCAAGTCCGCGGCCGCATTGTGGTGGATGTGAACGGGTAGACGCCTAAGCGTCCACCGGTTCCTTCACCAGCGAGAGTGCGGCCTGCGCCGCCGCCAAACGCGCAATCGGCACCCGATACGGCGAACAGGACACATAATCCAGCCCCACCGACTGGCAGAAATGCACGGAGGCCGGATCGCCCCCATGTTCGCCGCAGATGCCCAGCTTGATGTCCGGGCGGGTGACGCGGCCGCGTTCGGTCGCGAGCTTCACCAGTTCGCCGACGCCATCCCGGTCAATGGTGACAAACGGGTCTTTCTCGTAGATGCCCTGATCGGTGTAGCGATCCAGGAAGGAGCCTGAATCGTCCCGGCTGAGGCCGAACGTAGTCTGGGTCAGGTCGTTGGTGCCGAAGGAAAAGAACTCCGCCCCTTCGGCAATCTGGCCGGCCATCAACGCGGCGCGGGGCAGTTCGACCATGGTGCCGGTGAGATAGTCCAACGTGGCGCCGGTTTCTTGGCCCACCTCGGCCGCCACCCGGTCCACCATCTCCTTCAGAATGTCGAATTCCTGGCGGGTGCCGACCAGCGGGATCATCACCTCGGGCACGACCGTGTCGCCGGTTTCCTTGCTGACGGCAGCGGCGGCCTCGAAGATCGCCCGGCACTGCATCTCGTAAATTTCCGGATACATGATGCCCAGCCGGCAGCCACGCAGCCCCAGCATCGGGTTGGATTCATGGAGCGCACTGGCCCGGGCGCGAACTTCGGCCACGTCCGTGCCGGCGGCGTCTGCCACTTCTTCCATTTCCTCGTCCTTGGTGGGGAGGAACTCGTGCAGCGGCGGATCCAGCAGCCGGATGGTCACCGGCAGGCCCTTCATGATGTGGAACAGTTCGGTAAAGTCGCCCCGCTGATAGGGTAGCAGTTTGGCCAACGCCGTCCGGCGGCCGTCCTCGTCGCCGGCCAGGATCATCTCCCGCATGTTAATAATCCGTTCCGGATCAAAGAACATGTGTTCGGTCCGGCAGAGGCCGATGCCTTCCGCCCCGAACTTGATGGCGGTTTCCGCATCTTCCGGAGTTTCCGCGTTGGTGCGCACGCCCATGGTGCGAATGTCGTCCACCCAGGACATGAGCGTGCCGAAATCGCCGGTCAGTTCCGGCTGGATCGTGTCAACGGCGCCCATCATCACTTCGCCGCGGGAGCCGTCAATGGTGATCACCTCTCCGGCGTTCACTTTCAGGCCGCCAGCAGACAGCATCTGCTCCTTGTAATCGACGCGCAGATCACCGGCGCCGGCAACACAGGGCCGGCCCATGCCGCGAGCGACCACGGCGGCGTGACTGGTCATGCCGCCCCGCGTGGTCAGGATGCCTTCGGCTGCATGCATGCCGCCGATATCTTCGGGGCTGGTTTCCACACGGACCAGAATGACCCGTTCGCCTTTCGACGCCATCACCTCGGCATCGTCGGCGGAGAACGCCACCTTGCCAGACGCAGCACCGGGGGACGCCGGCAGGCCCTTGCCCAGTACATTTCGGGGCGCATCCGGGTCCAGCGTCGGGTGCAGTAACTGGTCGAGCGCCGCCGGATCAACCCGGCCCACGGCCTCTTCCTTCGTGATAAAGCCGGCCTCGGCCATTTCCACGGCGATCTTCAGCGCCGCCTTGGCGGTGCGCTTGCCGTTGCGGGTCTGGAGCATCCACAACGTGCCGTCCTGCACGGTGAACTCCATATCCTGCATGTCCTTGTAATGGCCTTCGAGGGTCTCGCGGATTTCGCAGAGCTCCGCAAAGATACGCGGCATACTTTCTTCCATGGCCGGCAGATCGGTTTGGTTCTGGCTCTTCTCGGCGATGGTCAGGGGCTGCGGCGTGCGGATACCGGCCACCACGTCCTCGCCCTGGGCGTTGATCAGATACTCGCCATAAAAGGCGTTTTCGCCGGTGGACGGGTTGCGGGTAAAACAGACCCCGGTCGCCGAGGTGTCGCCCATATTGCCGAACACCATGGACTGCACGTTGACCGCCGTGCCCCATTCCTCGGGAATGTCGTGGAGTTTGCGGTAAATCTTCGCCCGGTCGTTCATCCAGCTGCCAAACACGGCGCTGATTGCGCCCCAAAGTTGATCGTGGGGGTCCTGCGGGAACGGTGCGCCCAACTCTTCCTCCACCTTCTCGGCGAAGGCGGCGGCGACCTCTTTCCAGTCTTCGGCCGTCAGGTCCGTATCCAGGTCCAGGTCTTTGTCGTCCTTGTGATCGGCGAGAATGTCTTCGAAGTGATAGTGCTCTACGCCCAAAACCACGTCGCCGTACATCTGGATGAACCGGCGGTAGCTGTCATAAGCGAAGCGCTCGTCGCCACTGGCCTTGGCCAGGCCCAACACCGTTTGATCGTTGAGGCCCAGATTCAGGACCGTGTCCATCATCCCCGGCATCGAGGCCCGTGCGCCGGAGCGCACACTGACCAGAAGCGGGTTTTCCGGATCGCCGAACTTGGCGCCGATGATCTCTTCGATCTGGGCGAGCGCGGCGTTGATCTCGTCTTTCAATGTGTCGGGATAGGTCTCCCCGTTTTGGGTGTAGTAGGTGCAGACCTCGGTGGTGATGGTAAAACCCGGCGGCACCGGCAGGCCAAGGCTCGACATTTCGGCAAGGTTCGCGCCCTTGCCGCCCAACAGGTTGCGCATATCGGCGCGGCCCTCGGCGGAGCCGCCACCAAAGGCATAAACGTTTTTACTCAACGCTCTCCTCCTTCGATCTGAGAAAAGTCGGCGATCTGGTTCATGGAAGATCTGATCAAACTCAACAGTTTCAATCTATTCGCCCGGACGCCTGCATCGTCCGCATTAACGGTGACGTCATCGAAAAATTTATCGACCAGCGCGCGGGTTGACGCCAGTTCCCGCATCGCACCGGCAAAGTCTTCATCGTCCAAGGCGGTTTTAACCTTCGGGGCTGATTCCACCAACGATTCATATAGTTCGGATTCCGCCTTTTCGCTCAACAGCTTATCGTCGATGCCGTCTTCGTGGTTATAATTGACATCGTCTTTTTTCTCTTCGATTCGCAGGATATTGGCCGCGCGCTTGTAGGCGGTCAGCAGATTGGCGCCGTCCTCGGTCTCCAAAAACCCGCCCAAGGCTTCGACCCGGGCCAACAGCCGGACCAGATCATCCTCCGCGCCGTTTTCACTTTTCTGCAGGAAGACAGCGGTGATCAGATCATGACGAACGCCCTGTTCCCGCAGATGGACCTTTAACCTGTCGGCGAAGAACGACAACAGATCAGCCAACTCCGCCTCGCCATCCCGTTCCAGCCGGATGTCCTGACCCAGAAGAGATTGAATGAAGGTCTTTCGAAGCGGAAGGCGGAGCTTGTTCTCAACGATCAACCGGATCACGCCCAGCGCCGCGCGGCGGAGCGCAAACGGGTCCTTGGAGCCGGTGGGCTTCTCGTCAATCGCCCAGAAGCCGACCAGCGTGTCGATCTTGTCGGCCAACGCCACGGCGACACTGACCGGCGCGGTCGGACAGGCATCGGACGGGCCCAGGGGCGAATAGTGTTCGGCGATGGCCTGGGCCACCTCGGGCGCTTCGCCGTCGTGCTGGGCATAGTAGCGGCCCATCACGCCCTGGACTTCCGGGAATTCGGTGACCATGCCGGTGACCAAATCCGCTTTCGCGAGCCGGGCAGCGGAACGCACCTTGTCCTTGTCCGCGCCGATAACGCCGGCGATTTCGGCGGCCAGCGCCTGCACCCGGTCGACCTTCTCATCCAGGCTTCCCAGCTTGGCATGGAATGTGATGTCTTTCAGTTGCGGCGCGCGGGACGCCAGGGATTGTTTCTTATCCTGATCCCAGAAGAACTTGGCATCCGCGAGCCGCGCCCGCAGCACCCGCTCGTTCCCGGCGACGATCGCCGCGCCGCCATCCGGGGTTTCCTTGTTGGCCACCAGGATGAACTTGTTGGCGAAGGCGCCGTCTTTTGTCTCTAGGGAGAAATATTTCTGGTTCTTGCGCATGGTCGTGGTCAGCACTTCCGGCGGCACGTCCATGAATTCGTCATCGATGCCGCCCATCAGGACCACCGGCCATTCCACCAGCCCGGCGACCTCGTCCAACAGCGCCGGATCGTCTTTCAAGACCAGCCCCTCGTTGGCGGCCAGGGCCTCCGCATCCGTTTTGATCTTGGCCTTGCGGTCTTCCGGATCGATCAGAACAAAGCCCGTCTCCAGGGATTTCCGGTAATCGGCAAAGTCTTTGACCGAGACCAATGCGTCGGTCAGGAAGCGGTGCGCGCGGGTGTGGCGGCCCGCCTCGAACGCGCCGAAGCTCAGCGGCACCACGTCGCCGCCGAACAGGCACAGGATACTGTGGATGGGCCGCACCCAGCGTTCTGCATAGTCGGCCCAGCGCATGGACTTCGGCCAGGGCAGCTTCTGCATCGCGTCTTCGATAACGTCCTTCAACAACTCCGCCGTCGCCTGCCCCTTCTTCTCGATCACCGCGAAGTAGAACTCGCCCTTGTCGGTTGCCCGCTTTTCCACCTGATCCAGGGTGAGGCCGATGGAGCCCAGGAACCCCTCCACCGCTTTTTCCGGCGCGTCGGTGCGGGGACCCCGGCGCTCTTCGGAAATATCGGGCGTGCGCTCCGGCAGGCCATCCGCCACCAGGGTCAACCGGCGGGGTGTGACGTATGAGTCGGCGCTGTCAAATTCCAGACCGGCCTGTTTCAACCCCTCGGTGACCAGCCGCTTCAGATCGGCGGCAGCCTGTTTCTGCATCCGCGCGGGAATTTCCTCTGACAGGATTTCAAGAAGGAGTTCAGGCATCTACGCACCCTCCCCCGCTTTTAACAGCGTCATGCCCGAGTTGGGTCCGACGATAGTCGGGACCAATTCTAGGGTACCCATGGGCCTCTGCCTCATGGTTCCCCGACAACCGCTTCGCGGGTCGGGGACGACGCGATTATTTGTGGGGAGAGATACGCGGGTCAGGCCCGCGCAAGACGATGAATGATTCATCCCGCGTCCCCCTGGCTTTCGATCCACTTCTCACAGCAGCCTTTGGCCAGCGCTCGGACCCGGGCGATATAGGCTTGGCGTTCGGTCACACTGATCACGCCCCGCGCATCCAGCAGGTTGAACCGGTGGGACGCCTTGATACACTGATCATAGGCCGGTAGCGCCAGATCGGCCGCCAGCAGCGCCTCGCACTCTTGCTCCGCGTCCTCGAATTCCCGGGTCAACATCGCCGTGCCGGCGTGTTCGAAATTGTGGGCGGAGAATTCCTGTTCCGCCTGCAGGAACACATCGCCGTACTTCGCGCCCTTCCCGTTCCAATCCAGGTCATAGACGTTTTCCACGCCCTGGATGTACATGGCCAGCCGTTCGAGACCATAGGTCAGCTCGGCCGCCACCGGCGCGCAGTCGATACCGCCCACTTGCTGGAAATAGGTGAACTGGCTGACTTCCATGCCGTCGCACCAGACCTCCCAGCCGAGGCCCCAGGCGCCGAGCGTCGGGCTTTCCCAGTCATCCTCGACAAAGCGGATGTCGTGATGATCCTTGTCGATGCCCAGCTCATAGAGGCTGTTCAGATAGAGGTCCTGAACGTCCGGCGGGGACGGTTTCAGAATCACCTGGAACTGATAATAGTGCTGCAAGCGGTTGGGGTTTTCGCCGTAGCGCCCGTCGGTCGGCCGCCGGGAGGGCTGCACATAGGCGGCGTTCCATTCCTTGGGCCCGAGCGCACGCAGCGTGGTCGCCGGGTGGAAGGTCCCCGCGCCCATTTCCATGTCATAGGGCTGCAGAATGACACAGCCGTAATCGGCCCAATAGGCCTGTAATTTCAGGATTAGGGACTGAAAATCCACGCCCGACGCCTGAACTTTTTGGGGTTCGGTCCCCATCGTTCGTTCCAGTGATTTTTATGTGGAATTTGCTGGTGGGTTGATACTTGGACGGGGCTGGAGAATCAAGCGGGTTGGGAGAGATTTTGGCCTATGAATGACATTGCCGATGTAAGGAGGTTCACAGAATATTGCACTTATTGGTAATAGGATTTAATTATTAAACGCCTCATTATTGAAACCCCGGGACACCGCCCCATGCAAAACGAAGAAGAAATGAATTTATTTTTCGGCCTGACCAAGACGGATATTTCCAACATTTCGGAGATATTCATCATCACGTTCTTCATGGTTTTTATCATTTCCATTGTCGCGCTGTTTGTTGCCTACGTCTTGGGCCACATCTTCGAGAAAAATAAGGACAGCCTCGGCCTCATGGCGTTCGCCCTGGGCACCGCCGCATTCATCCCACTATTTGGTCTCATGTACGGCATCGCCGGCGTGATTTGGGGGCTGGTGACAGACAAAAAGAACGGCAAGGTTTTGGCCGGATTCAGCGCCACCGGCGCGATTCTCAACATCGCGTTAATCGCCGCACCCTTTATTGTGATTTGGGCAGGGATTCCGGACTGAGTGGCGAAGCCGTCCCTACATAAACTCGATCAGTTCGACCCGTTCACCGTCGGGGCCGTCGAAGAACAGTTGCCGGCTGCCCCGGTCCTCGAAAATATTGAACGAAAACTCGACTCCCCGCTCTTCCAGCCGGGCCTTGGCGGCGTCGAAATCCGCAATCTCGAAGGCCACATGGGCGTTGCCGTAGACCGGCCCGTCCGCCGTCCCCCGTTCCGCCTTGGGCTGGAAGATGTGGACGACAGGAATGTCGCCGGCGTACATCCACTGCAGCGGGTTTTTGGCCTCCGGCGTCGCGCCCGCCGTAAGCCCCAGCACATCCCGGTAGAACGCCACGGACGCGGTGATATCCTTGGTCGCGACAGCGGTGTGATGGACGTGGCGGATGTTGGTCATGGGCGTGACTCAGCCCGGCGGGTACGGGCAATCGTCCTTGCCGCAGGCCGAGGCCCCGGCCGGCACATAGTCGCCGCAGACCGCGCAGGCCTCCATATCGACGGCTCCCTCGTCTTTTTCGGCCGGCGCATCGTTCTCCACCTTCTTGGCAGGCTTGCCGCGGGCGAAGACCTTGAAGCCGTACCAGACGGCGGCGATGATCGCCAACAGGACGATGATCTTGAGGGGACTGAAACCAAACATGGCCATGGTTGTGCCCGCCGGCGAGGTTTTCGTCAACTCTATGCTGGTCTCTTTACTCTGCGTCATCCCCGGGCCATGTGCCCGGACCCGTTCCGGGTATGCGAAGCGGCTGTCGGGGAACCATGGATGCTGGCAAATGGCCCCCCGAGACTTGGCTGCGCCAACTCGGGGGCGACGCGTTAAAGAGCGCAACGGGATTAACAATTAACGACAAAGCGCACGAAGTTCACGAAGGGTGCCGTACCTCTGCTCCTGTCAGGCGCTCACCCACAATTCCGTCATGCCCGGACTTGATCCGGGCATCCACGTTCAAAATTGATCCACGGGTCATACGCGGATCAAGTCCGCGCACAGGCCCCCGTGGATGACGAAAATAGAGCGGCGGGCAAGACGGACTAAAGTCGGGGATGACGAACAGGAGCTACAGCCCGAACCTATTCCAGATCAGCCGTTCCTCGACGGCGGCGATCAGGTTGTCGGCCCAGGCGCGGGTGTCCATCTGCGGTGCGGTCCAGACGCCCATCTTTTGTTTGAGCCAGCCTTTGCGTTCCTTGACGGGCACAAACCGGGTCTTGTCGCCGAATTTTTCCTGCAGCACGGCGGTGATTTCCCCAAGGCCATCAACGAGTCCCAACTCGAGCGCCCGGCGACCGGTCCAGAAGGCCCCGGTGAACAGTTCGGCTTCAGGCGCTTTCAGTTTATCGCCGCGCCGGGCGGTCACCAGATCGGTGAAGGTCTTGTAGACGTCCTGTTGCAGGTCCTTGAGCCGCGCCACGTCTTCCGGCTTTTCGTCCTGGAACGGGTCCAGCATGCCCTTGCTCTCGCCGGCGGTGTGCATACGCCTCTCCACACCGATCTTGCTCATCAACTCGGTAAAGCCGAAGCCGGCAGAGATCACCCCGATGGAGCCGACGACCGAGCTTTCATCGGCGTAAATCTCATCCGCCGCACAGGCCAGCATATAGCCGCCCGATGCCGCCACATCCTCGGCGAAGGCATAGACCGGAATGTCTTTTTCTTCGGCCAGGGCGCGCACCCGCTTGAAGATCAGCGACGATTGCGCGGGGCTGCCGCCGGGGGAATTGATCTGCAAGGCCACGGCCTTGAGGTTCGAGAGCTCAAACGCGCGTTCCAGCGTGCGCACCAGACCGGCGGCGGTCAGGCCTTGGCGCAACGGCCCCCGCGCGCTGCCGATGACGCCGGTGAGGCGCACCACGGCAACCACCGGTTTCGGATTACGAAAGCCGGACACCCGCCATTTTTCAAGTGTTCGTCTGATCATCATTAAAAGGTAGGACGGGCCGGGCGCTTGCGCAACCGCCGCTTAGAGGGTGAGAGTTTGCGCTGCCCGCAGGACCGCCTGGGCAGCGGGGGTGAAGTCGCCGTTTTCCTGATGCAGGACCAGCCCGTCACACATGCTCACACCATTCGCCCCGCCTTTTACGCCCTGGACGATCACCCGCTTGGCCCCCTCCCCGGCAGATTTCGGCCACAGGGGAAAGACATTGATCCCGCCCGCACCTTTTTCCAGCGCGGCGATGACTTCGCCTTGGCGGTCGGCGCGATGAATAAAGGTGACCGACCCGCCGGCCTTCACTTGTCCCAAACAAAACGCCACCCAATCGGCGAGTTTCGCCTCCCCTTCCACATTGGCTTGCCGCTTGGCCGGATCGGGCGGCGGGATGGCCGAGCCCTCGGCCAGATAGGGCGGATTGGCCATGACGTGATCGAACGGAGCTCCCAGGCCCGGCGGTGAGAGAATATCGCCGGCGATGAACCACGACCGGTCCGACAGACCGCTCAATCGTGCGCCCTCCGCCGCCAGGGAAATCAAGTCCGATTGAGCATCAATGCCCACAACCTGGACGCCCGCCACCCGGGACGCCAAACACAGAGCCCCCGCGCCCACGCCACAGCCGGCGTCCAGCACCCGCTCCCCGCTTTTGGCCGGGACCGCCGCCGCCAGGAAAACCGGATCGATCGCCGCGCGGTAGCCGGCGTCGGGCTGGCGCAACACCACTCGCCCGTCCAGCAGCCGGTCTTCACTCATCGAACAGGCTCAGCCCCTCGACCTCGGTTTGAGCCTCGGTCAATACGCGCACGGCTTGCGCATGATCGGCTTCATCCACCATGACCCGGCGGGGGATAGCGTTGGCGCTGCCTTCCAGGATGCTCATCTGGGTGTCCAGGACGAAGGGCTCGATCCCGGCTTCGCCCAGCACGGCGCGCACCCAGGACAACAGCACCGGATCATTTGTTTTTAGAAGCTCTTTCACGCGCCCACCCCAAGGGTTTCACAGACCGGTCTTGCCGGCCTTCCTGCCTTGACCGTGCCGGAGTTCGGCACCTATGCTCCGGGTTGACACGGCGGGCGTCAAGTTGAATAAGCCTGTCGTTGCAGCAAGGCCTGAAAAGGAACATCCCTTGGGAATCGTCGTAAACCTCGACAGTGGCCAGAAACCGGAACCATCCCTGGACGCCCTGTCGGCCCTCACCGAACAAGACCTGAAGGACGTTAACGAGCTTATCGTGCGTTCGATGGACAGCCCGGTGGCGCTGATCCCGAAACTGGCCGGTCACATTGTGGCCGCCGGCGGCAAGCGTATCCGTCCGATGATGACCTTGGCCTCGGCCCGGCTCTGCGGCTACGAAGGCGACCGGCACAAGGGCCTGGCCGCCTGCGTCGAATTCATTCATACCGCGACCCTGCTCCACGATGACGTGGTGGACGAAAGCGATTTGCGCCGGGGCCTCGCCTCGGCCAATGCGGTCTGGGGCAATCAGGCCAGCATCCTGGTCGGCGATTTCCTGTTCAGCCGCGCGTTCGAATTGATGGTGGCGGACGGCTCCTTGGCCGTCCTCGCCGTGCTGTCCAAAGCCTCTTCGGTGATCGCCGAGGGGGAGGAGCTGCAGCTCACCACCAGCAACGATACCGAAACCGGGGAGACCGCCTATCTGGAGGTCATCCGCTCCAAGACCGCGCAATTGTTCTCCGCCGCCTGCCGCATCGGCGCGCTGGTGGCCGACCGGCCCAAGGTGGAAGAAGACGCGCTGGAAACTTTCGGCATGAACCTCGGCATCACCTTCCAATTGATCGACGATGCACTGGACTATTCCGCCAAGCAGGCGACCCTGGGCAAGGCCGTCGGCGACGATTTCCGCGACGGCAAAATCACCCTGCCGGTGATCTTGGCCTTCCGCCGGGGCGATGACGAGGAACGCGCCTTCTGGCGGCGAACTCTGGAAGACCTGGACCAGAACGAGGGCGACCTGGAACACGCGATCGAGCTGATGACCCGGCACGGCGCGCTTGATGACGCGGTGGAACGGGCCAAGCACTATGGCGCTATCGCCCGCGACGCCATCGGCATCTTCGACGACTGCCCGGAAAAAGCGGCGCTGATCGACGCTGTCGATTTCTGCATCCACCGGGCGTATTAAACCCAATCCAATTTAGGGAGCGACTGGCCTCTTGCCGGGGAACGGCGGGGGCGCTATAACGCCGCCTCCTAAGAGTCGGGGAGTGGCGCAGCCTGGTAGCGCACATCGTTCGGGACGATGGGGTCGGAGGTTCGAATCCTCTCTCCCCGACCAATTTTCTTTCACATCGCTTACGTCAATCCAGCGCACACGATTATTGTGTCGCGGGGGAATCGGTGTACCTTCCGCTCTGGGTGAGCCATGCAGAGTAAATTCGAAAAATATCTGGACCGGGGCCTGGAATTGCAACAGGCCAACGACCTTGAGGCTGCGGAGAAACAGTACCTGCGGGCGCTGAAACTGGAGAAGCGCCACCCGGAGGTTTTGCACCGTCTCGGCACCGTGAACGTGCAAATGCGCCGCTATCCGGAAGCGGTCACCTATTTCGAACGCGCCATCGCGGCCGAGCCCCGCGCGCTGCCCAGCCTGCACAATCTGGCGATTGTCTATCAAGGTCTCGGCCGGGACGACGACGCCATCGCGGCCCACCAGAAAATCCTGACCCTCCAGCCGGACTCGGCGGAAACTTACGGTCATCTGGCCCGGCTCTACGAGGAACGCAACCGGGTCGATGAGGCCCAGGACTATGTGACCACGGGCCTTACCCTCGACGGGTTCAACCCCATGCTGAACCTGATCGCCGTCCGCCTGGACCGCCGCGCCAAACGTTATGAGGACGGGCTTAATCGGCTCACCCAGATGATCGACCCCATCGACCGGACCGGACCGTTGCGCAAAAAATTCCTGTTCGAGCAGGGCCGGCTGCTGGACCTGACCGGCGATTATCCGGGCGCATTTCAGGCCTTCACCCAGGCCAACAAAATCTCCGCCGGCTCCGCCATGGCCAGCACTACGGAGGGCACGCAATACGCGGCCCGCATCGACGCCATCCAGGCCGCCTTCACGGCAGACGTCATCGCCGGATGGGAGCCCCGGTCGCCTGACTACACGGGCGATAACCTGGTGTTTCTGGTGGGCTTTCCCAGGTCAGGCACCACGCTGCTGGACAATATCCTGGCCAGTCATCCGAAAGTGGCGACGTTGAGCGAGTTGCCGGCCGTGCAGACCATGATCAACGCGCTGCACGGGCTGCCGGGCGGCTATCCCGACTGCCTGACGTCGATCAGCGAAAAACAAATCGCCGCCGCCCAAAAAGCCTATTTCGATGCGCTGGCGGAGGAGAATATTCCGGACGGTGTGCTGATCGTCGACAAGCTGCCGCTGAACTTGATTTACGGGGCGGCGCTCGCCCGCATCTTCCCCGACGCCAAATTCATCCTGGCGCTCCGTCATCCCTGCGATGCCTGCCTGTCCTGCCTGATGCAGGATTTCGAGCCCAATGACGCGATGGCCAACTTCTTCACCATTGATGACACGGTAGATCTCTATGAGAAAGTGATGAAGCTCTGGTTGCATTATCAGGAGATCCTGCCCCTGCAGGTGCACCGCAATCGGTATGAAGACGTGGTTGCCGACTTTGACCCCACGGTAAAGTCCTTGCTGGCCTTCCTGGGTCTCGACTGGATGGTCGAGGTTAAACAGTTCGACAAGACGGCGCGGGACCGCAGCCACATCCGCACGCCAAGCTATGACCAGGTGTCACGGCCGATCTATACAGAGGCGCGATACCGCTGGACCCACTACGAGGACCAGCTCGCGGGCGCCGCGGCCCGGCTCAAACCGTTTATCGAGGAATTCGGCTACGGGGAGTAAACCGGGGTTTATTCGTCCCGGATGCCGTTGGAAAGCGTGCCGACGCCGGGGATTTCCACTTCCAGCACTTCACCTGCGCTGAGCCATTTCGGATCATGTGCGCCGGCGATGGTGCCACCGGGACTGCCGGTGGCGATCATGTCGCCCGGCTGCAGGGTCAGGAAACTCGACGCGTGGGCGATGATCGCCGGGATGTCGTAGATCATCATCTCCGTGCCGCCGTCCTGCACCACCTCGCCGTTGCGCCGTGTGGTGATGTGCAGCTTTGTCGGGTCGCCGACCTCGTCGGCGGTGACAATCCACGGGCCGAGACCGCCGCAGCGGTCGAAGTTCTTTGTGGCGAAATTTTGGGTGCCCGTCCGTTCCCACTTTCGCGGGCTGCCCTCGTTCATGATGGTGTAACCCATGACATGATCGTAGGCGTCCTCCGGCGCGATGTGTCGGCCGCCTTTACCGATCACGGCCACCAATTCGCCCTCGTAATCCAGCCGCTCGCAGACTTTGGGTACTAGCATGTCCTGACTGTGAGGCGCGAAACTGTGGGCCAGCCGGGCGAAGATGTTGGGATAATCCAGCTTTCCCTCATTTATCACTTCGTGATAGGCGCGGTAGTTGCGCCCGGCGCACAGAAACTTGTCGGCATTGGGGATCGGCAGGTCGAAGTCGATTTCGCTCAATTGATGATCAGGTGCTTCGCCGGCCGCGCCCTCGATCTTGGTGAGCGCGCCATCGGCAAGGACGTCTTTCAGCGTGGGATGGTCCGCGCCAAACCGGGCGCTCAGATCGATCACACCGTCCTGAGACTCGACCCCGTATTTGGCTTCACCATTGATTTTAAAAGAGAGAAGTTTCATGACAGACAGCGCGGTCGGGCTTTACGCCTCGCCCTCGGTGCGGTCGATCCGGATATCCGAGAAACCGGGCGGTGTGCGGGACACCAAGACCTCGGCTGTCTTGTCGCCGACATTGACGATTTGGTGGACGATGGTGGCATTGACGTGCACCGAGTCGCCTTCTTCCAAGACAAATTCGTCGGAGCCGTGCTGCACCTTAATGCTGCCCTTTTGGACGTAAAAAATCTCCTCACCTTCGTGGTGGTGATCGTCCCCGCCGGCAACATAGCCGGGCGCCAGTTCCAGCATGCAAAACTCGATGGCCTGCCCGGCGTCAGACAGATAGTGGATGGATTTGCGCTCGTGCGCCGGGCCGTCGGGCGAGCCGAACACCAGGACCTGCCGGGCGTCCTTTTTGATCAGCTTATAGGTAAATTCGTCGTCGTCTTCGGCAAACAGCGTGGACAGCGGCACTTCCAGGGCCCGCGCCAGTTTTTCCAGGGACGGGATTGACGGCGACGCTTTGCCGGTCTCCACCTGGGAGATATACGGCCGGGAAAGTCCGCTCGCCGTGGCGATCTCATCGATCGTCAGGTTCCGGGTCTGCCGGGTCTGCCGGAGGCGCTCACCGATTTTCACTGTCTGTCCTGCCTTCTCAATCTACGTCGTTCTTATGACCCGTCTGCCCAAATGGCAAGCATAGGATAACCCCTTAAGCCTCCTCGACCTGCCGCTGGAGCCCGGCAAAGCGGTCCAGCCCTTCTTCCAGGGACCATTCGGCAAACGCCCCGTCGGAGGGCACAATTTCCCGCGGGACCCAGTTCTTACTCACCCGGTCGGTGTCGAACCCATATTCCGCCGCACCGCCACAGGGATTGCGGAAATACCAAAAATAGGCAGAGGTGACATTGTGTCGGCCTGGGCCCAAATGGGTGTTCCAGCCGAGCTCTTTCATGCGGAGCCCGCCGCCGAACACCTCGTGGACGTCGCGCAGCTCAAACGCCGTGTGGTGGAAGCCCATCTGGTCGGGCAATTTGAACAAAAACAAATTGTGATGATCGTTGGCGCCGCCACAGCGCAAAAACGCGCCCCGCTCCACATAGCTGTCTGTTAACAGAAAGCCCAGACGGTCGATATAGAATTTTGGCGTGCCCTCGATGTCCTGGATATGAAACACGGCGTGGACCAGGTTCTGCGGGGTCGCCCGGTCATAGAACATCGCCGGCTCGTCGATCCGTTCCACCCGGCTGGGCGCATTGTATTTGGATTCACGCTGGGGCAGTTCCTGCATGTGCGCCACCCGGAATCCTATGCCATAGCCTTCCGGATCCAGGGCATGGACCGTCCCGTCATCATCCACGGTGACCTCCCTGTCCTTGGAGAGCTCCGCGGCGATCTCGTCAACAACACTTTGATCAGCGGCCGCCCAGACGGTTTCCCTGACTGTGGACCCTTCCACCACCGGCGGCGGCAGGCTTGGATCGTCAATCGGGCGAATTTCCACCTGGGACTTGTCCACGGTCTCGAAGATATTGCTGTTGGGCGCATCGGCGATCTGGGTCAGGCCCCAATCCAGCCAGAACTTCTTACAGAGCGCCATATCCTCGACGCCGAAAACCAGTTTATCGATCCCGATCAGGTTCATCGTTCACTCACCCCGCAAAATATGATTCGTTCATCTGATCAAACACTAATTGATTATACAAACATCCATTCGATCCGGGCAAACATTCCCAGGGAGCGAATAAAAAGACTATGTCTCTGCCAAAAAGACTTTCGTAATAACGGAAAATTTGACGGAAGCCCGCCTCAAGAGATTTGATAATCATAAAATTTTATTGCTAATATCAACTCAGTCCCAACGATAAAGGTCTAACTCGGAGGTTATCATGAAACTAGGAAGACTAATACTGACAACTGCCCTGTCGACGGCTGTGGTCGCCTGCTCGGCGGTGGTCAACAAGCGTCCGCTGCCGATTACACCATGAAAATCGGCTTTGTAACGTTCAAGGACCAACAGCACGAATATTCCAACATGTATAAGGCCGCTCTCGAAAAAGCCACAAATGGACGGATCGAAGTGAAGGTCTTCCCGCGGGGCCAGCTTGGCGCGATACCGCGTCAGATTGAGGGCGTACAGTTGGGCACGATTGAAGCGTTCGTCTCTCCGACAGATTTCTATGTCGGTGTTGACCCTCGCTACGGCGTGTTCTCCATTCCGACTCTGTTCAAGGATAAAGCGCACTCCGCCAAGGTTTTGGCCGATGCCGATTTGAACAAGGAAATTCTCCAACTGGGCGGCGACAAGGGCATGGAAAGCGTGGCCGTGTTCCCGCACTCCATGGCCCACTATTTCGCCAAGGACCCCATTCGGTCCATCGCCGACTTCAAGGGCAAAAAGCTACGGATCAATGCGACCCCAGCCGAACGCCTGAAAATGAGCCGCCTCGGCGCGACCGGCGTGCCGATGCCCTTGGGTGAAGTGCTGCCGTCCCTGCAACGGGGCGCCATCGACGGCACGATGAGCGGCATGGTCATCTACGTGGTGTTCAAATACAACAAGATCGGCACGGTCGTGACCCAGACGGACGACACGATGATCATCTCGCAAGCCCATGTGAGCCAGAAATGGTTGGCCGGCTTACCCGCTGATCTGCGCAAAACCGTTGTCGAGGTCGGCAAGGGCCTGCAGCCGAAGATCACCGCCTTCTCCATGGAAAAGGGCGCGGCGTACAACGCAGCCTGGGCCAAGATGGGCGGCAGCCTGCATAAGGTCCCGGATGCCGATATCGCCAAGATGCGCGAGCTGCTGAAGGATGTCGGTGAAGAGGTCACCAAGGACAATCCCAAGTTGAACGCCTTCTACAAGCGTGTAAAGGCGGTCGCGGCCAAGTACTAGGCCAAACGGATTGGGGAGGGGTTCGTCCCCTCCCCCACTCTCTCAAACGAAATTCCGCCGGTCCAGAACGGGGCGGCAAAAGTGCTGGGCGGCCATGTACGCAGGCACGCAAGCGAGCACACAGGCAATCAGGGGAGGTTGCGATGCAATATGGTGTCGGCCAATCAGTTCTGCGAAGCGAGGACCCCAGGTTCCTGACGGGAACGGGCACATATTTGGATGACATCAATCTGGCGGGCCAAGCCCACGCGAGTGTCCTTTATTCACCTCACGCGCACGCGAAGATTACCTCAATCGACACGTCCAAGGCCGAAGCCGCGCCCGGCGTCATTGCCGTTCTGACCGGCAAGACCTTGTCCGATATGGGCTTGGGCAAGGTGCTGCCGCGCTTCATGCCGGAAGATGTCGGCGGCCCGCCCGGTTTCCGCACCCAAAGGCCGGTCTTGGCGGAGGGTATCGTCAGGCATATCGGAGAAAGAGTCGCCATGGTCGTCGCAGAGACCTTGGATCAGGCGGAGGCGGCGGCCGAACTCATCGACATCACCTACAACGAGCTGCCAAGCATGGTAAACGTGGTCGACGCCACGGTTGACGGCGCCGCGCCCATTCACGAAGACGCGGAGAACAATACCTCTTTCACTATTCGCGTTGCCGACGAAGACGCGGTTAAAAAAGCCTTCGATGAGGCGGCCCATGTAGTCAGCGCAGAGCTGACCCACCGCCGGCTCAACGGCAACGCCATGGAAACCCGGGGCGCCATCGGCGAATACAACGCCGTCGATGACCGCTATACCTTGTACGCTAACACCCAACTGCCCCATATTCTCAGAAGCGAACTGTGCCGCATGGTATTCGGCATTCCCGACGCGCAAATGCGGGTTGTCGCCAAGGATGTTGGCGGCGGGTTCGGCCTGAAGACCAATCCGTTTCCCGAAGACGCGCTGGTTCTCATCGCCGCGAAGCTGGCTGGCCGGCCGGTCAAATGGGTCGCCAGCCGGACCGAACACATCACCACCGATGATCACGGCCGCGACCAATGGGGTGTCGGCGAGATGGCCCTGGATGCGGACGGCAAGATTTTGGCCATCCGCTGTGAGGCCAAAACCAACATGGGGGCCTATATCATCGGCTCTGGCGCCAATCCGGTCTCCCACTATCTGCGCCTGCTCACCAGCGTCTACAAAATCCCCGCCGTCGATGTGACCGGGCACGCGGTGCTGACCCACACCTCGCCGACAGCGCCCTATCGTGGCGCGGGACGTCCGGAAGGCATCTTTGCCGTGGAGCGACTGCTCGACCTGGCCGCCGACAAGATCGGCCTCGACCGCACCGAAATCCGGCGGCGCAACTTTATTCAACCGGATGAATTTCCCGCCAAAACCCACATGAACTTTGTCTGGGACAGCGGCGAGTTCGAGACGGTCATGGACATGGCGCTGAGGAAAGGCGATTGGGCCGGGGCGGACGCGCGCAAGAAGGATAGCGAAGCAAAGGGCAAACGGCGCGGCATTGGCATCTCCTATTACATCGAAGACGCCGGCGCGCTGAACGAACGTATGGACCTCAAAGTCGACATGTCGGGCGTCGTGACCATTCATGCCGGCACCGCAAATCACGGCCAGGGCCACGAAACTGTCTATAAACAGATGGTCTCCGACTGGCTGAGCGTTCCGTTCGAGGACATCCGTTTTGTTCAAACCGATACGGACCGGGTGCCGGTCGGCCGGGGCACCTATGCATCCCGCAGCATGGTAGTCGGTAGCGGCGCGCTGAAAGACGCCGTCGAAAAAATCATCGAGAAGGGCAAAGGCTTCGCTGCCTTCATGATGGAAGCCAGCGTCACCGATATCGAGTATGGGGACGGCAAATTTTCCGTGTCCGGAACTGATAAAAGCGTGCCCTTCAAGCAGGTCGCCATGCTGTCATTCAAACCGTTCGGCGTCCCGCCGGAACTGGGAATCGGCCTGGAAGCCAATGGCGAATTCAGCGTCTCCATGTCGAGCTTCCCGAACGGCTGTCATGTCTGCGAGGTGGAGATTGACCCAGACACCGGCGAGACCGTGATCGACCGTTACAATCTGGTGGACGATATCGGCGTGGTGATTAACCCGATGCTGGCCACCGGTCAGATGCACGGCGGCGTCACCCAGGGTATCGGGGAGGCGCTTTACGAATGCACCAACTATGACCGTTCGACCGGGCAGCTCCTGTCGGGCTCGTTGATGGACTACTGCGTACCCCGCGCTCATCACGTGCCCGATATCGGCGTCGAATTTCACGTGGTGCCCTGCAAGACCAACCCCATCGGTGTCAAAGGCGCCGGTGAAGGCGGCACAGTCGGCGCGACCCCTGCGGTGATCAGCGCGATTCTGGATGCTTTGAAGCCCCTGGGCGTCACCGATATAGAAATGCCGGCCACCCCACAGGTCATTTGGTCGGCCATCCAAAACGCAAAAGGCTAGGCGCGAAAGCCCCCATCGGATTACAGTAGCGCGCGGAGGCGGCATTCAGATGAGCGACACCCCGACACCGCGGGACGAGAACCCGAAGGGCCCGGCCGAGATCATTTTCTTCAAACTACCAATGGCGATCATCGGTACGCTGATCCTGATCGGCATCACCATTAATTTTTCCAACGTGGTCAGCCGCCACATCTTCCAGACCGCCATTTTCTGGGCTGAAGAGATCTTGATATTCATCGTGGTCTGGAGCGTCTTTATCGGCGCTGTCGCCGTCGCCTATCGCGGCGCACATCTGAAAATGGATTTGGTCTCGGCGCGCATCGGCCAGCCCTGGAGAACCATCATTAACGGCCTGACCATCACTGCGCTGATCCTCTGCGGGATATTCGCTATTTTGCAATCCATCGAAGTGCTGCAGCTTTTGGGCAAGAACGGCCAGCTGAGCGTGACTGCCGAAGTCCCCATGGTCATCCCCCACTCGGCCATCTTAATTGGCTTTGTGCTAATTGTGCTCGCGGTGATCGTGCGCTGGCGCGCCTATCTACGAGGCGACTTTGAGTAGCCGGCGGCAACGGGGAGGCGACTGATCATGGTTTGGGTCATGGTCCTGATGCCGATCATTCTGCTGGTGCTAGGATTTCCGGTTTTCCTGATCCTGCTCAGCACCTCGGCTGTCGCGCTGTTGTTCTTCGCCGGCGTGCCGACGACGGCGCTCCATCAAGTCATGTTCGGCAGCATCGACAAGCTCGCCCTGCTCGCCGTTCCGTTTTTCATCTTTGCCGGCGAATTGATGGCCCGGGGCGGCATCTCGTCCCGGCTGATCCGTTGGGTCACCTCCATCGTCGGCGGTGTACGCGGCAACCTACCGCTAACGGCGCTGGGTACGGCGACCGTATTCGGTGCAATTTCGGGCTCCACGGCCGCCACCGTCGCGGCGGTCGGCAGTTTGATCTACAAGCCGTTACGCGACGAAGGCTATTCCGAGAAATTTTCGACCGGCATGTTGACCTCTGCCGGTGCGATTTCCAACGTCATCCCGCCCTCCATCGCCATGATTTTATATGGTGCGGCGGCGGAGACATCGGTGGTGGAGCTTTTCGCCGCCGGCATCATCCCCGGCTTGCTGATCTCCGCTCTATTCGCGCTGTACATTTATCTTCATGCACGGCGGAACGGGATCAAGGCTACCGGCCGGTTCAGTCTTGCCGAGTTTTTCGCTGCGACGAAGTACGGGGCCTGGGCCATCGGTGCGCCAGTCGTCATCCTGGGCGGCATCTACACCGGCATTTTCTCGCCGACCGAGGCGGCCGGCGTGGCCTGCGTCTACGCCATGTTTGTGACCATGGCGATGTACAAGGAGATTACCTTGCGGGAACTCTTCGATGTGGCCTCCCGCTCCATGTTCCTGACCGCACAGATTTTCATCATTGTCGCCGTCGCAGGGGTCTATTCCTGGTTGCTGACCATCAGCGGCGCCGCCAACGCAGCCACCGAGTATATCGACGCGATGAATGTCGAGCCTTGGGTGATCCTCTTGGTCATCAACATCTTCCTGTTGCTGATCGGCACGGTGTTGGACACCGCCTCTGCCATCCTGGTCCTCACACCGCTGCTGGTGCCCATCGCTCAAACTCTAGGGCTCGATCTCGTTCATTTCGGCATCATCGTCGTTGTAAATTTAAGCATCGGCACCTTTACACCACCTTTTGGTTTGAACATTTTTGTTGCGCAAGCCGTGTTCAAGGCGCCCCTGTCCAGCATCTATCCAGGCTTGGCGCCGTTTATCCTGCTGGCCATCGCCGGACTGCTGATCATCACCTATGTGCCGGCCCTGTCTCTTTGGATTCTGCCACTTATTTTATAAGCCTCCACGGATTCCCTCATTGACCGGGACCTCCGTCCCTGGATAATCGCGCCCGGAGGTATATCCATGCGTGGATTTTTGGTGGGCGGCGTTCTCGGCCTGATATTAGGAGTGATCCTGGCGGTGACCGGCCCTGGCGGACGCACTCCGATCCCAATCGAATCCGAAACCGGTACCGAGAAAGCGGAGGAACCTCAGAAGTGGCGGCTGGTTAGCGCATTTTCAGCGGAAGATTTCCATTCGGCGGGTGTAGCGGAGCTCCTCGCCAGCCGTCTATCTCTGGTTACCGACAAAAAACTCACCCTGGAACTCCATGGCGGCGGCGCCATCATCCCGTCCTTGGAGGTATTCGACGCCGTTGCCTCGGGCACCGTTGAAGCAGGTATTTCCAGCCCAGCCTATTGGGGCGCCAAGGCCGGCGAGCTGCAACTGTTTGGCGGCGTTCCCTTTGGCCCGGACGTGGTCGAATTCCTGGCCTGGTTCGAGACCGGCGGCGGTAATCGGCTGTTTACTGCCGCTTACCGAGAACACAATATCCATGCCATTCTCTGCGGGGTTTCCGGTCCCACCGGCGGCGGCTGGTACACAACGGATATACGGGAACTCAGAGACTTGAAAGATAAGACCATCGCCGCGGTCGGTTTGACGGCAAAAGTTTTGGAACGGCTCGGCGCGCAACCTGTCCGGCTGGCCAGTCAGGATATATTTCCGGCGCTGAGGCGGGGAGAAATCGCCGGGGCGACCTTTCCGATACCACACCTGGATCAAAGCGAGGACTTGCCCAAGGCAGCGAAGCATTTTTACTTCCCGGGCTGGTCACAGCCGTTCAGCACCTTGGATCTGTTGATCAATCTCGGCAAATGGAACGCGCTGCCTGCCAAAATCCGCGCTGATATCGAGCAAGTCTGCTCCATGTCGGTGATCGACAGCCTCGCCCAAAGCGAGGGACGCCGCTTCGCCATCCTTAAGTTTCTGGTCAAACGTGACGTGGTGGTGAAGCGCTGGCCCAGCAATATCACCGATGGTCTCCGGACGGCTTGGCAAAAGGAACGCCGGCGGCTAAAAACCAATGACAAGGCCTTCCAACAGACTTGGCGGTCCTTGACTAAATTCCGGGAAGACTATGCGATTTGGCGGGAACTTGGGTATCTCTAAACCCAACACAGGATCGTGGTTTGATCGTGAGCAGTTGCCAAATTAGGAACACATTGTTAGACGATACGCATTGCCCGGGCGCAAGAACCGGCATCCCGAATAGAGCATTCAACTGGAGATAAAATGATGTTGCGTAAAACTGTTGTCACTACCGGCCTGGTGCTGTCCGCCCTGGTACTGGCCAACCCGGCGTCGGCCGCCGGCGATGCCGCTAAGGGTAAGAAAGCCTTCAACAAGTGCAAAGCCTGTCACACCGTCCAGGCCGGCAAGCATAAGACCGGCCCGTCTCTGGCCGGCGTGATCGGCCGCAAAGCCGGCACGGCGGGTGGCTTTACCCGCTACAAGGGGCTGAAGGGCGCCGATTGGACCTGGGACGAGGCAACCCTGGACGCCTATTTGACCGATCCAAAGAAATTCACAAAGTCCAAAACCGGCAAGAATTCCGCGATGGTCGTCAAAACAAAACGGAAATCCACACGGGCCGATCTGATTGCTTATCTGAAAAGCCTGAAATAGCTCATTCGCGGGCAAGCAGACAGTTTCAAGGGGCCGGCTCCCACAAGGACCGGCCCTTCCGCATGGGACTACAGAAGGCCTTTTTCCTTGAAATATTTCACGGCGCCCCGATGCATCGGCGCGGACAATCCATCCTTCGCCATTTTCTTACGGGTCAGGGTCCGAAAGGCCGGATGCAGCTTCTTGAAGGACTTCATATTTTCCATAACCGAGCGGGTCAGCTCATAGACCACCTGGGAGTTCATGCTTGACCGCGTGACCAACGTGGCCATGACACCAAACGTGGTGACGTGTTTCCTATTCGTTTTGTAAGTGCCCTGGGGAATTGTCGCAAAAGCATAGTAGGGATACTTGGCGACCAGAGCCTTTTCCACGTTGCTATTGAGATCAATAATTTGCGCACCGCAATTATCCGTGGCGATGGCCACGCCGATATTGGGGACGCCAACTGTATAACCATAGGCATCGATTTTGCCGTCACACAGCGCCTTGGATTGTTCCGTCGACGTCAGTTAGGTAACCCGGCCAAAATCCTTGAACGATATGCCGTGCGCCCGCATGAGCGCCTCCATTGTTCCGCGATGTCCGGAACCGGGGTCGCCGACATTCACACGCTTCCCCTTCAGGTCCGACCAGCGCCGGATTTTGGTGCTGAGCCCGACGATCAAGTGGAACGGCTCCGGATGAATAGAAAACACGGCCCGAAGGTTGTCGAACTTCTTCCCCCTGAATTTACTGCTGCCCCGATAGGCGTGATACTGCCAATCTGATTGAACAATACCAAAATCAAGAACTCCCTCCTTGATCTTGCCGATGTTGAAGATTGATCCGTCCGTCGACGGGGCAGAGCAACGAAGGTTGACGACTCTGCCTCGGTGCGTCACCCGCTTGGCCTTGGTGTTTACCATCCTGCAGATAGCATTGCCGGCAGAAAAATAGACCCCGGTGGGCCCGCCCGTGCCAATTTGGATGATCCGCTGTGTTTGGGCTTCGGCCATTCCGTTGCCGACGATCAGCATGGCCGCTGACAGGCTCAGTCCGAATGCGAAATTACCGGAAAATTTCATGGTGTAGCGCTCCTTTTTCCTGGCCTGATGATCAGCCCAGGCAAAACGACTTCCACTTCTAATTCAGCCTAGACCAGCACAAACCGCTCCGACAAGGGAATTCCCTAACGCAGCCTCCACGGAAGACATCCGGACGGTCGCGTGATTGCCCGTCTGGATACAAAAAGTTAGGATGCGTCACCATTTCGAGGGACCATCAAAAGGCTTTTATCTCCATGGACATTAAGGACCATATTCGTAGCATTCCCGATTTTCCGAAACCCGGAATCCTGTTCTATGACATTTCCACACTTTGCGCCCATCCGGACGCCTGGCAGGTTACCATGGGACGGTTGGCCAAGATTGTCAGCCGGCATCAGCCGGATGTGCTGGCCGGGATCGAATCTCGCGGATTTCTGGTCGCTGCGCCGCTGGCGCTGAAATTAGGCCTTGGTTTCATCATGGCGCGCAAGCAGGGCAAACTGCCAGGTGAAACGGTCAGCCACGAGTACGACCTGGAATATGGCACTGACACGATCGAAATTCAGGCCGACGCCATTGAACCGGGCCAGCGCGTGGTCATCTTGGACGACCTGTTAGCGACCGGCGGCACCTTGAATGCTGCGGTCGAGCTATTCAGAAAAGTCGGCGCCGAAGTGGTCGGAAGCGCCTGCATCGTGGAGCTCAGCTTCCTGAAAGGGCGGGATAAGCTGGATATCCCGTGCGACACGCTGGTCACATACGACGAGTAGGTGCTCGCAAGATCAAGATCCACCAATCAGAGGAAGGAAGTCAAAATGACTGCAGTAGCGTCCGGGCCCAAAGTCCACCTTGTCGGTAGTGTGCCATTGAACACGGCGGAGGAAGTCTTCACCCAAGTGAGCGCCGCTGTGGGAACCCATTTGTGCCGCCTCCCCGACGGGGAAACCGGCAGCCGCAAGGGTTGGATCGCGCAAATTCAGCGCCGCCTCGCCGATCACCCAAATTTTGAACCCGACGATTCCATCCCGCCGTTTCAGTTCAAGCAATGGGACGGCAAAGTGGTCCGGGAATATCCGCTGATCCGTCTCACCGAGGGTACGGACGTTGATAGTGTCACCTTCGATGCCGGGTATGCGGATGACGCCATCGCTTCCTTTGCCGAGTTCGAGAAGATGCAGGCGGCGGGTAAAATTCCAGCGGGCGTCCGGTTCCAGGTTAGCCTGCCAAGCCCTCTGGCGCCCACCTATAACTATTGCTCGCCGGCGCACCGGGCGAATTTCCTGCGCATTTTCGAGAGGTCCCTGATCGCCGACCTTAACCGGATCGCCGCGGCCATTCCCCACGACAAACTGGCGATACAGTGGGACATTTGTCAGGAAGTCCTGGTATTCGAGGACTACTACCTGGCCCGGCCCGATGACTATAAACAAGAGGCCTTTGAACAGTTTGGCCGGATCGGCGACGCCGTACCGGCGGATGTCGAGGTCGGCTACCACCTCTGCTATGGCAGCCCCATGGACGAACACGTGATCCAACCGAAAGATGCGGCGATCCTGGCGGAAATTTCCCAAGGCATCGTTGATCACGTGAAACGGCCGATGCAATTCATCCATATCCCGGTACCAAAGGATAGGACCGATAACGCCTACTACCAGCCGTTGGACGCCTTAAACCTGCCGGCGGTGACCGAGTTCTATTTGGGATTAGTCCACGACGGGGATGACGACGGTAATCGGACGCGGCTGGAGCGTGCTCAAGCCCACTGCAGGGTCGATGGCGTCGCGACGGAATGCGGCTGGGGCCGGGGTGCGCCGGAACGAGTGCCCGGCATCCTGTCCGCCCACGCCAATACTATCGGCTATTTCGGTTAGGCGGCGCAATCAATCGTGATCGTGGTGATGACCGGATACTTCGTAGTGCCGGCGTAACAGATCAATGCCGTAGTCATTGCCGTTGGGCGTGCGGATGATTGTATGCACGTGGAACTTTTGCGGTTCCTTGTTGGTCAGGAATACGCCCGTGTGCAGATCGAACTCAATGAACACGACCGGGCTCTGGATGCGATAATAAAAGGCGTCCGCCTCCCCCATACCGCCAATCCAGCAGAAATGGGTGTCGCCCAAGTGCCGTTCCACATCGCCCATTTTCGCCGCCAGCGGTCCGGCGGGCAATATATTCAGGTAGGCTTGGGTTAGGTCCAGCAGGGTCTGTTGTTCGGCCTTCGACATGTCGCCCGCTTTCAACCCCTCATAAGGAACGATCCGGTTATCCTGATGCGCGCCGCCCATATGCAGATGATCGGCATAGTGCCACCGGCCTTCGGGCAAATCCCCGCCGATCACGGACTGATACACGATGGCTCGGTCCCGCTTTTTGGGCGGCAGCCCCCGCATCAATTCAAGCCCGAGCCGCTCTTCATCCTCGAACAGACTGAGGCCCGCGTGAGGCCCCTGGTCCGCAAAGGCCGGCTCTGCACCGAAGAAGGACGGCGTCAGCACCATCTGATCCTTAAAGACAAAACAGCTGAGACATAGATGATGGCCGAACAGTTGCCAGCCCCAGGGCTCCTCCGTTGAGGGTATGCCGAACAGGCAAAATTTAAAACTCCACTCGCCAAGCACGCCCGAATAACCGATCAGATCGCCTAGGAAACCATTGAGCCGCATGACGCCGAGTGTGCGCTCGTATCCTATTTCGCTGAGGCTCGCCTTGATCACGTTCATGACCTCGCCTCGAACGGACTCTCCATTGCCGTCGAGCCGCAGTCCGTGCTTCTCCAGCAAGAGTTCCGTGTTTTGCCACTGCTGCCACATTTCCGAGTCGATCGGGAAATGGCCAAGTTCCCGCTGTTCCGGGGACAAGGCGGAAAGGAGCTTTCCGGCGGCTTCCACCATCGCTGCCGTGGGCGCATTCTCACCACGGATGGAATAGAGACCGGGAAGGACCTCGCCCGTCGCCGTTACGCCCTTGAACGGGTCCGCCGACAGCTCAGCCCATAGATTGATCAGTCCCTGCAAACGCGGCCGATCAATGCGCTCGGCCGTATGCGCCTCAGCGGTCATGCCAGCCGGATATTGGTCTGGCAGATAAGGCCGGTAGTCGGGACGGATTAATTTATGTGTCATTTGGGTACTAGCTTATCCCGGCATGGCCGCTTAGTCGATCCAGCCGAACCGGGACTTCATCGTACCGGGGATGGCGGCGGACGCCCGCGCTTTCTGTTCCCCGGATAGGGCGGAGACCCATTCGTCGGTCTGCCCGCTCCGGAAATTCGCCGTCTCGCGCCGCGTGGTTTCATCCAGATGAGGATGGGAGAACCCCCCCGGGTCAATCCCCCAATGGACCAAGAGCTTGTCAAAGAAGACGCCTTCATCCGCTTTCATATCTTCAAAGCTGGAGAACAATATTCCCGGCAGCTGTTCTTCGGCAGCGAGCCAGCCTTCGACCCAGGTCACCAGTTTCGGCAAATGATGATCCACACACCAATCCGCTTTTTCCTCGAACGAATGGCCCAGCCAATCGGCCGGCGCGTCCTGGAAAAACATCTTCTGACCATGGGTCTGAAACTCCGCATCAAGATAGTGCAGCCAGGACACCATGGCTTGTCGGGGATCGCGGACATTGACCACCGGCGCCAGGCCAGCGGCCTTCAACAGCTCCAGCGTAACCGGCTTTGCATCCAGGTGCTCCTGGGACACGCCGCCGAACGTCATCAGATACTGGAACTGGGCCAGCACCAGGTGATCATCCGGAAAATCGGACAGAGAGGTCCGCACCATGGGCAGCCCAAGCCCTTCCGCCAAAGTCCGCCACAGATATACGCTGCCGGACCGCGGCATGGTCACCAGCATTAATGATTGCGGACCACCCATGTCTGGCACGCCTTTGATAAAAGACGGCGGCGCTCGCGGGATCACTCGCCTGACGATACGCACGCCCGGCCTCCCAATACATCCGACCCTGCTGCTCTTTGCTCAACTCGTCGATCGACGCCAGCTCCTCGTAAGTCTCCGCCGCCTCTAAATGAAAGCCGGTCTCCGTATACCGCGCCGCAAGAATGAGCCTCGCCTGCACGTCCGGCGGCCAATCCTCACCCGGTCCCGTATGATCTAACTCAGTCACCACAGAGGATTCGCGCAGATGCATCTTTCGCACAAGCAGAAAAGCCAGAATTGTTCCCGTGCGGCATTTGACCCCGGTTTCCGGGCGGGTTTGTTTGTGCTGTAATTTGCGAAATGGTTCGCGCCGGCCGGAGGAAAGTCTCTCGTGGAACAGGACCCGTATTCGCCGCTTCGTCAGATGATGGTTCAGATTATCGCGTCTCATGCGGCCGCCACCGGCGAGGTGACCGGCAGATCCGCGTTTGACCCGAAGGTCCTGGCCGCCATGGAAGAGGTTCCCCGCCATGAATTTGTCCCTGCCGAAATCCGCGCTTATGCCCACTCGGATGGCCCCCTGCCGATCGGCTTCGACAAAACCATCTCTCAGCCGTTTATCACGGCGCTGATGACCGATGCGTTGGACGTCGGCGAAGACGACACGGTGTTGGAGATCGGTACCGGGCTCGGCTATCACACAGCGATTCTCAGCCGGCTCGCCAAGCTGGTCTATACCGTGGAGATTGTCGAAGACCTGGCAGAACTGGCTTGGGCGCACTTTGAAGAAATGGGCGCGACGAACATTCAATGGAAACTCGGCAACGGCTACAACGGCTGGCCGGAGCATGCGCCCTATGATCGGATCATTGTCGCCGCGGCCTCCGAACTGGCGCCCCCGGCGCTGATCAAACAGTTGAAGCCCGGGGGTAAGATGGTCGTCCCCGCGGGCCTAGATGACGCACAGCAATTGCTCCTGGTCGAGAAAGACACCGCTGGCAAAACCAAAACCCGTGATATCCTGGCCGTCCGCTTCGCCCTGCTGGAGGGCGTCGAAGACCACAAAAGCATCTAGAGAGGACCCCTACCGTGCCCACCGCTTTCCCCGGTTTTTCCAAGGACTTCTTCAAATTTTTCGAGGAAATCGCCCGAAACAACGACCGTACCTGGTTCGAGGCGAACAAACCCCGTTTCCAGGATGTGGTGCAAGGTGAGATGATCGAGTTCATCACCGCCATAGCGCCCCGGCTGGAAAAAATCTCGCCCTACTATATCGCCAATCCGAAACGCAACGGCGGCTCCATGTTCCGGATTTACCGGGATGTACGGTTTTCCAAGGACAAGCGGCCCTACAAGGAACACGCGGCCTGCCAGTTCCGCCACAGCGCCGGCAGGGACGCACACGCGCCGGGATTCTATGTGCATTTGGAACCTGACAAAGTGATCTTCGGCGGCGGCATCTGGAAACCACCGGCCGATAAGCTGGCGCTGATCCGCCACAAGATCGCCAAAGACCCGGCGGCGTGGAAGAAAGTCACCGGCAACAAGCGGCTGAAAGACACGTTCGGCGGCGTCGCCGGCGATGCGCTGAAGCGTCCGCCCAAGGGCTTCGACGCCGAAACGCCGAATATCGACGACATCAAGCGGATCAGCTTCTTCGCCATGCGCCATGAAAAGGCTAGCCTGGCGCGGTCCAAGGATTTCGTCGGCGAGGTCGAGAAAACCTTTAAAGCCGCGACGCCGTTGATGAAGTTCATCACCGGCGCTCTGGATGTGGCGTTTTAGATTTCCCTAAGTGGGATTTTTCGACGCGAAGGTTTCAATAATTTCCCGCAATTCCTCATTGGCCACCCGCGAGAGGGCCTCTCCGATGGGCATCAATTCCCGCGAGCGGGTATTTCGTTCCGGGTAGTCGTCAAACATCTTGGCGATCTTCATTGGATAGACCCGCACCCGGCACCACCGCCCGCCTTTCTCAGCGCTCTTTTGATATCTGTAAGCGCCGAGGCTGAGAAACTTTACCGTACCGATGATCCCGGCCTCCTCAAAGGCTTCCAACTCGGCGGATTCCCGGGCGGACAATTGCGGTTCCACGTATCCCTTCGGAATGATCCATCTCCGGGTCGTCTGAGACGTGATCAACAGAATCCAAAGCCGATTCTCGATAATCTTGTACGGCAGCACACCGGACTGTTTGTCAAAGGATAAGGGGATCATGGACTTGGTGGCATACTAAACTATTGAATTTATTTATTTATTGATGGATATCCCGGATGCGTTACGGCGGCTTCCACAGGACGTCGCCGGTGATTTTGAAGTCTGTCATATTTTTGTAATAAAAGTGCAAAGATCAAACGTTTCTCCGCGGCGATCCTCGTCTGTGGCAGACGTTAAAATCTGGCGTGGCCCAATATTATGGCCACTGGCAATCGGCAGGGGGCAAGACGGTGGCAGCGTTAAAATCCAAGACAACAGTCGATAAAGATCTCAAGCGTATCGTGCAGCTCGAAAAGGCGACGAACCGGATCGGCCAGCGAAATCTTAATTTAGGTTTCGGGCTATTGTTCCTCATCGGCGTTTGGATATTTACTTTCTTCCAGGCAGAGACCCAAGACAATTACATGATCCTGTCTATCGCGGCGATCGTTGGCGGCTACATGGCCATGAATATCGGGGCCAATGATGTCGCCAATAATGTCGGTCCGGCGGTCGGCTCCAAGGCGCTCACCATTGTCGGCGCACTGTTTATCGCCGCCATCTTCGAAGCCCTGGGCGCGTTGATCGCTGGCGGCGACGTGGTAACGACAATTTCCAAGAGCATTATTTCACCGGATTCCTTCAGCGATCCAACGCTGTTTGTCTGGGCGATGTTGTCGGCCCTGCTCGCCGCCGCCCTTTGGGTCAATTTGGCCACTTATCTGGGCGCGCCCGTTTCCACGACCCATTCCATCGTCGGTGGGGTGATGGGCGCCGGTATCGCGGCTGCGGGATTCGCCACCGTGAATTGGCCGGTGATGGCGGCGATTGCCGCCAGTTGGGTGATCTCGCCTGTATTGGGCGGATTGATCGCCGCAGGCTTCCTGGCGTTCGTCAAATTTTTCGTTTTGTATAAGGACGATAAGATTGCTGCGGCACAGCGCTGGGTGCCGATCCTGGTGGCGATCATGGCCTGCGCCTTCTCTGTTTACTTGATGATGAAAGGTTTCAAGCGTATTTGGAAGCCTGACACCACCACCATTGCTCTCATCGGTGTGGCGGCCTTCGCGGTAACCTATTTCATTGTCTTTACGCGCGTGGCAAAAGCGGCGGTCGGTATGGAAAACCGACGCAAATCCGTCGGACAGTTATTCACCATCCCCCTCATTTGCGCAGCGGCGCTCTTGTCTTTTGCGCATGGCTCCAACGATGTCGCCAACGCTGTCGGACCATTGGCTGCGATTGTTAGCGTGGTCTCCGGCGGGGCGGTGTCGGCCAAGGTCGCGTTGCCGCTCTGGGTCCTGGCCATCGGCGCGGTTGGCATTTCCGTGGGCCTTCTGTTGTTCGGGCCGAAAATTATCGAGATCGTCGGCGAAAAAATCACCAGGCTCGACCGGGTGCGCGCCTTTTGTGTCGCGCTCTCAGCCTCCATCACCGTCATCATTGCCTCGACATTGGGCCTGCCGGTGAGTTCAACCCATATCGCCGTCGGCGCGGTGTTTGGCGTAGGCTTCCTCCGGGAGTTCGTTTCGAATCGATTGGCTCATATCCCGCCGGCGCCGTCTGCCGGTCTGAGTACACCGCCGAGCGAAGGGGAAGTTCAAAAGCGGCTGGTGAAGGCGCGGCACCGCAAACTGGTTCGCCGACGGCACTTAATGAACATTGCCGCCGCCTGGATTATCACTGTACCGGCCTCGGCGATCATCGCCGCAGTGGTGTTGATCCTGATCGTCAACGTCCAATAGCGAGAACGGCTGAAGGCCAACGATCCATCCACGGCCTCGCGATCTGGAATCTTTCGGAGCCACACACTATGGTAGGCTGAACCGGCAGCTCATTCGTCCTAGGGCCCGGCCCCTAACCATCTGAGCGCACGCCTCATGACTGTCTCAAGAATTCAGGACGCCGAAAGACATCTCTTTGACGGGCGGCTACCCCAAGCCGAGACGCTGTTGCGCGAGGTCTTGGCCGCAGAGCCGGATAATTGCGGTGCACTCTATCTCTTGGCGCTTGTCGCAAAAGAGTCCGGCAATACGGAGGCCGCCGTGAAGATGTTGACGCGCGTAATCGAGTTGGACAGCAATCACCACGATGCGCTGAATTCCTTGGGCATATTGCAGGCAAGCGGCAACCAGTTAGACGCGGCCGTAGGCAATTTTCGGGCCGCGGTTACCGCCAATCCAGCTTTTGTCTCCGCACATGCCAATTTGGGCGCCACCTTGTTTCGCCAAAATAAAATCCAGCCCGCCATAGATGCTTGCCGCCAAGCGCTGGCGATTGATCCCAACCACATTGGAGCGCTGACCAACATCTGCAGCCTGCTGATTCGCGCCAAGGACTATCGTGCAGCCATCGACCATCATCGGCAATTGGCCGCGCTTCAACCAGATAACCCCAACGTCCTCTTAAATCTCGCAGCAGCCCTCGCGTTTGGCGACCGGCCGGCCGAAGCGATCACGGTCTACCAACACGTCTTGGATTTGGAGCCGGTCAACACACGAGCGCTGCATGGATTGGGCACGACCTATAGCGAAATGGGGGATAAGGAGCGGGCCGGCGACGCATTGAAATCCGCACTTGCTCATGATCCAACGTACGTGGACGCATACTATTCTTTGAGCGATACCGACCTCAGCCAGTTGACGGAGAGCAACCTTCAGCAGTTGGATAAACTGGGCCGGGATGCCGGCACCTCCCCTGCGGATAAGGCAAAAGTGTTCTTTGTTCTCGCCAAGGCGGCGATGGCCGAGAAAGATAAGACGGCGGCCTTCGATCTCTACAAGCAAGGCAATCAGCATCGACGGGAAGCGCAATCGGCGGCGGGGATTGTCTATAGTTCAACAGCCCAAGACCGGCTGGTGGAGAACCTGATGGCGTTTTTCGGCAAGCCAGCCGACATGTCCGCACCTGCCGGCCAAGGGGAAAAATTAATTTTCGTTCTCGGCCTCCCGCGCTCCGGCACAACGCTGATCGAGCAGATCCTGGTTGCGCATCCTTCCGTCATCAGCCTGGGTGAGAACGAAACCATCTATCGAGGCATCTTGGACGCGTTTGGCAACGATTATCTGCAACAGCTGGATGCGGCACGGTGGCCTGACGCGTACCAAAAAGAACTCTCCCAAATTGCCGCTGCTTATTTGGCTGAAACCAATCATGAAGGCGTCAAACGAACCGTCAACAGTCTGCCGTTTAACTTTTGGCACTTGGGATTTATCAAGACCGTCTTTCCGGACTCATCGATCATTGTCACCGAGAGGGACCCGCGAGACGTGGCTCTCTCTTGCTACTTCCAAAATTTTGCCGATGACCATCCCTGGTCCACGACCCTGACGGACTTAAAACACTATTTCGAATGCTACGCCCGGTTAATGGCGCACTGGCGTAACATTTACGGCAAGGAACTGCACACAATCGTCTATGAGGACTTAGTCAAAAATTTCGATGCTACGTGCCTCAGCTTGCTGGCTCACCTGTCCCTTGAGTGGGATGATCGGGTGCTGCGCTTCTACGAGACGGACAATCTGGTGAAATCAGCCTCCAAATGGCAGGTCCGCCAACCGATCTACGGCAGTTCCGTTGGCCGCTGGCGAGACTTCGAGTCCCAACTGACCCCATTCCTAACTTGAAATAGCCGAGGCCTGTAAGGCGTTTTCCAGGGTATCCCAGTCCGGCGCCGCGCTGTCCGTCACAATCACTTCAATCCGGCTGTCACGGCGGTAGGCGATCTCCTTCACGGTGATCTCGTTGTCCACTCTATCGATCAGTAGCCAGCCATTGTTGGTGCGGAACACCCCCTTTAGGCGCTCGACCGCTGTGCCTTTGGGAAGTCCGGATAGACCGGGCGGGCCCAACAGGTCCAACAGCGCATCCCGGTCAAATACCTGCGTCTCCGAAAAAATCCAGCCACAGCCCTGATAGCCCGCGCCGGCATTTTCAAGGCGCACCGGCGCACCTTGTTCGGGCGGGGCGATAGCTTGCGTCGCTGAAGATGAATGATCGTGATCATGGGCGCCATCATGAGCATTTGGGAATAGCGGCGCTCGTGTTTCGGTCGGGTCCAGATTCAGCAGCGCCAGGTCTAAATCCCCGTGCCGGGACTCGGTAATCCGCAGTTTCGGCGGAAACAGGGACCCTGCCCACTCGTGAAACTTGGCAAGCTCGTCACCGCTCGCCAAATCCGCTTTGGCGGCCACCAGCACATCCGCCAGATGCATTTGATCCTGATAGACCTGCGCCGCCTCCAGGCGCGGATCACCGATATGGCGGGGATCGACCAGACAAATAACGGCGCGCAGCGACACCGCCGCGGCCAGCTCCTCGTCCCGCAACTGATCCAGGATACCCGCCGGGTGACCGATGCCGGTGGGCTCGATGATCAGCCGGTCCGGCCGGGCGCGGCGCAGGATATCCACCACCGCCACCTTCAGCGGGACGTTCATCATGCAGCATAGACACCCGCCGGGGATTTCATTGATGGCGACGGTCTCGTCTTCCGCCGGGACAGCGGCCTGATCCACCGCCACCTCGCCGAACTCGTTGATCAGGATGGCCCATTTTTCACCCGCCGGTTTGCGCGCCAGCATGGACGTGATCGCCGTGGTCTTGCCGGTGCCGAAGAACCCGGTGAAGAGCGTCGTCGGCACATGTTCGATCCGGTCCGCCATGACCTAGCCCTTGCCCATCAGCCGCAACGACAACTCCCGCACGATATAATGCGCGACGGCTTCCTCACTGCATTTCTCAAGCCACCAGGCCTGGCAGGCCTGGCCCAACGCTTCCAGCCGCGCCGGTTCGGCCAGCAAACCCTCAATGAGGGGGCCGGCCTCAATCCAATCGTCCACTTCGATCACCGGCCAGCCGTCGGTGAACCAGGACGGCAACTGCCGCTCCGCGATCACCGCGCACCCGGCGCGCATCGCCTCATAAGTGCGGAAAGTCTCATGGCTGACGCCCCTGGGTGACAAAGCGATCTTGGTGTTCACCAGCCGCGCCGCATAGACATCCGGGGCCAAACCTTCGCGAAAAGCCGGGGCCTGCTCGATCTCCACCATCAGATCATCCCGGCCGTCGAGCCAGGCGTTCATCGCGGTGAAGAACGGCTCGCGGAATTCCTGCCGGCCGATAAAAAACATATCCAACGTGCGCGCCGCCATGGGTTTGGCGGCCACCACCGGCACATCCTTATTACAGCCCAGCGGAATAACCCGGAGGTTGTCCGGCATGGGATCAAACGGGCGGTAGTTCTTGAACACCATGAAAGCATCCCCGGCATAGGCGGGAATTTCGTGACCTTCGTCGCTGGTCTGCAGCACCACGACGCGTTCCGCATGGCTGATCGGCAGCCTGTCGCCAACGGACGTCACCACGAAGATAAACCGATCAGCCAGACCGAGCCCGGTCAGAAACCGGTCCGCGTGCAGCAGCGTCTGCTCCAGATGATCCCACTCACACCAATTGTCCGGAAGCTCCCAGACGACGTTCAGGTTGGGGAAACTGACCGGAGACACACAGTCCTCAAATCACGCCGCGCGCCCGCAGATCATCGATGGCCGCCTGATCGTAGCCGAGATCGGTCAGTATCTCATCGGCATGCTGTCCCAGTTCCGGGCTCGGCGCCGCCAGTTTCGACGGCGTCCGGCTGAAATGCACGGGTTGGCCGATGATCTCGATCTCGCCCCGGGCCGGGGTGGTGACCTTTTGCGCGACACCCAGATGTTTGACCTGCGGGTCCGCGAACACCTGATCCATCTTGTTAATAGGACCACACGGCACGCCCTTGTCGTTGAAAGCGTCGACCCAATGGGCCGTGGTTTCCGTCGCCAATACCCCGGCGATGATCTCGTCCAGCTCGTCACGGTTTTTGAAACGGGCGGCGTTGTCGACGAACCTGTCGTCTTTTTCCAGCTCTTCCTTGTCGAGGACTTTGCAGACACGCGGCCAATGGGTGGCCATGGGAGCGATATTCACGTAGCCGTCCGCAGATTTGAAAGTGCCCATCGGCACATTGGTCGGGTGGTTGTTGCCGACTTGAGGTGGCACATCCTGATCCACCAGCCAGCGGGCCGCCTGGAAATCGAGCATAAAAATCTGCGCTTCGAGGAGCGAAGTATTGAGCCACTGTCCCTCCCCGGATCTCTCCCGCTCCAACAGCGCCCCCAGAATGCCGGTCGCGGTCAGCACGCCGGCCATCATATCGGAGATCGCCGCGCCCGAGCGCCAAGGCCCGGTGCCCGGTTGACCGGTCACCGACATATGTCCGCCCATGCCTTGCGCAATTTGGTCGAGACCGGCCCGATAGGCATAGGGCCCGTCCTGGCCAAAACCGGAAATGCTGGCATAGACGATGCCTTTGTTGATCTTTTTGACCGTTTCATAGTCGATGCCGAGGCGGAACTTCACCTCCGGGCGGTAGTTCTCGACGATCACGTCGGCCTTTTCCGCCAGCTTGAAGAAGATCGCTTTGCCGTCCTCTTCTTTTAAATTGAGAGACAAGCTACGCTTGTTTCGGTGCAGGTTTTGAAAGTCCGGCCCGTGCCGCGTGCCCAAATCGCCATACATCGGATCGCCCGGGGTCTCGATCTTGATCACGTCCGCGCCGAAATCGGCGAGCTGGCGCGCTGCCGTGGGTCCGGCCCGCGCCCGGGTCAAATCCAATACCAGGTAATCGGTGAGCGCCGCCGAGGCGCGATCGATAGGCATATGCTTAGGCTCCTTGCTTCTTACGCTTGGCCGCCGAGACCAAGTAAACCCCGCCTATGATAAGCACGAAGGCCGGGAAATGATACAGTTCCAGCGTTTCGTCCAAAAACACCATGGCGAGACCCGTGATCATCAGCACCCGCACGTAGATAAAGGCGCTGGCCTTGCTGGCCCCGATCAGCCGGTTGCCGATGTTCCACAAACCCAACGCACCGACGGCGACGATGATCCCCGCCCACAGCACCGAGATCACGGTGGTCGTATTCAGCGACGTGGGCAGGATGTTCACCGTTTCCCACCAATAGAAGGGGATGAGAATAACAATTCCCAGAAACTGCGTGACGTTGAGAAAGGCCAGCGGCGAGATATCCCTCGGCGCCTCGCGCAATAGAACCGCGTAGAAGGAAAAACCGATCACCGATGACATCATCCACAAATCGCCGATGTTAAAGCGGACCCCCGTCAGGACAGCAAGATCGCCCCGAGTCAGGATTGTCATGACGCCCGCCGCGGCGATGATCGCGCCGACGACCTGCCACCGGGTGACCAGTTCCCGGAACAAAACCCAGGCGATGCACATGGTCACCACCGGCTGCACCATGGCGACCATACCGCCGTTGATCGCCGTCGTGTAATGGAGCGCGATATAGATGGTCGTATTGCCGAGGACCACCAGACAGAACGTCATCACAACAAAATATTTCCAGTGGCCCAGGATCAGCTTGTAGGACCGAGCGATCTCCCGCCAGGTCAAGGGCAGGATCACCAACGTCGCCACCACCCAGCGCCAGAGGGACAGACCGATCGGCGGCACTTCGCCAGGCACCAACCGGCCGAGAATATGGTTGCTGGCGAAAAACAGCATGGACAGGGTGAGCGCCATATATGGCCAGGGCCCCCAGGACTCGAGAACGGCGTTGGCGCGGCTGAGGCGCGATAGTGAATTTTCTGTCATGGGGCGGGATTGAGGCCGTTTGCTGGTACTGAGGGAATTATTGTATATCCGGTTAGCGAAAGAACAATACGGATGCGGCACGGAGGCCGGGCGTTGATGAACGACAATTTCCAGGACATTCGGGAATCGGTGCGTGCACTGTGCGCGGAATTTCCGGGCGAATATTGGCGCAAGCTGGACGCCGCGCGCGCCTATCCGGCGGAATTCGTCCAAAGAATGACTGAGACGGGCTTCTTGGGCGTTCTCATCCCGGAAGTATATGGCGGCAGCGGGCTCGGCATCGCCGCCGCCTGCGCGATCCTTGAGGAGATTCATAAAAGCGGGGGGAATGCCGCCGCTTGCCACGCCCAGATGTATACGATGGGCACCGTCCTGCGACACGGCAGCGACGCGCAAAAGGCCGAGTACCTGCCGAAGATCGCGAGTGGAGAATTGCGCCTTCAGGCGTTTGGAGTCACAGAACCCTCCAGCGGCACCGACGCGACCCGCATCCGCACCATGGCGGTCAAAGATGGCGACAGATATGTGGTCAACGGCCAGAAGGTCTGGACGTCCCGGGCCGAGCATTCGGATTTGATGCTGCTGTTGGCCCGCACCTCGCCTCGCGAGGATCAGCAAAAGCGCCATGAAGGCATGTCGGTTTTTCTGGTGGACATGCGTGCGGCCAAAGACAGCGGCCTCACCATTCGGCCGATCCCAACGATGATTAACCACGCGACGACGGAAGTGTTCTTCGACGATCTTTGCATTCCGGCGGATAGCTTGATCGGCGAAGAAGGCAAGGGTTTCCGCTATATCCTGGATGGTATGAACGCGGAGAGAATTCTTATCTCCGCCGAGTGCGTGGGCGACGCCCGCTGGTTTATCGAGAAGGCGTCAACTTATGCCAAGGACCGGAATGTGTTCGGCCGCAGCATCGGCGAAAACCAGGGCATCCAGTTCCCCATCGCCCGCGCCTATGCGGCCAGCGAGGCGGCAGACCTTATGTCCAAGAAAGCCGCCGCGCTGTTTGATGCCGGCGAGCCGTGCGGCGCAGAAGCCAACATGGCCAAGATGCTCGCCTCCGAAGCCTCCTGGGAGGCGGCGGAGATGTGCCTGCAGACCCATGGCGGCTACGGATTTGCAGAAGAATATGATGTGGAACGAAAATTCCGGGAGACGCGGCTGTATCAGGTGGCGCCCATCTCCACCAACCTGATCCTGTCCTACATTGCCGAGCATGTCCTCGGCCTGCCCCGGTCGTACTAGCCATGGCGGATATTGACGAGCTCCGGAATTGGATCGGCCGCACCGAAGAAGCGAATGATACCGTTCTGCCCCGGCAGTTGGACGCTATGGCCGCAACCCTGGACCGGGATGATGCGCCGGCCAAGGACGGCCATATTCTGCCTGCCGCCTGGCATTGGATGTACTTTGCCCCGGCCGTCCGTCATGCACAACTCGGCCGCGACGGTCATCCCGGCTCAAGTAAAAATGGGGGTGAGTTTCTGCCGCCGATCCCTCTGCCCCGGCGAATGTGGGCCGGCAATGAAGTTACCGTGCGCGCGCCCATCCAGGTGGGTGAAAATATCCGGCGCACTGCTACCATCGATGACATCAGCGTGAAGGATGGCCGGAGCGGCACCCTCGTCTTTCTGAAAATCCGGAATGCGATCACCGGCGACCGGGGCGCTGATCTCGACGATGTTCTAACCGCCGTTTACCGGGATGACCCCAAAAAATCTGAACCGCCGAGACAGCCAATACCGGCGCGGACAGATGAGGAATGGAGCCGCACCATCACTCCCGATCCGGTGTTGCTGTTCCGTTATTCCGCACTGACCTTCAACGGCCATCGGATTCATTACGACCGCGACTATACGACCAAGGTAGAGGGATATCCGGGTTTGTTGGTGCATGGCCCGCTGACGGCCACGTTGCTGCTGGACCTGGCGCGGCGGGAGCAGCCGGACAAGAACGTCTCCTGGTTCCGCATCAAGGCCATGTCGCCGCTGTATGATACCGAACCGTTTACGCTGGCCGGCGCGCCTGCCGCTGACAATAAAGCCGATCTCTGGGCGGCGGACGCCAACGGCAACCTGGCCATG
>Ga0181593_10000107_pt1 | contig 62231 bp, 58 predicted proteins | sample 071ome_19_FD_133756 | JGI IMG/M metagenome (GOLD analysis project Ga0181593, IMG submission 133756) | Coastal salt marsh microbial communities from the Groves Creek Marsh, Skidaway Island, Georgia - 071413AT metaG (megahit assembly) | ecosystem: Environmental > Aquatic > Marine > Intertidal... | reverse complement strand
TTGGCGACGGTGACGCCGTCCTTGGTGATGCGGGGCGCGCCGAACGCCTTGTCGAGAACGACGTTGCGGCCCTTCGGGCCGAGCGTCACTTTTACCGCGTCAGCCAGAACGTCGACGCCCTTGAGCATCTTGTTCCGGGCTTCGGTATCGAATTTTACTTCCTTGGCAGCCATTGATCAGGTCTCCTTACTCAACAATGCCCATGATGTCGGATTCCTTCATGATCAGAAGGTCCTTGCCATCGATTTTCACTTCGGTACCCGACCACTTGCCGTAAAGGACGCGATCGCCCTTCTTGACGTCGAGCTTGACGTATTTGCCGTCATCGTCGCGAACGCCGGGGCCCACCGCGACAACCTTGCCCTCCTGCGGCTTTTCCTGAGCCGTATCGGGAATGATGACGCCGCCGGCGGTTTTCACCTCGGCATCAAGCGCCTCGACCACCACACGGTCGTGCAAAGGCCTGAAACTCATCTGCATTCTCCTGCTTCCTGTTGAAAAATATGGGAAAATCGCTGTCTGTTAGCAGTCCCCCCACGCGAGTGCCAGACATATAGGGAGCCCCCCGATGGGAGTCAAGAAATTCTCCGGGATTTTCCTCCGTGTCGCGGAAATTTAATGAAATTCGCGCGAGAACGCCTTTCCATCTTGTTTGGAGGCCTTCACCCGGCTATTGAACGCTCAACATGACAGACGCGACAAATCGATCCCGCGCCATCGCCGCATGGCTGTTCGTCTGCGCCGGCGCGGTGGCTTTCATGGTAGTGCTGGGCGGCGCGACGCGGCTGACCGAAAGCGGGCTGTCGATCGTCCACTGGAAACCCTTTACCGGCTTCATTCCGCCGCTCAACGACGCCGAATGGCGGGCGCTGTTCGAGGCCTATCGCGACAGTCCGGAATTCCGCAAGGTCAATTTCTGGATGACGGTCGAGGATTTCAAGACGATTTTCTGGCTGGAGTTCCTGCACCGGCTGTGGGGCCGGGTGCTGGGGCTGCTGTTCCTGCTGCCGTTCCTGTGGTTCATCTTCCGCAGGGCGATTTCCCGGGCGATGGGCTGGCGGCTCGGGATCGTGTTCGTGCTCGGCGGTCTGCAGGGCGTGCTCGGCTGGTACATGGTCAAGAGCGGGCTGGTCGATGTGCCCAGCGTCAGCCAGTACCGGCTGGCGGCGCATCTGCTGCTGGCGTTTCTCATCTACGCGCTGCTGATGTGGTGCGGGTTTCGCTATCGTTTCCCGGACCGCATGGCAGGGCCGCGGCGCGGTCTGGGAACGCTGCTGGTCTGCTGGATCAGCGTCACCGTCTGCTGGGGCGCGCTGGTCGCCGGGATGGATGCCGGGCTTGCCTATAACAGCTTTCCGCTGATGGACGGCCGCGTGGTGCCGGAAGGCATCGGACGTCTTTCGCCGTGGTGGCTGAACGCATTCGAGAACACCGCCGCAGTCCAGTTTATTCACCGGGTTCTGGGGATCGGCACCGTAGTCCTGGCGCTCTACGCCGCCTGGGCGGTGCGAAACGACGGCGCGGCGACGCGGCGCGCGGCCCTCGTCCTCGCAATCATGGCGCTGGCGCAGATGGCGCTCGGCATCGCGACGCTGCTGAGCCATGTTGCGCTGCCGCTGGCCGTGGCGCACCAGGGCGGCGCGCTGGTGGTTCTGACCTTTGCGCTCTGGTTCCTTTACGTTCCGGGGCTCGCCGCCGCGCCGGCGCGGCGCGAAAACAGCGCCGCCCCCAGCAGATAGCCCGCGGTACAGACGATCAGCCCGTAGACATTGATACCGAGATCGTCGGCGTACTTGCCGCTGCCGATATTGATCCAGTCGGGGAAAATCGGCGTACCGGTCGCGCTTTCGACCGTCTTGATCACACCGAAGACAAGGCCCGGCCAGAAGGCAAGGTGGAAGCTCGCGGCGCCCGCGCTCCGGATGAAGGACAGCAGGAAAATCGGCGCCAGACCCATCACCATGGTGCCGCTGATGGTGGTCGCCGCGATAATCGCCGGGCCGATTCCGTCACCTGCATAAACTGACAGCAGCGGCAGATTGCCGAATACCGCGATGGCGATCATCGCCTTGCGGCCGAAGCGCCGGTCGCGGTCTTCCGGCGCGCCGCGCCGGTCGGGCCAGTCGATGGCGGCAAGCTTGGCGGTGCTGGCGAAGGTCGAATCGAGCGTCGAGCCCGCGCTGGTCAGCATGATCGCGTTGAACACCAGCAGCATCGGCAGCCCGAACGCCATCGGCACCGCAATCGTCGATGCGCCGGACAGACCCTCGGAAAGGGCGTAGAGCCCGACCGAGCTGAACAGCAGGATGAAACCGGCGCTCAGGAGACCGGCGCAGATAAACGCCTTCACCATGGTTTTCGGTTCGGTCAGGAACGCCCGGTCGGTCAGTACGGGGTCGTGGAACGGGTAGCTCAGCACCTGGATCGCCGCCAGCGCCGTGAAGGTCACACCGGCCATATGTACCGGCGACGGCACGACCGGCAGCCCGCGTTCGATCAGCGGGGGGAAGACGGCAACCAGTACCGCGACCAGCAGGACGGCGGCCAGCAGCATCTGCCCGGCATCGGTCAGCAGCGACGAGCGCAGTCCGCCGCGCCAGGCGTAGAACATGGTGAACGCGGTCACGCAGAGCGCCGCGATCCAGTAGGCGGTGCTGCCTTCGTCTCCGAAATAGAGCGCCGAGACCTTGGTGTTGGACCAGACCTCGTTGAACAGGCGGATGCCGATGGCGATCAGGAACAGCCGCGCGCAGACCGCGCCGTACTTGCCGATAAGGAAGCTCGCCAGGGAGCCGAAGCCGCCGCGCGTACGGATGAAATAGATCGCGATGGCGGCGATCAGGAAACTGAAATAATAGGTGGCGTAGCCGACGCCCCCCATCACGCCGAACGTCTGGCCCAGATTGGCGGCGTTGGCGATGGACTTGGCAAACACCCAGGTGATCGCCGCGCTGAATACGAGCACGATAAAGGCGGGTGCGCCGCCCGCCTCCGCACCGCCACGGAAAAACTGGGTAGCCGAGACGGCCCGCGGGCTGCACATCCAGACGATGCCGCAATAGGCAACCAGCACCACCCATGGCGCCAGCAAGATCAGGTTTTCGGGACTCAAGCCGTTCCCCCCCGGAATACCGCGAATAGTAAATATCTACCTTTTTTGCGCAACTCCGGTCCTGAAAGCCATTGAACTTTTCGAGAGCGACTCGATAAGGAATCCGGAAAACAAGATTTCTTGACGGGGCGCGCCGCGGCGATTATGGAGGACATCTCCGTGGTGATTTGAGCCCGACCGGCTTGCGGCCACGTAAAACAAGCGGCTAAAAGGTCGGTGCCCAATATGCCCCGGCCCTCGGTCGGGGTTTTGTTTTGGGGCGAAGATAAAGGACGGGCGACGCCCGTGGAGAATGAAGATGGCAGTGGAAAAAGACGAACAGTCCTGGCGGCCGCAGACGCGGCTGGTGCGGGGCGGGTTGCAGCGCAGCGAATTCGACGAAACCAGCGAGGCGATGTTCATGACCTCGGGCTTCGTCTACGACAGCGCCGAGCAGGCTGAAGCCGCATTCAAGAACGAGATCGACCGTTTTGTCTATTCGCGCTACGGCAACCCGACCAATCAGATGTTCCAGGACCGGCTGGCGATGCTGGAAGGCGCGGAGACCTGCCGGGCGACGGCCAGCGGCATGGCGGCGGTGTTCGCATCCATGGCGTGCTTTCTGAAAGCCGGCGACCATGTCGTCGGCTCCCGCGCGCTGTTCGGATCCTGTCAGTTCATCCTCACCGAAATCCTGCCGGGATGGGGCATCGAGGTGGATATCGTCGACGGTTCCGATCTCGACCAGTGGGAAAAGACGCTGAGCCGCCCGACCGCGGCCATTTTCCTCGAAACGCCCTCCAATCCGGGGCTTGAAATCATCGACCTGCCGTCGGTCTCGGAGATGGCCCACAGGGCGGGGGCCAAAGTGATCGTCGACAATGTGTTTGCCACGCCGATCCTGCAGAAGCCGCTGCAGCTGGGCGCGGACATCGTGGTCTATTCGACAACCAAGCATATCGACGGGCAGGGCCGCGTCATGGGCGGTGCGATCCTCGCGACGGAAGAATTCGTCAACGAGCAGCTGTCGCCGTTCTACCGCCATACCGGACCGTCGATGAGCCCGTTCAACGCGTGGGTGCTGCTGAAATCGCTCGAGACGCTGGAGCTTCGCGTCGAACGCCACTGCCGGAATGCGACCGAAATCGCGGCATTCCTCGAGTCCCGCAGCGAGCCGACGCGCGTTCTCTATCCCGGACTCGCTTCCCACCCGCTGCATGCGCTGGCGAAGAAGCAGATGTCGGATTTCGGCTCTGTGGTCTGCCTCGACCTCGGCGGCAGCAAGGAGCGCGCCTTCCGGTTCATGAACGCCATGAAGATTTTCGACGTCTCGAACAATCTGGGCGACGCCAAGAGCCTCAGTACGCATCCGGCGACCACGACGCATCAGAGAATTTCGGCGGAAGAACGCACGCATCTCGGCATTTCGGACGGGTTCGTGCGTCTTTCAGTAGGGCTGGAGGATGTCGAAGACCTGAAGGAAGATATCGCACAGGCGCTGGATGCCAGCGGCTGAGCCCGGCATCCCGAGATGCCTCTGGGCACCCCGGGACAGATTGTCCCCTTGATCCGATGGCACTAGGATACATCTGATAGAAGGCGGCCCTTTTTGTGGCTGCAGCAGAAAACACGAGAACGTCATGTACAGTTCCACCACGCGATCCATTCGCGTCACCGTAGAACCGACATTCCTGGAGGATCAGTCGTCCCCTTCGGAAGACCATTACGTGTGGGCGTATCAGGTGACGATTGAAAACGCCGGCGAGCAGACGGTGAAACTCCTGACGCGCTACTGGAACATCACCGACGCGATGGGCCGGGTTCACGAAGTGCGCGGCGAAGGCGTTGTCGGCGAACAGCCAACGCTGACGCCTGGCGACGCGTTCGAATATACCAGCGGCACCCCACTCGGCACGCCGTCTGGGATCATGGTCGGCTCCTACCAGATGGAGACTCCCGCAGGGGAGCAGTTCGATATCGAGATTCCGGCATTTTCGCTGGATAGCCCTTACCAGGCGAGACAGCTTAACTGACGTCCCGCCGTTTTCCATCGCAGCCAGGCGTTGCGCTGGATTCAAACCGAAAGGAAAATCCATTGGCCACGCCTAAAGGCAACCTACGTCCAACGCCGGCGCCCGAAGCTGCGCCCGAACGCCCGAGCCGCGAAGAAGCCGAAGAAGCGGTGCGCACGCTCCTGCGCTGGGCCGGCGACGACCCGAAGCGCGAAGGGCTGCTCGATACGCCCAAGCGAGTCACCAAGGCGTACGGCGAGTGGTTTGCAGGATACGAGGTCGACCCGGAAGAGATCCTGTCCAGGACATTCGAGGAGGTCGAGGGCTACGACGAGATGGTCATCCTGCGGAACATCCGGTTCGAGTCCCATTGCGAACATCATCTGGCGCCCATCGTCGGCCGGGCGCATGTCGCCTATCTGCCGAACAACCGGGTCGTCGGCATATCGAAGCTGGCACGGCTGGTGGACACCTATGCAAAGAGACTTCAGATACAGGAAAGGATGACCGCCCAGGTCGCCAACATGCTGGATACTGTCCTGCAGCCGAAGGGCGTTGGCGTGGTGATCGAAGCCAATCATGGCTGCATGACAACCCGCGGCGTCCATAAGACAGGCCTGACCATGGTCACAAGCCAGATGATCGGCGCGTTCCGCGACCATGGCGAGACAAGGCGCGAATTCCTGTCGGCGATCGGCAACCCGACCTCGGGGCCGGGCACGATCGCCTGACGGTCGGGTTTACTTCAGCATCCGGTATTGGGGCTTATGATCGATTTCCGGCCAGCCCTGTTTGTTATCGGCCTTCTGCTGATGACGCTTGCGGTCGCCATGATGGCGCCGTTTGCGGTCGACATTCTGGAAGGGCACCCCGACTGGAAAGTGTTCGCCAGTGCAGGCACGCTGACGATATTCGTCGGCGGCGTGCTGGTATTCACCAACCGCGCTCCGATCCGGCGCATCTCGATCCGGCAGGCTTTCGTGCTGACCACGGCGAGCTGGCTTGTGCTGACCATGTTCGCCGCCCTGCCTTTCGCTTTCTCCGACCTGCGTTTCACCTATACGGACGCGTTCTTCGAGGCGATGTCAGGAATAACGACCACCGGCTCCACGGTGATGAGCGGCCTCGACACCGCACCGAAGGGCATCATTTTATGGCGTGCCCTGCTTCAGTGGCTGGGCGGTATCGGGATCATCGTGATGGCGATTGCAGTGCTGCCGATCCTGAGCGTCGGCGGCATGCAGATGTTCAGGGTGGAGGCGTTCGAGACCCAGGAAAAAGCGCTGCCGCGGGCCGGCGAGATCGCGGCCTGGATCGCCGTCATCTATACGGGGCTGACGCTGATCTGGTGGTTCGGGCTGTGGCTCCTGGGAATGACCGGGTTCGATGCCGCCGTCCACGCGATGACGACCATCGCCACGGGCGGCTATTCCAGCCATGACGCCTCCATCGGCTTTTACAACAGCCCGTCGATAGAGGTCTTCATTACGCTCGGCATGATCGTCGGCGCGTTGCCGTTCTTCCTCTATCTCCGCTTCGTAGCCGAAGGATCGATGGCGCTGTTTCGGGACACGCAGGTGCGATGGTTTCTGGTCGCCGCCGTCACCGCATCGCTGGTCGTTGCCTTGTGGCTCCGGAGTACCGGCATCGCTTCTTCCGACAACGCGCTGGTCAAGGGCTTCTTCAATACCGTGTCTATCATGACAGGCACCGGATATACCTCCGCCGACTATCAGAAATGGGGCGCCTTTCCCGTCGTCCTGCTGTTCTTCCTGATGTTCATCGGCGGATGCGCCGGGTCGACAGCCTGCGGAATCAAGATTTTCCGGTTCCAGGTGCTGGCAGCCACCGTGCGGACCCAGATGCTTCGGCTGCTCCAGCCGCACGGCGTATTCGTGCCGCATTATAACCGCCGGCCGATCGGCGACGACGTCATCCAGTCGGTCATGAACTTCTTCTTTCTGTTCATCACCATATTCGGTTTTCTGGCGTTCGGGCTCGCTGCGACAGGGCTGGATTTCGTCACTGCCGTCAGCGGCGCGGCTACCGCGATCTGCAATGTCGGCCCGGCCATGGGCCCGCTTATCGGACCCGACGGCACGTTTGCATCGCTGCCGGACACAGCGAAATGGCTGCTTTCCGCCGGCATGATCCTTGGCCGGCTGGAGCTGTTTACCGTGCTGGTTCTGTTCCTGCCGTCTTTCTGGCGCGGATAGGGAACGGAAAAAGAGCGGTCTGCGGGGACCGCTTCCTGTCTCGGGCAGAAGGCTCGGGAAGAAGCCCCTTCAGCGGACCGGCGCTTCGTCCTTGTCGTGGATACGCACCTGCCCGGTACCGTACTTCTCTCGGACGTCCTTGCGCGTTTCGTAATCGATGATCATGACGTCGTCCTGATGACCGGACCGGTTGCCCATCATGACCATGGGCCCGTCGCCCGAATTTTCGAGCTGGTAGAAGCTGCCGCCCTGTATCAGCGCCGCCATGCCGGGGTTCAGCACAGCCTTGCCTCCGTCCGGGAAGCGCATCGTGCACTGGCCCTCGAAGCAGATAAAGGTCTGGTCCTGATTATGGCAGTGCATGTCATCGTGATCGCCCGGGTTGGGATAGTAATGCACCCAGGCATGCATCTTTCGGGTCGTGAAAACCTTGGTGCGCTTCTTCTCGGCATGCGCGACTTCGCCGACATCGATAACGTTAATGGCCATGAAACCGCCCTCCTTTACGGGAATGGGCGATATTAGCGGCCTTCTGGAACAGCGCGTCAAGCGCGCAGGCTATGGTTGGGCCGGGATCAGCGCACGATCCAGCGCGAGAAATGCTGCCGGACCTGCTGTTCGAGCGAACCGTTCAGATCGTTCATCAACGCCTCGGTGATGGCGAACCAGATCTTTTCGCGTTCCGCCAGCGTGACGTTTTCCGGCACCGTCCGCGACCGTGTCGCGCGCGAAGAGACCGCTGCGAGTTCGCGGCCGCCCGGCGCGAGTATCTGGATCCGGAGCTCCAGGTTCGTATCGTACCGTTCGGACTGATCGGTGGTAAACACGCCCTTGACCCCGGTCGTCCGTTTGAGCGGCACCTCGATAACCGCGCCGTTGACGACCGTGGCCCGGACGATATTCGTGCCGCCCGTCGCTTTCAGCCGGTCGCGCGCCCATTGCGCCGCGACCGATGCCGGCGGGACAGGGAACTCCGCCTCGACATGCGGGCTCGCCGGGTTGGTCTGGTACTGCTCGACGACCTCGACGTTCCCCACATTCAGACGGATATGCGGCAAATGGCTGAAGCGAAGCTCGGCGAACTGCCGCGATGCCGGTGTGGTCTCACACCCTGCGAGCGGCAAAAAACCGATGGCCAAAAACAGCAGGACAATATGTCTCATCTGACCTCACCGTACTGATTGCGCACCGTTCCGGACTTTCGCACGACGGAGAGCGCGGTTTCAAGAATCCGCAGAAGGATGAACCCGAAATGCGACGGTTATTTGACGTCGTCGGCATAGAGCGCCTCGACCGCCTCCGGATCGAAGCGGTAGTCCGCGTTGCAGAATTCGCAGGTCACCGAAACGTCGTCGCCATCCTTCATGGTCTCGATCTCGCTACGCGGGAAGGATTTCAGAACTTCCGCCACCCGGTCACGCGAACAACGGCATTTCATGAACAGCGGCGACGTGTCGAACACGCGGACGCCGTCCTCGTTGAACAGGCGGTAAAGAAGATCGTTAGGGCGAAGCGAAGGATCGGTCAGCTCGTCCGATGTGCTGCTACCCAGCAGAACCACCGCGCGGCGCCAGGCTTCTTCCATCTCGGGGTCCCGGGAATCGCCCGACTGGTCCTGGACGCCCAGCTGCGCCATCCGCTGCAGCAGGATCCCGCCCGACCGCCAGCGCGGCCTTCCATCGGCGCCTGCGACACGCGCCGCCGCCAGCTTTATGACCGCATCGATCTGCGCCGATTGCCGCAGATAATCGTGCGCGCAGTCGGCCAGCGTCGCGCCCTGAAGCTCCACGATGCCCTGATAGCGTTGCGTGTCCGCGCCCTGATCGACCGTGATCGCCAAGTAGCCGTTGCCGAGCAGCCGCGGCACCATCTGCTGCGGACCGGTCTCCGCGGCGCTGCTTCTTGCAACCGCTGCGGCGTCGAACTGGGCATAACCGCGCATCGCGCCATCGCTGGTCACGTCGACCACCAGGATATTGACCGGCCCATCGCCCTTGGTCTGAAAGGTGAGCACCCCGTCAAATTTCAGGATACCCGCCAGCAGCCCTGCGACCGCCTGGGCGTCCGCCAGAAGATGGGAAACCGCGTCGGGGTAATCGTGCGCCTCGACAACGTCCTGGACAGCCGAGCCAAGGCGCACGAGCCGTCCCTGGGCCGCCATCGTTTCGAGCTGGAATGGAAGGATCAGGTTGTCGGAACCGTCTTCCTGTCCACCTCCCGACCCATCGTCGGTCATTGACCGAAGCACCAGAGCAGGACGCCCTTCTGGGCATGAAGCCTGTTTTCCGCTTCGTCCCAGACGACCGACTGCGGTCCGTCCAGCACATCGGAGGAAACCTCTTCGCCGCGATGCGCGGGCAGGCAGTGCATGAAAATCGCATCCGGCGCGGCGCACCCCATGAGTTCGCCATCGACGCGATAGGGTGTCAGAAGCCTGTTTCGCCGTTCACCGGGCTGATCGCCCATCGACACCCAGGTGTCGGTGACCACGCAGTCCGCGCCGTTGACTGCTTCTTTCGGGTCTACGGTGAGTTCGACCGTCGCACCTTCCGCGCGCGCCCAGTCGACATCGCGCAGATCGGGCGCGAGTTCCGCAGGGCAGGCCAGCCGGAGCGTGAAGCCGAAACGCGCGGCAGCCTGAATCCAGGACGTCGCCATGTTGTTGCCGTCGCCGACCCACGAAACGGTGCGCCCGGCGATCGGGCCGCGATGCTGTTCGAAGGTCATGATATCCGCCATGAGCTGGCAGGGGTGCGATCGGTCGCTCAGCGCGTTGATCACCGGGATGGTCGCGTTCTGGGCCAGCTCGTCGAGCTTGTCCGGATCGTTGGTCCGAAGCGTCACCGCGTCGACGTACCGGCTCAGGACTCGCGCGGTATCGGCAATGGTCTCTCCCCTGCCGATCTGCATGTCGTTCTGGTTCAGGATCACCGCATCACCGCCGAGCTGTTTCATCCCGACCTCGAACGACACCCGTGTCCGGGTGGACGGCTTTTCGAAAATCATCGCCAGCATTTTCCCGGCCAGCGGTGCGGCAGGTCCCTTGCCGTCGCGAAAATCGCAACCAAGATCCACGATCCGCCGCAGGTCTTCCGCGGGAATCGCGTCGAGATCGATGAAATGTTTCGGCGATGCCCCTGTATCAGCCATTGCCCGCCGCAGCCTGGCAGGCCGCCTCCACCTTTTCCGCCGCTTCGGCGATATGGCTGTCATCGATGATGAGCGGCGGCAGCAGGCGCATCACATTGTCGCCAGCCGGCACCGTCAGCAGCCCTGCCTCGCGGCAGGCGGTCACCATCTCGCCGGCCGGGACGGCACATTTGACGCCGATCATCAGCCCGGCGCCGCGCACCTCGGCGATCGCCGACGGATATTTTTCGCCCAGCCGCGCGATCCGGGCGAACAGCTTTTCGCCCATCGCCCGCGCGCTTTCCAGGAATCCGTCTTCAAGCATCACATCGAGCACGGCATTGCCGGCAGCGCAGGCCAGCGGATTGCCGCCAAAGGTACTGCCGTGCGTTCCGGGCGTAATGCCGGCGGCGGCCGCCTCGGTGGCCAGGCACACGCCGATGGGGAATCCGCCGCCGAGCCCCTTGGCAAGCGACATGACATCCGGTGCGACGCCGCTTTGCTCGTACCCGAACAGCGTACCTGTCCGCCCCATGCCGGTCTGGACCTCGTCGAAGAACAGTAACAGGCCGTACTCGTCGCAGGTCTCCCGCAGCCCGCGGAGGAACGACGCATCGGCTGGCCGGATGCCGCCTTCTCCCTGGATTGTCTCAACCAGAATTGCCGCGGTTTCCTCCGTCACCGCATTGCGAACTTCGTTGAGGTTGCCGAACGCCACGCGATCGAAACCGTCGAGCATCGGGCCGAACCCGGCACGGTGCGCATCGTTGGCGCCGGCAGAGATGGTCGAAATCGTCCGACCGTGGAAGCTGCCCTCGAACACGATCGTCCGGTAGCGTTCCGTAGCGCCGGTCGAGTCCTGATATTTGCGAACGATCTTGAGCCCTGCCTCGACGGCTTCGGCGCCGGAATTACAGAAGAACGCCGTATCGGCGAAGCTGTTGGCGACCAGCCGCTCGGCGAGCCGTTCCTGACCGGGAATCCGGTACAGATTGGAACAGTGCCAGAGCGTTTCCGCCTGATCCTTGAGCGCCGCAACGAGATGCGGATGGCCATGACCGAGCGAATTCACCGCCACGCCGGAGGCGAAGTCGAGATAGCGGCTCCCGTCCGCTGTATAGAGATAGGCGCCCTCGCCCCTTTCGAAGGCGATATCGATACGCGCATAGCTGGGCATCACCGCGTTTGTCACGGGTCGACTCCGGTCTGTTGAAAGGCCGGACACTTAGGCCTGGACCTGTTGTTTGTCAACGATTCAGGCCGATTCCGGCAGTTACTCCGGTTCCGAAACCGTGTACCGGCGCAGCAGCCGGGGCTCTTCCGGTGGGAAATCGGTACGTGCGTGATTGACGCAGCGATTGTCCCAGATCACGAGGTCTCCGGGAGTCCATTTGTGCGCGTAGACGAACTCGGGCTGCTCGCAGTGATCGAACAGGAATTCAAGGAGGTCGTCGCTTTCCTGCCGGTCCATCCCGACGATATCGCGGGTCATCAGACGGCTCAGATAAAGCGACTTGCGTCCGTTATCGGGATGCGTCCGGACCAGCGGATGCACGACGACAGGCGCGTCTTCACGCATCTCTTCGCGCGTCGTCCTGTTGTAGTTGAACACATGGTTGGCGTTGAGCCCGTCGAGCCTGTCCCGAAGATCGACAGGCAGGGCTTCGAATGCCGCCGCCATCGACGCGAACAGCGTATCGCCGCCGCGTGACGGCACCTTGATGGCGAAAAGAGTGGTCGCCCGGTACGGCGTCTCGCGGTGCGAACCGTCGGAATGAAAATGCATCTCGCCTTCCGGCAAGACGCCGATGGGAACCCCGTCCTTCTTGATGTTGCTGACCAGCATCACCCCGCGTCGGGAACTCGTTTCATCGGGGTTCTCCTGAAGGCGCGTGGCATCCGAGTCCACCCGACCGAACAGACGGGCGAAGGCGGCATGATCGCGCGGCGTGATCTTCTGATCCGATACGCACAACACCGCATGCTCGGCAAAGGCGTCGCGCAGAAACTGCGCCGTCCCATCGTCGATAGCCTGGCGCAGATCGAGGCCGGTCACTCTCGCGCCAAGCGCAGGCGCGGATTTTTCGATGACGATCGCGCCGACAATGCTCATGTTTCCCTCATTTAGCCATTATTCGCCGTCCGACGGCAGATCGGCGCCGCCGCTGCCGGGAACAGGCGTATCGGACGTCACCGGCGTCTCAACTGGCGCAGCGGTTGCTGCAACGCTGCCACCCGTCGCAACACCGGTGACGATTCTCGCCGGCGGCGCATTGCCGGATCTGTCCTCACCGAAATAGATCGTCCGGTGGGGGAACGGAATTTCGATCCCGAGCTCGTCGAAGCGCTTCTTCATGCGCCGGTTAAACTCGCGCCCGATGCCCCATTGCTTGATCGGCCTGGTGGTGATCCGCGCCTTGATGATAACCGCATTGTCGCCAAAGCTGTCGACGCCGAGAACTTCGAAGGGCCCCACGATGTCGTCAGCATAGGCCGGGTCGGCCTTCATCTCGTCACCCAGAGCCTGCAGGACGGAGACGACATGATCCGTATCCTCGCGGTAGGCGACCCCGACCTCGAACACGTAACGTGAAAAATCCTTGGTCATGTTCTCGAGCGTCGTGACTTCGCTGAACGGGATCACGTGCACCACGCCGGCAACATCCCGCAGCTTGATGGTCCGGAGCGACAGCGCCTCGATCACGCCTGCGTGCGAGCCGACCTTAATCACGTCGCCGACTGCGATGTGATCCTCGATCAGGATAAACAGACCGGTAATAATGTCCTTGACTAGCGTCTGCGCGCCAAATCCGATAGCGAGCCCGATAACGCCGGCGCCGGCCAGCAGAGGACCGATATTCAGCCCCAGCTCCGACAGGCTGACCATGGCGAACATCGTCACCAGCACGACCAGCAACGTCGTGCGCATTAACGGAAGAAGCGTTTTGGCTCTCGCCGAAACATCGCCGGGCTTGCGCGACAGATAGCGCTCGATCATGGCGCTGGTCATTTCCCAGAACAGAATTCCGAGGACCGCCAGAACGGCGATGGTCACGAGACTGCCAGCCACGCGTTGTCCAAGGGGCGAGGTAATCCAGGAAAAGGAATCGATTCCCCAGACTTCAAGAGTCGCAAAAACCGCGACCAACCATACCGCCACGCCGGCTGCCTTCTCCAGAAGCGGCAGGTAGCGATTTGCGCGTTGCTCAAGACCCGGGTAGCGATCGCGGATTTCCGGACGCAAATCGAAAATTTTGCGGGCAAGGCGGTCGAATCCGGCCAGCGCCAGTTTCGCCGCTACGATGATCGCCAGAGTCAGCAGAGTGGCCTGGATCAGATATTCGAAACCATCTTCTACGGCGAGCGCCCACACCGCGTAAAGCGCGGCGACATACAGAATTGCAAGCACATGCCAGATATCGGCCAGGCGGGCCCGCAGGCGACTGTTCCCATTTTCGGACTCGCCGCGAAGTCGGTGAGAAATCCACACGCGATTTTGCAGGACGAGCACCACGGCCATAAGCGCCACGAGAAAACCGAGAACCTTGTATACCGTATTGCCGCCACCGATGGGCAGGCCCAGCGCTACCGATGCAGCAACCGCACCGTAACCGTAAATCGACACCTGACCGAAACGTCGGATCCAGATAAAGACGTAATTGGCGTCCTCGTTCCGCATCGGCACCAGCCGAAGGCCCTCAGCCGCCGGCGCAAAGATCATTCGAGCGAGAGCGACGAGAACCCGCATCGCCACGTTTGCATTGATCATAATGATCGCCGCCGCGAGAGTAGCGGCGCCGGGTGAAACGAAATTCAGCGCTGCGTGGCTGGCAGCCAGGAAGCCCGCAACTGGGACAAGGTCCAGAAGCGTCCGCATGGAGAGAGACGGCGCCTTAACCCAGAACCGGTCAGAATTCCGCGACTCAAGCCGCATGCGCGGACGGGATAGCGTATAGCGCAGGAGCCATTCAGCAACCAGACCGGCCGCGAGAGCAAGAGCGAGCTTCCAGATAATTTCGTACCAGCGAGCGCGAAGCGCGGGATCGTTCAGCTGCTTTTCGGCCCATTGATAGACGTTTGGCAGGTCGAGAATCGCACGAGCCCCACGAACAAATTCTTCGCTGAACAGGTCGATCCTCTGCGACAGAAAACCGAGCAGTTGAGAGCCTATCGCCTCCGGCGTACCCGGTTTCGGCGGCTCTTTCTTTCGCGACTGGTTGAGTGTCCTCAGGTTTTCGATAAACTTTTTGCGTTCCTCGTCGTTCTCCAGCGTCTGGATCAGCCGGTCCAGCGCCGCCGCATCGGGCAGGGCCACGGGCGGGCTGCCGTTCCCGTCAAGAACCATCGCCGCAGCTTTGCCCTGTCGGGTATCGGGCGCTTTGCCGACCGGCGCAGACTGCACTGAATGGCCGACCGACAGTACCGCGAACAGGAGGAGGAAAATCGACAGGTATTTCATACTTCACAGACTACCGGGCGGCGCGGCACGGAACAAATCTTTTGATGCCGGATAGGACTGCCGCGTCGGCGGGCGCCGGTCTCTACTCCGGACCGCGTTGTTGGATGCGGAGGCTTGTCCTATCATCCGTCGGATTTCGTCGCCCGGTTTCCATAATCATGTATCCGGGGCGACCGTCGGGAGAAAAAAAGGAAAACGAGAATGGGCGAATTTGCCATTGGACAACCGGTCCCGCGCGAAGAGGACCCGAGACTGCTCACCGGCGGCGGCGAGTTTCTCGATGACGTCAATCTGAGAGACCAGGCGTGGGGCTATGTCCTGCGCTCGCCCTACGCGGCGGCGGAAATCCGGTCAATCGATACGCGGGCGGCGAAGCAGTCGCCAGGCGTGCTGGCCGTTCTGACGGGCGAAGACTGGGCGGCTGAAGGCTATGGCGGGCTGCCCTGCGAGGACAACACCAAGAAAAAGCCCGACGGTTCGCCCATGCACCACCCGACATGGCCGGCTCTGGCGCATGACCGGGTCCGGCTCGTCGGCGACCATGTCGCGTTCATCGTCGCGGAAACGCAAATGCAGGCGCGCGACGCTGCGGAGCTGATCGAGGTCGATTACGCGCCCCTGCCGTCGGTCACCAATGTCGAGGACGCCGTCGCCGATGGCGCGCCGGCCGTGTGGGCGGACTGTCCGGATAATGTGTGCTTCGTCGAACAGAAGGGCGATGCTGCGGCAGTGGAAGCCGCCTTCGCGAAGGCCGATCATGTCGTCAGCCAGAAGGTTGTGAACAACCGGGTGACCGCGGTGGCGATGGAACCGCGCGGCTGTCTCGGCGATTACGACGCGCGGCGCGACCGCTACACCATCTATACCGGCCTGCAGAACCCGCACCCGCTTCGCTACCAGATCGCGCGTCAGGTTTTCGACATCCCGGAAACGAGTGTCCGTGTCATCCCGGGCGACGTGGGCGGCAGCTTCGGCATGCGCGGCGGCACCTATAACGAGCTTCTGCTGGTGCTGTGGGCGTCGCGCATCGTGGGACGGCCGGTCAAGTGGCGCTGCGACAGATCCGAAGGCTTCATGTCGGATACGCACGGGCGTGACAATGTCAGCGAGGTCGAGCTCGCGCTCGACAGTGACGGCAATTTCCTTGCGCTCCGCGTAAAGACGCTGGCCAGCATGGGCGCCTATCTCGGCATCCGGGGCCCTCGGCCGCCGACCAACAATCTCGGCACCATCGCAGGCGTCTATCGCACGCCGGCGGTGCATGTCTCGATCAACGGCGTTTTCACCAACACGGTCTCGACCAACCCCTATCGCGGCTCAGGCGCGCCGGAAGCGGCTTATGTCGGCGAACGGCTGATTGATATCGCGGCGCAGCGGCTGGGCATGGACCCCGTGGAAATCCGGCAGAAGAACAGCGTCACGCCGGATCAGATGCCATGGACCAACGCGCTGGGTTTCACATACGACTGCGGCGACTTTCCCGGCAACATGGACAAGGCCATGGAGGCTGCCGATTATGCAGGCTTCGAGGCGCGTCGCGCCGAGGCGGCTGCGCGCGGCAGGCTGCGGGGCTTCGGCTTTTCCAACACGGTCAAAAAAACGTCGTCGCCCTACCCGGAGAGCTGCAGCATCCGGTTCGACCCGTCGGGCACGGTCCTGCTGATCATGGGCACCATCAGCCACGGACAGGGCCACGAAACCGTCTTCAAGCAGATCGTCTGCGACCGGCTGGGGATCGAGCCGTCTACCATCCGCTATATCCAGGGCGACACCGACATCGTCACCTACGGGCGCGGCACCTTCAATTCGCGGTCCATGTCGATCGGCGGCTCGGCGGTGCAGCTGGCCTGCGAGAAGACGATCGAAAAGGCCAGGAGGATCGCGTCCCACCTGATGGAAGCCGCCGAAGCCGATATCGAATTCGCCGACGGGACCTTCACCGTGAGCGGCACCGACCGGACCATTGCCTTTCTCGATGTCGCGGCAGCGGCGTTCCGCCCGGCTGACCTCCCGCCCGACATCGAACCCGGGCTCAACGAAATCGGCACCTTCGCGCCGCAATACTGGAACTGGCCGACCGGCGTGCAGGTCTGCGAACTGGAGATCGATCCCGATACCGGCGAGACGGATATCGTCAATTTCGTCTGCGTCGACGATGTCGGCACGGTGGTCAATCCTCTGCTGCTGAAGGCGCAGATGCATGGCGGCATCGTCCAGGGTATCGGCCAGGCGCTGATGGAAGACATCGCCTACGACGCGGAGGGCCAGCTTCTGTCGGGCTCGTTGATGGATTACTGCATGCCGCGCGCCGACGACCTCTGCTACATGGATATCATCAGCGCGCCGACCATAACGGCTTCCAACCTGATCGGCGCCAAGGGCGGCGGCGAATCCGGTCCGACCGGCGCGTTGCCGGCGACCATCAACGCGGTCGTGGATGCGCTGGAGCCGCTCGGCATCGATCATATCGACATGCCCGCAACGCCCCAGCGCATCTGGGCAGCCATTCAGGCGGCGAATAAAGCCGCAGCATAGAACGATATACAGGAGGACAAGCGATGTCGGATCCATCGATCGAAGGCAAGGTCTGTATCGTCACCGGCGGGCCGAGAGGGCTGGGACGCGCCATGACGCTGGCGCTGGTCAACGCCGGCGCAAAGGTGGTCGCGCCGGGTCATATCGCCGAAGACATGCCGCAGATCGAGGAAGACGGGCGTACGGCAGCGCGCAACTCAGGCGGCGAGGTTCATCCCATGGTCGCCGACCTGCGCGATCCGGACGCCTGCGCCGAAATCGTCGATGTCGCGCTCGACCGGTTCGGGCGCGTCGATGTGCTGGTGAATAACGCGGCGCTGGGCATGCGGCCTTTCTCGGAAGATTTTATGACCGACCCGGTCAAATTCTGGGAAACCGATATCGCCCAGGTACAGATGACCATGGACACCAACGTCATGGGACCGTTTCAGATGGCGGCGAAGGCGGCGCCACATATGGTCGCGCAGGGATGGGGCCGTATCGTCAACGTGACGACCAGCATCGGCACCATGCAACGGCGCGGATTCTTTCCCTACGGCCCGTCGAAGGCAGGACTGGAAGCGGCCACCCATGTCTGGGCGGAGGACCTTGCCGATACGGGCGTCACGGCCAACGTGCTGATCCCCGGCCGCGCCGCGCTGACAGAGATCATGCCGGACGCATGGCGCAATCAGGGTGCGCATCGTTCGGGCAAGGAGCCCAACCCGCCCGAGGTCATGGCGCCGCCGATCCTGTGGCTCGCCTCCGATGCCTCCAATGGAATCACCGGCTGCCGGTTCGAAGGCGACAAGTGGGACACCACCCTCGATCCGGCCGAGGCGGCGCGACGGAACATGCGCCCCGTCGGGTTCGAGCTGCGCAATGAGGATTCCGTGCTGGAATAAAAGCCGTTTCAGCCTGTTTGAGTATTTTATGGGTAATGAATATTCAGGCGCTGCCGGCTGATCTGCCTGTCGCAAATTCGTTTCAAAACGATCTTTAACGTTTGCCAGTGACAATTCGAGACGACATCGTCGAAAACGTTCCCCGTCTCCGCCGCTATGCCAGGCTGTTGCTGCGCGATCCGGTTTCGGCGGACGATCTCGTACAGGACGTGCTGGAACGGGCGCTGTCGCGGCTGCACCTGTATCAGCCGGGGACTAATTTGCGGGCATGGCTGTTCACAATCATGCACAACCTGCACGTCAATCAGGCGGTCCGGGCAGCGAAAGGGCCGAAAACGGGCATCGATAACGATGCGGCCGATAACTACCAGACGGCAGTGCAGCCTGCCCAGACGGCGGGCCTGTCGATACGCGATCTGGAGCGCGGCCTCGCATCGTTGCCGGATGAACAACGGGCGGTGATCCTGCTGGTAGGCGTGGAGGGCATGACATACGCGGAAGCCGCTTCCGTGCTTGAGATTCCTGTTGGAACGGTGATGTCTCGCCTCGCGCGGGGCCGGGCGCGGCTTAGGAACTTTATGAATGGCGAAGACCCGGCATCCGAAGGAGCCGGCCAATGAGCGACATGGAAAGACCGGCCGATACAGAGCTACACGCCTATCTCGATGGAGAGCTGGACGATACGACCCGCGCCGAGGTTGAGGCCTGGCTTGAGGCCAACCCGGATGACGCGGATCGCGTCGATGGGTGGCGGCACGACCGCGACGGGCTGGCGGCATTGCAGTCCGAAATTCTCGGCGAGCCCGTGCCCGAAAAAATGCAGGCGATTATTCGCCGCGCGCCGCAGAGAACGGACTCCGGGCCGGGAAGCTGGATGCGGGCCGCTGCCGCGGTCGTCCTGCTGGTCACCGGCGCGGCGGCGGGCTGGTTCGCACACGATCTTGCCAAGCCGGCAGGCGGCGAGAAGGATTTCGTTCGCAACGCGGTGGGGGCGCATGTCGTCTTCACCAAGGAACGCCGACACGCGGTCGAGGTAAACTGGGGCAAGGAGCAGGATGAGAAGCATCTGGTCCGATGGCTGTCGCGCCGCCTCGGCAGACCGCTCAACCCGCCGCCGCTCAACGACGCGGGATACAGCCTGGTCGGCGGACGGCTGGTCGCCGACGACGGCGGGCCGGCAGCCCAGTTCATGTATCAGGACAAGGACAAAAAGCGTCTGACGCTTTATGTCCGCAGCGCGCGCGATGCCGAAGGAACGGCCTTCCGCATCGCATCGGAACGCGGCGTATCGGCGTTCTACTGGATCGACCGGACCTATGCCTACGCCCTTGTCGGCCAGATCGACCGCGAACGGCTTGTTCCGCTTGGCGAACTCGTCTACCAGCACCTCGATAAACCAGTCGAAAAGAAATAAATCTCTCCGACCCTCGGGGGAATATTCGCTGCCAGCGCCTGTTTGCGCACCGGGATGGGAGACAAACCGTCTCGTCTCAAAACCAGAGCGGAAGGAACATTCTAATGAAGAATTTGTGGAAACACGTTGTTGCGGCGGGTCTTGCGGTCGCCGTTATTGGTGCGGGCGTGACGCCGGCATTCGCTGACGTAGTTAAGGATCGCCAGATGGCGATGAAGAGCCTCTCGAAGGCCAACAAGGCCCTCGGCAAGGCAGCCAAGGCGGGCGACGCCGCGGCGGCGCAGAAACAGGCCATGATGATTGTGGCAGCTTCGGACAAGCTGGAAGCGCTGTTTCCGAAGGGTAGCGGCGCGGGTTACGGCGAAAAGCACCGCTCCAAGGCCGACATCTGGAAGGACTGGGACAAGTTTCAGAAGGCTAACGCTGCGATGAAAGCAGCGGCGCAGAAGGTGGCCTCGGGCGATCTCAAGGCCGCGGGCGATATCGGCAAGACCTGCGGCGGTTGCCACAAGCCGTTCCGGGGACCGAAGATCAAGAAGAAGATGTAATTGGGTTCCAGAATATTGTTTCCGGAAAGGGCGGTCTTCGGGCCGCCTTTTTCATTTCCCCATTGCGCGCGGTTGCCGGTGCGCGGCCAATCCTGTATCCGAAAGCGACGCGCCACGGCGCACCCCTAGCCATTTTTCGCGGAGAGACAAGATGGGCGAATTCGGAATCGGACAGCCGGTACCCAGGACGGAAGACCCGAGGCTTTTGCGCGGCGGCGGCAGGTACGGCGACGACTTCACGCTCGCCAATCAGGCCATCGGCTACATTCTGCGCTCGCCGCACGCCAACGCGAAAATCTGCTCGATCGACACAACAGCGGCAAAGGAAGCGCCGGGCGTCCTCGCGGTGCTGACCGGAGAGGACTGGGCGAATGCCGGATTCGGGCCATTCCCGGTGATGGTCCAGCGGCAGAAGCGGGACGGGTCGCCGATGCACCCGGCGCCGCGCGCCGCGCTGGCGAAGGACCATGTCCGGCTGGTAGGCGACAATGTCGCCTTCGTCGTGGCCGAGACGCTGGCGCAGGCCAAGGACGCCGCCGAGCTGATCGAGATCGAATACGAACCGCTGCCATCGGTTACCGCGACGGCTGACGCTATCGCCGAAGGGGCCCCGGCGGTGTGGGAGGACTGCCCGGACAACGAATGTTTCTTTTTCGAACTCGGCGACAAGGCAGCGGTCGAGGCCGCTTTCGCGAAGGCCGACCACATCACGAAGATTTCCTACGACGTGAACCGGATCTCCGCCAACTCCATGGAGCCGCGCGTCTCCATCGGTGACTATAGCCGCCGCGACGAGCGCTATACGATCCATACGAGCACGCAGAGCGTACACAATATCAAGACCTTCCTGGCGGCGGTCCTGCAGGTTCCGGAAACGCAGATACGCGTCATTGCGGGCGATGTCGGCGGCGCGTTCGGCATGAAGGGGGATATCTATCACGATCAGGTCCTCGTGCTGTGGGCGTCGAAGCTGATCGACCGGCCGGTTCACTGGACGGCGGAACGCACTGAATCGCTGATGTCCGACACCCATGCGCGCGACAATGTCGTCACCGCAGAGCTGGCGCTCGATTCGAACGGCAAATTCCTTGCTTTCCGCGTCGACACGGTTGCCAATCTGGGGGCTTATCTCGGCACCATGACGCCGCATTCGCCGACCAACAATCTCGGCGGGCTGGCCGGCGTCTACACCACGCCGGCGATCTATACGGCGGTGCGGGGCGTTTTCACCAACACCGGATGGACCGCGCCCTATCGCGGCGCCGGACGGCCCGAGGCAAGCCTCGCCATCGAGAAAGCGATCGATACGGCGGCGCGCGAGATGGGCATCGACCGCGCCGAGATCCGTCGGCGTAACCTGATCCCGGCGGACGCCATGCCGTACAAGACCGGCCTGGTGTTCGAGTACGATTCGGGCGAGTTCGATACTGTCATGGAGAAAGCCCTGAAGCTGGTCGATTACGACGGGTTCGAAGCGCGCCGCGCCGAAGCAGCTTCACGCGGCGTCTATCGCGGGCTCGGCATTAGTTTCGCCATCGAGCAGGCCGCGGCCTCCATCGAGGAAACCGCTGAAATCCGGTTCGATCCACAGGGAAATTGTCGCATCCTGATGGGCACGCTCAACCAGGGGCAGGGCCACGACGTGACCTTCAAGCAGCTCATCAATGAGCTGCTGGGCATTCCGCTGGAACAGATCACACTGGTCCAGGGCGATACGGATGTGGTGTCGCACGGCCGCGGCTCGTTCGGGTCGCGTTCCGCCGGCAATGGAGGCGGAGCGATCGAGCTCGCTTCGAGGCGCATCGTCGAGAAAGGGAAGAAACTGGCTGCGCATCTGCTGGAAGCCGCGGAATCCGACATAGAGTTCGACGACGGCAATTTCGTCGTCAGCGGTACGGATCGCTCCGTCAATATCGTCGAGGCGGCAAAGCTCGCCTACAACCCTCTGGCGCTGCCGTTCGACATTGAACCCACGCTCACCGCACAGGCTGCTTTTCGACCCAAGGCGCCGACTTTCCCCAACGGCTGCCATCTGTGCGAGGTCGAGGTGGACCCGGAGACCGGCAAGACGGAGTTCGTCCGGTACGTAGTGGTCGACGACGTCGGCACGGTCATCAACCCGATGCTTCTCAAAGGGCAGATTCATGGCGGCATCTCACAGGGCCTCGGCCAGGCGATGTGCGAGGACATGGCCTACGACCGCGAGAGCGGACAGCTCATCGCCGCTTCCTTCCTGGATTACTGCATGCCGCGCGCCGACGATATGTGCTCTATCGACGTCGAGAGCCACGCCGTCCCGTCGCCGACCAATCCGCTCGGCATCAAGGGGGCGGGCGAAGCCGGCTGCGTCGGCGCCCTGCCCTGCGTACAAAGCGCCCTGATCGATGCGCTGTCGCCGCTGGGCGTCACCGACGTGCCCATGCCGGCAACGCCATCGCGATTGTGGCGGACAATCCGCGACGCACAAAGCGCTGCGGCATAGTTAACCGGTTTGCGCCAGCACCTGCTGGACCCAACGGCGCGCGCTGTGAGATAACACGCGCGCAAAAGACCGAAGGAACAGAAAATGGAATTCGACAATTCGTTCGAAGTACCCGTCCCCGTCGATCAGGCATGGGACATATTGATGGATATCGAACGCATCGCACCCTGCGTGCCCGGTGCCGAGCTGACCGAGGTGGTCGACGACAGGACCTACAAGGGCAAGATTTCAGTCAAGCTGGGCCCGGTCGCGCTGACCTTCAACGGCCAGACCACGTTCGAGGAACTCGATCCGGAGAACCGCTGCGCCAAGCTCAAGGCGCAGGGCACCGACGCCAAAGGGCGCGGCGGCGCGCATGCGAATGTCGATTTCTCGATGGAGCCGTCGGATAACGGCTCGAAAGTTCTTATCCATACCAACCTGCAGCTCTCGGGCGCGGTCGCGCAGTACGGTCGCGGCGTCGGCATGGTGGCGGACCTTGCCCAGCAGATCATAAAGCAGTTCGCCGACAATCTGGAAAAGAACGTCATTGCGCAGGATGCTCGCGCGGCGGAGACGGACGGGCAAAGCGATGCCGCGCCGGCTGAATCTGCCGATTCCGGGAAACCCACAGCGCCGAAGGAACCACCGCCGCAGGCCGCTCCTGTTCAGGTCGGCGGCATGGGGCTGAAAGTCCTGTGGAACGCCATCGTCCGCGGCATCAAGGGGCTGTTCGGGAAGTCCTGATCAAACAACACCGACCGTCATGGTCGTGCTTGTCACGACCATACACGTTTTTCTTTTTTCAACGTTCAGGGAAAAACAAAAACTCGTGGAAGATCAGCCGGAGCATGTCCTCGGACCGGCCTTCGGCCGGATCCGTGGGCTGACCATGACGTGTGAGTTTTTCAGTGTCTTATCGGTCGGCATCCGAAAACGCGCGAGAAAATCGAAGCTCTGAATATTGCAGCTAAACGCGAGCATCAATGAACCGCGCCGCTCGGCGGTTCCATCTCCGGATTGGGTGCGGCAGCGGTCGGGCCTGCCTGATGGTGGATCATCTTCCAGACCGATCCCTCGCGGTGGAAGATGTTCGTGGCAATCAATCGCCCCTCGCCCAGCCGTTCGAAACAGATAACCACCGCGATATCGCCGTAAATTTCGGCGTCGGCGTCCTGACAGCGAATGCCGGGCGCGTTGTCATCGGCGAGAATCGCCGACCAGCTCGCGATGATTTCCTCTCGGTCGACGATCGCACCCCAGCCCGGATGGATGCAGGTGACAGGCACCGCCTCCGACCAGAGCGCCTTCATGGCGGCGAGGTCACGATCGTTGAAAGCCTGGTAGAACGCTTCGTTAGCGAACAGTGCGGCGTCGCGGTCCGACATTGGTCTTTTCCCTTATCTCTTCCATCTGGCCGGTATTCTCGAACCGGGCGGCGACCAGACGCGATAGAGCACACCGAAAGCCACCGACAGCGCAACTGTGAATTTGTCACCGGGAGAGGTGCTGAAGGGAAAAAATGGCGCGCCCGGGAAGATTCGAACTCCCGACCCCTAGATTCGTAGTCTAGTGCTCTATCCAGCTGAGCTACGGGCGCTTTGTGCCGTGAAACCGGGGGTGAAACGCCCCGGCCGAATTTCGGAACGGCGGACGTTACTGAAATTGAAGCCCCTTGGCAAGCGGTTGCGGCGATACCCGCGGCGCCCGCCGGACGATTTGCCGGAAATCGGCTTGTAAAAGCGAATCCATTCGGTATTATTCGTGCGAATCAAGGGTTTGCCGGATATAACCTGACACGGAGTCTGAATCCGAAAGACCGAATCTGGCGACGAAATTCGGACCGTCGGCAGGCACTGGACCGAAACTAGGGGGAGAGGCCCTTCATGGCCCGCACACTAAAAACCGCCGCCGCGCTTTGCACCGCCGCGACGCTGTCCGCATGTTCATTCTCGATGGACTCTCTCTGGCCGTCACTAACCGGCGACGATCCGGCTCCCAAGCCAGCCCCGCAGAAAGTTGAAATTCCCGCCTCGCAGGGCGAGCGGATGAATCAGCCGACGATCGGCCCGGTCGGTGCGCCGCCGGCGCTCGGCAACACCAATTTCGTTCCGCCCAGCGTCACCCCGGGCCAGCAGACCGGCACCTTCGTCGGCCAGAAGGTTTCGACGTTGCGCGGCGAACTGCAGCGCATGCGCGGTGAAATCCGCCAGCACAATGCGGGACTGCAGACCATCAGAGGCCAGACCGCACAGCATTCGCAGGCCTATCATACGTCAATCGCGGCGATCAATTCGCGGCTCCAGGTCGGCACCACGCCAGGCAACCCGTTTCTGGTTCAGAACTGGAATGCGGCGCAGCAGGGGCTGGTCCGGATCGATTCCGATATCTCGCAGATGAACACGCTGGCCAACGCAGTGGCGGGCACAAGCACCATGTCGGCCTATCTTCTGGAAACCACCCGCGCGGCCTACGGGCTGAGCGGCGCGATCGAGGAAGATCACCGCCAGCTCGCCATCCTTGAGGACGAGGTTAACCGCACGGTGGTGCTGATCGACCGGCTGCTGAACGAACTCAGCGAAGACATCAACCGCCAGACGTCCTACGTCGCCACGGAGCGCAGCAATCTGACAACGCTGTCGCTTGCCATCAAGAACGGTGAACTGCTGGGCGGCAGCCTTGCGAACCGGGCCTATGCCACGGCGGCGCCGCTGACGACGGCCGCCCCGATGAGAAGCAGCTCGGCAGCCGGGTCCGCCGGTCGCCGTCCGCTGATGGTGATCCGTTTCGCCGGGCCGAACGTGGAATACGAGCAGTCGCTTTACAACGCCGTAAGCCAGGCGCTGGCGCGGCGGCCGCAGGCCGGTTTCGATCTCGTTGCGGTGGCCTCCCGCCGCGGAACGCCGGCCCAGGTGACGCTTAACAGCAACAAGGCCAAGAAGAACGCCGAAAGCGTTCTTCGGTCGCTCGCCAACATGGGCCTGCCACTGGACCGCATCCGTCTTTCGGCCACGCAGCAGGACACGGCGGAAAGCAACGAAGTCCACCTGTTCGTTCGTTAGAACCGGGCGTTAGAACCGGGCGTTAGGTCCGGACGAACTACTTTTTAACCGGAACGTTATCGATCAGGCGCGCCGGCCCCAGATGGGCCGCGCCGAACACGCGGGCGCGGTCAGGATCGCCAACGCGGGATAGCGGTTCCAGCGTTTCCGCATCGCATACCGACACGTAATCCACCGAAGCGAAACCGGCCTCCAGCAGGCTGGCCGCCGCCGCCCGGGCAGCGCCTTCGCAGCCTGCACCCGGATCACGGACTGTTTCGGCCAACGTCGACAGGACGCGGTGCAGCGCCGGGGCGATTCGCCGCTGTTCCTCTTCGAGGTAGGCGTTTCGGGAAGACAGAGCCAGGCCGTCGGCCTCGCGTACCGTCGATACGCCGACGATCTCCACGGGAAGATCGAGGTCGCGCGTCAGCCGACGAATAACCTGTAGCTGCTGCCAGTCCTTTTCGCCGAACAGGGCCATGTCCGGCAGGCATTGAGTCAGGAGTTTCGCTACGACGGTCGCGACCCCGTCGAAATGGCCAGGCCGATGCGCGCCGCACAGCCCACCGGTCAGACCGGATACGGACACTGTCGTCGCAAACCCGTCGGGATAGATCTCCGTCACGATCGGCGCATAGACGACATCGACACCGTCTCCGGACAGAAGACTGCAATCCGTGACCTCATCCGCCGGATAGGAGGAAAGGTCCTCGTTCGCACCGAACTGCGTCGGGTTGACGAACAGGCTGACGACGACCCGGTCGGCCAGGGCGCGGGCGCGCCGAACCAGCGAGAGATGACCATCGTGGATACCGCCCATGGTCGGGACGAGCGCAACACTTTCGCCAGCGTGGCGCCAGCCGGCTACCGCCTCTCGCAGCGCCGCCACTGTCCGAACGGTCAGAATGTCAGCTGTCCTTCCGGTTCCGGGCAGGCCGGTCGGCAAAGACATGGTCCTTGCCGGGAAAGCGCCGCGACCGGACATCCGCCGCATAAGCTTCGGCCGCCTTGCCGACCGCGTCGCCCAGCGAGGCGTATCGCTTCACAAAGCTTGGCGTGAAATCGCTGAACAGGCCCAGCATGTCTTCGGCCACCAGCACCTGCCCGTCGCATTCGCTCGAGGCGCCGATTCCGATTGTCGGCACCGGCACCGCGGTCGTCGCATCGCGCGCGAGCGATTCGACGACGCCTTCGACCACGATCGAAAATGCCCCGGCGTCCGCGACGGCGCGGGCGTCAGACACGATGCGTACCGCTTCGTCCCGGTTGCGTCCGCGCGCCCGGTATCCGCCCAGCCGGTTGACGCTCTGCGGCGTAAGCCCGACATGGCCCATCACCGGGATACCGCGCTGCACCAGAAACGCGATGGTTTCCGCCATTTCCGCGCCGCCCTCGAGCTTGACGGCGTCGCACCCGGATTCCGAGAGAATGCGGGCGGCGTTTCTGAAAGCCTGGGACGGCGATTCCTGATAGGACCCGAACGGCATGTCGACGGTGACACAGGCGCGTTCCGTTCCGCGCACGACCGCCGCGCCGTGCGCGATCATCATGTCGAGCGTTACGCCAAGGGTCGACTCCATCCCGTAGAGCACCATGCCGACCGAATCCCCGACGATGAACACGTCGACATGCGGGTCGAGAAACGACGCCATCGGGGCACTATAGGCCGTCAGCGAGACAATGGGCTCGCCGCCCTTGCGGGCCTGAAGCTGGGGTGCGGTTATCCGTTTTTTCCTGCCGGCGGCGCTCACGCCTTCCTCCGGTGGTAGACTGCTCGTTTCACGGAGCCCAGCTTTTAACCGCAAACGCCGAACGGCGAAAGGATTTCCTTGGCGGTTCGGCGACACTGGCGCATAAAGAACGATCAATAAAAAGGTCAGGGAGCGTCGTGTCAGTATCTGGATCGCGACTTGGAACCGGACTTGGGTCCGGACTTGAACCGGGACTTGAACCGGTACTTGGATCGGATAGGGGGCGCTATCTGGGCCAAAAGTTCGGTCTGCCGGGATTGATCTGTGCGGTTTTGCTCGGCGGCCTACTCACCGGCTGTGCGCAAACGCCCGAAAACCTCGCCCGGAAACATATGATCGCCGCGGCCAATCCGCATGCCGCACAGGCGGGACGCGACATCCTGCGCGCCGGGGGCAGCGCCGTCGACGCGGTCATCGCAGCGCAGATGGTTCTTACGCTGGTAGAACCGCAGAGCTCGGGCATCGGCGGCGGCGCATTCCTGCTGCACTATGCCCCGCCCGACCCTGAAAAAGGCAAACCTGCCGATATCAGGGCCTATGACGGCCGGGAAACCGCACCGGCGTCCGCCGGAGAAACGCTATTTCTCGACGGGAACGGCAAACCCATCCCTTACCGGACGAGAGAGGCGGGCGGTCGCGGCGTCGGTGTGCCCGGTCTGCTGCGCATGCTGGAGATGGCGCACCGGGCGCACGGGCGACTGCCCTGGAAACGGTTATTCGACCCCGCGATCGCGCTGTCGGAACGGGGTTTTGCCGTCTCGCCACGGCTTCACAGCATGATCCGCCAGGACCGTCACCTGAAGAGTTTCCCTGCCGCACGGAACTATTTCTTTACCGGAGAGGGGGAACCCCTGCCGGTTGGCGCGACGCTGCGCAACCCGGCGCTCGCCGCTACGCTGAAGACTGTCGCCGAAGGCGGAGCGGACGTATTCCATACGGGGGCCATTGCGCGCGATATCGCCCGCGCCATATCGACCAGCGCCGTCCTGCCTGCCCGGATGACGATTGCGGACATTGCCGGATACCGGGCCAGGCTGCGCCAGGTCATTTGCCGGCCCTACCGCGTGTGGCGCGTCTGCGTCATGCCGCCGCCCACGTCGGGCGGCGTCGCCACGCTGCAGATTCTGGCCCTGCTGGAACGGTTCGACCTGTCCCGTATCGGGCCGGGCACCGCGCAGGCGGTGCATCTGGTCGCGGAAGCGGGCCGCCTCGCTTTCGCCGACCGCGACCAGTATATGGCGGACCCGGACTTCCTCGACATTCCGGTGGAAGGGCTCCTTGACCGGGATTATCTCGAGGCGCGCAGCGGGCTCATCTCCGCCGCCCGAAGCATGGGAAAAGCATTGCCAGGCGCGCCACGCTGGTCGCGCCGCCGCGCTCTCGCACCGGATACCGGGGATCAGCGACCGGTCTCCACCAGCCATGTCAGCGCCGTGGACCGCTGGGGGCACGCTGTGTCCATGACCACCACCATCGGCATGCCGTTCGGCTCGCGCCTGATGGTGCGCGGTTTCATGCTGAATGACGAGCTGACGGATTTTTCCCCTGTCCCCGAACGCGACGGTCAGAAAATCGCGAACCGGCCCGGTCCGGGAAAACGGCCGCGTAGCTCCATGTCGCCCACCATTGTGACCGACACAACCGGAAAGCTGATCATGGCTGTCGGTTCGCCCGGCGGCTCCAGTATTATCGGCTACGTCACCAAGAGCCTGATAGCATCGCTGGACTGGAACATGTCGATGCAGGAGGCGATCTCGCTGCCGAATTTTCTCAACCGGAATCGCCGAACCGAGCTGGAAAGGGGAACCGCACTGGAAGACCTCGTCCCTGCGCTGAAGGCGCTCGGCCATAATCCGCGCATTCGGCCCCGTACCAGCGGGCTGCACGGCGTGCGCGTCCTGAACAATGGGCCGGAAGGCGGGCTCGACCGCGTTCTGGACGGCGGGGCAGACCCGCGGCGCGAAGGCGTCGCGCTGGGCGACTGACGGGATGGTCCTTCTGTCCCCCCTCGAACGCGCGTTCGGCAGATTGCCGGGAACTGTCCGCGGTGCGATCTGGATGATCCTTGGCGGTCTGTTCCTGACGCTCCTCGCGCTCGTGATCCGGCATCTGCAGACGCAGTACGACGTGCTGCAGATGATCTTCCTGCGGAGCGTGGTGAGCTTTTTCCTGATTCTGCCCTGGGCCATCAAGGTAGGGCTGATCAACCTGAAGACCCGAAGGATCGGGCTCCACGTTTTCCGCAACACGATCCACTATTTCGGAAATGTCGGCTGGTTCTTCGGCGTGACGCTGGTGCCGCTCGCCGACCTCTCGGCGCTGCAATTCACGGTACCGCTCTTTTCAGTGGTTCTGGCAGCGATCTTCCTGCGCGAAAGCGTCGGGTTTCACCGGTGGGCGGCAACGGCCATCGGGTTCGCCGGCGCTCTGGTCATCATCCGCCCCGGCTTCGTCGACGTCACGCCCGGCATCATCGCGGTGATTGCCTCTGCGGTTTTCTACGCTTCGTCAGGCGTATCGACAAAGGCGCTGTCGCGGACCGACAGCCCCAACGCGGTGCTGTTCTACATGTCGGTCATTTTCATCCCGATATCCGCCATCCCGGCGATCTGGAAATGGCAACCGTTGATGGCTGAAGACACGATTCCGATCCTTCTGCTGGGCGTATTCGGGTGGCTTGCCCATTTCTGCATTATTCGGGCGTTTGCCGCAGCCGACGCCAGTTTCGTTGCTCCCTTCGACTTCCTGCGCCTGCCGATCGCCGCCCTGTTCGGGTTCTTTCTCTATCTCGAAGAGCCCGATCTATGGGTCTGGATGGGCGCGGTGATTATCTTCGCGGCAACCTGGTACAACACGTCACGGGAGAACCGGGCGAGTAGAAAGGCCGCGGAATGAACGCCGTAGCATTTCCGGAAGTCAGGCTGGCCAAGGGCCGCCAGAAGCGCGTCCGCGCCGGCCATCCGTGGATATTTTCCAACGAGCTGCAGATGTCGCCGGAAACGAAATCGCTGACGCCGGGAACCGTCGTCGCCTTCGCGGATGCCGGCGGCGGGTCGGTCGGAACCGGGTTCTTTAACCCGCACTCGCTGATCGCCGGACGCATTCTGCGGCGCGATGGCGGACCGGTGGACGGCGCGTTGCTGGAAAGCCGGCTGCGGGCCGCACTGTTTCTGCGGGACCGGCTGTTCGGGAGGCCGTACTACCGGCTGGTCCATTCGGAAGCGGACGGTCTGCCGGGACTCATCGTAGACCGGTACGGCGACTTTCTGTGCGTACAGATTAACGCGGCCGGCATGGCGCTGATGCAGGATACGCTGATCGATGCGTTACGCGCAGTTACCGGTTCGTCGGCGATCCTGCTGAAAAACGATAATTCGACGCGGCGGCTGGAAGGTCTTGAGGACGAGGTTCGCTGGATCGGGCCCGAACCGCCCTCGCCGCATATTCTCACGGAAAACGGCGTTGAGTTCCGGCTCGACCTGGGCAGCGGACAGAAGACGGGCTGGTTTTTCGACCAGGCTGCCAATCGCGCGCTGGTGGCTTCCCTTGCTTCCGGCGCGCGGGTGCTCGATCTCTACTGCTATCTGGGCGGGTTCGGGCTTTCGGCGGCGAAAGCAGGCGCAGAGTCAGTGACGCTGGTGGACCGGTCGCAGGCAGCGCTCGACCTGGTTTCACAGACCGCGGAAGCGAACGGGCTGGACGGTCTTTGCGATATCCGCAAGGCGAGCGCCTTCGACGAGACGGAACGGTTGGCCGCCGCGGGCGAGACCTTCGACATCGTCGTCGCCGACCCGCCGGCTTTCGTCAAATCCCGGCGCGATCAGAAGTCCGGTGCGCGCGGCTACCGCAAGCTGGCACGCCTGTCGGCCTCGCTGGTTGCGCCGGGCGGGCTCCTGTTTACCGCCTCCTGCTCGCATCACATGCCGCTGGACCAGTTCGCCGAACAGGTAAGGCGCGGCATCGCCGATACAGGCCGCGAAGCGCGCATCCTGTCAACGACGGGGGCGGGCCCCGATCATCCGGTCCATCCCCACCTGCCCGAGTCCGCCTATCTGAAAGCGCAGCTTCTTCAGCTCGACTGAGGCGTGGTATAATACGCCGAAATCAGGGAGAAGGCGGATGAACCCGATCAAGATCGCCAAACTCGACCATGTCGTGCTGCGGGTCGCCGACATCGAAAAATCGATCCGTTTTTACCGCGACATTCTTGGCTGTCCCGAGGCCCGAATTCGCGAGGATACCGGCCTTTACCAGTTCCAGGCGGGCGGCTCGATGATCGATCTCGTGCCCCTCGACGGCAAGCTGGGAACACGGCCCGGATACGGCCCGCCGACCGCAGGCCGCAATATGGACCATTTTGCGCTGACCCTGTCGGAATTTGACGAGGAGGCGCTGACGTCGTACCTCGAAAAGAACGGCGTGAAGGTGACCAAGAGCGGCATGCGTTTCGGCGCGGAAGGTACCGGACCGTCGGTCTATTTCGAGGACCCCGACGGTAACGAGGTGGAGCTCAAGGGGCCCTCGACGGAATAGTTTCAGGAGTAAAGAAGATGCTGAAGATCATGGGGCGGGACACGTCGTCCAACGTCCAGAAGGTTCTGTGGGTATGCGGAGAGCTAGGGCTCGAATACGAGCGTGAGGATCTCGGCGGCCCGTTCGGCGGCAACGACCGGCCGGAATATCTGGCGATTAACCCGAACGGACGCGTTCCGACCATCGACGACGATGGCTACATCCTCTGGGAGTCCAACTCCATCGTCCGCTATCTGGCGGCCAAACATGGCGGCGACCCGCTGTCGCCGTCGGACCTTCAGGTCCGCGGCCATGCAGAACGCTGGATGGACTGGCAGATCGCGACCATGAGCCCGGCCATGGTGCCGGTGTTCTGGGGGCTCGTCCGCACGCCGCCCGAGAAACGCGATGCCGACGCCATCGAGGCCGCGCGTATGAAGCTGAGCGGCCTGTTCGCAATCATGGATGCGCAGCTCTCAAAAACGCAGTTCCTGGCGAGCGACGATTTCACCATCGCCGATATTCCGCTCGGCATCGCCGGCTATCGCTGGTTCGTGATGGACATGGAACGCGAGAACTACACCAATCTGAAGCGCTGGTACGATGCGCTGACCGAACGCAAGGCGTTTCAGGACGCCGTAATGAACCCGCTCGCCTGAGGAGACATGAAATGAAGATCATCGGCCGCAAGAGCTCGTCCAACGTCCAGAAGGTTCTCTGGGCGCTGGCGGAGATGGACGTCGAGTACGACCGCGAGGACGCAGGCCGCGAATTCGGCGTGGTCGACACCGACGCGTACGCCGTCCTCAACCCCAATCGCCGGGTACCGACCCTGGTCGACGGCGATTTCGTGCTGTGGGAATCGAACGCGATCGTACGGCATCTCGCCCGGGAACACGGGCGGGGAACGCTCCACCCCGACGACGCGCACGCGCTGGCCAGCGCCGAGCGCTGGATGGACTGGCAGCTCACCACGCTGGGGCCGGGCTTCACCAACATCTTTCACGGGTTGGTGCGCGATGCGCCGGAGAAACGAAACTGGGACGCTATCGAGAAATCGCGCGCGACGACCGAAGCCAATCTTGAGATCGTGGACGCGCAACTCGCGAAAACGAAATTTCTGGCAAGCGACGATTTCACGATGGGCGACATTCCGGCCGGCATCTACGCCTATCGCTGGTACGCGTTCGAGGGCATCGAGCGCAAGGCCCTGCCGAATGTCGAGCGCTGGTACGCCGCGCTACAGGAACGCCCGGCGTTCCGCGAATTCGTGATGGTGGGGTTGGGGTAGAAGGCCAAAGGCGGATCCCGGAAACTTTCAATCCCGGGCGTATGTCTTCTCCGCCTCGTAATAGTCGGTGAAGCCGACAACGTCGCGGATATGCGCGAAATCGGTCAGCTGTTCGGGCGGGCGCTCTTCGCGTAGCGCAACCGCGGCACGTTCCATCGCCGCCATGGCGGCGTTCAGCAGCGTTAGCGGGTAAAGCACGATCTTGAAGCCCATCGCTTCCAGCTCGGCCGGCGGCAGGACCGGCGTATCCCCCTGCTCCACCAGATTCGCCATCTTGTGGCCCTCGACGCCATCGCAGAAGGCACGCATCTCATCCTCGCTCTGAGGCGCTTCGAGGAACAGGATATCGGCGCCGATTTCGGCGAAAGCGCGGATGCGCCACATGGCTTCCTCGAACCCGTCGGTCGCGCGCGCATCGGTCCGCGCCATGATCAGAATGTCGGCGCCTTCCTCGCGCGCATCGACCGCCGCCTGAATACGCAGAAGCGCCTCGTCGCGCGAGACCACCTGCTTGCCGCGCGTATGGCCGCAGCGTTTCGGCGCAAGCTGGTCTTCGATCATCGCGCAGGCAAAGCCGGCCTGGGCATAGCCGCGGATAGTGCGTTTGACGTTGAGCGCGTTGCCGTAACCGGTGTCCGCGTCGCCGATCACGGGAATCGACACGGCGTTGCAGATATCGCGCCCCTGTTCGAGCATCTCCGCATAGGAAATCAGCCCCGTATCCGGCATACCCAGCCTTGCCGCCGAGACAGCGAAGCCGCTCATAAAACTCGCCCCGAACCCGGCGCGTTCGATGATCCGGGCCGACAGCGCGTCGAAACAGGCAGGCGTCAGGATGACGCCAGGTTCCGCCAGACGCTGGCGCAACTGCTCCGCAGGTGATGTCATTTTCAGCCCCTGTCCATGGTCAAAATCGCGCGACACTAGCGCGCCGGGGCGCTGCCGGGCAAATCGACGTCAGCCATGCACCAGCCTGGGGATCTGGTGTTCGCCGCCGCCCGTGGGATCGGTGGGCAAATACAGCATGAACACCGTTCCGTCCGGCCCGGTGTGACGCAGCTCGATATCGCCCCCGTGGCCGCGCATCAGGTCGCGGGCGATGGACAGGCCCAGCCCCGTTCCGCCAACCCGGGTCGTTCCCGAAAACGCCTGGAACAGGTTGCTGCGGATCGCGTCGGGCAGACCGGGACCATTGTCGGCGACCTCGATGACGATACGGTCGCGCTCGGCCTGTCCCCGGATGGCGACACGGCTGGCGCCCGCCTCGAACGCGTTGCGCACAAGGTTGAGCAGAACCCGGAAAAGCTGATCGCGGTCGGCATGGAGTTCCAGCCGATCATCGACCCGGCTCTCGATGATCGATGGACCATCGCCGAGCCCGGACGCCGCATCGGAAATCTCGTCGAGCAATGGCGCCAGCGGGAAAGCGCGAACCTCGAAGGCCGCCGAGCCTTCCTGAACGAAACGCAATGTCTTGGAACACAGATCGGACGCCCGGTCGATCGCGCCCATCAGGGTCGGTGCAATCCGCCGGATCTTGGGATCCTCGGTGGTTTCGAGATGGTCCGAAACCAGCTGTGCCGAGGCCAGGATGTTGCGCAGATCGTGATTGATCTTGGTCACCGCCGTGCCCAGCGCCGCAAGGCGCGCGTTCTGCATCAGCGCCGCCCGCAATCCGCGCTGCATACCGGCAAGTTCCCGACGCGCGACGCCGAGCTCATCGGTTCGCCGGTCGGGCGTCACGAGGCGAGTCCCGTCGGCGGGATCTTCCCGGAAACGGACCATCGACGAGGTGATCTGCCTCATCGGCCGCACGAACAGCCACTGCAGCGACAGATAGACGAGAACGGCCGTCATCAGCGAAATCGCAATCGACAGCCCGAGAATATTGAGGGAATAGGCGACCATCGCATTACGCATCGGCCGTTCGTCGATCACGATTTCAACGATAACCGACGAATCCTTGGGCGACGGCGCCATGATGCGAAGCGCACGGTCCTTTTTCGCGAGCAGTGTTTCAAAAGCATCGCCGATAAACCCGAAGAACGTGCCTTTGGTAAGGTCGAACGATTTATCCACCGTCGGCGGCATGTTGTGGGACAGGACAAGCGCCTTGCTGGATTCGCGTTTGAGGACGATGCCATGCACGCCGGCATGATCGAGCAGCTGGTTCCGGAGCCTGTCATTCGTCGCCCGCGCGGGCATGTCTTCTATGGCGAGACTGGCGAGATGCGCGGCGGCGATCCGTTCCTGCAGGTAGGTCACCCGGAACCTGCCGATCGACGGCGCATAGATGAACACCTCGCTCAGCATCACAAAGAAGATGGTGAGCAGCAGGAGACGGGCGGACAGGCCGAACCAACTTCGGTCGGGTCTCGTGGACGGTCCTTTCATGCGACGACTATAGAGGAAGTCCGGGATGGCAGGTCATGAAAATCAACATGAAAAAAACGCCGCCCGGCGGAACCGGGCGGCGTCTTCCGACCTAACCCTGGCTTACCACTTTTTCTTGGCCGCACAGGGATTGCAGCCCTTCTTGGCCGCACACGGGCTGCAGCCGCGCTTTGCCGCGCAGGGGTTGCAGCCTTTCTTCGCAGCACAGGGGTTGCAGCCTTTCTTTGCCGCACACGGGTTGCAGCCTTTCTTCGCCGCACAGGGGTTGCAGGCGGCGATCTGGATGCCCGTAACGCCGGAAATGTCGGCGGCGGCGGCAGGCAGAGCGGCGGTCGACGCCGCAAGAGCGGCGACGCTGAGCGCGGTAACAGTCTTTTTCATATCCATAACGGTGAGCTCCGGTAATCAATGGGTTTCATTACGGCATCCCCGCCGCCGATGGATTCACCACCGGCAACAAGCAGCCGCGAACGGCACATGCTGTTCGCTCCCGATACTTAGTCACGCCGGAGGGAGGCTCAACGAAACTCCCGTTCACCGGCACTCAACTTGTCGTGAGAATGACGTCAGCCGTAGAGATCAGCCGAGCGACAAAAGAAATCTGACGATTTTCCGGGTCCGGTCGCTGTATAGCGACGGCGTATAGAAGGCGCCGGCGGCGCGCTTGTTGATCTCGCCGAGCGTCGGGTAAGGCAGGATCAGCCCCGCCACGTCCTTGATCTTGAGCCGCTTCGAAATCGGCAGACACCAGCTCTGGATAAGCTCGCCAGCGTGTTCGCCGACCATCGACGCCCCGACCACGACGCCGTTCTTCCTTGTGACAACCTTGAGCAGTCCCGTTGTCTCGCCATCCGCCCGGGCACGGTCGTTATCGGCGAACTCGGCCCGCAGGACCCGAATGGCGTCACCGTATTTCTCCCGAGCCTGGTCCTCCTTCAGACCAACCTGGGCGAGTTCGGGCGATGTGTAGGTCACCCACGGAACAGCGCGGTAATCGACCTTGGCCGGAAGGCGGAACAGCGCATTGCGGATCACGATCCCGGCGTGATAGCCGGCGATGTGGGTGAACTTGTATCCCTGCGCCGCGTCGCCGATGGCAAAGACGCGGCGGTTGGCGGTTCTTAGTCTGGCGTCGACGACGATGCCGCCGCGCCCGGTCTCGATCCCGGCTGCATCCAGGTTCAGTCGATCGAGATTGGGTTTGCGCCCTACCGCCAGCAACAAATGCGTGCCGCTGAATTTTTCCTCACGCCCATCGATTTCCACGGTGGCGGACACTGATCCCTCTGCGCCCGACACAGACCTGACCGTTGCACCTTCGCGAATGTCGACACCGTCTGCGGCAACCTGCCGTTTGACGATTTCAGACAGTTCGGGATCGTCGGGCCCCAGAGCGCGCAGCCCTTCCAGCACGGTAACCCGCGCGCCAAGCCTTGCATGCGCCTGGGCGATTTCCATACCGATAGGCCCGCCGCCGATCACCAGCAGATGGCCGACCGCCTCAGCAATATCGAAAACCGTCTCGTTGGTCAGGTAGGGCGTGTCGGCGATGCCTTCGATCGGCGGCACCAGCGGCGACGAGCCGGTGGCGATAACGAACCGTTTCGCGCGAATTTCCGTATCGCCCGCCACGACCGTGCGCGGCCCTGAAAACGATCCGTAGTCGCGGATGACATCGACGCCCAGCCCTTCAAACCGTTCCTGCGAGTCATGCGGCGCGATGGCGGCGATCACGCCTTTGACGTGGTCCCGGACCCCGGACATATCGATATCCGGTGCGCCCGCAGTCACGCCAAAACGTCCGGCATCGCGGATAGCCTGTGCGGCATGGGATGCGGCAATCAGCGCTTTGGACGGAACGCAGCCATAGTTGAGGCAGTCGCCGCCCATCTCACCGCCTTCCAGCAGCACAACCCGCGCGCCCATCTGAGACGCGCCCGCGGCGACCGAGAGCCCGCCGGAGCCAGCGCCGATCACGCAGATGTCGGTGTCGATCATCCTGGCCAAGAGAACCTCCGGTCGTCTATTCGACAGCGGCTGAGCCGCCACGCCTGAATTTTTTATAAAGGATGGGCAACAGCGACAGAATGCCGAGCCCGACGATAGGCAGCAGAAACCGCGGCTCGAAAATGATGCCCAGATTGACGTCCTGACCGGCCTCCAGAACTGCGCCGACGCCATCGCCAACCGACGCATATACCAGCGAACCGGGAATGATTCCGATCAGGGTCCCCAGTACGTAGGTTCCCACACGCACACCGAGAAAGGCAGGCACCAGATTGACCAGGAAGAACGGGAAAACGGGGATCAGCCGGAGAAACAGGAGATAGCTGAGCGCGTTTTCCTGAAATCCCTTTTCCATCTTCTGGATCGCGCCGCCCGCCCGGGACCGCAGGATATCCGCAAACGCATAGCGGGCCGCCAGGAATACGGCGGTGGCCCCGACCGTCGCCCCTATCACAGTGAGGGTCCCGCCAAGGAAAGGACCGAACATGAAACCGCCGGCAATGGTCATTACAGCGCCGGCAGGCAGTGAAAAGGCGGTCGCTGCCGCGTAAAGCAAGGCATAAACGACCCACGCCAGCACACCGGTCCGCGCGACCCAGCCGGTCAGCGCCTCGCGGTTCTCCTTCAGCGCCTCGAGCGACAGATACTGGCCCAGATCGAAGATGAAAAAAGCGGCCAGCCCGGCGGCCAGAACCAGAATAGGAATGAGCCGTCCCGCCGAAAATCCGGCATTTTGCGGTGTTTCTGTGCTGGGGCCTGGCATATCGTCAAAACTGGCGGAATCCTGTTTCCTGTTCATCTTATTCTCCCGCGAATGAGTTTGGCCAGATCGTTGCTAAGAACACTGCAACGGCTGCCATTTATCTATAAGCACTGGTTTCCGGTCGGCCACTCAACAGCTGTGCAACTAATCGTGATTGAGCCCCCGGGCACCCCGATCGGGATCGATGGCGCCGGAGCGCGGTCTTCACGTTGACTTGCCGGGCGCGAAACACTATACAGCCCCTTCTTTTGACCGGATTTTCAGCGGAGTTCAGTCGTGAAACGCACCTATCAGCCCAGCGTCCTCGTTCGCAAGCGTCGCCACGGGTTTCGCGCCCGGAAAGCGACGGTCGGCGGCCGGCGCGTCCTCGCCAACCGTCGGGCCCGGGGGCGCAAGCGCCTGTCTGCCTGATCCATGGATGGGGCGCCTCAGCGCCTCAGGCGGCGCCGCGATTTTCTGCACCTTGCACGCACGGGACGAAAATGGGCAGCGCCCGGACTTGTCCTGCAGGCGAAGGAACGTTCGGACGACGCCGGCAAACCGCCTTCCATTGCCCCGGAAGGGGTTCGCGTCGGGTTTACGGTAAGCCGCAAGGTTGGCGGAGCGGTGGTTCGCAACCGCGCCAAACGCCGGCTCAAGGCGGTTGTTGATGAGATTATCCCGGCACATGGGGTGCCGGGTTTTGATTACGTGGTGATCGGCCGGGCGGCGACGCCGACACGGCCGTGGCCCGCTCTGCTATCCGATCTGACGGCGGCTTTAAAAAAGGTCGGCGGCTGGCGGGAAGACGAGGAGCAGACCGAGCGATGACAATCCTGTCGCGGGCCCTGCGCGCCGTCCTGTGCGGCGTCATTCGCTCCTATCAGCTCTTTCTGTCGCCGATCCTGCCTGGAAGCTGCCGCTACGCTCCAAGCTGCTCCTCCTATGCAATGGAAGCGATTTCGACACATGGCGTCCTGAAGGGCTGCTGGATGGCGGCCAGACGCATCGGACGCTGCCACCCCTGGGGGGGAAAGGGTTACGACCCGGTCCCCTAAGCGCCGCATACGGTATCAAGGACGAAATAACGAATGGAACAGCGTAATCTCCTGCTGGCGGTCGTCGCCTCTATCGCCATTCTGCTGGGATGGCAGTTCCTCTACGAGGGACCGCGCATGGAGCAGCAGCAGGCTGCCCAGAAAGCCGCCCGGCAAGCGGGGGCATCATCGAACCCCGCCGGACAGGCCGGGGCGACAGCGGCGCCCGAAGCACCTGGCAGCGACGGCGCCACTATTCCGAAACCGCAGGCTGGCGCCCCCCCTGCCGCCGCGCCGACTGGCGACGTCCAGGTGCCCGGTGCGCCGACGGTAAGCGCCCCGCAGGCGGCGGCAGCGACCCGGGAGTCCGTTATTGCGCAGGATTCACGCGTCACCATCAATGCCAAACGGCTGGTCGGCTCGATCCGCCTGAAGGGGGCGCAGATCGACGACCTGACGATGATCGATTTCCGGGAAACCACCAACCGGAACAGCCCGCAGATACGCCTGCTCTCGCCGCCGGGCGCAGAGAAGCCCTATTTCGCCCGGTTCGGCTGGGTCTCCGGCACGCCGGGCGTGCGGGTTCCCGACGACAACACCGTGTGGACCGCGGATCGTCAGTCAATTGGCAGCAACCAGGCGGTGCGCCTTTCCTGGGATAACGGGCAGGGGCTGCGCTTTATCCGGACCGTTACGCTCGACGAAAATTTCATGTTCTCGGTCACACAACGCGTGGAAAATTCCAGCGGCAAGGCCGTCACGCTATACCCGTACGGGCTGGTATCCCGCACCGGGACGCCGCCGACACTGGGTTTTTTCATCCTGCACGAGGGGCTTCTCGGCGTTATCAATGACCAGCTCCGGGAAGTCGATTACGACGAGCTTCAGGAAGACGGCAAGATCGAGGGCACCAGCCAGGGCGGCTGGCTCGGCATCACCGACAAGTACTGGCTGGTCGCGCTGGTTCCCGACCAGAAGGCCCAGCTCCGCACCAATTTCCGCCACACGCTGCAGAACCGCGAAGACAAGTACCAGGTCGACTACCTCAGCAGCGCCGTCGTGGTGCAACCTAACAGCTCGAACGAGATATCCAATCGCCTGTTCGCGGGCGCGAAAGAAGTCAAACTCCTCGACGCCTACGAGGCCGATCTTGGCATCTCCCGGTTCGATCTCGCGGTCGATTTCGGCTGGTTCTATTTCCTGACCAAGCCGATCTTCTACGTCCTGATTTATTTCTTCGAATGGCTCGGCAATTTCGGTCTCGCCATCCTGCTGCTGACCGTCATTATCAAGATCGCGTTCTTCCCGCTGGCCAACAAGTCTTACGCGGCGATGAGCCGCATGAAGAAGCTTCAGCCGAAGATGACCAAGCTCAAGGAGCGGTACGGCGACGACCGGGCCAAGATGAACGAAGCGATGATGAAGCTCTACAAGGACGAGAAGGTCAATCCGGCGGCCGGCTGCTTCCCGATGCTGATTCAGATCCCGGTGTTCTTCGCGCTCTACAAGGTGCTGTTCGTTGCAATCGAAATGCGCCACGCCCCGTTCTACGGATGGATCCAGGACCTCTCCGCGCCGGATCCGACCTCGCTGTTTACCCTGTTCGGCCTGATCCCCTGGTCGCCGCCGGAATTTCTCATGATCGGCATCTGGCCGATCATCATGGGAGCGACGATGTATCTTCAGCAGAAGCTTAACCCGGCCCCGGCGGATCCGATGCAGGCCAAGATATTCATGTTCCTGCCCTTTATTTTCACCTTCATGCTGGCGCAGTTCCCGGCGGGTCTCGTTATCTACTGGGCCTGGAACAATATTCTGTCGATCGCCCAGCAATACGCGATCATGAAGCGTATGGGCGTCAAGATCGGCGGGTGATCGCCGTGCCTGGAACATGCCAGAAGAGATCCACATAGGCGATATCGGCGACGACGCGCTGGAGTTCGGCCGCAAGCTGTTCGAATCGGAATGCCGTTTTATCGCGGGCGCGAACGACTACGCTTCCCTTCCCGCCAGCGAATTTCCCGAAATCGCCTTTGCAGGCCGGTCGAACGTTGGGAAGTCGAGCCTGATCAACGCGCTGGTGCGGCAGACCTCTCTGGCGCGCACCTCGAAAACACCGGGACGGACACAGCAGATCAATTTCTTCCGGCTGGGTTACGATCTGACCCTCGTCGATCTGCCCGGGTTCGGTTATGCAAAAGTTTCGAAACAGAAGGTCGGTGACTGGACCGCGCTGATCCACGCTTACCTGAAAGGTCGCGTAACGCTGCGTCGGCTTTGCCTGCTCGTCGACTCGCGACACGGGCTGAAGGAAAACGACCGGTCGGCGATGCGGGAACTCGACGAAGACGCCGTGGTTTACCAGATCGTGCTGACCAAGACCGACAGAATCGGGGCGACCGAACTCGAAGACCGGATCGGTTCGATCTCGGAAGAATTGGCAAAACACCCAGCGGCGCATCCCACCGTGATGCCGACAAGCTCGCGCGACAATATCGGCATCGCCGAGCTGCGGGCGGAACTGGCCACACTTTCCGTGTCATACCAATTCGGATAAAGTGCGCCGCTTCGAATTCTGGAAATATCACCGGTCATGAGCGGAAAGAAAACCAAGGCGGTTTCCGACAAGGAACGCGAACACTGGCTCGCCAAGGCGAAGACGCTTTCGGAAGCCCTGCCCTATATGCGCGCCTATGCGGGCAAGACCTTCGTCGTGAAATATGGCGGCCACGCGATGGGCGACCCGGAACTCGCGAAGCTGTTTGCGCGCGACATCGTTCTGTTCAAGCAGGTCGGCATCAATCCTATCGTGGTGCATGGCGGCGGCCCCCAGATCGGCCAGATGCTGGAACGGCTCCGCATCAAGTCTTCATTTGTCGACGGGCTGCGCGTGACCGACGCTGCGACGGTGGAAGTCGTCGAGATGGTGTTGTCTGGCAGCATCAACAAGCAGGTCGCGGCGGCCATTAATGAGGCCGGCGGGACAGCGATCGGGCTGTCCGGCAAGGACGGCAATCTGATCGAGGCGCGCAAGCTGACGCGCAAGACGCGCGACCCGGATTCCAACATCGAAAAGGTGGTCGATCTCGGTTTTGTCGGAGATCCGGTGCAGGTCAACGCAAAAGTTCTGACGGAGATGTCGAAATCCAACATCATCCCGGTTATCGCACCGCTCGGGATCGGCGCGAAGGGCGAGACCTTCAACATCAATGCCGACACCGCCGCCGGCGCGGTCGCCGCGGCGATGGACGCCGAACGGCTGCTGATGCTCACCGACGTACCCGGCGTGCTCGACAAGAAAGGCGCGCTGATTCCGGAGATGACGGCAACACAGGTTCGCGCGCGCATACGCGACAAGACGATCAGCGGCGGCATGATCCCGAAGGTCGAAACCTGCCTCGACGCAGTCAAGGGAGGCGTCGAAGCTGCGGTGATCCTCGACGGACGCGTTCCCCACGCCCTGATCCTCGAGATCTTTACCGAGCATGGGGTGGGCACGCTGATCCGCAAGCCCCCGGCCGCCAAGCGACGGAAACGCTGAGCGCGAACAGACCATGACGCCGTCCCACCGCTTTTGCGCCGTCGTGTTCGATCTCGACGGAACGCTGGTCGATACTCTCCCCGACATCCACGAAGCGCTGAACCGGGCCCTCGAAGAGGCGTCACTCGCGCCGATCGATACGGAAGCCTGCCGCCGCATGATCGGCGGAGGAGCGCATAACCTGATCGAACAGGCGTTCACAGCCATTGGCGAACCCGCCGACGACCCGCGCATCGATGCGGTCTTTGAGCGCTTTCTGGTTCTTTACGAAGCGGAACCGGCGGTGCGGTCGCGGCCCTTTGACGGCGTTATCGAGGCGCTCGACCGGTTGCGCGCCGAGAATGTCGCGCTGGGCGTCTGCACCAACAAACCCCACGGGTTGACGGAAATCGTCCTGCGCGAACTGGGCCTGGACGGGTATTTCGGCGACTCGGTGATCGGCGGCGACGCGCTGGAGGTGCGCAAACCGGCTGCCGGCCACCTGCTTGAAGTGGTCCGGCGTACCGGTCACGCAGCGTCGCAGACCCTGATGGTGGGCGACAGCGAAACCGACGTCGCCTCGGCACGCAATGCCGGTTTGCCGATTGTCGCCGTCGATTTCGGCTATACCCGCACGCCGCCGTCGCAACTGGGGGCCGATATCCTGATATCCGCCTTCGATCAGCTGCCAGCAGCCATGAGTAAAATCTGACGGATTCTACTCGTAGTGCAGCGATTCCGCTGACGACATCCGGATTGCGACGAAAGCGGGGTAGATAGCCGCGATCAGGCAGGTGCCGATACAGGCCAGCGAGAACAGTCCGGTTGCCGTCCATGACAGCCGGAAGCTGTAGTCGAACAGGGTGAAATGATCGAGGAACGAGACGCTGACCGCACCCAGCGCATTGCCGACGACTGCCGCGAGCAAAGCACCCACCAGGCCGATGATCGCGCCTTCGGCGAGCAGCATCTTGGTCACCTGCCAGCGTCCCATCCCGACGGTCCGCAGAACTGAAAATTCCCGCCCCCGCGCGTGCACCTGTATCAGCAGCGTGTTGGCGACTCCGATCGCCGCCAGCAGGATGGTCATCGCCAGAATGAAGTCGAAGATCAGGAAGTCCCGGTCGATTTCACGGGTCCGGTAATAGCCCCTGACAAGCCCGTGATGGGTCCGCAGGTAGTAGGGGTAAAGCGCATCGTGTTTTAACGGACGCCAGAGCCAGAATTTTCCGTCCCTGTAGCTCGCCGTTCCATAGAGCCACAGCGTTCGTTCGAGATTGTCGGCGAACAGGCGGTTGCCGTCGCTGAACACGGCATAGGATTTGAGGTCGACATACCTGCCGTCCTCGGCGAAGAAGCCTGTGTCGTCGGCAACTTCGATGATATCGAAACGATAATCGTGCCCCGCGCTGCGAATAACGAGAATATCACCTGCCGACGCGTCGTATCGGGCCGCCAGTGTCCTGGACAGGATAACGGTACCAGGCCGCAGCAGGGGCCGTCCCTGGTTGAGCCGATCGATATTGACGTCCTCGCGCATGACGATCCGCATGGGAAAGGCGCCGGGAATTTTCTCGGACATGCGCACGAATCCGACGCCGTGTTTCCGCTTGAGCCGTTCGAAATCCGCCGCATCGAACGGTCGCGAGGTGCGTTCGAAGAACGTATTGGGCGCCAGCGTGGCCCGGCTCCAGAGGATGATCTCATCCTTCAACGCCCGAGTAATATCGTGCAGCGCCGTCAGCATGCCGAACACCAGGACTACCGCGGTTATCGCAAACGTCACCTGCTGGGACGCGAGACGCATCCGCCGCCCGGTTAACAGGGCTTCAAGCGGCATCAGCGGCAGCATCAGCTTTTCGAACAGTCCGATCGCGCCCTTCAGAAGCGGTGTCACCCACCAGAGCGTAGCGGCGGCAATGACCGTCACGAAGGCGGCTTCGAACAGAAAAAAATGAACCACCGACATCCAGGAAATCAGAAAAGGCCGCACAAGCACGTAAGCGGCGCCGAGCGCCGCCGGCAGGAGCCAGACAAACCCGGAAGATCTCGATATCGCGCTTCGAGCTTCTTCCGACAGGAAGCGCGGCTGCAGAATACGCGCGATTTCCATTTTAAAGATGGCGCGGACCGGCGAGGCGACGCCCAGTATGGCAACCGCGATGCTGACCAGCGACATGGCCGCCAGTTCGCCCCAGGGGACGAAAGCAGTCCCGACCGGCATCTGTCCCGTGGTCGAAATGCCCATTCGAAGCAGGGCCCGGCCGGCGGGGATCGCCGCGATCAGCCCGATCGCTGTTCCAACAGCGCCGAGAATGGCCGCCTCGGTCAGCAAAGAGGCGGCCACGCCGCGCCGGCTTTCGCCAAGACACAGCAGCAGGCAGAATTCGCGCGCGCGCGGTGACCGAGAACCGCATGGTGTAGAACACGATCACGGCGCCCACCAGAAACGACAGCAGCGACGCGAGCCGGACGGCCAGCCTCATCGCGGCATAATCTTCGCTTCCCCGGGCGGCGAGCGTTTTGGATTTACCCCGGTCTGCGCCGCCTCGCTGGGAGGGCACGAGTGAATTGTCCCTTTTCCGGCTGTCGGCGCGGGAAATGGTAATATTCTCCACCGGGGGGCAATCCGGATCGTGGGCGAGACAAGCCTCTGCGCCCGTCTCGCCGCAAGCGTCGCCTCGGTCTCAACGAAAGCCTGGGGTTGATCGGGGGGGACGTCTCGCGTGTTGTTGTCGACGATGAGAATTGCACAAACCACCGTCATCCCGATGGCAACGCCAAGAACCGTCGCCACCGCCACGATCCGATGATGGCGCATGCTGCGGATTGCAAGAAGAACGGGAAGCGAAATCGCTGACCACATGGTCTTCGGCGGCCTTATATTCCAAGCCGCATCAGCGTTTCGTGAATCGGTCGCACATCGCCCTCATCGCCGGCCTGGCGCTGATCGGCCGCAATCACCCCATCCTTGATAAAACATACCCGGTCTGCCCAGGCCACATGTTCGGGACTGTGCGTGACGAGCAGGACCGCTGTTTTCTCCGCTTTCGTAACGTCCCGCAGCGTTTCCATGATCGATCGTCCGACCGCCGGGTTGACGTTGCCTGTCGGCTCGTCCGCCAGAACCACGCCGGGCCGGTGGGCCAGCGCCCGCGCTATCGATGTCAGCTGCATCTCGCCGCCGGAAAGCTGATGCGGTCTGTGATCGGCGCGCCTCACCATACCGACGCGATCGAGCAGATCATCGACCCGGGCGCGCGCTTCCTCGCCGGCCGTCCCGGAAATCAGAAACGGCAGGAGGATGTTCTCGCTGACCGTAAGGGTCGGGACGAGATTGAAGAACTGAAACACCATCCCGATATCGCGACGGCGCAGCTCCGTCCGCATCTTCTGATCGCTGTAATCGACACGGTTGCCGACGATATCGACAGTCCCGCCATCGGGGGAATCGATCCCGGAAACACAGTTGAGCAGCGTTGTGTTGCCGGACCCGCTGGGCCCCATGATGGCCACTGTTTCGCCGCGTGCGACGTCAATCGATAACCCCCGAAGAACATCGATTGCCTCATCGCCCAGACGATAGGTCTTGACCAGCCTGTCGACCCGTATGGCGGATCCGCCCGACATCGCGTCGGGATCCTCGCGGTCGGTTGCAGTCGAAACAGGCTGTTCCATGGAAATGTCTGTTACTCGCACAGGGCGGGCGGGCCGGATCGGGCGACAAGTTAGGCGGTTGGCCGCAGCAAGGCGAGTCAGTATTTCGCCTGTGCGGGCCGGACAGGTCAACCGGTCAGGAATTCCAGCTGCCAGAGCATCTCGTCCTCGCTCAGCGGAAATCCGTCTTCGGACGATGCCTTGAGGATTTCGTCCGGCGGCAGCCGGCAGAGACCCGTTTGCAGACGGGTCGCCGCCGACATTGTAAGTCCGGCTTTCCAGGCGACCGCAACGATACCCTTAGCGCTGGCCATCGAGATGGTTCTCGCGACAGCCGTACCCGGCAGATCGGCAAGCAGCGCCATTCCCTCAATCGCGAGACTACGGTCGCCGCTTTCAAGAGCATCGAGAATTGCGCGTTCATCGAGCCTGCCGGTCTCCAGTAGTCCTTTCGCCCGATCCTCGGCCGGCTCGCGCGTTTCCTCGTCGAACAGTGGACCCGCCCCTCCAAGCCGCCGCTTCACGGATTCAGCCAGCCCGGCGGCGGTTTCAGCATCGATATCGCGGCGCCGTTCAAGATCGCTAAGCAGCGCATCCGCAACGAATTCCGAAAGACGACGCACGGCCCGTGTGGAAAGGCACGGGCGGTCGACAAGAGGCTCATGCCACGCCGGCACGGCCTCCGCCCTGTCCGTCAGAGCATCCAGCGTTTCTTCCCGGATCTGGGCGCTGGAATTGGACAGAAGCGCCGTAATGGCGTCGCGATCATCGGTCGCGATTACAGCGTCGGCGACCGCCGGGCCGAGCCCGGTCCTGCGGGAAATCGCTGCCAGAGGCGCGCCGCCCTGCAGGCCGGCCACGATATCGAGCAACACCTCGTCTGGCAGAAGCGGAGAGTGTTCGAGGATGGGACAGGCGACGGTTTCGTCTTCGTCCCTTGCCAGCCTTTCGATGACCGTAGGCGGCGCCGATGCACAGGATTTGAGTTCTTCCGAGAGAATTCGCCGGACCCGCGCTGCCCCGTCACCGGAAAGAACGTCGAGAACCTGATTAACGACCTGTCCGAGCCGGTCGTCTTCTTTCCCATCGAGCTCGGGCGCCAGCCTGCCGATCCGGACAGCCAGCGCGCTGCGGACGTCAATATCGGGATCGCCTGCCAGAAGCAGGCCCACCTGGACCGGCGTCGCATCGTTTGCCGCAACCGCACGGCGGACCTCCGGACCGGAATCTTCTGCCAGAAAATAAAGAATTTCAGGACGCACATCCGTGCGCGTGGCAAGGGCCTGGCGATCGTCGGAGAATTCCGACCGCGCGAGACGCTTGGCGTCCTCGTAATCCATCGGGGGAGCGGAGGGCCTGGCAAGCGTCATTGTCCCTCCTCTGCGCTGTCTGCAGAATCCGGCGCGATAACGTAGCCAGCCTTGCCGTTATGCTTGATATCGTACATCGCCGCATCGGCCCTCAAGGTCATGTCTGCAAGCGTTTCCCGCGCTCCGCGCGGACGGACGGCAATCCCGACAGAGATACCCAGCGGCCGGTCCGGAGCGCCGGAGAACCTCCGGAGAATTTTCGAAGAGTCGAGCATATCGACGGCGCGCGCCCTTGCGCCGTCTTCATCCGTACGTTCGAGCCAGAGTGCGAACTCATCGCCGCCAAACCGGGCCACCAGATCGCCGGGCCGGCAGCAGCCGGTGAGCATGTCGGCAACCGCAACCAGTGCCTCGTCGCCCTTCTGATGACCATGAACGTCATTTACCGGCTTGAAATTGTCGAGATCGACATAAAACAGCGCGCCCCCGGCATCGCCGTGGCCCAAACGGTTTCCGAGATCCGTTTCGAAAGCTCTGCGATTGAGGAGACCGGTCAGACCGTCGGTACGCGACAGCGCTTCGAGCTCGGCTCGATGCGCAAACTGCTGCAACGCGACCCCCAGATTCACGGCGATCTAGTCGAGGAAGGCGATATCGGTTGTGGACCATTCCCCCTGCCGTAAAGGCTTCCAGACAGCAACCGCGCCATTCACGGCGTGCCGCCACGATGTTGCGACGACGAGCCCTGTCCCCTCCGGATACTCGACCTCGAACGGTCGGAGGTCGCCAGACGCACCGGTATTTGAAAGACGCGCCAGGGCGGGATCGAAAAATTCGCCATCCAGGGAGAAATCCCCATGATGCGCCGCTTCGATCCAGCCCCCCGTCGAATCCCTGCGATACAGGCGCCCGCCCGCTGCACCTAACGATCGCGTCGTTGTCGTGATGGCGATGTCCAGCATCCGGTCCGGATCGAATTCGTCGCGCACGGCGCGCACGATATGGGCGATCTGACGTTCCCGCTCCAGGCTTCGTGCGAGGGACCGCGCGCGCCTGCGCTCTTCGGACACGTCTCGACAGACGCCGCGCGTCGCGATCCGGTCTCTATCCGACGAAAAGACGGGCCGGGCGGATGTTTCGAAACAGACGGCGCCGCCGCCATCAGCGCTGCGCATCCACACATCGACTCCAGCGACGGAGCGATCCGTTAGAAAGGGAGACCCGTTCCGCTCAGGGGCATCGGGGTCGAGAAAGCCGAGCGCCGAGCGCCCGAGCAGATCATCTGTCGAGAACCCGAGCGGTCCGGTCGTCGACACGTAAACGAACCTGCCCTCGGCGTCGGTCTCCCAGCAAAAATCGCCGCACAGTTCGGCAATGTCCTTGAACCGCAGGCGCGATTCGATCAGCGCACCCCGAATGGCAGCCTCGCGGTCAGCAACAGGGTCGGAACCGGAGCCGTTGCTGGAGTCGGGATAAGGCAGATTTTGTCGGGATACAGCGGTCAATCGGGACACCTCAATCACGCGGGGCCAGTCCGCTGCGACCGGGGCGACGTGCGCCTCGCCTGTCGTCCCCCCGACGCGACAGCCAGCCGGCGGCGCAGACCGCGGTCGGGTACATCGATGATCGCGCCGGTACGCGCCTGAACAGGCGGCATAAAATTCGCGGTATCGAAGGCGGGCTTTCCGAACAGATAACCCTGTCCGAACCCGACACCCGCGCTCCGCAACATGGAGACCGTGTTTTCGTCCTCCACCATTTCGGCAATGGTATCGATCTCGAGATCGTTGCACATGCCGATCACCGCGCGCAGGAAGGCGCGATTTCGTGGCGTGCTGTCGACGGTCCTTACATAGGCCCCGTCGATCTTCACGTAATCCATGTCGAACGCATGAAGATAACGGAGCGCCGCCGAACCCGCGCCGAAATCGTCCAGACAGACCGCATGGCCGGCCTTGCGAAGCCCCTGAATGAAAGCATTGGCGACATGAAGTTCCTCGATCTTCGCCGATTCGGTCACTTCGAAGACGACACGGGACCGTACCGCCGAGAACCGGTTCAGCAGATCGTGCAGCTCGGCGACGAAAGTCCGGTTTACGATCGAATGTCCCGAAACATTGACCGCAACCACATGCGTCTCGTCCCGATCGGCTGAAGCCGCAAGCTCTTCGAGGACACGGCGGCACATGGCCATGTCGAAATCGTGAATGATGCAGGTATTTTCGCCGAACACGATCAGCGGATAGGGAGAATCGTCGATCTTACCGTTGATCCGCGCCAGCGCCTCGAAATGATGCAGTGCGCGCGTATCCAGGGACACGATCGGCTGATAAGCAACCTCGAAATTGCCTCTGTCTGTCGCGTCCCGGAATCGGGTCAGAAGGATGTCGGTTTCGCGAGACAGCACCTTCAGCCCGTCCGACAGGCTGTTGACCTCCAGCCCTGCGCCTTCCGACTCGCAGAACCTGTTGACAATGTAGAGAAGAGCCCGGCGTGCGTCGTCCTCGTCGATATCGGCATCCACCGTGCCGGAACTGACGGCTATTCCGACGCCTTCGGAGTCTGCTTCTCGGAAAATCTCCTCGACGCGTCCGGTTATCCGGTCGATATCGATGCCGGATCGATGAAGAAACCCGTATGAATTCTCATCAAGACGGCCCGCCGCCTGCCCGGCTGCCGCATTGGCCTGCAGGAAGCTGCCCAGCGTCTGCATCATGCTGGCAGCGCTTTCGCGGTCGAGTCTGGCCCTCAACGCCTGCAAATTCTCGGTATGCACCATCGTCAGTTCGAGCCGCTCGCCGCGCCGGGAGGCTTCTTCGATATGACGGCTCGCAATTAGCGCAAACGCGTCTTTCTCCGGCAGGCCGCTTTCTCTGTCGCGCGGCGCTGCGGCGTAGAGATCGTCGGTCGTCGGCGACCCGGAGAGCCTGAGCGCGAAGAAGTAGCGGCCGGACATATCCGGCAGGTGATAACCCGTCAGAGACAGCGCGACAGTCGGACCGTCATCTCCATTGAGGCGAACCGGAACCGGTTCGATACGCGCGCCGAGCGGCATCGAGGCCATAAGTTCCTGAATGAGACTACGGCTCGATTCCACAAGCAGGTGTTCGAAAGAGGAACCGATCAGCGCCTCGGGCGGTCGACCGAGGAGCGACTGGGTCGCTCCGGCGCTAAACGCAACCTTTCCATCAGCGTCAACCTCGAGCAAAAGATCCGCAGCGCAGAAGGCGAGCGCGACGAACCGGTCGCGATCCCGTTTGAGCGAGTCGACGTAATCCGGCGTAGCCGCGTTATCTTCGGAAATCGGCTTGAAAATAGTCATCCAGGATCGTCCGCAGGCGGAATGTTCGACGCGGCAAGGTAGGGCAAAGGATTTAACGAATCCTTGTCCGCAAACCGTCCTTTTCCGTTGAAACAGGGCCTTCGGCGGTCCAGATTGCCTCCATGGACAAGGATTCTCTTATAGCCGTATCCGGCGACGGTCTGGACCAGGTCGATTGCTGGATATTCGATCTCGACAATACGCTCTACCCGGTGACCCAGACGCTGCTGGAGCATATCGACCGGCATATGGGCGCCTTCGTTGCACGCTTTCTCGGCGTCGACGCCGAGGAAGCGCGGCGGATCCAGAAGCTGTATTTCCGCCAGTACGGGCTGACGCTGCGCGGGCTGATGCTGCATCACAATCTCGATCCGGCGCGCTATTTCGAGGAAATGACGCCGATGGACCTGAACGAGGTCTTCCCCAATCCGGACCTCGCGGACTCCATCGCTCGCCTGCCTGGCCGCCGGCTCATCTACACCAACTCATCGGTGCGCCATTCGAGCCTCGTACTCGACAGGCTGGGGATGAATGATCTTTTCGAGGCGATCTACGACATAGAGGCCGCCAACTGGGTTCCCAAGCCTGCCATCGAGAGCTACCGGCTGATGTGCGACCGGTACGATATCGACCCGGCGCGTGCTGTCATGATCGACGATATCGCCCGAAACCTGGAGCCGGCAGCCGCCCTCGGCATGAAGACGGTCTGGATAAAAACCGGTGCGGAATGGGCGCGAGACGTTCAGCCCGAGCCGCATATCGACCAGGTCATCGGCGACATCGGAGGCTGGGTCGATGCGGTCAGCAGCCGGCTTTCGGATAGTTGACAGGGTGGGGCCGGCAATTATTGTGCGGTCGCGCCCGATTGCCGGGATTTGATCAGAAACGGGGAACAGAATGACCGCCAGCGATTTGCAAAAGACACTCGACGACGCCTGGGAGGCCCGCGACGGGGTGTCGCCCGCGACCACCGGCGCCGTGCGCGACGCCATCGAAGCCGCGCTCGACGGGCTAGATTCCGGCGAATACCGCGTCGCCGAAAAATCGGGCGATGGCTGGGTCGTCAATCAGTGGCTGAAGAAAGCCGTACTGCTGTCCTTCCGGCTTTACGACAACGCCCCGATGCCGGGCGGCCCAACCGACCCGAACCGCGGCGCGACGCCCTGGTACGACAAGGTCGCGCCAAAATTCGCCGGCTGGGACGATGCGCGTTTCCGCGAGGCCGGTTTCCGCGCAGTGCCCAACTGCACGGTGCGGCGCGGATCCTATATCGCGCCCGGCGTGGTGCTGATGCCGAGCTTCGTCAATATCGGAGCCTATGTGGATTCCGGCACCATGGTCGATACCTGGGCGACCATCGGGTCCTGCGCCCAGATCGGCAAGAACTGTCATATTTCCGGCGGGGCCGGCATCGGCGGCGTGCTGGAACCCTTGCAGGCCGACCCGGTAATCATCGGCGACAACTGCTTCATCGGCGCGCGATCCGAAGTCGCGGAAGGCGTGATTGTCGAGGACGGCGCGGTGCTGTCGATGGGCGTGTTCCTGGGCGGCTCGACCAAGATCGTCGACCGTGCCACCGGCGAGATCCATTACGGGCGGGTGCCCGCCTATTCGGTCGTGGTGCCGGGCACGATGCCGGGCAACAAGCTGCCCGACGGCACGCCAGGACCCAACCTCTACTGCGCCGTCATCGTGAAACAGGTCGACGAACGGACCCGGTCGCGCACGTCGATCAACGAATTGTTGCGCGATTGAGCGCGTCCATCGACGCGCTGGAGCTCGCCCAGGCGCTGATCCGCTGCCCGAGCGTCACGCCCGCCGACGAGGGCGCGCTGGATACGCTGCAGACGGCGCTCGAAAGCCTGGGGTTTTGCTGTACCCGCCTGCCCTTCTCGGAAAACGGTACGCCTGACGTCGATAACCTGTATGCCCGGCTCGGCACGGGCGCACCCAATCTCTGCTTTGCGGGACACACCGATGTGGTGCCGGTCGGCGATGCCGCCGGATGGACGGTCGACCCGTTCGGGGCCGAGATCATCGATGGCGTCCTCTACGGTCGCGGCGCGACAGACATGAAGGGATCGATCGCCTGTTTCGTCGAAGCGGCATCGCGGTTCCTGGCAGCGCGCGGCCCCGATTTCGGCGGCTCGATCAGCCTGCTGATCACCGGCGACGAGGAGGGCCCGTCGATCAACGGCACCCGCAAGGTTCTGGGCTGGATGGAGGAAAACGGCGAAAAGCTGGATTCCTGCATCGTCGGCGAACCGACCAATCCGCAGGCTCTGGGCGACATGGTCAAGATCGGCCGCCGGGGATCGCTGTCGGGCTTTCTCACCCTGTATGGCACGCAGGGCCATACCGCCTATCCGCATCTCGCCGACAATCCGCTGCCGCGTCTGGTGGCCATGCTGGACGCTATCGTCAATGACGAGCTCGACAGCGGCACGGACCATTTCCAGCCGTCGAACCTTCAGCTCACCACGGTCGATGTAGGCAATACGGCGACCAACATCATTCCCGGCAGCGCGCGGGCGACCTTCAACATCCGGTTCAACGATCTGCACACCACCGAGTCGCTGATCGAACGGCTGGAAGCGCATTTCAACCGTATCGGCGGCGATTACGAGATCGAATACCAGCGGACCGGCGACGCCTTCCTGACGCCGCCGGGTCCGTTAAGCGATCTGCTGTCCGCCGCTATTCTGGATGCCACCGGGAAGACCGCCGATCTCAGCACCACAGGCGGGACATCGGATGCGCGCTTCATCAAGGATTACTGTGCGGTCGCCGAGTTCGGGCTGATCAGTCAGACCATGCACAAGACCGACGAGCGGGTCGCACTGTCCGATCTGGCCAAGCTGACCGATATATACGCATCAGTGCTAGACGGGTATTTCGGCGCATGATCGGCGGCCAGGAGGTCAGCCGGTACCTGTTCGGCGCGTGGCTTCTGGCGAAATACGACCGCAATGGCGCCTATCTGTTCGACAACACACCGGAGGCGTTCTGGCGCTCCTTCTGGGCCGCCTTTGTCGTGTTTCCCGCCTTCGCGATTCTGCTCCTGCTGCGGAGCGCGCATGTGGAAATCAATGTCAGCCCGTTCTGGGCTTTCTTCATCCAGGCGACTGCCTACGCGATGGGGTGGGTGGCTTTCCCCTACATCGTATTTCACGTCCTCCGCCTGTTCGATGCCGGAGAGAATTTCTGCCGTTATATCGCGGCTTATAACTGGGCGCGGGTTCTGGAGATTACGCTCATGCTCGGCGTAACGGCGCTCGTCGCCGGCGGCATCGTTCCAAGGGAACTGGGCAACATTCTGACAATCATCGCAATCGTCGCCATTCTCGCCTACGAAGGGTTTGTCGCCCACGCCGCCCTGGAAGTACCCGCAGCCGGCGCGGTGGGCCTCGTCTTTCTCGATCTTCTTCTCAGCCTGACGATTCAGGGATGGAGCGACCGGCTGCTGGCGGGTCAGCCCGTGATCGGCGGATAAACGACCTCTGTCAGGTAAAGCCCCTCGGGCGGCGCCGTCGGGCCGGCGGCGGCGCGGTCATGCGCCGCAAGCGCTGCGCCGACATCTTCGACCGACCATTTGCCTTCGCCGACCAGCTTGAGCGTACCCGCGATATTGCGTACCTGGTGATGCAGGAAGGACAACGCCCGGACATTCAGGTGAATTTCCTCGCCAACCCGACCGACCGACAGCGATGTCAGCGTCTTCACCGGGCTTTTCGCCTGGCAGATGCTGGCGCGAAACGACGTGAAATCGTGTTTCCCGACGAGCGCCTGGCCGCCGGCATGCATGGCGTCGGCGTCCAGCGACCGGTTTACGTGCCAGGCGCGCCCCGCCTCCAGCGTCGGCGGCGGGCGGCGGTCGAGAAAGCGGTAGAGGTAGGCGCGCTCGACCGCGGAAAAGCGGGCGTGAAAATCTTCGCTGACGGCCCGGGCCTCAATCACCGCAATGGGTTGCGGGCGGAGATGCGCGTTCAGGGCGTCACGCACCGTGTCGGCATCGGTTGGCTTTTCGAGGTCGATATGTGCGACCTGGCCCAGCGCATGAACGCCTGCATCGGTCCGGCCCGCCCCCTGGACGATGGCAGTTTCGCCGCAGAACGAACGAATCGCCTCCTCCAGCGCCTGCTGGATCGACGGTCCGTTATCCTGCCGCTGCCAGCCGACATAGTTGCCGCCGTCATATTCGACCGTCAGCCGGTAGCGGGTCACGAATTCGTCCCGGGGAGCACTGTCCCAACCGGCAGGTCGTAGCCGCGGAGGAACGCATCGGCGTCCGCCGCCGCCTTGCCCGGCCGCTGAAGACGCAGCAGGCGAAGCGCACCCTTGCCGCAGGCAATAGTCGGCTCGCTATCCAGAACAGTTCCGGGCGCTGCTCCGTCGTTTTTCTCGGCTGCTTCGGCGGTCAATACGCGTATCCAGACATTGCCCCGCCCGTCCGAATGGGCGAATCGCGTCCCGGGCCAGGGGTGGAACGCCCGCACACGACGCGCCAGAACGTCCGCATCCTGCGACCAGTCGATATTGCCCTGCTCGCGCGTGACCTTCTTCGCGTAGGTCGCGCCTTCCTCGGACTGGGGCATCGCGACGATCTCTCCCGACGCCAGCTTTGCCAGCACGTCGACGATCATGTCGGCGCCGAGCGCAGCCAGCGAATCGTGCAGATCGCCGACAGTCGCATCGTCGGCAATCGGTGTGGGCTGCATGGCGAAAACCGGGCCCGTATCGAGCCCTTCGTCCATCTGCATGATGGAAACGCCAGTCTCCGAATCGCCTGCCTCGATCGCCCGGTGGATCGGCGCCGCGCCGCGCCAGCGCGGCAGCAGCGACATGTGGATGTTCAGACATCCCAGACGGGGTGCGGAAAGAACCGGTGCAGGCAGAATCAGCCCGTAGGCGATCACCACGGCCGCATCTGCCTCAAGCGCGGCAAAATCCGCCTGGACGGCAGGGTCCCTGAGAGATTCGGGATGGCGAACGTCGAGTCCCCGTTTTTCCGCGAAGGCCTGTACCGGCGAGGGCGTCACGCGGTGACCGCGTCCGGCGGGCCGCGGCGGCTGGGTATAGACGCAGGCAATGTCGTGGCCAGCATCGAGCAAAGCCGCCAGCGGCGGCACCGCGATCTCCGGCGTTCCCATGAAGACAAGTCTCAGGCGGGCCATGAGAGGGTCTGCCCGGTCAGACGCTGGCGGTCGCTTTGGCCCGCTTCAGCTTGGTCATCTTGCGCACGATTATGTTGCGCTTGAGCGACGACAGGTGATCGACGAACAGAACGCCGTCGAGGTGATCCATTTCATGCTGGACGCAGACCGACAGCAGCCCTTCGGCGTCGATCTCCCGGATTTCGTTGTCCTGGTCGAGGTAGCGGACGCGTACGGTCGCAGGTCGTTCGACCTCTGCATAATGTTCGGGAAAGGACAGGCAACCTTCCTCGCGCAGGACGATGTCCTCTGACGCTTCGATAATCTCGGGATTCGCCATCCTGAGCGGTTCGCGCTCTTCGCCCGTGGGGTCGGACACATCGACCACGATGACTCTCTTGTGCACGCCCACCTGAGGCGCCGCGAGTCCCACGCCCGGCGCCGCGTACATCGTTTCCAGCATGTCGTCCATAAGCTGACGCAGATGAGAGTCCACCTTCTCTACCGGCAGGCATTTCCGCTTGAGAACCGGATCGGGCGCTTTGATGATCGGGCGAATGGCCATTCCGCGTTGCGTATCCTGTGATGCGTTGCGACGCCAAGTAGGTATTGCGGCATCTTCGCCACGTCAAGCGTTCGGCCCGCTAACCGGCCCGGTCCCGGACGATTCGGGGCAGGCATGATAGGGTTTTTTCCGGTTTCACGTGCCTTCATGGACATAACGCATGGAAACGACTCTTCTGATCCTGATTGCTGTTGTCGCCGCCGCTGCGGGCGCGGGGCTGGCGTTTTTCCTGGCGCAGCGCAATGGCGGCACCGATGCCGAGCTGGCAGGCCGGCTGAGCCAGATGGCTGAAAGCACGGCGGCGCAACAGGCGCAGCTCGCCGAGCGGATGCAGGCACAGGAACGGGCCATCACGAAGATGCTCGAGGAACGGTTGGGCGATCTCGGTAAAAAGGTCGGTGATTCCCTGCAACTGAGTTCGACGAAGACCGGCGAGACCATGGCGAAGCTTCAGGAACGGCTCGCCGTCATCGATGCGGCGCAAAAGAAGATCACCGACCTCTCGACACAGGTCGTAGGGCTGCAGGACATTTTGTCGAACAAGCAGGCGCGCGGCGCATTCGGAGAAGTCCAGCTGCAGGACCTCGTAAAGGCGGCGCTGCCGCCGTCGGCCTACGGGTTTCAGGCCACCCTCGGCAACGGACGCCGGGCCGACTGCCTGATTAAATTGCCCAACCCACCGGGTCCGATCGTGATCGACGCCAAGTTCCCGCTGGAAGGCTATCGTCAGCTCGTCGATGCAACGGATGAGACCCGGGAGACCGCGCGCAAGCGCTTCGCCGCCGACGTGCTGACCCATGTGAAGCATATTGCGGAGCGCTATATCGTGCCGGGCGAAACGGCGGAATCGGCGTTGATGTTCATGCCGTCGGAAGCCGTCTATGCCGAGCTCCACGCCAACCTGTCCCACATTGTGGATCAGTCCTACGGCTATCGCGTCTGGATCGTGTCGCCGACCACGCTGATGGCGACGCTGAATACCGTGAGGGCCGTCCTGAAGGACGCCCATATGCGCGAACAGGCAGGTCTCATCCAGAAGGAAGTGCTGACCATGATGGAAGATATCGGCCGTTTGGATCAGCGCGTGGAAAATCTGGAAAAACATTTCTCGCAGGCGGAAAAGGATCTGCGCGAAATCCGTACCTCCGCCGGCAAGATTACCCGCCGCGGCGAACGGATCGGCGAGCTGGAGTTCGGCGAGGCCGGGCCAGAAGAAGCGCTCGCCGCCCCGCCCGAACGGCTTCACCGCGTCGGCCAATAGGCTTACCCATGCAGGCGCTGGGAGGCATCGTCGTTATCCTGCTCATCGCCTGGGCCATCAGCGAAAACCGCCGCGCCGCCCCGGTCCGCCTTATCTACGTCGGCATGGCACTGCACATTGCTCTGGCGCTGCTTCTGCTGAAAATCCCGGCGGTGCGAGAGTCTTTTCTGGCGGCAAACGCTCTGGTCGACGCGCTGCAGGCTGCGACGCGCGCCGGCACGTCCGTGGTGCTGGGCTATCTCGGCGGCGGCAGCCTGCCGTTCGAGATCAAACCGGGGACAAGCAGCTTCGTCCTCGCCTTTCAGGCGCTGCCGCTGGTCCTCATCATCAGCGCTTTGTCGGCGCTGCTTTATCACTGGCGGGTCCTGCCGCTGGTGGTACGGGGATTCGCCTGGTGCCTGCGGCGGACGCTCGGGCTCGGCGGTACCGCAGGCGTCAGCGTCGCCGCCAACGTGTTTGTCGGCATGGTTGAGGCGCCGCTGCTGGTGAAACCTTACCTGGCGAAGGCGAGCCGCAGCGACCTGTTCCTGATCATGACCGCCGGCATGGCCACCATCGCTGGGACCGTGCTGGTTCTGTACGCGACCTTTCTGAAAGACGCGGTGCCGGGCGCGATCGGCCATTTGCTGGCAGCCTCCGTGCTGAACGCCATCGCCGCCATCGTGATCGCCCGCATCATGGTTCCGCAGGACGAGAACGTCCCGCCGACAGCCGCAGAGCTGGGCAAGCTCTATGAAAATTCGATGGATGCGATCACCCGCGGTACAATCGACGGGCTGACGCTGCTGCTCAATATCGGCGCAATGCTGATCGTCCTCATCGGCCTGGTCGCGCTGGTCAACATGATCCTGGGCGCAACCGGCGGCGACGCGCTGACGCTGCAGGCGATTCTCGGCTACGCGCTGGCCCCGCTCGCCTGGCTGATCGGCATCCCCTGGGCGGAGGCCGGAACCGCCGGCGCGCTGATGGGCACCAAGATCGTACTCAACGAGCTGATCGCCTATCTGAATCTTTCCGGTCTGGAACCCGGGACGCTGTCGGATCACAGCCGGCTGATCATGACCTATGCGCTGTGCGGCTTCGCCAATTTCGGCAGCCTCGGCATCATGCTCGGCGGGCTCGGGGCCATGGCCCCCGACCGACGCAGCGAGCTCGCCGGTCTCGGCCTCAAGACCATCGTCAGCGGTGCGCTCGCCACCTGGCTGACGGCGGCGGTAGCTGGACTCGTTCTGTAAATAGCGCCGCATTCGCGGCGGCCATTGAACATTATGGAGGACTGGTCCGGGCAAGACCTCGGTTACAGCGCCCGGCGTTCCTTGAGCGCCGCCAACAGGGTGCCATCGTCGAGATAGTCGAGTTCGCCGCCGACCGGGACACCGTGGGCGAGGCCTGAGATCTTTACGTTCGCGTCCATCAGCCGGTCGGCGACGTAATGCGCAGTAGTCTGGCCTTCTACCGTGGCAGATGTTGCAAGGATAACTTCGGTCACCTCGTCCGACCGAGCGCGTTCCACCAGGCCGGCGATGGACAGATCTTCGGGTCCCTTGCCGTCGAGCGCCGACAGGACGCCGCCCAAAACGTGATAGCGGCCGCCATACACCATCGCGCGCTCCAGCGCCCAGAGATCGGCTACATCCTCCACCACACAGATCAGCGACGCATCGCGACGGGAATCGGCGCAGACAGGACACGGATCGGTGACATCGACATTGCCGCAGGTCGAACAGGTCTTCATCGCCTCGGCGGCGGATTGCAGAGCCTGCGCCAGCGGCAGCATCAGGCTTTCGCGACGCTTGACGAGAAACAGCACGACGCGACGCGCCGACCGCGGCCCCAGACCCGGCAGGCGCGCAAACGCCTGCACCAGCCGGTCGATCTCACCGCCCGCCATGGATTCAGACTCTCAAAACGGCATCTGGAAACCGGGTGGCAGGTTCAGCCCACCGGTCAGCTTGGACATTTCTTCCTGCAATCGTTCATCGAGCTTGCGCTTCGCGTCGCTGAACGCGGCCACGATCAGGTCCTCGACGACCTCGGCGTCGTCCGAGTTGAACAGGCTGGGATCGATCTTCACCTTACGCAGATCGCCCTTGCCGCTAACGGTCACCGAAACCATACCGGCGCCCGACGAACCATCGATTTCGATCTCGGCAAGCTTTTCCTGCATTTCCTGCATTTTGGCCTGCATTTCCTGAGCCTGCTTCATCATCTGGCCGAGATTTTTCATAATCCGTTCTCTTCTTCCTCTTCATCATCGTCCGGCGCCGGCGGCAACTCGTCCAGGGTCGGCTCTTCGCGTTCCACTACGGCTTCTACGGTCGCTCCGGGAAACAGAGAGAGCGCCTCCTGCACCAGGGGATGACCGATCGCTTCGCCACGGCGTACTTCTGCCGCTGCGCGGCGCTGATTGCCAAGCGTCTCCGCGCCAGGCTCATCGCTCAGGCTGACCAGCCAGTTTTCGCCGGTCCATTCATTCAGCAGCCGGATCACGCGGTTGGCCAGATCGCCCGGCGCATCGTCTTGCGCGCGAAGCTCGATATGGCCGGGCTGAAACCCGACCAGATGGACGCGGTTGACCAGATGGGCATGCAACAGCGCCTCGCGCTTTTCGTCGAACAGCGCCACTACCTCCTCGAAGCTTCCCGGCATCGGCAGCCCGGCCGGCGACGGTTCGGCGAGCGCAGCCTGGGGCATCGTATCGGGCGCGGTCTCGGGTGCGGTCTCGGGTGCGGGCGGTTCATCGGGACGCAGGGCCGGAGCAGCCCCACCACCTGTCATGGCGGTCGCACCGCCATTGCCGGAAGGTCGTGCGGGCGCAGAAGCCGGTGCGCCGCCTGCAGGCGTGACCGATTCAGCGGCGCCGCTCGTCAGCTTCCGGATGACATCGGCGGGCGGCGGCATATCCGCCATGTAGGCAAGCCGGATCAACACCATCTCAGCCGCCTGGCCGGCGGACGGCGCCATGCGCACTTCGCCCAGCCCCTTGACCAGAAGCTGCCACGTCCGGCCCAGGACCGGCATGCTGAGCTTTTCGGCGAGCGCGCTGCCGCGCTCTGCATCCATCTGCGACACGCCGGCCGCCTGCGCCGCCGCGGGCGACAGTTTCAGCCGGCTCAGCCAGTGCGTGAGCTGTAACAGGTCTTCGAGCACCTGGGCCGGATCGGCGCCGGAATTATGCATGTCGGCGAACGCATCAAGAGCTTCCGACGCCTTTCCGCCCATAGCCGCCTCGAACAGGTCGTACAGCTTTCCGCCATCGACCAGGCCCAGCATGTCGCGAACGATCTCTTCCCCGACGCCCTCCGCGCTGTCCGCACCGCCGGCATGGGCAATGGCCTGGTCCAGCAGGGACAGCCCATCGCGCACAGACCCATCGGCGGCACGGGCAACGAGACCGATGGCGCCTTCTGAAATCGCAATCCCTTCCTGTTCGGCGATGGAGGCGAAATGCGCGCTGAGCACCGGGATATCAACCCGGCGCAGATCGAAGCGCTGGCAGCGCGACAGCACCGTCACCGGTACGCGGCGGGTTTCGGTCGTGGCGAACAGGAATTTCACATGCTCGGGCGGTTCTTCCAGCGTCTTGAGCAACGCGTTGAACGCGTTCTTCGACAGCATGTGGACTTCGTCGATAATGTAGATCTTGTAACGCGCATTCACCGGCCGGTAGCGCACCCCGTCGATCAGCTCCCGGATATCGTCGACGCCGGTGCGGCTTGCCGCATCCATCTCGATCACATCGACATGGCGGTCTTCGGTGATCGCTACGCAATGTTCGCAAACGCCGCAGGGGTCCGCCGTCGGCCCGCCGTTTCCGTCCTCGCCGATGCAGTTCAGAGCCCGCGCGATAATCCGCGCAGTCGACGTCTTTCCGACCCCGCGTACGCCGGTCAGGATAAAGGCGTGCGGCAGGCGG
>Ga0181593_10000106_pt1 | contig 62310 bp, 56 predicted proteins | sample 071ome_19_FD_133756 | JGI IMG/M metagenome (GOLD analysis project Ga0181593, IMG submission 133756) | Coastal salt marsh microbial communities from the Groves Creek Marsh, Skidaway Island, Georgia - 071413AT metaG (megahit assembly) | ecosystem: Environmental > Aquatic > Marine > Intertidal... | reverse complement strand
GACCCTGCGAAGCAGGAAGGAGGAAAACCTTATGGCTTGTTCAGCTCACTAAGCGGAAGCTATACTGCAAATGTCTCCTTTAGTATTTGAGGCTAGTGGTCCCAAATCATCTGACGACTTACACTCAATAGTACGTTGGTGGACGCAGTTGACAGAATTTGACGAAGTGAGAACTGCTTCTTACAGACTCTGTCCTGCGATGTAGTCAAATTACCGTATAGGCTGAAAGAAGGGGAATGTGCGAGGTTCTAAAACCGCGATCTGATCACACAAATATAGTGTGAACCAGTTCATATGATGGTTTAATCCATTGAATTTAAATAAAAATTTATAAAAGGCGAAAATTGGCGTGCGAGTTTCTTTGCTGCGCTATTTCGGCTGGAATGGTCAATTGCGTACTGATCTAGTTCTCTTTCAAAGGTTCTAAAAATTTAAATCGCGGCACTGGTTTGCCATCAATTTCCACCGACTCTGTGAACATGGTGAACGGTCTCACCCAGAGTTTCCTCTCTCCATATAGAGGTCGGTAGACAACCAGATCTTCTCCGGTTTCCGAATGACGCGCGATGTCGATTACCTCGTAATCATTACCTTTATAGTGTCGATATTTGCCAGGCCTGATCGTCGTGCTCATTCTACGTTACCGTTAGCTGGTGGTTTCGGTCAGGCATAGTATATCGCCACCGGTGTCTGCCATGCGAGAAGTGCCGCCTGCGCATCCTACCAACGTGCAGTGCCGCGCTTGCGAAAACCGATGTATTGGAGGAGGATTAAGGGGAATCACGGTCATCCAGATCAACAATTACAAACAGGATAAACCAATGCATACTTCCAGCAATGACAAGATTTTTCACTGTTCACTCTGCCTGCAATTAATAAGCGTTCTGGCGCTGTTCGCATTAGCAAGCAACCTGTCTGTGGCTCAGGAATATGTGCTTGACCCGGATTGGCCTCAACCGCTACCGGAGGAAATAGTATGGGGCCAGGTGCCTAACGTGACAATGGACCATGAAGGTTTTATCTACGCTTTCCACCGTTCTGAACCGCCGGTTTTGAAATTTGATACAGACGGCAACCTTGTCGACAGTTGGGGAACCGAGTGGATCGCGAGACCACATGGATTCAGGGTGGCTCCCGATGGCTCGCTGTGGGCGACCGACTATCATCGGCAAAACGGACATACAGTAACCAAGTTTGATACGAGCGGCAGGGTGTTGTTGCGCCTCGGAGCGCGAGGCTTTACTGGCACTGGTCCCAATACCTTCAACGGGCCAGCCGATGTGGCGGTGGCACCAAACGGCGATGTCTTTGTGGCAGATGGTCACTGGAACAATCGCATTGTGAAATTTAATGCAGAGGGTAGATATCTGTTGGAGTGGGGTAAAAAAGGTTCAGGGCCCGGAGAGCTTGATGTGCCACATTCAATCGTTATTGACGCCCGGGGCAGGGTCATGGTGGCCGATCGTTCCAATGAACGCGTGCAGATTTTCGATCAGGAAGGCAACTATCTCACTGAATGGGATCAATTTGGTCGCCCAAGCGGATTGTTCATCGATGACAATGACGTACTGTACGTCGCTGACTATGAGGTAAAGCGCGGCGTTACCTATGGTAGTGCTGAAGATGGCGCTGTGATGGGTTTTATAGAGGGCTCCGAAGCGGAAGGGGTAGTCGTCGATGCTGATGGCAATGTGTATACCGGAGAGGTCACCGGGGGTGAATCCGGTGACGGCATGATCATCCGTAAGTTCATCAAACAATGAACAATTTTCACTCTCATGCCCAGCCAGGGCATAAAGACCCATTCTCATTAATCTGATAGAATCCCGCCTCTTTTTGCATCCTGCCCCGCGCTCGGGCAGGACGTACTCCGAGCCCGGCCTCAGGGGCTTGCAAGCCAGTAGCCCGGGTCAAATTGATCGGGTTAAATGAATGGATAGATCATGGATTTAGTGGAAGAAAAACTCGACGAACATCACCTTGATGAACAACAAGTTGTTGATGTCGTTGTACGCTTCGCTGGGGATTCTGGCGATGGTATGCAACTAACCGGCAGTAACTTCACTCAAGCTACTGCACTTTATGGCAATGACCTGTCTACGTTCCCGGATTTCCCGGCTGAGATTCGTGCGCCTGTCGGTGCGACTTTTGGGGTCTCTGCGTTCCAGATTTACTTTGGGGCAGAGGATGTAACCACCGCTGGTGATGCATTGGATGTGCTGGTTGCCATGAATCCTGCAGCCTTGATTACCAATCTCGACAAATTGGTTGAAGGTGGTCTCATCATTGTGGACAGTGGCGCATTTACCGCCAAAAACCTGACCAAGGCGAAGTACACGAGCAATCCTCTTGAAGATGGTTCTCTGGATGGTTTCAGGCTATTGGACATCGATATATCCAAACAGGTGCTGTCCGCGGTTGAGCCGTTTGGACTGAGCCACAAGGCAGCACTGCGCTGCAAGAATATGTGGACGCTCGGTTTGGTGATGTGGCTGTTTGACCGTGACCGGAACCCCACGATTCAAAACCTGAAGAGCAAGTTTGCCAAACAACCGGAAATTGCCGACGCGAATATTGTTGCACTTAACGCAGGTCATGCTTATGGCGAGACAGCAGAGCTGCCTGCAGGTATTCATGTTTACAAAGTACCCAAGGCAAAAGTGGCACCTGGCACCTATCGGAATGTTACAGGTACTACTGCATTGGCGTGGGGCCTTATCACCGGAGCCGAAGCAGCCCAAATTGATTTACTTTTCGCTTCCTATCCTATTACCCCGGCATCAAATTTGTTACATGAACTGTCGAATCGCAAACAGTTCCGTGTGAATACATTTCAGGCCGAAGACGAAATTGCCGCGGTATGTGCCGCGATCGGAGCGTCTTTTGCGGGAGCCCTGGGCGTTACCTCCAGTGCAGGCCCCGGCATCGCACTAAAGGCAGAAGGCATAGCGCTGGCTGCCGCCACAGAATTACCCCTGGTTATCGTTGATACGCAGCGTGGTGGGCCTTCTACCGGCTTGCCAACCAAAACCGAGCAGTCGGATTTGAATATGGCCATGTATGGTCGGCATGGTGACACACCGATGCCAGTTATTGCTTCCTCCACGTCGGTTGATTGCTTCGAGGTTGCCATGGAAGCGGTGCGGATCGCCACCAAATATATGACGCCAGTAATTCTTTTATCTGATGGTTATCTGGCCAACGCAGCTGAGCCCTGGCAAATTCCTGACGCGGATTCCCTGCCTGAGTTTCCGGTAAAGTTTCATGAAGAAACCGAAGGCTTCAAGCCGAGTTTGCGCAATAATGACACGCTGGCTCGGGTCTGGCCGCGGCCAGGCACTGCAGGTCTTGAACACCGCATTGGTGGTATAGAGCGCAGCTACGACACCGGCGATATCTCCTATGATCCGGACAACCACCAGAAAATGACTGATTTGCGGATGGCTAAAGTGGCGGGAATTGCTGCGGACATACCCGAGCAGGAAGTCTGTCTTGGGGAAGATCATGGCAAGCTCGCAGTAGTAGGCTGGGGGTCCACCTTCGGTGCAATTCATCAGGCAGTGAAGCGGGCGCGCGAAGAGGGGCTTTCGGTATCGCATATCCAGGTGCGCTATATTTCCCCATTGCCTCCAAACCTGGGCGAATTGCTGCAGCGCTTCGATGCTGTCATGGTGCCAGAAATGAACACGGGACAATTCGTCAACCTTTTGCGTTCCGAATATTTAATTCCAGCGGAAGGTCTTAATAAAGTAGCTGGACAGCCTTTCAAGATTGGAGAAATTCTCGCCGCTATTCACCTGAAGTTTGGCGAACTGGAGCAAACAGCATGAATCAGGCACTACCCAAACTCACATTAAAGGATTACACCTCTGACCAGGAAGTTCGTTGGTGTCCTGGCTGTGGTGATTATGCGATTCTGAAGACGATTCAAAAATTGATGCCTGAACTGAATCGGCCGCGGGAGAACCAGGTATTTGTATCAGGTATTGGCTGTTCTTCCAGATTCCCTTACTACATGAACACCTTTGGGTTTCATACCATTCACGGCAGGGCACCGGCCATTGCTACTGGCGTTAAACTGGCCAATCCTGAGTTGGATGTATGGGTGATCACAGGTGATGGAGATGGTTTCAGTATCGGTGGTAACCACATGATGCATGTGCTGCGTCGCAATGTGAATCTGCAGATACTATTATTCAACAATGAAATTTACGGTTTGACCAAGGGGCAATACTCACCCACTTCACAGATCGGCACCCAATCTCCTTCGTCACCACAGGGGTCGGTTGACGCACCTCTATCTCCCTGCGCGGTGGCGCTGGGTTGCGGCGCGTCATTTGTCTCACGCTCTATCGATACAGAGGCCAGGCATCTGTCAGAAGTGGTCACGCGCGGGCATGATCATGAGGGTGCGGCATTTATAGAAATATTACAGAACTGCCCGATCTATAACGATGGTATATTCGAGCAGGTCAAGGATAAAAAAGTAGCGGCGGATTTCCGGGTAGAACTGGATCACGGCAAGCCCATAGTATTCGGTAAGGAAAGTGATAAAGCCATCAGGCTTAACAGGGAAAATTTGCAGCTCGAAGTTGTCGCATCCGACCATACTGATGTGTTGGTACACGATGAGACCAATAAGACTCAGGCGCATTTACTCGCAGCGATGGGTGGACCGGATTTTCCAGTAGCTGTCGGTGTGTTGTATCGGGAAGACAAGACCAGCTTCACTGATGCGTCGCATAAGCAATTGTCCTATGCGCGTAATGAGAAAGCATCGATCAAGGAGTTGTTGTACAGCGGGCATACCTGGGAAGTAAAGTAGGTTTTTTGGTTTTTCCAAGGCAGTAAAACTCTTGCAATATTTTGCAATTAGGATTTGTTCATGAACAATATCCAGTATAAACGCCGGGACTTTCTCAGAATGGGAATCGCCGGAGCGACCATGTTTGTTTCGGGTTGTATGGCTCGCAGTTCCGCACAGAATTCACAAGCGCCTTTCGCCAGTCTCGGTGCTATCGGTCCCTTGCAATCTCCCGACGCCAATGGCGTTCGCCTGCCACGAGGATTCAAATCAAGGGTTGTGGCCAGGTCGGGACAACCTCCTGTAATGAATTCGAATTACAACTGGCATGGGCGCCCTGATGGAGGAGCTTGTTATGCTGCGTCGGACGGAGGCTGGATTTATGTCTCCAATGCTGAATTAAGTGGTAACAACGGCGGCGTTGGCGCGCTGCGCTTCTCCAGTAGCGGTGAGATCACCGATGCCTATCCAATTCTGGAAGGTACCAATATTAATTGTGCCGGTGGGCCGACTCCGTGGGGAACCTGGTTATCGTGCGAGGAGCATGACAATGGCCAGGTCTTTGAGTGCGATCCGCAGGGTCAGAAAGTCGCAATCGTGCGTCCGGCACTGGGTACATTCAAGCATGAGGCGGTAGCTGTTGATATGGCAGGCAACTGCCTATATCTGACGGAAGACTTGCCCGACGGTGGTTTCTATCGTTTCCGCACGGCTGGGCAATTGCCCGACCTCACGGAAGGGCAGCTCGAAGTCGCCAAAGTTACGACTCGCAATGGGCGAAATTTCGTTCAATGGCAACCTGTTAGTGACCCTTTGGCAACCAACACACCGACCAGACAGCAGGTCGAAGATTACACGCCCTTTGCCGGAGGTGAAGGGATAGCAATCCACGAGGGAAGAGTGTTCTTTACCACCAAGGGAGATAACCGGGTGTGGGCACTCGATGTAGCTACGCAGGAACTGGAGATTATTTACGATCTGGCAACCAGCGAAAACCCGATTCTCTCTGGTGTGGACAATGTGGTCATCTCCCCCGCTGGAGACGTGCTGGTCGCAGAAGATGGTGGTGATATGCAACTGGTGCTGCTGACAGCCACCGGTGAAATCATGCCGTTGTTGCAAATTGTAGGACATGACCGCTCAGAAATTGCCGGGCCTGCTTTTGATCCATCATTCCAGCGCCTTTATTTCAGTTCGCAGCGAGGCAGCCTTGGCCGCGCGGATTCGGGAATCACCTATGAAATCAGTCGCGCCTGAATAACGTGGCGTGAGTTACCCAGTTAGCTTGTTTCATAATGCGCTGCCCAGTCCAGCCGACTCTTGAGGTAGAATCGTAATTTCCCGCTACCGAGAGTTGGTTTTTTGAGCACAAAAAAACAAAAACTTCCCGTCCTCGCTGCCTGCCGACTTGTGGCTGCACTCATCGTTGTCATGGTGCATTACGAAATCATCTTCGGGCACTTCGTCGTCTATGGTGCACTTGGCACTACAGCATTATCCTGGTTTTTCGTTCTCAGTGGTTTCATCCTTTCCTATACCTACACAGAACTGGAAACTCGCGCGCAGTTTAAACGCTTCTACACCCATCGCTTTATCCGCATCTACCCGGTGTATTTTCTGTCAGTGGCGTTCTCTTCTGCGCTAGTCATCATCGGATACCAGGTCATGGGCGAGAATTATTTCGCCGAAGTGCATCGACCCTTCGAGTTGATGTATGACCTGCCGGAAAACAAGGATGGTGGATTCTGGTTGATGGCAGTGATACGTCATCTCACTTTTACCCAGTCGGCGAGCAGCATTGAAACGCTGAACCTTGTTTTCGATGGGCCGTTATGGTCGCTGGTGCTGGAGGTTTATTTCTATCTCACGTTTCCCATATTTTTGTTTTTGCTTAAAAACATCAATACTCGTGCGAGAATCGCTATAGCTTTTTTACTGGGTTACTTGCTGCAGTTTGTTTTGATTCTCGTGTTTCTTCCTGATGCAGAAGAATACAATGTGATGAATCTGAACGTGACGGTGTATACCAACCCGCTCATTCGCGGCATTGAGTTCGTTTTTGGCATGTTGCTGTACAAACTGTTTGCCCTGAATATGGCTGCTGAGGTGCAGCGCAGGATGAAGCTGTGGCCGTCGATACTCGCTGCCTCAGTCTGGATTATTGTCGTCGTGCTGAGTGAAATGTATGTGCTGTATCAGTTCCGTGTTTATTTTGTCGCATTACCTTTTGTCTGCTACCTGGTCTATGCACTGGCCACGATGAACTGGTTTCCTGAGGGGAGAGCTGATCGCATATGTGTCCTGTGCGGCGGTATCAGCTACGTACTTTACTGCTTCCACTGGCCATTGATGGAATTGATTCAACTATTCGATTTGCTGCCACAGCTGCCATTTCCACTACATTTGTTGTTGCTCACCGCGGTACTGCTAATATTTTCCTGGCTGATCTATCGATTTGTCGAGACTCCGGCAAGGAAATTTCTCTATCGCCGTATGACCTGAGACAGGATATATTGTGCGAGATTGAATATGCGCCCTGTTATCCGTAAACAGGGCAATTCAGGCTCTGGTGCACCGCTCCCAAAGCCACGCAATACGGCGTGTTTGGGTTGACACTCCTTGGCCTAGATGGTTATATCGGTGCTCCTTACGGGGGAGTAATACTAATTATAAGGAACACCTCAAGGGTTCCAACAGCAAAGGGTAGAATTATGAAATTCCGATGGATGCTCCTGGCACTCGCCGCTATTTTCGTTGCTTGTTCTCCAAGCGAACAATCCGCCACTCAAACCGCCCAGGTTGCTGAAGCAGCAGAAGCTGCCGGCAGCGATATTCCAAGAGGTCCCAATGGCAAGCCGGATCTGAATGGTATTTGGCAGGTATTGATGAATGCCAACGACAACCTCGAACCAGCGCCGCCGAAAGCTGCGTATCAGTTGGTCCCGGGCGATTTTGTGCCGGTTCCCCATCCTGATGTGGTAGCCATGGGCGCCGTGGGTGCTGTGCCTGCAACATTTGGTGTAGTCGAAGGTGGCACAATTCCTTACAAGCCTGAAGCCCTTGCGCGTCGCGATGAAAATCGTGAAAACTGGCTTGAGAATGACCCTGAGATCAAATGCTACATGCCTGGCGTGCCCCGTGCTAACTACATGCCGCACCCTTTTCAGATATTCCAGAGCGAAAGCGCCTTTTTCATCGCCTATTCCTTTGCAGGCGCGGTGCGCAATGTCTTCCTGGAAGATCCGGGTGAAGCCCCTCTCGATTCATGGATGGGACAATCCTATGGTTATTGGGATGGTGATACCTGGGTAGTAGAGGTTACAGGCCTCGATGACCGTACCTGGTTCGATCGCGCAGGCAACTACCACACCTATCAGCTCAAAGTGACCGAGCGATACGATATGGTTAGTGAGAACGTCATTATGTACTCCGCAACCATGGAAGATCCGGAAATTTTCGAGCGTCCCTGGACTATCAGCATGCCGATCTACCGACGTCTGGAACAGGGCTATGAACTGCCTCAGTTCAAGTGTGTCGAGTTTGTCGAAGAATTGATGTACGGCCAATATCGCAAAGGCGGTGAATTCGAGCAGCAGCTGCGCGAAGAAATGGGTCTCGACGCTCAATAAACCCCTGAATCCCACAGAATTCGCCGGTTTGGCAATTCTGTGGGCGTTTGGATAAAATACAGGGCAGATCGTCGCAAAGGGCTTTCCGTTATAGTGAAAGTCGTGTAAAACGTTTGGTAATGCGAGATATTGAGAGATATTGAGAGATATCAAAAGATAACAAGAGTTTTAGAGAAAGTGGCAGACTTCCAATCAGTCGTCTGACATTAAAGATTATCGAGAGTGCTGCTGGCCTAAACCGTCACTCCAGCCGCAAATTCAAAACTTAAAGGGGTAGACCTATGAAAACGAAACTTCTGGCTTTGGCAGCAGTAACTGCAATCGGTATCGTGGCCATCAAGCCACCAGCGGTTGCACATCATGCTTTCTCTGCTGAGTTCGATGCCAATTTGCCGGTTCGTCTCGGCGGCCCAATCACCCGGGTTGAGTGGATTAACCCACATACATGGATCCATCTGGATAACAATGATCCTGAGTCTTCTCGCGATCCTGGTCCCTGGATGGTTGAAGGTGGTACGCCAAACACCTTGCTGCGTCGCGGTATTAACCGTAACTCGCTGCAACTGGGTACTGACATTGTAGTAACTGGTTACCAGAGCAAAGACCGTCTGTGTGATCCTACTTGTCGTGCTAACGGCCGTGATATTACTTTCCCTGATGGACGCAAGTTGTTCATGGGATCGTCCGGTACCGGCGCACCGCGCGACGGCTCCGACAGCAGCGAACCAGCTCAGAATTAATTTCGAGCTAGTCCAAAAGAAGAGCCCGGCCTTGTCGCCGGGCTTTTTTTTTGGGTGGGACGTAGCGGCTGCGAAATTCGAGTTCGCAGGGTGTGAGTGCTTCTCAATTTTAGTGGTTGGGACGTAGCGGCTGCGAAACCCGCTAGCTTCGTTGCGGGTAATTTTTGAGCCAGTCATTTACTACTTGTAAAATCCCGTCTCAAAAATTCCCCGCGCCTCACTGCCGAGCTTCTCGCGCGCTACTCGAGATCGCTGGGTACGAGTCCTTTTCCACTGTAGTACGAAGGACGTAGCAACTCTTACGAGCGCTACTTTATTCATCACCGCGCTGATGATTGTGGGTACAGAATAAATTGAAATGTGAATCCAACTTGGAACTATCCGGACGGTGACAACCCGAGCAGCTGCTGCGTTTACATCAGAGGTTCGATGACGCGCTCAAAATCCCCGCCATCACGGAACACGGTTGAGGTCTGGTAAAAGCCGGATGAATATAATCTAACAAGGACTGTGGAAGTGCCTCTATTCTCCCAGAACCAGCCGTGAATACCGGCAAAGGGGGCGTGGAGGGAGCCCATCTGTCGATCGGCGTTCCCTTGCTCATAACTCTCTACAGCTTCTTCACCCAGTCCAGCGGGTTCAGCATGCATGTCGTAATACACCTCGCCATCTGCTACCCAGCTGAAAACCATCGGGGCATCAAGGTCCATCAGGTATTTGTATTCAACCGATTGGAAAGGCCCCAGTTCAAATTCCACGAAGTCAGTGCGGTGTACTTCCAGTTGCTCTTCAAATGGATTTTCGGCATTCGACAGGGCAGTGAGCCCGGTCAAGCGACCAACGCCAAGTGGGTCTCTGCCAAACTCAGCCGGCAGTATGACAGTTAGCAAAACGAGTGTTGCTACGCCCAGGGCAATCGCACTGGCAATAAGAATATTTCGAGGTGAAGGTGCGTTGGCAGGTCTGTTGGCCACGTCGAATCTCCGGTTTACAAATAAGCGGGTTGTAGAAGGAAAGCGCTGAACTGATATCCGGCAAGCAGGAATCCGCCAGTCATGAGTACGGTATTGGTGACAAATGCATGGCGTAGATAACTGGTACTGGTGCGCCACATGCTCAATATAATGAATACGGCTGACAGAGCCAAAATCTGACCGATTTCTACCCCTATATTGAAACTAATGATGTTAATGACGAGCCCGTTGTCGGACAGGCTGAATTCCTGCAACTTGGTGGCAAGGCCCAGACCGTGAAACAGGCCGAAAACAAATACGGCAATCTTCGTATTGGGCTGGAAACCCAGAACGCGCTTGAAGCCGTCCATGTTCTCGAATGCCTTGTAGACGATAGAAAGTCCAATTATGGCATCTATGAAATAGGCATTGACCTGCAAATCAGCAAGCACACCGATCAATAAAGTGATGCTATGACCGATGGCAAATAGCGTGACATATTGCACAACATGTTTAGGTCGATACAGGAAAAAAATTACGCCCAATAGAAACAACAGATGGTCGTAACCCGTGACCATGTGCTTGGCGCCGAGATACATGAAAGGGAAAATTGCCGGCCCATCGGTCGCTTCCACAAAGCTGGCATCCTGCCCGGCAATTGTATGTGCCAGAGCCAGAACAGGCAGCAGGGCCAGCGCAATGAACGCACCTGACCTAACAGGCGTGGAATTCAATCGCGTCATGCTTGCTATTCAACGAAGCGATTATTGATATCAGGGTTATAGGCCTGATGACACGCCGTGCAGACGCTATAGAGCTGTGCGCCGGCTTGAAAGAAGTCTTCTTCATTTTGTGCCTCGGCTGCCTGCATGGCCAATAATCCAGCTTCGCTTAGCCCTTGGGAGTAAATCATCCATGCATCGTTGTCAGGTGCACGGCCAGGCAGGGCGAGCAGGTTACCCGACTCAACGACTACAGCAGCCTGGGCTCGCACATATTCCCAGCCGTCATCAGTGGTTGGATAAAGTTCTTCATAGCCCGCAGCATCAAGTACCCAGCCACCTGAGTCCCAGAGTACATCTGACGCCGGTTCAATAATTAGCGCCATGAGCTGTTGCACATTGAGGGTCGTATCGTAAGCTGCTTCTGTGGCTAGATCTGATGCTTCTTCATCAGGTGCAGAGCAGGCAGCGAAAGTACCCAGCAAGACTGTAATCAGGAACAAGCGTATAAGGGGGCTGTAGTTATTTATATCGTAATTCATGGGCTAATCCTGCTGGGTGAGCGGAAAGCATCAGGTTTTCCGCAAATAGGTTGAATTTCCTATTGGTTCGATTCTTGGAAAGCATACTGCTAACATGCAATGAGAGTCTGCCTGAAATCGCAATTTTATTCTACATCTCAATACGTTAGGTAGAACGTTAGGCAAACGTTATGGTTATGAAATCAAGCAATAATCACGCATCCACACCCGCCTTGTATATCTGTCTGTTTGTCGTGGCAATGCTATCAACTTCGCTGCAAGCAGCCGAGGTGAAGATTCTGGCGACGCCCGACGACGGCGTACAGCCGAGACTGGTTACAGATATAGAAGGTGGGGTGCATTTGCTGTATTTCAAGAAACGCCTGCAGCGTCCCGATGCTCGCGAGGGAAATCTTTACTACCGCTCATATGATGCGCAGCTCGGGACCTTTGGATTACCAGTGCGCGTGTCCAGTCAGGCCTTCAATATGCAAACCTATTCAATAGCCAGAGCTGGTATGGCTATTGACGGTACCGGCAGGCTACACGTGGTCTGGTATCGGCCGCGTGAAGGGCAATTCTATTATTCCCGCTCCAACCCAAACCGTGACGCATTTGAGCCACAGCGTGAAGTGGTATCACAGTATGCCGACGGCATAGATGCTGGTGCCGATGTCGCTGCACTCGGTGATGAAGTTGCGATCGTCTGGGGCGCAGGGGATCTGAGTCGCGAATATGAGCGCACTGTGTTTGCCAGGCTTTCATCAGATAATGGCACAAGCTTCGCGCCTGATGTCATGATCGGTAATCCGGATCTGGGCGCGTGTGCCTGCTGTTCTCTCGCTGCCGATATGCAACGCAGTGGCGAGCTAAGCGTAGCTTATCGTTCTGCGATCAATGGCATAGGCCGGCATATGCAGGTTTTGACAGTGGACTACAACGCCGATGGCCTGAGTACCGGTTCATATGCGCCGGTCCAGCCATTGCAGGAATGGGAGCTTTCAGCATGCCCATTGAGCACCAATGATTTTATTGCACAGGAAGATAAGTCTGATTGGCTCGTATTTGAAACTGAGAGTCGTATTGTGGAGCTGCAACTGGATTCAGATGAGCCGCCAAGAGCAGTAGCCGATCCGTACAGTACGACGCGGCAAAAAAATCCTGCTATCGCAATTAATGCCGAAGGTGAACGTCTGATTGTATGGGGAGAAGCGATCAGCCACAGCCGGGGTGGGCGCATGAACGGTGTAATCGTGGATTCCAAAGGAGTTTCAAGGCCTTTGTTGGATTCTGCAATTGTGCAGACTGTGCCGGATTATAGTTTCCCGGCTGCTGCCCCATTGCCTGATGGTGGCTTTCTGGTGTTGTATTGATAACCCCGGCGCAGGTTATGCGGAGTCAGTTATCTAACTGCTGACGTAATAATTCCAGTTCCAGCGCATCCTGAATCCCTTGCGTTTGTTGCAGAGATTGCTCCTGCCCCTGCAGAACTGATTGCTGCAGGCGCGCGCGTTCCCTTTCCAGAATTATTTTCTGACGATAGGCGTCAGCCTCGAGACTCAAAAGCGAAATGGCGCCATTCGACAGGCGTTGCTCTTGCTGAAGCAAATTGAATGCGGGGAATACCGAATTGGTGCGCAGCGCCAGCGCCTCGTCGCCGCAATAATATTGAATATCCACCATCAGTTGCAGGTTAGAGTCAGTACTGTCGTTGCTGCTAAGGTTTCCGTTATTGCGTGCAATGAAGGCATCGCGCCAGGTGGTGAGCGCGGTGCAGTGGAACATCATGCTGTCGGGTAATTGGGTATTGATCTGGTCGTCCAGCGCGGCCATGAAGTCCTGGCAGGTCACAGATTTGGTAAAATTAGCATCGGTACTGGTCAGGCATTGTTCCGCCGCAGCATCCAGTGTCTGTAAGCTTGACCTGATAGCTGCGATGCGCTGCATCAACGTGTCAGTGCGCTCAGGTTCTGCAACCTGGGCAGCCAGGGTGCAACTGAATGCACCCAGCATCGCCAGTACACATAATCTGCTGTGTTTATTCATAATCTACAAAGCGTTTATCCCAGCGTTTGAAGCGCTTGCGACAGTATTTCTCGAACTGCTTGTGAGTTTCGAAGAATAATTCGCTGGCCTCAGGAATGGATTCGTCCAATTCGCAGAAATCATTGTCGTATTCGCGACAAACCCAAGGGCGGGTATCATAGATTCCACACACACCGCCTGGCTGTAAATGACTGCATTTGGTATAGATGTGCAGGAACCAGCCATCAGCATCTTTAAAAATATTGATATTTTCATGGGAGATTTGCCACAAGAGGTGGTCGAAATCTTCCAGCGTTTTGGGTTTTGGAATCGGCTGATTTATGGAATTACAGCAGATCGACTTTTTGCATGATGAACATTTTTTATCGATTGTGATTTCGCCAACTTTGCTGACATCTTTGACCTTGATCGAATTCTTGGCATTCATTCCGACTACTTACTCCGCACAGGTTGGGTTACCAAGATTCTACCATCGGTTTTGCTGTTGCGTCAGGCAATAAAGTACCTGATTATCAAATCAATCTGTCGATTTTCAATGGGAGAGCCCTGGTCCCGCGTCTTTACAACGATAAGCTTAATCCCCACAATGGCATGTCAAGAAACTCTGGTGCAGCGCGTAGTTTCTGTGCGCATTGCGAGGCCAAGCATAATAATAATCAGCAACCCCCGGAGCCCAGTCATGACATCCAATTCTTACCGTTTTCTCGGGCTGTTTCTCGTCATGGTGTCGCTATATGGCTGTTCTACTGAAGAGCCGGTTTCGACCAGCGGCATGGTTGTTCAGGATTCATTGCCCGTCGAACCCGCTGCTCTGAGCATCACAAGCGTTTCTACCAAACCCTGGCTGGTTACCGGCGGAGATGTCATGCTCGAAGTCCAGGCAGCAGCACAATTTACCGCGGCCGATTTTCAACTAAGCCGCAATGGACAGCTGCTGGATGCGCAGTTCAATGCAGTTGGTAATGGTCGCTATCAGGTTCTCGTTACACAATTACCTGAGGGTGACAGCGAGATCGAGCTGACAGTGGAAAATGGCATTGAAAGCGCATCGCTCATGGTCACCAATTACCCAATTTCCGGCCCAATTATTTCAGGCCCTCACGAGCAGCCATTTCAATGTGAGACCGAAAACTTCGAAATGGTAAATGGTGAGGCGCTGGGGCTCGCCCAGGATGCGAATTGTTTCGCCCCAACACGGGTGGTCTACGTGTATTGGTCAAATGATGGCCAGGGATATGTGGAACTTGACCTCTCCGCTTCCGCAGATTGGCCAGAAGATATCGACACTTTGCAGAGCGCAAGTGGTGCAGAGATTCCGTTCATTGTGCGTGTCGAGACAGGCACGGTGAACCGCGCGGTTTATGAAATAGCCATGCTACATGATCCACGAGATGGCGCACTGGACCCCTGGACCCGTTCGCCTTACTGGAATGGCAAGCTGGTCTATACACATGGTGGAGGTTGTCGCGCTGGCTGGCACAGGCAAGGTGACCGCAGTGGTGGAGTTATGCGACCCGGCTTGTTCGTTCAGGGTTATGCCACTGTTTCATCCACACTGAATGTTTTCGGGCAAAATTGTAATGATCTACTTGCCTCTGAAACTCACATCATGGTGAAAGAGCGTTTTATTGAACACTATGGTGTACCTGAATACACCATCGCCACTGGCGCATCAGGTGGCTCCTATCAGTCCCATCAGACCGCGGACAATTACCCTGGGGTATTTGACGGCATAATTGTGGCAGCCAGCTTTCCTGATGTAACGTCTGCAACCATATTCACTGTCGCCGATGCCCGGTTACTGCATCATTACTTCAACACCATCAATCCTGACGCCTTTAGTGAAGCGCAGCAGCAAGCTGTTGCCGGATTTGGTTCGTTTGGCTCCATAGCCAATTTAAGTCGCGGCGCTGCGCGCCTCGATCCTTTATTTTCAGAAGAGGCGACGCCCGAAAGCCAGGGCGGTGAGTTGGGTCTCCCCGAACTCGAAGTGAATCGTTATAGTCCCGATAACCCCACGGGATTGCGCGCCACGGTGTATGACCACACAGTCAATGTCTATGGGCATCTCGATGGTTCGCAAATCGCCCTGCGGCCACTGGATAATGTAGGTGTCCAGTATGGATTAGCTGCGCTTAATGAAGGCAGTATTGATACCGAACAGTTTATCGCACTGAACCGCGACATCGGGGGCTTCGATCGCGATATGAATCATGTGCCCGAACGCCATCGGGCGGACTCATTGGCGCGGCGCCGGGCCATTGAGTCCGGGCGCATACTGCATGGAGGTGCGGGACTGGCCAGCACGCCTGTCATTGACTACCGCAGCTATACTGATCACGCCGAGAACGGCGACATTCATATGATCGTGCACCAGTTCTCGACGCGACAACGCCTGCGAACTGCCAATGGGCATGCGGATAACCATGTCATGCGTGTGGGGGGTCGCTGGGGATTTAGCGATGATGCGCCGGATCTGGCCGGGCTATTTCTCGCTATGGATGATTGGCTCACTGGTATTAATGCAGATGCTGATGTCGATCGGGCTGTCAGTGTCGTACGCAACAAGCCGCAGACGCTTAATGATGCCTGCTGGGATAACACCGGCGAAGAGCGTGTATTGATTGAAGAGCCGCTGACATATACGAGCAGCGGTCGTTGTGGCGAACTGTACCCCGCCTACTCTACGCCGCGCCATGTGGCGGGTGCACCCCTGGCAAACGATATTGTGAGCTGTCGCTTACGCGCACTCAATCCTGCTGACTATACGGTGACGTTTACGCCTGAGCAATTTCTTGAACTACGCCAGATTTTCTCCAGCGGTGTTTGCGACTGGTCAGTGGGAGATGCCAGCGGCACACCTTATCAGGGTACCTGGCAATCATTCGGGCCCTCTCCAGTTAATCGTATGTAACAAGAATAGTTAATCAGAGATTCCTTAAGGATTGGAATATGAGAATAATAAAGCGAAGTATTAGCCTTACACTCTTTATCTGGGTAATAGCAGGTACGACATCTTTAGCTCAACAACCTGATCCGGCCGAATTGGCGACGTCAGTTGATGATGGATTCACGATCGCAGTGGTCGGTGACATTATCATTTCTTACCCTCTTGATCACATGATGACCGATCCCGGGTTTCGCGCTGTAGTGGACTTAACTCGCGGCGCAGATGCTACAACTGGCAATCTCGAAGGTAATATTATCGACGGCAGAACGTTCAGGGGGTCAGCGGGTGGTGGATTTGGCGCTGAGCCGGAAGCCGCGCAGTGGATCAAGGATATGGGTTTTGACATTGTGTCACGGCCGAATAACCACGCCGATGATTTCGGACCGGAGGGTTTGGCCGAAACCAGCCGTCACCTCGATCGCGTTGGGCTGCAATATGCCGGGTATGGTGACAACTACTGGGCTGCAAAAGCCGCGCGTTTTTACAGTAGTCCGCGTGGGCGCGTAGGTATGGTGGCGGTTTCTGATCACAATCCTCGTGCACAGCCTGCTCGAGGCGAATGGCCCGGCGTCGGTGGTCTGAGCCCGCTGCGAGTAACACGTTATTTCATGGTGCCTGAAGACTCCTGGGAGGCCTTGCAAACCATGCGTGACCATTTTCCCAATGGCACTGGTTTTTATGCCCGTGGTGCCAATAGCGACACCAACATCGATTTCCTGGGAAGCAGGTTTCTCAAGGCTGATCGTGGGGTGACAGAGCCGTACTATCATTACGAGATCAACCAGCAAGATCTGACAGATACGCTGGCATCAATCAGGGAAGGCAAGATGAAGTCCGACCTGATTACTGTCGCGATACATGCACATCATTTTCTCGATGCCCAGGGTGGGTTTCGCGGCGATGGTATTCCGGAAGGAGAGCATCTGGATACAAATCCTTCCATTGCAGATTACCTGCCGGTATTCGCTCATGCCGCTATTGATAATGGAGCGGATGTGTTCCAGGGCACTGGTGTGCATGCTCTGCGCGGAATCGAGATATATAACAACAGGCCTATTTTTTATGGGCTCGGTGAGTTTATTCGGCAAATGGATGTGATTGGCCTTGCCGGACGTGGCGATCCTCAACGCAGTGTAGGCCCGCCCGGTTATGAGTTCCCCGTCAAATTCGAAAGTATCATTGCAATCAATGAGTTTGAAGGTGGCACGCTTAAGGAAGTGCGGATACACCCTGTGGAGGCGCGTTATGACGAGCAGAAGCTTTCATTGCGTGGGATTCCTCGTATTGCGCCGCCGGCCATTGCACAGCGTATATTGAGGCGTCTGCAGGAGCTGTCCGCGCCTCTGGGCACAGACATCCAGATAGAAGGTAATATTGGTGTGATAAGACTCTGATTACTGCTGATTTTTCTCCGACAGCAACATAACGCGCATTTCGAGACGCTTTATATCACGCATTAATTCCTGTTTTATCATTTGCAGCCAGGCAATTACCTTGATGATAACCATCACCATCAAACACGCAATGATCGCCAGCATCCAGCCCAGACTAGTCTTGATTTCAGGGGCGATGAAAAACTGTCGCAGGAAATACAACCCGGCAAAGAAAACAGCAAAGCCCATAATATACATGTAGTAAGTCAGCCAGGCTTGTTTGCCACTAAAGCTCATAGCCATCAGGTCAAACAGACCCGCATCGTTTCCTGTTGCTTCAATTGCGCGTTTGTCTTCTTCAGTCAGTGCTTGACGGATTTTTTCGTCGATATTGCTCATAGCGTTTCTCCTTCTATTTATCAATTTTGGTGGCCAGAAATTTACGTGCATAAAACAATCGGGACTTCACCGTACCTTCAGCAAGCTGACAGATTTCAGCGATAGCCATAATGGATTGACCCTCGAGATAATAAAGCCGCAATACCTGACGTATTTCTGGTTCAAGCTGCGCAAGCAAGCGGGAAATATTCATATCATGCTCAACCGTGTCATTGGTCCATGCTTCGGGTAAATCTACATTCCGGTCAACGTGTTTTCTCTCGCGGACTGTTTTGCGCAACCAGTCCATGCATCGACGTTCGAGGATACGAAAACTCCATTTGGGAAATGCCGCGGGATCTTTTAACCGTTTCAAATTGCGGCTAATACCAAACAGGCATTCCTGAGTAACATCGTGGGCTGCTTCTGTTTCGCCGAGTCGATTCAACGCATAGAGGAAGTAACGCTGCTGCCAGTTTCCTAACAGTTCGTTCAGCGCGTCTCGTTCGCCTCGCTGGCTCCTGAGAACAAGCCATTCGTTCAGGCTGTCCTGTTTTATTTGCTGCATGCATAGTTCCTGTCTAAATAGTCGCTGGCAGCCAGAATTGGTTCAAATCATTATATTTTTTTGTCGAGGATACAGGTTTAGATTAATTCAGGAGCTAAATATGGCCCGGTCTTTGGCCTTGATAAAAATCAACCCTTGGTTTACTTTGTTTTAAGCACATATCGCTATGTCCCTGTTTCCTCTAGGGGCATGTAACTATAAGAAAATCCAAGATATTTATAACTGGAACAAGAGAGCGCGGATAATGAAAATGCTTAAAATCAGCCTATCCCTCGCGATATTGCTCGTCGGCGGACAGGCACTGGCGCAAGACTATGAGCCTCCTCGTACGGCCACCGGCAAACCCGATTTGCAAGGTTACTGGACCAACGCTTCGCTGACTTCAATGCAGCGCAACAGCAATTTTGATGAGTTGGTCATCCCGCCGAATCGTGTGGCTGATGTAACAGCCAGCCATCCACAGAATGTCAGGCAGGCTACTGACGATGGCCTGGTGCAGGGTGAGTTACTGGATGGCTCCGATTTGGGCCAAGGAAGAGGTTACAACGCGTTTTGGGTCGATCCCGGCTCTCAGTACGGCACAGTAATGGGTGAAGTACGTAGTTCCTGGATTGTCAGCCCCGATAATGGTCGTATTCCATTCAGCGAGGAAGGTTCTCGCTTACGAGGTGAGGCATTTCAGCGATTCCGCAGCAATGATGGCCCTGAAGGACGCTCATTGGGAGAGCGCTGCATAATTGGATTTGGCAGCACTGGCGGCCCCCCCATGAATAATGTCCTGTACAACAATATGTATCAGATTGTGCAAACTGACGATTATTTGGTGATTCTTGTCGAGATGGTGCATGACGCTCGTATTATTCCAATTAATGGTGATCATCGACCGGCTGCGCATGAGCCATGGTTGGGTGACTCTATTGGTTGGTGGGAAGGCGATACGCTTGTCGTGGAAACTGTGAATTTGCATCCGCAGCAGGCGCCACGTAATTCGGCTCCGCTGTCAAACCAGGGCAAAATTATCGAGCGCTTCTCGCGCTATTCCGATGAGCAGATACTTTATGAATTCGAAGTTGAGGATCCTGTGTTTTACACGGAAACCTGGAGTGGTCAGATGAGTTTTAACGCTACCGAAGACCAGCTTTATGAATATGCCTGTCATGAAGGTAACCGCGGACTTGTGGGGATTCTGGCAGGAGCACGGCGGCAAGAAGCTGGCGAATAATTGCTCATTTCATTTAAAAAGGGGCCAATTGGCCCCTTTTTATTAACCTTCTTCCCAGAACTTTCTCATTTCCAAAAACATCAAGGAAGCTGACCAGGTTATCAGTGAAAGCCCGGTGATGGCTTCCAGGCCCGAAAGGAATCTAAGCTGCCCGAAGGGTTCGATATCCCCATAACCAAGTGTCGTGTAGTTGGTAAACGAGAAGTACACGCAGTCAAGCAAACTCCCATCGAAATTGCCTTCCAGCGAACCATAGTTGCCAGAACGCACCATCCAGTAGAAGGCCAGGCCGAACATCCAGACTTCTATCACATGGGCACAGATAGTGCCGAATACGCCAAACACAACACGCACTCGATGCCTGATCTGTAGTTTTGGGATAGTTATCCATAGCAGGCGCAGCATTTCATAATGGATGATGACTGCTGCAGTGACGAGCAGGGTAATGATGAGAAACGAGCTAATCATGAGAATGTCTGCAAAAAGTTGGCCATTGCGGGCTAGTGAGTCAGTGAGTAGATCAGATAGTTAATGCCCAACTGATACGCGTAATTGGCATATTGCGTCGGGTACCACTGGTCATAAGTGTGCTCCCAGCCGTCTCCCATATCTGAGTTCCAGTTGATTAACACCATGATGCGGCCAGTATCGTCGAGGATGGCATGGTTACTGGCAATGTCGATACCAGCCTGACCAAAGCCACGGCGCCCGCCGCGCCCCGGAATCATTTGTGGGCCGTCTATGTCATAAAAAGTGTGGAAAATCTCATGATCCGAGAATAGTTCAATAATCTGTCGGTCGGGGAAAATTTGTGAAAAATCCCGATAAAAAGCATCCCACTGCTGTTCGCCCCAAAAGTCATCAATTAGCAGGAAGCCGCCGCGCAAGAGGTATTCACGCAGATTTTGCGTTTCACCCGGGGTCAGAGACAACCCGCCATTACGCCCCATTTCCAATGCATAGAGAAACGGATAGTCGAAGATTTCTTCATCATCGAAGCGCAGAACTATAGGTTTGTCCATGACCCGAACATTGGTGAGGCGTGATACTCCTCGCAGGAAATTTTCATCGGAAGCTGGAAAGTCGGTGGCCCACGGCCCTCCATAGAAGCCATTCGAATAATAACTATCGTATTGAATTCGAACGAAGGCAAATTCACCTGCAATATCGTACAGATCTGGCAAATTATCCTGGGCGCTCGCCAGAGAATTCGTACCGGCCAGAATAATACAAATTGTTTGAAAGAATCGCTGCATAGATGCCACAAGCTGTAGAATTGACGCTCTAGTGTGTATCGACACAGCATAGAGTTCAAGTTATTGTGCAGAAACGGTTATTCTTCCGGTCTGATTGGTCATGGGTAAGAATTTCACAAAAATCATAGTATTAGCTGCAAGCATCGGGCTTTCGCAGATGCTGGTTGCTGCAGAAAACTTTCTCCAGCGCAGCATTGAATACGTGGAGGAAATGGCGCGATTTGAGGCGCAGCTGGAAGACCTCGAATTCGAGCACGGCCCCTACGCCGCCAATCTGGTAGAGCCACTGTCCAGTATGATCACATTGGCGCGTGAGCAGCAGGATTATAATCGCGCCGGCGACCTGATGAGCCGCCAATTCCAGATCATGCGTACTACGTTGGGTTTCGAGCATCCTGACCTGGTGCCGTTGTTGCGCGACCAGATAGCCAATGATGCTGCCAGGCGTGAGTGGGAAGCTATCTCTGATCATCTGGACTATATCAGGCTTATCACTGCAGCCAACTATGGCGCACCAAGTCCGGAGTTACTGTCCGCTATGGACGAACAAAGGGACTGGTTGTTAGCACGTGTAGTGTTCGAAGATAACAATATGCGTTCCAGGCTTTTTATGGATGCTCGTGAGCTGACTGATGACATCGTCGATATGGCAGAGGAGCTGTATGGAGAGGAGTCTCTGGAGATTATCCCATGGCTCTATGAGAGTGCTATAAGCAGCTATCACCTTGTAGAGTTTCTCAATGCGTCAGGCGGATTAAGTGGCGATGCCATTAGAGATGTAGAGCGTCGCGAAGGTCTAAGCAAGCTGAACACTTTCGGGCGTGGTATCTCTTCCGGCCTTGTTTTTGGCGATGGCGTGCGTATCCCGATCGTGGAAGAAGGAGATCTGGTAGGAGAGGCCTATCTTAGGGATAGCTTGAACCTGATTAAAGACATCGAAGAAATTGCTGTCGCCAATGAAGACACGGAACTGGAAGCAATGGCGCAGATATATCAGGGTGATATTCAAATACTCATGGGGTTGGGAACGGCGTTCGGTGATTATCGGGACGCAGCTGAAAAACTGGTTGAGTCAGGCATACCCAAGGATGAAGTAGATGCATTCTTTGGCAGGCCGGCGCTGATACCGGCTCCGCAGTTCTATTCAAACTTTGCTGATGCACAGGAAGAATTAGATTCACGCACGCTCAATATTGGTGAAATCTCTTCTGATGTAGTACATCTCGGCGAGTTTATCGCTTGGGAAGAAGGGCTTGACGCCACGGCTATGCCAAGAGTGCAAATATTGCAAGAAGAGGTCGAATTAAATCTGCATAGAGTCGATATTAGTTTTTCGGTCAATCAAAGAGGCGATGTTTACAGTGTGGATGCCATCAGCGCAGAGCCTGATGGAAGATGGGTGCGGCTGGAAGCGACTCGTGCTGCTAGAGAACTCGATATCCGGCCTGCATTGACAGATGGAAGAGGTACCCGTGTGCGAGATGTACATTTGCGATACTATTACCTGCCAGAATGAGGCCAATTAGGGGTATTGATAAAACAGTAAAGCAGGTCCTTATTGTATTTTCGAAACTGCAATGGCCGAATAAAATGCTATCGCGCTCAATAAACTGGCTCGATACTTTGCTATTTTATTAGTGCTTATATCCATCAAACTAATCCAATATCCTCCCAGGAACGATTAAATGGTATTGAGTAAACTTCCCGAACTGATGGATGAGTTTTTGCGGCTGGAATCTGCCGGCGGCATAATCCTGATGGTCGCCGCTGTGGCAGCGTTGATAATCGCGAATACTCCACTGGATGTTTATTACAACTTGTTGATTTCGACACCGGTCGAAATTCGTTTTGGTGGTTTGGAAATTGCCAAGCCGCTTTTGTTATGGATCAACGATGGCTTAATGGTGTTTTTCTTTTTCCTGGTAGGGCTGGAACTCAAGCGCGAACTGGTTGAAGGTGAATTATCTAGCCCGGAAAAGCTGTTGTTGCCTCTTGCTGGCGCTATTGGCGGTATCGCAGTTCCAGGATTGATATATACCTGGTTTAACTACAGTGATTCCACTGCGATGCAGGGCTGGGCAATTCCAACAGCCACCGATATCGCGTTTGCATTGGGTGTGCTATCAATTCTGGGCTCACGCATTCCCATTAGTGTAAAAATATTTCTGACTTCATTGGCCATATTTGACGACATCGCTGCAATTGTGATCATTGCGCTGTTCTACACAGCCAATATTTCCCTGACATCGCTAATTGTTGTAGCTGCATGCCTACCGATTTTGTTTTGGCTGAATCGCCAATCTGGTGTAACGAAATTCCCTTTTATTGTGATTGGCATAGTAATGTGGGTGGCCATGCTCAAATCAGGAGTACACGCCACACTTACTGGCGTCATCCTGGCATTGTTTATTCCAATTCAGAAAAATGAAGAAGACGGTGAATGTATGCTCAAAAGCATGGAGCATAATATGCATGCCCGGGTAGCATATTTCGTACTCCCTATTTTCGCTTTCGCCAATGCTGGAACCAGTTTTATGGGTCTCGGCGCTGAGCAAATTTTTCATAGTGTCCCCATGGGGATAGCAGTTGGTCTGGTGTTAGGGAAGCTGCTCGGAATTTATCTGTGTTGCTTGCTGGTAGTGAAGCTGGGTTTCACTCGATTGCCTGACGGTATGAATCTATGGGCATTGCTTGGAACTGCAGCCCTGTGTGGCATTGGATTTACAATGAGTCTGTTTATCGGCTCATTGGCTTTTGAGGAAACCGGCGTAAATCTGCTATTTGATGAGCGCCTGGGCATCATCATGGGTTCACTGGCTTCAGGCTGCATAGGCTATTTCATCTTGGCTCGGTGTTATCGTGAGGACGTGAAGTCTGATTGAGAAATCACCAACAAAAAAAAGCGCCGGGACTACGTTCTCCGGCGCCGATCAGGAGTCTTTCGAGAGACTATAAGAGTCAGTAATTAACCCTCTTCCTCTTCTTCCTCGTCATCGTCATCGTCTGAGAAGCCGTCACCGTCTTCATCATCGTCGACTTCACCGTCGCCGTCTTCGTCGAAGTCTACGGCGCCATCAGTAATGGTCAGACCTCTCACGTCGATCAAGCCAAGCAATCCATTATGCCAGTCATTGATCAATAGTGGGTCGCCGCCAGGAATGGTTAGAATCAGGCCAAGTTGATAGGTGCCAGCAGGCAGTGTGCTGGTATCAACGGCTTCGAGTTCGAACAGCTTTTGCTCTTCCTCGCTTGCCACATCACTTACCGGTAAGACTACTGCATCTGTAAGTGCTTCTTCGGTTTCGGAACCTTCTTCGGATTCAGAGCCTTCTTCGCCCTCCATCTCCTCCTCTTCCTCATCAGGAGTTGGCGCAAAAATCACTACGAAGGCATCGACTTCGCCTCCGGTAATCAGCTCGGCTCCACGGGCAAACTTCAGTCCGATATCCAGCGGGTCACCTGTATAGAAGATGCCCTTGTCGGTGAGGATTCTGCCCATGATCCCATCGGATGCATTACCGACGCCTATATTTTTGTTCTTGCCACCAGCGTTGCCGTTTCCATTTCCGTTGCCACCAGCATTTCCGTTGCCATTTCCGTTGCCATTACCCTGGGCATAGGCGGCGCTGGTAACCAGTAGTGCCAGGACAGCAAATCCGGTCCCGAATACTGTTTTCAGTCGTTGGCCAAATATTCTCATGTGCTCTCTCCAACTATTAGGAATTGATCTAACGAATACTATGCTACCGAGACTAACATCTGTGCTCATGCGATCTACTCCAGGAGTGTGAGTTGAGTCACAGCATCGTTGAAGTGCAACGAAAAAATGTGATGCAGGAATGTATCCAGCGCGGGAAGTCTGAATTTAGTACGCCATATTAGTGGCACTTTTAGCGGGGATCGTTGTCAAAACTCGCGAGCATGAGAGTCAAATTCGCTGATTTAACGGAGGTTTGTGTGAGAAAAGTTCTGATCTTAATAGCAATCTGCCTGTTGCCGCACAATAGCTTTGCGCTTACCTGGGGAGAGCTCAATGCAGAAATAACTGCCAGTGAAGCCGGTGAGGAAGTGCGACAGGAAATTGTATTGCGATTGATGGATATCGTGCAGATGACGGTAGTATTTCGGCAGTCGCTGGCTGCGGCTGAGGCAGATGTTTTGCTATTCTGCCCCGGTCCAGGGCAAGGAATGAGCCTTGATGAAGTAACCTCGATGGTGCGTGCCCAGGCCAGACGCGAACAAGCGTGTGATGAAGTCCTAGTGCAAAATCTGGTACTGGACGCGTTTAGAGATGCCCCCCCTGTTCTTGATTTGATCAGAGTTCAGCGATGATCTCGCCCAGCTTGTCCACTACGTAAGGATCAAACTTGCCGGAATTCACATATTTACTGATTTCGTTGAATGCGGCCTTGCCTTCCCAGGGATCACGGTAAGGACGCTTGGTTGTCAGGCTCACGTATTGTTCAGCCACTGCAATTACGCGTGAGCCAATGGGAATGTTGTCACCCTTAATGCCGGCCGGATAACCGGAACCATCAAAGTTTTCATGATGGCATTCAATCAGGTCGAGCATTTTTTCATTCTCATAGCCGGCACTCCGCAGTTTTCGTACACCTTCACGTGGGTGCATGTGGATATGTGCGAAGTCATCGTCACTCAAGCCACCATTTCTGTTCAGTACGTTTTCCGGCACGATTGACTTGCCAATTTCTGCCAGATAACCGGCTTCCAGAATATCGTGCTTTTCCTGATCAGCCAGATCCATGCGATCTGCAATCAGGTAAGCAGTAATGCCTACGAGTTTTGAAAATCCCACAGATCCATCTATGCATTCCACTGGCAGAATCAGATCCTGAGGATAGCTGATGAATTTCTCCAACTTATCTTCATGCTCTTGCAGAAGATGACTTGGCAACTGCTTGTAGTGAGACAGTGGGTTTATGTAGCCCACGACTTCATAGAGATGCAGAGTACTGCGCCGACCTGAATCTGCAATATCGCGTTGCTTGTCGAGCACGAGCATGGTCTCGGCATATTCAATCTTGATAGCGGAATTTTCACTATCCAGTTCCATAGCCTCTTTCAGATGTTCCCGAGCTTGTTCTGGATCATTCGCTTCGCGTAGTTTCCTGGCTATTTCCAGACGCAAGCCAATATCTCGCGGTGCTTCCTCGATGGCTTTCACTAGCTCATTGATGTTTTCCACCAGGCCTGGATTGCCAGATTGCGTATAGGAGGAAAGGGCGGAAACCGGCTTGAATTCAAAAACGTCCTGACATTCTTTATAGGTTGCCTCGTCTACCGTGATTTTGCCTGGTTCGCACATAGTCTGAATGCGGTCGGCCAGTTTTACGACATCGCCAAAGGCAGTAAATGACTGTCGTTTGGCACCGATAATTCCGGTGGTGGCCAGGCCGGTAGTAATGCCAATACGCATTTTGAAAATCGAATGAGCCTTGTGCATGCGTTTCTGCATTTTCCAGGCCGCAGCGACTGCTTGCAGTGAATGTTTCTCGTGACGAATAGGTGCGCCAAATTCCGCCATGATGGCATCGCCCATGTACTTATCGATGTGGGCGTTGTATTGCAGCAGGATGGACTCCATATCGGCGAGGTATTTATTCAGATCGGCAATGACGACTTCTGCGGAGTGTTCTTCAGAGTAGTTGGTAAAATTTTTGATATCAGCAAACATCACACTGATGCGGCGACTTTCCGTGCGGATGCGGTTTTCTATCATCAGTTTTACCACGGCTGGATCCATGGTGGAGTAGAGCGCTTCCTCGACTTTTTCTTTATGCTCGCTTATGGACTTGGTCTTCTCTTCCAGTGCTTTGGTCCGTTCCTCTACTTTGTAGTCGAGCTCTGATTCGAACTCTCGAATGGTCGACATCGTTTGTTCCAGTAGCTCTGCATTACCGCTGGCCTCAGCTTTGGCACGCAGCGCCCCGGTCATCTCTTCCTGTAGTTGCCGGTGAGTAAATCCAACCACTACGGCGGTCAGTATCAGGAATCCTGCCCAGGTCAGTATCGAAGCCCATAAAGTGAACTGATCAACTACGCCGATAAATATATCGGGGTATATGCTCGCGAAGATCACAACGACAAGGAAAGTAAAGAAAGCACCCAGCACACCCGAGCGAATACCCAAATAGTAAGAGCTGAGGAGTACAGGTAAATAAAAGAAGTTTAGAAATGCGAGTTTTGACTCGACCAGCCATACCATGCCGCTGACGCAGACCAGGATGACGAGAATGAAGACACCTTCGAAGTTGTCTATCAGGTACTTTTTGAGAGCTTCCATTTCCTGAATTCTTGTTTGTTGTTGTGGCGGATCCAGCAATCCCTAGCCGCATTGTAGCTATCAAACACGCAGATGGAATGGGATATGCGCAGTAATACGCAGGTATCCTCGTATTAAATGGCGCAAAACCCTTGGTCGGGATTGAACTGATGAATTTTACTCCTGCTGTTGCCGACCGTGCCATATTAGAAATGACTGTAATACATCCTCGCAGCGCCTGGAATTGGAGCCGCAAGGTCACAATGCAACAATCGTCCGGGCTTCAGGGATTGTTACCGATGGTATCAACTTATCCACCCCAGCCGACGTTTGATCGCAGGGGGCTTGCAATGCAGGCCCGAACCTCTATATTTGGTCAGACCAATTTGGTCAGACCAAAATACGAAGTAAATATCCGTTATGCCCGTATACAACACGATCAGTCATGAGATCGCCGCTACCCTGCGCGACGAAATCCTTAGCGCACGTTACCTGGCGGAAGACCGGCTACCTTCAGAGCGGGATCTGGCAAGTCGCTTTGGCGCCAGCCGCGGTGCTGTGCGCGAGGCCATATCGCAATTGGAGCAGCTTGGTCTGATTCGAGTCTTGCCCGGTGGGGCTCGTGTACAGGCGATTGAGTCAGCGAGTCTGGCGATACTGGGCCCATTGCTGGCACTGGATAATTCACCGAATCCAGACCTGGTGGACCATTTTTTGCGTACATTTGCAGTAATGGCAGCTTTAACGGGCAAGATGGCGTTGGAGAAAGCCACCGACGAGGAATTGAACCGAATCGATGAGTTGCTCGTTAATCTATCTGACCACACAGGTAGGTTTGTCGATTTCGAGCCCCATTTGCGCGAGCTTTATGAGTATCTTTCGGCCATTGCAGATAACCTCGTCGTGCGCCTAATCGGCAATGATCTCAAGGCACAGTTTGTTGAACAAATGATGGAGCTGGGATTGCGCCCAGCCGTAAGCAGCGCGGTTAATAATCAACTTGTAAAAAGTTTGCAGATTGCCGCGGGTAAACGCGATGGCGATATGGCGGCAGAAGCTATCCAGGAGCATTTTGATGCTCTGAGGTCGGCGTCGATAGATTCACTTAGTGCAATACACCGGACATTCGAAAAGGAAGCAGTATGAAACGCGTTTTAATGCCAATCGGGATATTGGGTGCCTGTGTTCTTATCGCATTTATACTTGTGCGAAATCCCACCGTGGTCGAAGAAACTGCCCCTGAAATTCAGCCGGTGGCAGTGCGGGTAGCAGAGGTGAGTCTGACCACTGTACAACTCACCGTGGAATCCCAGGGTAAGGTGCAGGCTGCGCAGCAAGCCAGTGTGTCTGCTGCTGTGGCAGGTCCGGTGGCATGGATTTCTCCGGTGATGGAAGCTGGCGGTTATGCAGCAGTCGGAGAAGTGCTGCTGCGTATTGACCCCAGCGATTACGAAACAGCTCTGGCACGCAGCCGTGCAACTCTTGAGCAGGCGCGAGCCGAGGCCGATCATGCCAGTAATGAATTGAACCGACTGACTGAACTTGCCGAACGACGATTGGCGAGTGACTCCCAACTGCAAGACACCAGGCGCCAGGCGAATGTTGCAGCGGCCCGACTGGCTGATGCTGAAGCTGGTTATCAACAGGCCGAACTGGATTTGCGGCGCACCGAAATCACGGCGCCATTCAATGCCATCGTTGAATCCCGGGATGTAGAACTTGGGCAATATGTTAATCGCGCTCAGGCTGTGGCAGTGCTCTACGGTGCAGATATTGTTGAAGTGCGGGTACCGTTGGCAATTCAACAATTAGGTTTTCTGGATATATCTCTGATTCAGCGCGGCGAACTGTCCCCAGAAATGGCGCCGGATGTCACAATAAAAGGCAATTATGCCGGTCGCGAATATCACTGGGCGGGCAAAATGGTGCGTACGGAAGCCTCCATTGATCCGAACAGTAATACTGTGCAGAGCATTATAAGAGTCGAGCAACAGTCTTCAGATTCCTCACACGGCCGTGACAAAGAAAGGGTTCCGCTACCCATTGGTCTTTATGTCCAGGCTGAGATCGCTGGCCGAACACTGGACGATATTATTGCTGTGCCACGTTCTGTTGTGCGCAACAATAATCAGGTGCTGGTTGTAGACCAGGAAAACAAGATGTACTTCCGCGAAGTGGAAATATTTCGCCTGGAAGAGGATCGTGTGTTGATCAGCGGTGGCTTGTTGCCGGGAGAAGTCATTTGTATCTCTCCGATACAGGCTGTCGTGAATGGCATGCTCGTACAACCCCAGAGAGACATGATCTAGGCGAACGCCTGAAAACCCATTGAGGTAATATTTTTTGAGAACGCCGATTACATGGTTTGTTAAAAACCCCGTTGCCACCAATCTTCTTATGATGATTTTTCTGGCAGGCGGCGTTATTTCTTACTCGAATCTTAACCAGGAAGAATTTCCCGATATTGATTTTGGCATGATCCAGGTTAGTGTCGCCTATCTGGGCGCTACGCCAGCAGAATCAGAGTCGGCGATTTGTCTGCGTCTGGAAGAGGCGCTGGAAAGTGCGGAAGATGTTGAAAGACTCACCTCCACTGCTCGCGAGGGTGGCTGTGATGCCTCGCTCGAGCTAACCAGTGGTGCTGATCTCAATCGCGTGCTTAATGATGTTAAAGGCAAGGTGGACGCTATATCCACATTTCCCACTGAAACAGAGCGGCCCATAGTTCGCGCCTTTAGCTCCATGGGCAACGTAATGACCCTTGCGTTGGCATCCGACACCAATGATCAGGTATTGAAGACCTACGCTGAACAGATTCGTAATGAGATTCTGGATCTGGATGGTATCAGTACCGTCAATATTGAATACATTCGACCCTACGAGATTTCTATTGAAATTTCCGAGCTTACCTTGCGTCAATATGGTCTGACGCTTAATGAAGTTTCCCGCGCTATTGATAGTGCGTCTCTGGATATGCCCGGAGGGACTTTGCGCACAGATTCTGGAGAGATACTACTGCGTACCAAAGGACAGGTGTATCTGGGTAACGAATATCAGGACATTGTTGTGCAATCGTTTCCTGATGGCACACAGTTAACCCTGGGTGAAATCGCGACTGTGCGTGATGCATTCCAGGAAGGCTATCTTGATGCCCGACTGGATGGTACCAATGCCGCAATCATCGACATCTTGCGTGTCGGTGATGAAGATATTGTGCGGTCAGCACAACAGGTCAGGCAATGGATGGCCAACGCTGAGGTTGGATTGCCTGCTGGCATGCGTCTGCGTGTCATTACCGATTCGGCAGTGGCCACACAGGAGCGAATTGGTACTGTCGCCCAGAATGCCTATACAGGTCTTGTTCTGGTGTTGATCATCCTCGCTCTGTTCCTGCGCTTCAAACTGGCCATTTGGGTTGCCGCTGGTATACCGATCGCAATTGCTGGCGCGCTGAGTTTATTCCCCAGTGTGGGCCTGACGATTTCTTCTCTCACTGTTATGGGCTTTATTCTCGTGTTGGGCATCATCGTTGACGATGCCATCGTAGTGGGTGAGCGAATACACGCTTATGAGAAAAAGGGCTTGGGTCCGGAACAGGCTGCTATCGAAGGCACCATGGAAGTATCGGTGCCGGTTATCTTCGGCGTGTTCACCACCATTGCGGCATTCCTGCCCATCTTGTTACTGGATGGTCAGATGGGTGCGTTCTTTAATGCGATCGGTGCGGTGGTTGTGTTTTGTTTGATCGCGAGCCTGATCGAATCACAACTTATTTTGCCCGGGCATATTGCCCACCGCAAAACCTCGGGTTACTGGCTGGAAGGTACTGCACTTGTTACGCATTGGCAGGCTTTTCAGGGCAAGATTGCTGACGGCATGGAGCACTTTGCCGAGCATGGTTATCGCAGGGCGTTGCGAAAGGTATTGAAGTATCGCTACGCGGCCTGGGCCACTGCAACAGGTGTCATCATTGTTACTTTTGCCTTGTTAATGAGCGGGCGCGTGATATTCCAGTTCATGCCTGCAGTTGAAGGCGATGTGATATATGCCTCCGTGCAGATGCCACCCGGTGTACCGGGTTATATTACTGAAGACGCAGTGCAGCAGATAGAAGCAGCCGCTATTGAAATTCGCAATGAATTGGAACGAGAGCGCGAGGAAGCGGTCGCCGCAGGTGAAATGTCTGAAGAAATCGCTCCTGCAGTGGATAGTATTTTGACAGTAGTTGGCTCGCGTGCTGCCAGGGGCGGGCCGGGTAGTCCTGGCGGCGGTGGTGGTGGCGGTGCCGGCAGCAGCGAAATCGCCGAAGTCGTCATGTATCTGAATCCTTTCTACGATCGTGGGCAGCTTAGCTCGGCAGTAATTCGTGATCGGTGGCGAGATCGTGTGGGCACTATTGCAGATGCCCTGGAACTGACCTTTGTATCGGATTCGTTTTCAGCCGGTGATGCCATTAATTTTAGGCTTGAGGGGCGCGATGAGGACAATCTCAAGATTGCTTCGTCACAACTGGCAACTGAATTGAGTCGTTACCCTGGTGTATTCGATATTTCTGATTCGTTTCGCGCCGGCAAGCAGGAAGTGCAAATACAAATTCGCGAGCGCGGCAAACTACTGGGGTTGACCCTTAATGATGTGGCGACACAGGTGCGTCAGGCGTTCTATGGTTCGGAGGCGCAGCGTATTCAACGCGGCATGGATGATGTGCGCGTTATGGTGCGCTACCCGGAAGAGGAGAGGCGTTCGCTGGGAAATCTGGAAGATTTGTTGATTCGCACACCTGGAGGGGCCGAAGTGCCCTTCCTCAGTGTTGCGAGTTATACGCTGGGCAATAGCTACTCAACGATCCGCAGAGAAGATGGCCGTAGGGTAATTACGGTGCGGGCAGACATCGACCGCACAGTGGTCAAGCCGGAAGAAATTCGTGGCGAAATTCTTGCCAAGTATCGTCAGGCCTGGGCCAATGATCTTGATGTTGAGATAGTGGTTGGCGGAGAAGGTGAGCAACAACTGCGTTCATTGTCTGATCTGTTTTCAACCTTTCCACTGGCCATGATGGTGATTTTTGCCTTATTGGCCATTCCGCTGAAATCCTATACACAGCCGCTGATTATCATGAGTGTGATTCCATTTGGTGCCATCGGTGCAATATGTGGCCACTTCATCATGGGTGCAGACCTGGTATTTTTCTCGCTCCTGGGCATCATCGCGCTTAGCGGTGTGGTAGTGAATGCCAGCCTCGTGCTGGTGGTGACTATCAACCGCTTGCGTAGTGAGGGTATGGGAATGGTGGATGCAGTCTCGCGCGCTGGCATGATGCGTTTCCGCCCTATCATTCTGACATCGGCGACTACCTTCATCGGGCTGGTTCCATTGATGGCAACCGCCAATCCGGCAACGTTTTTTATTATCCCCATGGCAATATCTCTCGCCTGGGGCGTGTTGTTCGCCACAGCGATCACACTGTTTCTTGTGCCAAGCCTGTATTTGATCCTGCATGATTTTACAGGGCATTCGGATTCCGCTGAGGAAAGGGCGCTGGCTTACCAGCGCTGATTCCCGTAATCTTTGGTGATGTGCCGGAGCTATCCGGCCGCGAACTACTGGAGGGGAAAATGCCGCGCATTTTATTGATTGCCATTCTGTTTCTGACCCATGCATTTACTGCTGCACAGGAAAACCGCATTGACATTGTCAGGCCAGACGCGCCAGACCTGGCAGCATTTGGCGACTATGATATTGGTGTGCGTACTGTGCAGTTTACTGACAGTGATCGCATCGATATTCTCAACACCCCAAGAGGTGGGGAGGCAGCGCTTTACGACAGGTCTCTCACAGTTGAGATATGGTATCCGGCAGATATAGGTAGCAGCGTGCCTGCAGGCACTTACTCGGCGATTACGCGCAATCCAGCTATCACTGCAACCCTCAGTGGCAGAGCAGTGCGGGAAGCCAATGTGGATGGCAGCGGTGCGCCTTATCCACTGGTAATAATTTCCCATGGCTATCCAGGCAATCGATACTTGCTCAGTCACCTGGGAGAGAATCTTGCCAGCAAGGGCTATGTCGTGGCCTCCATAGATCACGCAGAAAGCACCTATGACGATCAACAGGCTTTCACGAGCACACTATATAACCGCCCTCTGGATCAACGTTTTATTCTGGACAGTATGGCTGGTCTGGCCGAGGATTCTGCAAGTTTTGCTTACCAATTGCTGGATGCCGACAGAACAGGCGTCGTAGGCTACTCCATGGGTGGATATGGCCTGGTCAATAATCTTGGTGGTGGGTACAGCGACGAGATAGTGCCATCATTCATGGCGCCGCCCAATGAATTGCTGCATGAGCATGCAACCGGCAACCCGGATTATCGCGACGGATTGGATGATCGTATCCTGGCCGGATTTGCAGTTGCACCCTGGGGCATGAATGCAGGCTTCTGGCGGCCCGAGGATCTGGCTGGTATCGAAGTGCCAACATTTTATCTGGCAGGCAGTGTCGACACAGTAGCAGGTTACGAAAACGGTGTTCGCGCCATATTTGAAAATGCCATCAACAGCGAGCGCTATTTACTGACCTTTATTAACGCCGGGCACAATGCCGGTGCACCTTACCCTTTACCGATGGAAATTCTCAATGCCGAAGATCAAACCGGAGCAGGGCACTATACCGACCCTGTTTGGGATACGGTACGCATGAACAACATCATGGATCATTTCGTGACAGCCTACTTTGACCTCCATCTGAAAAATGATGAAAGCAAAAAGGTTTATCTGGATCTGATTGAAAATGGTGCCGATGGGGTTTTTTCAGAAAGCCAGGGTGTGCGGGATGCTGAACACACATACTGGGAGGGATTCCAGCAAGGTGGTGCTGTGGGTTTAAGACTGGAACACCGCGAGCCAGGCCAGTAACCTGCTATTTTATTGTCAGGCGTATCGGCGTGATCTCGATATCTTGCCAAACGCCACCGGTAACATAAGGATCTTGTTGTAGCCAGGCATCGAGTTCATCGCGTGTGGCAAACTCTGCATACAAAGTTGAGCCAATCATATCGCCTGCATCATTTAACAACGCACCACCTGCAATAAGATTTCCCGCTGCCTTGAGTTTTTCTGCTCCAGCCAGGTGTGCTTCACGCACTGCCAGCCGACGTTCGAGTGCGCCTTCATCCGTTCCATCATATGCCACGACCAGAAATTGCATAGTCTTGAGTTCCTCACCTAGAGTCTGATTCGAATTACTTCCAGAGTGGCGCGTTGCAGGTTTGCTGCCACTGACAGGTTTTTGATGATGTAGAGTGTGTTGCCGAGTTCCCTTGCTACTGCATCTCCGACATTTAATGCCGGAACCCGGAAACGTTCGCGGCCAATTTCTCCGTAAATGAATTCTATGGCGTTGGTTTGTGCGCTTATAGACTTCAATTCTACTTCGAGACTTTCGGTGAGCGTGTCTGCTGCCAACAGTGAGATTGTACTTTGCTCGCGATGTACCCCTGCGGATGCATTGCGCGCAGCAATGAAGCCATCGTCAAATCCCGAACGATAGTTGTTAGCGGCGCGACTCTCATCCTGCCATGTGAATACTAAAGCTGAAACTACAAGCCCGACAAGGAATGCGCCGAAGCTGGTAACGAGCAGGCGCAGTCTGGCGCTGACATGAGGTTTTTGTTGGGCCTCTTGCTCGACCATAGGTGCTCCGGAATATTGATCTACGAATATAGGTCAATAGCCTGATAATGTGAAGCCAATGGCGCGGTCGTGGAAGCCGCCAATTCTCCGTAAAGTTCCGCCAGCACGGGTATTAGCGAAGCCATAAGCAGGATTGCCATACTCACATTAAAGATTCTGACATAGGCGGGTTTTTGCAATATGGATTGTAATGAGGCGCCGAACCATAGCCACAACATGATACAGGGCGCACCAAACACCAAAAAGATAAGCGCGATAAGGATGACCTGTAAAAAATAGCTGTCGCCAATGATGGTATATGTCACGGTAGCCCCCACTGCCAGCACCCAGGCTTTCGGATTTACCCATTGAAAAGCGGCAGCCTGAATAAAGGTAAAAGGTTTGCCTTCCCCGCGCTGCAGTTTGCCAACCGGAGCAGTCGCGATGCGCCAGGCCAGATAGCTCAGATATAGCGCGCCGATGAGCTTCAGTGCGATATGCAGGAAAGGGTAAGTTTCAAACAAACCTGCGATTCCCATGCCCACGGCCAGCACCATGGCAGGAAATCCGAGGCAGATACCGAAATAATGTGGCATGCTGCGCCGCATTCCGTAATTGAGGCCGGAAGCCATGATCATGGTGTTATTCGGGCCGGGTGTCACACATGTGACGATGGCGAACAGGATGATGGCGGTGAATTCCATGTGGTTCTCAGTCCATAGGTCAGGCGATGTTAATTGTGACAGTTCAAGCTTTGGTCAGTGCGGACGACGAAGATTATCATGCCAGCAAAATACGGGTAAGCCACAAGCCTATATAAAAAACATTTCATGCTTAACGACGCCCTAGTACCAGTTTTTTTACTAATTATTCTTGGCTTTATCCTGAGCCGTTCGCCTATTTCCTCGGAATCCATGTGGCGTGACCTGGAAAAGCTTACCTACTATCTGTTTTTTCCCGCATTGCTGGTCACGCGCCTGAGTAGCGCCGATGTGCTCGGTGTTGCAGCCTTTGATATTGCGCGAGTATTGGGCCTGGCGCTGTTCATTGTGACGGTCCTGCTCGTGTTGTTCCGCAGAATCCTGGCGGCCGACGGGAGTACTTTCAGCTCAATTTACCAGGGCAGCATTCGATTGAACACCTATATCGGTCTGGCAGTAATCGAGGCTCTTTATGGTGAGCGTGGATTGGTGCAGGCAGCTCTGGCACTGGCAATCTATATTCCAGCCGTAAACGTGCTATGTGTGATCGCGCTGCATTCCAATGCCAACAGTGGTTTTGATCGCATGCTCGATGTGTCACGCGCTGTGTTGTCGAATCCGCTGGTGATTGCATGCGTGCTCGGTTTGGTGCTTTCCGTGGTTTCCTGGGAGCCGCACCGAATCCTGCAGGAAACGCTGATCATTCTCAGTCAGCCGGCATTACCGCTGGGATTGTTAACAGTGGGTGCAGGCATTCGGTTTGTCAGTATGGGCCCGCAAACCTTGCAACTATTGGTGGCGACACTGACCAAGCTGGGCATTTTCCCAATGTTGGTATTGGTATGTTGCTTTTTGTTCGAAGTGCCAACCTCGCTGGCTTTGATATTATTGATACTGACTTGTCTCCCGGCACCGCCTTCGGCATATATACTGGCGCGCCAGCTTGGCGGTAACGTAAGCCTGATGGCCAATATCATCACACTGGAGACCTTGCTGACCTTTGTGAGTTTGCCTCTGTGGCTGGAATTTGGACCACGCTGGTTGTGAACTCGCAATTTTCAGTGCGTCACAGAAATAGCTACGCAGTTTCTGGTAAAATTCGCGCCGTCTGGTGAACATAAGGCGCGCAAAAGTGTTTTGGTTGCACCATTGTCGCAAGATGGTAAAAAATATTGAGGTAGATTTTGTTGTCGTGAATTCGCACTGCGATCTGGAAATAGCATGTTTGTATTGAGATCAAGTTATCTGGCAAGGCGGGTATCCTGGGTGTTTTTATCCCTGGTTCTTGTTGGCTGCCAGTACACTTACGACGGTAAGCGGCCAGTCAATGCGCTCTATTGCGACAATTATCTGATCTATGACATGTGTGCCCAGGACCTCAATGGCGATGGCCGCGTCGAGCTCGTGTATTTCGAAGATTCCCTGGAAGTATTCATGTTCCGCCCAGGTGCAGAGCGGCGTGTGCCAAGAAACCTCGGTCTGCATCGATGTGCAGTTGCGATGGATCCTGAGTTGGTCGATACCACGTCGCGCTTATTTTATATCTATGATGAAACCAGCATGTTGGAAAAGTCAGATATCCGCGGTGCCATGCTGATCAAGTATATGGTGTATTTGCCTGATGTCGCTGCCTGTAATATGCGGGCTGAGGAAATCTCCGGGGCCGAAGGCGCCTAGCATTTGCCGGGCCGGTGCTGCTCTATCAGGGCTGCGGCCTGAAATTGGTAATCCACACGGTTTGGTAAGGCTTTAGTTTCAGTTTTCTGCCGATGTCATCGTAGCTTTCTCCGCTAATCAGGTCATACCAGGGGTCGGTGGAAATCAGGTTTATGTCTGATAAGTTAATGGTCTGGCTACTCTTGCTGATGTTACTAAGACAGAAAATACTTTGGTTGCGGTTGATACTTTGGCGCCAGAAGGCAAATACGCGTTTGCCCAGGTGCAGAGTGAACTGCGTGGCATTAGGATGAAAAGCTGGTTGCTGACGGCGAATAATGACTAGGCGGCGCAGCTCGTGAAATACCTTGCTGGTGTCGGTGTCAGTGTTCGCCAATTGCGTTGCGAGATCGGTCACTTGCCAAATATGGCGATTGATGGAACGGTTGCGACCAGTATGTTCGACTCGGGCATAATCGTTCCTTGAAGCAAAAAGGCTCTGAATATAGATCGCAGGAATGCCTTCCAGAGCCAGCATAATTGCATGCGCACATATGAATCGATCGCAACCCAATTCATCCTCACCTTCCGCCATTGTTCCTTTAAGCGCATCAAACAACGCCACGTTCAACTCATAAGGTTTATCGTATCCTTCGCGTGCCTTACGCATCGTCACCTTGCCACCAAATGACTTGACAGTATCGATCAACAGGTCGCGCTCGTTATTGTCTAGCAGGCCATCCAAAGGGCGCAGGCCAATACCATCATGTGAGGCAATGAAATTGAGGTACGCAGTGCCCAGTTGCGCAGGCGGCATACTCATCATCCAGGTTTTAAGGTGGCGACAGTCCCCACTCAGCAATGTATGCAGCAGCAGTGGTGGCAGGGAAAAATTATAGATCACGTGGGCTTCGTTGGCATTGCCCAGATAAGTCAGATTTTCCCGATTTGGGACATTACACTCACAGATGATTACGGCTTCCGGGGTGTGGTGCTCGATCAGCGTGCGTAGTAACTTGATAATTTCATGGGTTTGCTGGGCGTGGACACAGGACGTGCCTAAGTCTTTCCAGAGAAAAGCCACGGCGTCCATGCGAAATACCCGCACACCGTGTTCAAGATAACTGCGGCATATATTGACGAATTCCAGCAGGACTTCAGGGTTCTTGAAGTTGAGGTCAACCTGATCAGCGCTGAACGTACACCAGACATGCCGTTCACCATCTGCGGTATCGTAAGATGTGAGGAGCGGAGAGTTGCGCGGGCGCACGACAGCACTGAAATCTGCATCCGGGTCGGACTCGAAGAAATAATCCTTTCCGGGGTCGACCCGCTTCTTGAAGTTCTCAAACCAGCGACTGCGACTGGACATATGATTGAGCACCAGATCGGCCATCAGCTTGTAATCCCGGGCGATGGCCTCTACATCTTCCCATTCACCCAGCGTGGGATTTACGGCAAGATAATCCATCACCGCAAAGCCATCGTCTGAACTGAATGGAAAGAAAGGCAGAATATGTACTGAAGAGATAATTTCGGCCAGATGCCGATTCAAAAAACCATGTAAGCAATGTAATGGTTTGCAGGATTCATCGAGAATGGTATTGCCATACGTGATCAGGATACAGTCTTGTTCGTCCCAGTTGCTATGGTGTGGTACTGGCTGCTGAATCTGCAGATCCAGCCCCATGGTAGAGACCATCCTCGCTGCCAGTTCGTCCTTGTCCTGGTCGGGATAAAGGATGCACAAATGCTCGCCTAGCCGGCGTATAAGCTCCTTTTTCTGATCCTCCATAGTTAGCCTGCGTTGCTGAACTCCTCAAAATCCAGCTCCACCGCTTCTTGCAATTGATCGAGGATGTCCGGGATGGCACTGATGACCCGGTTCCAACTGGGAATGAAAGGTTTGTCCATAGGTTTTTCCAGAAAGTGTTCACCGGCGACCATGATATTGCTGGCAAACAGTTCCACCGATTCCTCTTCAATATGGCGGTCGTAGCTAAGGCCATTGATGATAGCATCATTGTGATAGGTGTCGACGAAGTCGAGGGCGATGCGATAGTAGGTTGCCTTGATAGTACGGTACTTCTCTGTGGAAAAGACTTCACCATTCGTTGCCAGTTTGCGAAACGTGGCCTTGGCAATATCGACGGTCATTTTAGACAATCCTTTATCACGATCATCTGCAGACAATTCCTGATGCTTGTGATCATAAATATCCGCAATATCCACCTGGCACAACCTGTTATTGGCGTAGTTTCGTTTCATTTCAGACAACACGCCAACTTCCAGTCCCCAGTCGCTGGGGATGCGCAAATCATTGATGACATCAGATCGGATAGAAAACTCGCCTGCCAGCGGATAACGAAAGCTGTCCATGTAGTCGAGGAATTCACTGTGCCCGCAGACCTTTTTAAGAGTACGAATTAGTGGGGTCACAAATAGCCGCATCACGCGACCGCCAATGCGGTTGCCGGCAACTCTTGAATAGTAACCCTTGCAGAATGCATAGGAGAAGTTGGGATTGGCAACCGGATAGATCAGGCGCGCCAGCAGGCTGCGCTTGTAAGTCAGAATATCGCAGTCATGCAGGGCAACTGCCTTGGCTTTGCCGGAAGCGAGCGTATAGCCATAGCAATACCAGACGTTCCTGCCTTTACCGAGTTGGGTAGGGGCGAGGCCGAGCTCTTTCAGCTGTTTGTCGACCGCCATCAGGCGTGGCCCGTCATTCCACAAAATCCGGTGACGTTGCGGCAGCTCTGAAAAATAGTTGATGGCGTGCCGATATTGGGATTCATCCGCCCTATCGAGGCCGATCACTATTTCACTGAGATAAGGTACCTGCGCAAGTTCTTCAATAATGCCTTTGAGTGCGGGGCCTTCCAGTTCTGAAAACAGAGACGGTAACACGAGTCCGAGGGGGCGTTGTTTGCTGAATCCAATCAGATCATCTTCGAGTTCGGTTACAGGGCGTTGTCCCAGATTATGCAGCGTCGTGATTATACCGTTCTGATGAAAGTCACCCATTGGTTTCCCCTAGGATTGAAATAGTTGTTCGGCATCCAGCAACTCGAGTATTTCCATAATCGCATCATGCCATCCTGCCGGTCCCGGTCGGCTTGATTGAATCACTCGTTGCGGAGACTGTAGTTCGATTTGATCAGATTTGCCTGATTTGATTATCACAGCAATATCCGCGCTCTCCAGCATACCAGCATCGTTGGGACTATCTCCCAATGCAATGGTGATCGGAACATCACCCCCTTCGCTGGTTTCGCGCATCCAGTGCATGGCATTGCTCTTGTCGTATTCACCCTGAATACTGAAGAAGCGCCCACCTTCGAGTAAGCGTAAACCTATTCCTGCCAATTCCTCGCTAAAATTTCGCATGGCAGAACTGGTGTCGCGCCACTCAATAGGTTCGCTGTATTCCCTCGTTAGCGCCAATTCTGCCTGCTGTTGATTCAGTCCGGTACGGGCCATGACATCACTTGCCGACCAATCACTGAATCCGGAGAAATTGAAATTTTGCTCCTCACGCAGTGCATGTACTGAACCAAGCCATTCATGGATTGGAGCACCAAACTCTGCAGCCAGTTCGCCAAAGTTTTCGTTCGTATAGAGGGCGGCACCATTCTCGCAAACGAAGGGCATGAACCAGTCCTGCTCTTCCTGAAGCCGGATTATCTCGGCGCGCGTTTTGCTGGTGTTCAATATCACCGGAATATCACGCGCCGCCAGCGCGTCCAGGGCGGGGCGAGCCGATTCGATTGAATAGGATTCATGCTCCATAAGGCTGCCGTCTAGATCCGTAAAGATCAGTACATTCATACTTGCCACGTTTTGGTTCAGGTTAATGGGGTCAGATTCAAGAATTGCGCCAGAAATGTGAGCTTCTGACAGGTATCTGTTCTGGTTGCTCTATTTATACTCCAACTTTATGAAAATACTGGGAAAAAATCGGGCTAAATAGGTCTGATAATGGTGCATCGTAATCGCCTGGATTTCGATGGAGATACTACATTGCAAAGTGAGGCGAATCTGCGCACCAAAACAGGGCATATATTGAGATCGCCATATGTGCCAGATCAAGGCGTGGCGAATTGGAAAATTACTGGTTGTTCCTGAACAAGATTGAACTGCAAATCAGGAACGACGTTGCTGCAACTCAGATGAATCATTGGAAATCGCAGCCCGTCTTGAGCGGAGAATGTCGCCATATTGTCTGCCGCAGCGCTACCCGCAACTGCATCAATGAGTTCGAACTGAATGGGCGACTCGCTTATTAATTGCATGGTAATGCTGTAATTGATTGCTCCATCTACCGTCACAGGGAATTCCAGCATTCCACTATCACAATCAAAGCGGGCATTAGTAGCAGTGCGAGCGACTTTGAGCGTCTGGCAGAATGACAGCCGTTCAGGATCATCCAGGAAAACTGGCGTTGTTGTAGAACGAACCAGGTCAAGTGCTCCTGATTCAACACCGTTGAACACGCCATCTCTATTACGATCGAGCGCCATGCGAGTAGCCGTGCCTGGTGGTACAGCGCTGAAGGTTACCGGGTTATCTGTGTGAGCCAGGCATTGCAGCTCGTCCAGAGAATAAGTCTCATTCAGATCAGATAAAAACTCGTCGTTACCCATGTAAGCCCAACTCCTGGGGATACCATCAACAGTGCTGTGGGCAATTACATCGGTCTCCACCGTTTGCCCTCCCAGGCTCTTGGACACAAACGAACTCTCTGCTCGAGCCAACAGGAGTTGCACACGCTCCTGGCTCTCGGCTTCGTTGTTATTCGTATACGTGACTTGCTGACCCACCACGGGAGCCAGGTCAGTGTCGAAGGCCAGCATAAAGCGCTCCATGTCTGCATGTTGTTGCGAGCTGGTGAAGCCTACTTGAGAGCTGGTGCCTCCTGCTTGAAACAGGCTAAGGTTAAAAAATCGCAGCAGAGTGTCCGTTGTTCCGGCGTGAGTAAAACCAAAGCCGCGTATCTGATCGCCCATGAAACTGTTATCTGTCCCTGTGATTCCAGGCGTGCGCGGCATACCAAACATACCAATCTTGGTATACAGGTTGCGGAAATGTGGAATCTTGACGATCTGTCCACCGCCCTCGAAGCTTTGATTGGTGCCGGTACCAAAAAAGCCCTGGGCGGGGTCATGTTCATGGCAGCCTTCACAGGTAAACCCGGTTCGCAGCAGCAAGTTGGGTGAAGTGGTATTGACAGTAATCCCATCTGATAGGCGTGGTCCGTCGAAAAAGTTGGCGCCGCGTTGCTCGGCATCGGTCAGGCTGTTATCCAGTGCTCGCACAGGATTAGGAGGCAGGAAAACCTGCAACTGAAAATCTGCAAAGGCCTGCATATCATCTTCCGGGATATTTTCTTCCCGGCCCAGCAGGCCGGAAAAAGCCTCGATGAAATTGCGAAAGGAAAGATCCTCATCAACGGCATCTATTCCCAATATGCCATTTGAGCGATCACCTCGCCAGTGCATGGCCCCGGAGTTTTCGAGCCCGCGTAGTGTTTGCGTGGTCATCGGGCCTTTCATGGGGTGGAATTCCTCAACACCGGCTCCGCCGTTCGAAGAATTGCCGGCAAAAATACCTAGCAAAGTAGGGATGGGATCGAGTTTTACATGGTCATCCGGATTGCCGAGATCCCATGCCAGATGATCTGTATCGCCGAAAATGTGACAACTGGCACATGATGCTTCTCCATTGCTTGAAGTAAATTCGGCGTTATAGAGGAAGGGGCGGCCATTTACTATGGAGTCGGGCTCTGGATTAAACAAATTCATGTGTGACAGTTCTTGTCTCGATTCCGTATCTATGACACTTACACCATTATCAAACCGCGTGTAGACATAGAGTTTTTCACCTGCAGTATCTATCGCAATGCCGGCTGGTCCTCCGCCTGAGACCGGAATCTTGTTTGAGGCTACAGGGGTAAATGAGTCATCGGCAATGCGATCGGCAGGCAATACCGCAATAGCGTCTGAGCCATAGGCGGCCAGATAAATTGTTGTACCATCCGGGCTAAACACTAATTGCAGGGGCGTCGAAAGGCTCGCCTCACGCACTGCGGCGGGCGCTGGTAGCTGCGAATAGTCGATGTGCTTATTGAGGTGGCGCGCTAGTACTGTGCTGGCGCTGCTATCAGGATTTGGTATGACGGTCAGGCGCGTTTCAGCCAGGTGCCCCTGCACTGTACTGCCACCGTATTCGCCCGGGCCTTCAAAACGTACTTCATTGATGGCTTCCGTGTTGGAAATATAAAGGCCGCCGTTTGTCGGATGGACAGCCATGTTGAACAGAGTAGTGCCAACGCCTGTATGCACTGCATTTTCTTCCAGTGACAAGGTATCGATGGCAAACACATCTTTGTCAGGCAGGCGAAAGCGGATCGCATTGTTCCAGTTGCGGCCCAGTTCATCCTGAAACTGTCCCGCGGTTGCATTCCATTTAACAATTAAAGCCACTTCTGGTGCGGCGATACCTTCGATATTGGTGTTGGGGCCTGGATTGCCTCCCGGTGCGAGCCCGTTGGGTATGCCACCAGGAGTTTCAATGCCATCGATTTGGCAGGAATTGGCGAGGGTAAATCCATTACACACGGCGCTGCTGTGTACCACCGTGGACTGGTTGCCGGAGAAATGTGCCGCAGCATACACTGTGCTTTGGTTATTACTCACTGCCAGTGCGCGTGGTGTATCAGAAAACAGCTCGACTATCTTGAGTGGCTCCCCGCCAAGCGTGTTGGAGCCGAGGTTGCCGGTGTCAAAGACCCAGACATCGGCCCGTGGAATGGAAGCTTCGGTCAGTTGTGGGTCCCCAGTTCCTTCAATGCCGTCAAGACTTTCATGATCGCGGTGTTGGCCTCTGTGCGCAGTAGTGACAAACAATCTTGGATGCAATGGGCCATCGAGGTCGGGATCGGCAATGACCAGATCACGAGGTTCATCTCCAACCAACAGCGTCTGCTTTACATGAGGTACTGGAGTTAGTCTGATGACACTCACACTGTCGGACAAATGATTGGCGACAAACACCGTGTGCTCGTCCAGTACCGCGACAGCAACCGGTTCCAGCCCGACGGGCACTGAGCCAACAATGAGAGGTATTGTGCCGGAGATGTCCAGCAGTTCCAGCCGGTTATCAGGAATATTGGTAACAAAAAGTGTGGCGCCATCGGGTGATAGTGCTACCGGGCGCACAGGGCCGCTCTCAAACGCGATAAAGTCTGATTGGCTATGGGCAGTCGATAAGGCGAATGAGGCGAGCACACACAGGGCAGCGTGCAGAATTTTGCCTGTTGTGGATGTGCATGTTCTTATCAGGGCTTGCAACATGATCAACTCACGCGTCATTATTGTGCTGATAGTACCACGGAATTTCGGGTTGTAACTCTGTTCCAGGTGTTGCAAAGGCAGGGAGAGAAATACATATGAAAAATGTACTCGATTGGTTTGAGATATATGTAGACGACATTCAACGCGCCAGGGCATTTTATGAAGGTGTATTCCAGGTCGAGCTGATCCAGCTCATGGTCGATGTGGAAATGTATACTTTTCCCATGAGCGACGATGGCTCCACGGTATCTGGTTCCTTGATCAAAGCTGAAGGTATGAGCCCGGGCGGCACAGGCACGATGGTGTACTTCGCTTGTGAGGACTGTGCGGTTGAAGCCGGACGCGCTGCCGAGTTTGGCGGCAAGGTTGAGCGGGAAAAAATGTCTATCGGTGAATTCGGTTTTGTTGCGATTATGCGGGACACCGAAGGCAATATGATCGGCTTGCACTCTAACCAGTAAATTCTTTTAAGTAGGCCAGGGTTTAATGGAATATATTACAAATAGCCTTGTTGGGGGTGTGCTAATCGGGTTGGCAGCTACCCTCATGCTGTTACTCAATGGTCGTATAGCAGGCATAAGCGGCATACTCGGCGGAGTTTTGAGTCCACGGCAGGGTGGCTTGCACTGGCGATTGGCATTTGTACTGGGTCTGGTGATAGCCGGATTCGCTTACCCCTTGTTCAGCAGCGAAGCTCTGGCATTTCAGCTTGACGCGCCAGTATGGGCCATAGTGACAGGGGGCTTTTTGGTTGGCTTTGGTACAAGACTGGGAAGTGGTTGTACCAGCGGTCATGGGGTATGTGGCATCGCCCGCTTTTCCTGGCGATCAATCTCTGCCACGCTAATTTTCATGCTCACTGCCATCGCGACTGTGGCGATCGTGCGCAATTTGGCGGGTGCAATATGAGTCAACACGCAGTTATCAATACCGTCATTGCGCTTGCACTAGGTATGTTGTTTGGTACCGGGTTGGCGGTTTCTGAAATGACCAATCCGGCGCTTATACTGGCTTTTCTGGATATATTTGGCGCATGGAATCCAGCCCTTATTTTTGTTATGGGTGGAGCCTTGTTGGTTACGGTGCCGGGATTTCAGCTCATGCGCTTGCGTGGCCAGCCTTTCTTTGCCAGGGAATATTTTCTGCCACAGAAGTTACAGATTGATACGCGCTTGATTACTGGTGCTGTGCTTTTTGGGCTGGGGTGGGGGCTGGTAGGGCTTTGCCCTGGCCCTGCTATAACTGCATTGGCGACCCTGGATACCAATCTGCTCTTGTTTGTAGTTTCCATGCTGGCCGGCATGCTGGTGTTTCGTTTCATTCCTGATTAATTAATGCTGCGCCTTATGAAAAATTGCAAAGCTCAACTTCTATTCCTGGCATTGTCATCCCTTCTCATGGCGCAACCGCTGCAAGCGCAATCACAAACTCTATTTGAGAATGCGCTGGTAATTAATGGTCTTGGTGCTCAGTTCAATGCAGATGTGTTGATCGAAAGCGATATCATTGTGGCCGTTGGTGATGCCGCTGACTTCGACCTGTCGCCGGATATCAGCAGATTGGACCTGGCGGGTAAAATCCTGATACCAGCGATGATAGATGCTCATGCGCACCTGGGCTATCAAAGTACATCAGCTTGGGGCGCTGATAACTATTCCAGGGAAAATTTGATCGCCAACTTAAGGCAATATGCATACTACGGTTTTGCTGCAGTGTTTTCTGCTGGCAGTGATCCTGAAGACCTGGCTCTTGCATTACAGGCCGAACAACACTCAAATGCTGAGCTTGTTGATTCCGCCCGCTTTCTTTTCGCTGCCGGCATGGGGCCGCCGGGGCAGGGTCCTAACAATCAATTTCTGGAACAAACTGCGGTAGTGAGCGAGCGCGAAGGCATGACTATTCTGCGCGGCTTGTCTTCGCCTCAGCAAGCAGTTCTTCAGGTTGAGGAGGTTGCTGCCAAAGGCATTCCCTTCATCAAGATATGGGTTGATGATCGTGGCGGCAGTCAGGACAAACTATCTGCAGGTATCTATAGCGCGTTAACCGGTGCAGCCAATGACCTTGGCATCAAGGTGTTTGTGCATCAGCAGTATCCTGCAGACATGCTGCCTCTGCTCGATGCGGGAGTCAGTGGATTTCTCCATGGTCGTCTCGGTCCTGCACTGGGTGAGGAAATTGCGGCTGCCATGGCCGAAGCCGGTGCCTTTGTCGTGCCAAATCTCGGGCTCGGTGAATTGCGCCGTGAAACTATAGGGCGGGATGTTTTTTTGCAGGCACTATTGCCCGCGGATGTGGCTGCGCGGCTGAGTGAAGTGTCAGGGCAACGTAGCATGGCGCCTGCGATAAATACCGAAAGTGAGCAGGACTTGCGTATCAGCATGTCGCACCTGCTTGATGCTGGCGCCGACATCGTGCTCGGTACCGATGCTGGCGCTTTACCTGATCACCCGTTTGGATATACAGGACACAGGGAGCTGGAAATATTTGTGCGTCTGGGCATGAGTCCGATGCAGGCGCTGGTCGCTGCCACCGGCAACGCCGCTAGTCGTCTCGGACAGGATGATTTGGGCGTCATAGAAACTGGCCGCAAAGCCAGCTTCATTGTGTTGGACGCCAACCCGCTCGAGGATATCCGCAATACGCGCAGCATAAATGCGGTTTATCTGAACGGGCGGCGTGTAAATCGAACTGCTATTGCTGCCAGTTTGCGTAACGACTAGCCAAGCTTGGCGAAACAGTGCTCCCGACAGTCGGCAGAAGAGCTGTCACAAAAAGAGCTGGAAGTGCTGCGAATGATGGTTAAAGCAACAAGGAATTCCCGGTTGCTGAACATAACGCGGAAGGAATAGTCAAAAATCGGGTGTCTGCCATCCTCGAAAAGCTCGATGTGCATGGCCGATCCCAGTTTTGCTTTGAATCGTCATGTAATTAGCACTTGAGAAATCATAAAATTAACGTAACCTCTATCAGTCAAGGATAACAATAAAAACCCGTCAGAGGAGGCTGGCCATGCCACGCAAAACCCTCAATTCCCTGATATCTCTGGCAGTAAGTGTTGTGGCATATATGCCCATCGTGCTGGCCGCCCAGGAGTCCCAAATACCACGTACAGAATATGGGCATCCAGATTTACAAGGTACCTATACCTATCGAACGCTCACACCACTTAATCGACCGCCAGAATTGGCTGCTTTTGAAACGCTTACAGAAGAGCAGGCCGCTGAATGGGAAGCCTTTGAAAACCGCCGTCAGAATCGCGATCTGATCATCGATTCAGTGGGTGGCGCAGGCTACCCGCCGGGCGTGATTTCTTATAACGAGTTCTGGTATGAGCGTGGCAAAGAAGCGGTGGAGAGCCGCCGTACCTCACTAATCTACGATCCGCCCAATGGGCGCATGCCGGAGCTGAATACCGTGGGTCGAGAGCGGGCACGTATTCGTGCCGAGAATCGACGCCTGAGTGAAGGTCCTGAAGGTCGTACTTTGCAGGACCGCTGCATACGCAGCAACGGCGCCGGGCCACCGTTGGTGCCTGGTTCCTATAACAACAATGTCCAGATTGTGCAGACCGAGGATCATGTGATGATTCTCAGCGAGATGATTCACCGTGCACGCATCATTCCATTCGCTGATGAACACCAGGATCGCAACATCCGACGCTGGGATGGTGATTCCATTGCGCGCTGGGATGGGGATACCCTGGTAATCCACACACAGGATTTTTTCTACGATGACAATCCGCGGGGTTTGTCCACTGACGCGCAGATAGAGGAACGCATTACGCGTCTGGATGATGGTACGCTGGATTATGATTTCACGGTGACTGATCCGCGATCCTGGGAAGCCAGTTGGTCGGCGCGATTTCCTCTTAGGGAAATACAGGATCCGGTTTTTGAGTATGCCTGCCATGAGGGAAATCATGGTTTACATGGTATTCTTGCCGGATGGCGCAGACTCGAGTCAATGGGATTGCCCGGTGACGGATCACGGCCGGAGATTGATGACGATTAAAGCCTGATCGCCAGGGTATTTAAGCAAGGGGTCGGAAGGATTCTCGATAAACCTTTCGACCTTTTTTATTGCGCAGAGTTTTTGCATTGTATTGTCCATCAAAAGGTTTGAAGTAATGTTTTATACCGAGCAAGGGGGAAGCAAGGTAGCGCTGCCTGAGACTGACACGGCCCGATTGGCGCGCTGGAGAATTTCTACATTTTGGGTAATGCTGGTTGGCTATGTGGGTTACTACATTTGCCGCGGCAACCTCTCGGCAGCATTTCCACTTCTGGAGCAGGAGTTTGGTTATTCCAATACCCAGCTGGGGCTGATCGCGTCGTTGTCTGAAATTGCCTATGCGGTCGGCAAGTTTATCAACGGTCCATTGGCAGATCGCATCGGTGGCCGGCGCATTTTCCTTATCGGCATGGCCGGTGCCATTTTCTGGAACCTGATTTTCTCAATTTCCGCCAGTCTGACTGCATTTATCGTGGTCTGGTGTTTTTGCCGATATTTCCTTTCCATGGGTTGGGGCGGTCTCACCAAGACCATCGGTAACTGGTATCCGCGGGATCGCAATGGCACCGTAATGGGCCTGATCAGTGTGAACTTTCAGTTTGGTGGCGTTGCTGCCACCTTGTTCGCTGGCCTGCTGGTTACTTTTGGTGTGGCCTGGCAGGGGCTTTTTGTGTATCCGGCCCTGGTGCTTACTGCCATCTTTGTGTGGTCGGTCCTGGCTTCCCGCGGGCACCCCAAAGATGTGATTCCTGGCGCTATCGTCAAAGAAAGCGCGGAATCCAAGGAGCAGTTGGCCAACTATGGGGATGCTGAACAGCCGCCAGTTTCCGTCATCCTGCGCACCTTGCTCCTTATGCCAATTTATCGCCAGTTATTGGTATTCAGTTTCCTGACCACGCTACTGCGATCTGTATTCCTGTTCTGGACACCTAAATTTCTGTTCGATATCGGTCTGGGTGCCAGTGCGGCTATTCTTCAGTCAGCTATTTTCCCCATGCTGGGGGTGCTGGGCACAGTTTTTATTGGCTGGTATACGGATCATCATGCGCGCAATGGCGACCGTGCCCGCATGATGTGGATGATGCTCTCCATACTGGTGATTTGTATGGTGGCCATTTCGGTGCTCAGTGCAGCGGAGTCACCCAACTACAATCTGATCCTGTTTTTCCTTGGCGGCAGTGGCTTCTTCCTGCTCGGGCCATATTCCATGAGCAGTGGTTGCCTGACACTGGATATCGCCGGTGCCAAGGGTGCAGGTTCCTGCACGGGCGTCATCGATGGATTGGGTTATATCGGTGGGGCGCTGGCGGCGTTCACCGCCGGTGCCATGTCGGATTACCTGGGCTGGTCCCAGGTATTCCTGGTGTTGTCTGGCTTCGCCGTAATCTCCACGCTGAGCGCCTGGTTCATGAGCCGCGGCTTCCAGAAAATTGCAGCAGAGCGCTCAGCGCGTGTTGGCGCGGCCTAGTCCGGTAATTGGATATTCCAGGATTCGACCTCGCCAATGTACTCCGTTGCAGTCCAGTCAAACTTGATGGGTGTAATTGTGGCGTAGCCTTGCTGATAAGCATAGGTGTCTGACTCGGCATTGTCAGAACGTACAATGATGCGTTCCCTTGAGTAGGTGGTGCTGTCACCGGACTGCGATTCCACATTGTAGGCTGCGGTCTTCAGATAGGAATCTCCCATAGGCCGGATTGCAATGCCGCGCAATTCGCCGCGTGGAATATTCAGTGAGAGCAGTATCCCTTCTGGTGCGCCATCGCTTTCATAGCGCGCTACAATTTGCGCAGCAAGTCGTGCAGAAACAGTAGTATCCACGCCCTGGGTATCCTCTGATACAGCCAGCGCCGGAATACCCTGGTAGATACCTTCCATCGCCGCGCCGACTGTGCCCGACAAGTGCGACACATCGCCCACATTGGCGCCACGGTTAATACCACTGACCACAAGATCAAAAGGTTCGTCCTTGCCGAGTTCCACGATGCCAAACCTCACGGCATCGGCCGGGCGGCCATGGACTGCATAACCAAAAAATTCTCCATCAACTGTATAACGATCCACTTGCAAAGGGTTGATGCCCGAGCCGTGGCTGCTGCCGGATTGATTCTCAGCTGGTGCCGACACCACCACTTCTGTATCAGGCAATTTCTCCAGTTCAGTCTTGAGCACCGCCAGGAGCGAGGATTCTATACCGTCGTCATTGGAGAGCAGGATGCGATATGACTGGGCAATACCTGTGGAAGATATAAAGCATAAGAGGATGCCGGTGATTGCAGCGCGAGTGTAATTGATGCCCATATGAACTCTCCGTCTGGGGTATTTATTCTTATGTGGTGCTTACTGAGCTCACCGCATCTGCTAACCTGTGGTTTGCAATTATTTTCAATCAATGCGGGTATGATCATGGTAGGCAGATTCGAGGTTAAATTCACCCCTTTTTATCTCTTGCTTGCGTGTCTTGTCGCGCCGCAGCTTCAAGCAGCAGAAGCATCGGATACCCAGAATAATCTGGCCTATGCCGTAGCCTGGAAGCAGACCGCCGCGGAACACCGGGCGCTTTATTATCAGGGCTTCAACATTGCAAGGATGCGAGTGGAGCAGGCGCTGGCCGCACATACTCCAGGCGATCGCCCTCTGGCTATCGTCAGTGATGTGGACGAAACCCTGCTGCTGGCGAATGACTACTGGGGTTATCTGGTGAATGAACGCCGCGACTTTTTTGACGATGCCATCTGGGATGTATGGGTGCCGGAAAATGGTTTTACCGCCAGCCCCGGTGCATTGGAGTTCCTGCAATTCTGCGCAGCAAACGGAGTTGAAATCTTCTATGTCACCAATCGCGATCAGGGTGAGGCTACATATGAGTTGGCGCGTCAGAATCTGTTGAGCGTTGGATTCCCGGCTGTCGACGAAGAGCATCTGACAGTCTTGCGCGAAACTTCAAACAAGGAGACGGTACAGCAGGGAATTGGCGAGCGATATGATGTCGTGGTATTGCTCGGCGATAATCTGAATGACTTTTCACGGCGCTATTACACAACTGACGTAAATGAGCGTCTTGCGCTGGTGGCTGAAGACCGAAATGAGTTTGCGGATCGGTTTATCCTGTTTCCCAACCCCACTGATGGACACTGGATAAGAGCAATTTTTGGAGATTCAGAACCGCCGGCGAATGATGCTAATCGGTTGCGTTGGCAGGAAGCGGCTACCAGGAATGCCTGGCCTGGCCCCTGATTTCTCTGTCTCAGAATGAAAAAACCGGAAGGATGATTAACCCTTCCGGTTTTTGATTTCCAAGCAGGATTCTTATTCCCATTCGCTCGCAGGCGCATCCGGATCGGAGCGTAGAAAGCGGATCAGGTCGGCATGGAATAGATCTGGAATTTCAATCTGCGGTGCGTGACCAATACCAGGGTAAAGCAACACAGTCGCATTTTGCATCTCACTTGCTACATGGCGTACGTAGCTGGGGAAGTCAGCGATCAAACCGTCTTCCTCACCGCCCATGACCAGCCCTTTAACTGTGATGTGCTGCCAGTCATAGACTACGGGATCTATATAGAGCATCTGTCCTTGCAGGCGGCGCACCATGGAAAGGGTAGGCCAGTCACCACTCAGCGTCTGACCGTATTGGCGACGCACGAACTCCAGATGTGCTGGAGGCCACTTATCAGGAAAGTAACGACGGTGACCTGCGAGGATGCCGCGGTAAGTTGTGCGGGAAAAATTGTCGGCTTCATAAGGATCATTCCAGCCGCGACTCTGACGCTGATCAGTCAGGCCAATCTGGTTCACCATCACTACATGACTCACCGTGTCTGGATAGACCATGGCGTAACGGGATACCACCATGCCTCCCATGGAGTGACCAACGATGGCAACTTCTTCAATGCCCAATTCGTCAATCAATGCCTTCATATTAGCGGCGACAAAATTGAAGTCGTAAGGAATGATGGCTTTGGTGGATTTGCCGTAGCCAATGCGATCCACTGCGAGTACTCGGAAGCCCGCTGCTGATAATGCTTCGATAGTCGGTGTGTAGGCTTCGGAATAGAAGTTCATGCCGTGTTGCCATAACACCGTCTGGCCATTTGGCGTGCCGGTAGGCGCCACATCCATATAGGCCATGAGCATGTCCTGACCGAAGCGGGTCAACTCGAGATAATTTACCGGATAGGGATAAGGGATTTCCTCGAAATTGGCGGAAACCGGTCCCCAGTCTGCCGGCGGCTCACTTGGCGGTTCGGCCGGCCATTGCTGTGCGACGGCAAGACTGCCAAAGAGCAGGCCTGCGGTAATCAAGGTAAGGCGGAAAAATTGCGCAATTCTGATCATTTTTATTCCTGTTTGCTCATTAGAAAGCGGGTATCTTTAACGAACGCACATGTTACACAAGACCCGAGACCCGGTGAACCTTTACCGGACCAGGCGCGACAAGGCTCATTCTGCCTCGACGAAAGCCCGTGTAGAGCGCTTGTTCTGTGGGTGTGGGCGCTTGCTTGGCCCTGCAAGTTGCCGGGTCAATGCCATGTATTTCTTCAACAACTTCGCCAATACATGTAACCTGCTATGCAATAACAATAAATAATAGTGAGCCCGCTTGTTCTCCTCGACTGTAGACCTGCCCGTTTGGATATTCCTGTTGCTGCTTGCAGCCACGACTTATGCTGTTGTGATGAGTGTGCTGTTTCCCAGCGTGCGCTGGTTTATGCGACGCCGGCTGAACAAGGCGGTGGATAGGATCAATTCGGGGCTGCAAATCAAGATTCGCCCTCTGCAAAGCACCAAGCGCCAGGTACTGATCGACCGCTTGATTTTCGATCAGGAAATCATCGCCATGATCGAGGCGCAATCAGCGGAGGAAAATATTCCACGGGAAGTCTTGCAGCAACGAGTCAGAAGTTACGCCCGCGAAATCGTTCCTTCCTTTAATGCTTATGTCTACTTCCAGATGTTCTACTGGCTGGCCAAGAAAGTGGCGCGCTTTGTCTACCGCATTCGTGTTGCTGCAGCGAAACCGCGAGCGCTGGCTGTCATCGACCCGGAATCCACTGTAGTGTTTGTGATGAACCACCGCAGTAATATGGACTATGTGCTGATCAGCTATCTGGCAGCCGAGCGCGTTACCCTGTCCTATGCAGTAGGGGAGTGGGCGCGCATATTTCCACTGGAGATGTTGATTCGTTCCATGGGCGCATTCTTCGTGCGGCGCGGTTCGCAGAACCCACTGTATCGCAAGGTGTTGGAGCGGTATGTCAACATGGCTACCCAAAGTGGTGTATGCCAGGCCGTGTTTCTGGAAGGTGGCCTGAGTCGCGATGGCAAGATGGCGCCACCCAGACTGGGCTTTCTTGATTACATTCTGCGTAAATATGATTACAAATCAGATCGTAATGTGGTGTTCATTCCGGCGGGCATTAACTACGACCGCGTGCTGGAAGATCAGAACTTGCTTGACTGGGATGACAGATCCAAACGCGCAGGCTTTGGCGGGAATATTGCAAAGTTATTTGGATTTCTGCGATTAAATCTATTCATTGGCTCCCGCAAGCGTTGGCGGCGTTACGGCTACGCCAGCGTCAATTTTGGCATCCCGGTTTCCATGAAGGATTATTGCCAGAAACACGGCATAGAATTCAATCATCTGGACAAGGAGGCTCGCATAGAGAAGGTGCAGACTCTGGCAGATGAGTTGATGGATGCGTTACGTTACGTGGTGCCTATACTGCCAGTGCCGGTGATTGCTACTGTCATGCTCCAAACTGGCGCTGACTCTCTCACGTCGCTGGAGATATTCAGTGAGTGCAATGAGACCATAGAACGAATGATTAAAAATGGCGCGCCAATGAAGCTAGGTGAGAAGCCGCGCCAGCGTACACTTGCCAATACCCTGCAGATGCTCGTTGAGAGGGAGATGTTGCTGGTTGAAGGCGATAACTACCGCCTGAATCCGGATAAGCGGAAACTGCTGGCATATTACGCACGTTCTGTGGAGCATTGGGTGCATTAAGCACTATAAGTATATACATGGTGCGGACACTCCATATCTAAAGACCCAGACACAAGGAATACTGTATTAGTGAACATCGATTGGAATCTCCCCTGAGGGGCAAGGATCCGAAGAATCACTCCTTACGGAGCTCGGTCGGGGTCCTGCCGTCATTGCTAAACTAATCAACGCGCGAAGATTGGCGGTGGAACAGATTCGCTTCATGACCATTTTCAAGGGACAATTGGAAGCGCTCCTCGTAAATCTGGAAAACGCATCAGGAACGTAGCGTGCGGCGTCCTAGCAATCAGTTCAATAAGGCACTCGGCTAGCGCCGATCCCATTAACAAGGGCGAAATATGACTAGGGAACTCGGAGTTATGGAATAACACATGATTAACCGTGAACAGATAATGTCAGCTATCTCAAAAGGCCTGTTTGAATTCCTCTTCATATTCCTCGGTATTTCACTGGCGTTGGCTCTTGAAAACTGGAATTCAGACCGGGAAAGGCAACGCCAGGAAAGAGATCTGCTTGCCGAGTTGTATAGCGACCTGATTGAGACACAGCTCGATCTCGAAACTGATATTAATGTTGGCGCAGTCAGATTGGGTCATTCTGAAGACCTTATAGCGAGCTTTGGCGCCAACGCCGATGCCGAGATCGACCCAATTGTATTTGGGAGGTTCGCTGGACTATGTAATGTAACTGCTGTTTTTGACCCAAAGAACGCGGCCTACGAATCTATAAAAAGTATCGGGCTCGATCTAATCAGCAATGCTGATATCCGCACGAGGACAGCAAGTCTGTACGAAGTATCAATTTACCGTGTACAAAGGACGGAAAATGTTCTTGAGCAATATAGCTTTTCCTATTGTTACCCTTACATTATTAACAATTTCCACTATCCGGATGGGCTCTACTTGGAAGGTTCAATAATGGTGCGTCCATATGGTGACATATCTGTGAGTGTTCCGGCCGATCTTCCCATACCCATAGATATAGAGCAGATCAGAACTGATTCATCCCTGCAGCTCGTTTTTGGACAGCTTCAGTCTTTGCGCTCCATGTTGTTGGGTTTCTACAAGAATACAGACAATGAAATCGAGCAGCTGAAATCAATCATCAGCGCCGAACTTGAGATGTAAGAATCAAAGGGGTCAGAGAACTTTGATTTTCTCCGGCCCCTCTGGGCTCCACTCCAGCGGTGGAATTTCGGGTAATTGCTGCCACTGGTTTAACAAACTGCAGTGGCGCAAGGATGAGATACGCCAGGCTTGGGACTACATGCGCGAGTGTCGCGGTGGGGTATTCTTCAAACCCTGCGTTTTCACCGCCGGTGATCATGAAGCGAACCGTCGCGCCAATTCCCGCAACAGCCAGGAACTCAACGAGGATACTGAGTGTGAGTGGGGTGGGATGATTTCACCATAAAGGTTCAGTTAGTCCTCTTGGAGAACTCTTGTGTTAATACACTGTCTGCATTTTCGCATTAGGTTTTAGTACGCCCACCAAGCAATCTATTCAATCCATCCACGACCGAGCGCGCGGCAACAAGCAAAGTCAGCTTGACCTGTTGGCCTATCGAAAGAAAGCTGCTGGAACGCAGAAACCGCTTCATGCGATTCCAACTGGTATTTTGATTCAGGTGGAAAGCGAAGCGGCTGGATACTTTTGTCAGCAACCAGGCAGCCAGAGCCAGAAACAAAATGCCTGGAATGATTGGCAGTATCAGGTCGATCAGGCCAATCATTACAAACAGTCCAATAAAGCCAAGAAGCACAACCTTGAGCAAAATCGGCATAGTGCGGGATTGTTCATCGAAATTGTGCATAGTTCAGCTCCTACAAGATTACTGCCTGAACTATGCATTCTGCGTGCCAGCTACTAACACATTGAAATATATTTAAAATATATTCAGCCCGAGAGAATTATTGGTGAAATTCACCAAAATGGGCGCAATTAGCGCATAAGGTTTTCTACAACTCAGGCCACGGAAAAATGTCTACTGGCGGCACGTCCAGATTGATCTCATTTCCGCGCGCCATCACAAATGCCGGTTGTAGAAGCGTTTCGATATTGTCCAGCGGATTGTCGCGGTAAGCGACGATGTCCGCGTCTTTGTTAGCTTCGATCGTGCCAGTGATATCTGATATGCCGATCAGATCGGCGGCATTCACGGTAGCAGAAATCAGTATTGAGCGTTCATCCATGCCAGCCCTGTACATGAGCACGGCTTCGTAAGGATTGGTGCCATGATCGTTCACACCTGCATCGGTGCCATAGGCAATCTTTACCCCGCGCTCATGGGCTATACGCAGTGCGTTACGCATGATGGGGCCAACTTCCAAAGCCTTTTGTCGCACTTCCGGTGTATAGAAATCCGGGCGTTCAGTGGCGATACGTTCAACAGTATGGCCGGCGATCAATGTTGGCACCAGGTAGGCGCCGGTTGCCACAAACAAGTTAGCAACTTCTTCGTCCAGATAAGAGCCGTGTTCGATTGAATCCACACCGGCGCGTAAGGCCGCCATCATGCCTGCTTTACCATGTGCATGTGCGGCCACTTTGCGGCCCATTGCATGGGCGGCTTCAATCAAGGCGATTTGTTCTTCATCGGTAAACTGTTGTTCAGTGCCTGTTGCGGTCATACTGAGCACGCCGCCGGTTGCCACATACTTAATGTGGTCCGCTCCCGCCCTGACCTGGGTGCGCACAGCTTTACGACACTCGGCAATACCGTCGCAAACACCTGAGTGAGGTTCAGGGAAGACATCATCACGAAACCCTCCGCCATCTCCGTGCCCGCCAGTGGGTGTTATGCCCTGGCCAGATGCTCTGATGCGCGGGCCCATGACAATGCCCTGGTTGATTGCATCGCGCAGGGCAAAGATCGCATTACGCCTGCCGCCCACATTGCGAATCGTGGTAAATCCGGAGCGCAGTGTGCGCATGCCATATTCCACACCCAGCAACGCGCTGAACTCATCGGAGCGGGTAACAGCAAGCTCGCGTCGATTGGGCTCCTGCTGACTGAGAATATGGGTATGGGAATCGATGAGCCCCGCCATTACAAATTGGTCTGTCAGATCGATCACACGTGCGCCGGCCGCGCCGCTGACGTCTGCAGGCGAGACATAGCCATCCCTGACTTCAGTGATCAGGTTATTTCGGACGATGATGCTTTGTTCTGTTAGGGGTGCTTCGCGGGCGTCAAACAAGAGGGTGCCTGCGTGGATGATCTTCCACTCATTCTGCGCGAACAGGCTGGTGGGCAAAGCGAATGAAAGGGCGAATAAGCAGATCAGGCGGATAGAGTGCATCAGGGGTTACCTCAGTTTACCGGCGACAAGGTATTTATAACAGATATTTACTTCTGTTGGGGAGGGGCCTTGGGGATTGAGTTACAACAGGAGATTTTGCTTGGGGCCAGATTTGCTGAAATTCAAAATGCGCTGATTTCACTGATTTTAAATCTCCTTTGATTTCTTATCCCGGGGTAGTAGACTCATGATTCGTCCCAAAGGCGACGGATATAATAATAAATGAGTGGAGTGAACAAACATCTGCTCGGGCGGTTTTTTCCTGTTCCAATTCAATTGAGCGAGATTGAGGATGCAGGGCCGCTGAACCAGCAATTGGTCAGAGCAACTGAAGACATCATGCACTCGACACCCAACCGGGTGCCGGCCTCGTGGAGTTGTGACCTGTATACCACCATCCAGACTGCCAACAATCTGCAAGACCATCCAGATTTCCAACAACTGAAAGCACACATTCTCAGCGAAGCTAACAAGCTGGGAGATGCCATGAAGCTTGCCGCGCCGTTAAAGATTGTATCTTGCTGGCTTAATGTTTGTGGGAAGTCACATTCACAGGAGATACACAATCATTCAAACTGTATTTTGAGTGGCGTGTACTACGTGCAGGTTCCAGAGGGTGCGCCTGGCATTATATTCCATTCGCCCATGGCAGACCTTATGCTGCAACCGCCCAAGAAGGAAGCTAATGATCTGAACATGCTCACGATCACGCAGAACGTCAGTGCCGGACAGATGGTCATATTTCCAAGCTACTTGCGGCACAGCGTGCCTTCCAATCATGTGGATGGGCAGAGGATTAGTGTGGCGTTTAATTTGGTGATGTAGCTAAATACATTCCAGGATTGGACCGCAGCGATTGGATTTCTCATTAGAAAGATCCAATCTCTGGGACTGGCCTTAATTATTAAATCTTGTGCTTCTCTACCGCGCTCATTACTCCATCGACGATATTTTTCATAGTCTTCGTATCAGGACTAAGACGAGACATGACGCGTATGCCTTGGGTGCTGTGCAAAAGGAATTTTGCCAGTGCGCGGGTGTCAGTGCCTTTCTTAAGCTCACCTCTGTCTACGGCTTTGTCCAGCGTCTTTTTGAAGGCATTCTCCTGGCGCCGGAAAGAGCGTTTGACGAAATCGGCAATTTCGGAATTCTCTGCATCCATAATTGCGGCGTTGGTAATCATGCAGCCGTTGGTGCGCGACTTGTCTGCAGCAAAACCTGCAATGGTTTCCCAGTATGCACGCAAGCTCGCCAGTGGAGAGTCTCCTTGTTGCATTTTTTTCAGCAAGTGCGCATGACCGCCAGTATAAAGATCAAGTGTGCGCTCGTAGATCGCCTGCTTATTACCAAAGGTATTGAATAACGAGCTTTCGGAAAGTCCAGCGGAATTCGCCAGTTGCCTGGTTGTGGTGGCTTTGAAGCCGCGCTGCCAGAATACGGCCATCATTTTCTCCAGCGCTTCGTCTTTATCGAAATGCAGTATGTCGGGCATATATTCAGGCCATTTATAACGAATTGTGTCAGCGCGTTGACTTACTTGAAGTGCTCACTCTAAGATTTGCTATTTTACTCCAAAAGGCAGTCTCATGGAAAATGTAAAGTGCACGCTTCAGATAGCTGTTTGTCTGGTGGCTCTATTGCCCGCAATGTTCGCCGTGGGGCAGGAAGTCAACAATACTAATAATAATGTCACGTTCCCGGCTGCCTATTTCGCCGAGTTTGCGCCCATTACCGTCAATGACATGCTCGACCGCGTTCCTGGTATTGAGCTGATCCGGCAGGGCACAACCCTGGCCCGAGACGGTGATCGCGGACTGGGTGCTGATTCTTCTATCCTGATTGACGGCAAGCGCCTGGCAGGAAAGGCCAATGAAACTGATGCCCAGCTAGAGCGAATTTCTGCTGATCAGGTGAATTACATCGAGATCATTCGTGGTACGTCCAGTGACCTTGATGTGCAGAACACTGGGCAACTCGTCAATATTGTTTTGTATGAATCGGAAAGTCAGTCGAACTTATCCGCCGAAGCGTTTATGGATTATCACGAGAATGGTAAATCCATGCCCGGTGGCTCTCTGGCCTTTAGTGGCCAGAGTGGCGCCTGGAGCTATTTGTTGAGCGGAGAAGTCAGCAATAACTACAATAAAAGCACGAACTTCGAGACCAGCCTGAACGGTGACTTCTCTCCCAATGAAAATATCGACTGGGAACGTACTTCGGAGTCTACTGAGTATTCGCTCAATGCCAACCTGACTTATATCCCCAGCTCCCAGGATCGCTTTGCGCTAAATCTGCTTTATGCGGAAAGCGAACCGGATACCAAGGTCGATCGTTTGTTTTTCGATTTTAATGGCCCAACTGAACGACTTTACACGGAAAGAGAAGCGATACCGGCCCAGAGCGACAATTGGGAAATCGGTGGTGACTATGAGCATGGTTTTGCCAATGGCGATCGTTTCAAGGCACTATTCATTGTCAATGAAGACGTTAATGACACATTGCGTGAACGCTTTATTACTGACTTTATAGGAGATGAGGAGCGTCAATCGCTGTTTCTTGACACGTACAGCCGCTACCGCGAACGCATTGTGCGTTCGTCCTATATCCATTCTCTGAGCAGTAGCCAGGGGGTCGAGTTTGGCATCGAAGTGGCAGAGACTACCCAGGATTCAAACTTGCTGATTGCCACGCCGCCGTTCATTCCCGGCAATAATGCGTTTGGTGGCCTTACGCCAGTACCTCTTCCCAATGCCAATTCCACTGTGGAAGAGATTCGCTACGAACCGTTTCTGATTCACAATTGGCAGATTAACTCGCGCCTGTCGCTGGAAAGCTCACTGGTAGGGGAGTGGTCTGAAATTTCCCAGCAAGGGGATATTGCCAACGAGCGTGACTTTGACTACCTGAAGCCGAAGTTTGATTTGCGCTTTAACATTAACAGCTCGTTGCAGGCGCGTACCTCATTGGAGAACGTGGTCTCGCAGCTCAGCTTTTCTGACTTCTCCCGGAATATCAATGAACGAGACGATGACCAGGATACTGTCGCCGGCAACCCGGAATTGGAGCCGGAAGAGAGTTGGCGTCTTGAAGTCGGCCTTGATTACCGCCTGCCCAATGACGGTGGTGCTATTAATGCCCGTTATTTTCACTACGAATATGACAACAAGATTGGCAAGATCGATATATCGCCCAGCCCCACTAACCTGGTTTCTACCAATGGCAACATTGGGCAGGCCCAGGCCTATGGTCTGATCGTTAACGCCAGTATCCGTCTCGGCTTTCTTGGCCTGCCATCGGCATTGTTCACCGGCTATGCCCAGGTGCAGGAATCAGAATTCGACGATGACCCGCTGGTGCCAAGAGAGCATGGCTTTCCACCCTTCGACCGTGGGAGCTTTCGCTTCAGCTATCGCCATGACATCACTGACTACAATCTGAGCTATGGCGTCACGTGGGCGCCGCGGCTGAAAGACGGCCGCCGTAGTTTCGATATCGATAACGAGGCTGACTTTGTCGTGCCGGACATCCTGACAGCATTTGTTGAAATGGTCGGCTTTGGTGGGCTCACTTACCGCCTGGAAGGGCGCAATCTCGCCGACTTCGAGAACTGTGGTATTCGCTATCGCTATGAAGGTTATGTTGCAGCCAGCCCATACAGGGAAATTGAGCAGAACTGTGCCAGGACAGGGCGCAACTTCTCTTTTAAGGTGCGTGGGACTTTCTAGAATTAAAGACCGGTCGATATTTCGGCGGGCAATAAAAAACCCGCACTGAATTAACAGTACGGGTTAGGTGTATGGTAGCTATGGGATCGATGCCAGTTAAAGGTAAAGCTTGATCGTTTACACACCGTGATGCTAGTTCGCACCGGTTTTCTATCCCGCCGACCCTGTCGGGCTGAAATAAAAAACCCGCACTGTTTCCAATGCGGGTTTGATGTATGGTAGCTATGGGTGGACTTGCCAGGTGGCCTTGGGCCAAACCGCCGACCCTGTCGGAGCGCAATAAAAAACTCGCACTGAATTAACAGTACGGGTTAGGTGTATGGTAGCTATGGGTGGACTTGCCAGGTGGCCATGGGCCAAACCGCCGACCCTGTCGGAGCGCAATAAAAAACCCGCACTGAATTAACAGTACGGGTTAGGTGTATGGTAGCT